>Ga0302347_1003222_pt1 | contig 14820 bp, 8 predicted proteins | sample PhyWR1_FD_202178 | JGI IMG/M metagenome (GOLD analysis project Ga0302347, IMG submission 202178) | Leaf surface microbial communities from wheat plants in UC Gill Tract Community Farm, Albany, California, United States - DLSL W.R1 (v2)... | ecosystem: Host-associated > Plants > Phyllosphere >...
TTTCTTATTTTCGCTTCGACCCAGCCAATGCTTGGTTACATCCTCAAGTATTTCGTCGATGGCCTGTCCAATCCGGACGCAGTGCTGTTTCCTTCCGTACCTTATTTGCGTGATCTGCGCCTGTTGCAGGTTGTACCGATCCTGATTGTCCTGATTGCCGCATGGCAGGGCCTGGGCTCTTTCCTGGGCAACTACTTCCTGGCCAAGGTGTCCCTGGGCCTGGTTCACGACCTGCGGGTGCAGTTGTTCAACAACTTGCTGGTGTTGCCCAACCGCTACTTTGACAAGCACAACTCGGGCCATCTGATCTCCCGTATCACCTTCAACGTTACCATGGTCACCGGTGCTGCCACCGATGCAATCAAGGTGGTGATCCGTGAAGGCATGACGGTGGTGTTCCTGTTTGGCTCGTTGCTGTGGATGAACTGGCGCCTGACCCTGGTGATGGTCGCGATCCTGCCGCTGATCGCGGTAATGGTGAGCACGGCCAGCAAAAAATTCCGCAAGCAAAGCAAGAAAATCCAGGTGGCAATGGGCGACGTGACCCACGTAGCCTCGGAAACCATCCAGGGCTATCGCGTTGTGCGCAGTTTTGGCGGTGAGGCTTACGAGCGCAAGCGCTTCCTGCAGGCCAGCCAGAGCAACACCGACAAACAACTGCGCATGACCCGCACTGGGGCGATCTACACCCCAATGCTGCAACTGGTCATCTACGTGGCTATGGGCGTCTTGATGTTTCTGGTGCTCTACCTGCGCGGTGATGCGTCGCCGGGTGACATGATTGCTTACATTACTCTGGCCGGCTTGCTGCCCAAACCGATCCGCCAACTGTCGGAGGTCAGCTCGACGATCCAGAAAGGTGTGGCGGGTGCTGAAAGCATCTTCGAACAGCTGGACGAGAAGCCTGAAGTCGATACAGGTACCGTTGAGCGCGACCACGTCAGCGGTCGCCTTGAGGTGCGCAATCTCAACTTCACTTACCCGGACACAGACCGTCAGGTGCTCAAGGACGTGACCTTCACGGCAGAGCCCGGGCAAATGGTGGCACTGGTGGGGCGCTCCGGCAGCGGCAAGTCGACACTGGCGAACCTGATTCCGCGCTTCTATCACCATAGCTCGGGCGAGATCCTGCTCGATGGCGTGGATATCGAGGATTATCGCCTGCTTAACCTGCGTCGGCATATCGCCCAGGTGACCCAGCATGTGACTCTGTTCAGTGACACCGTGGCCAATAACATTGCCTACGGCGACCTGGCCGGTGCTCCTCGTGCCGATATCGAAAAAGCCGCACGCGATGCCTACGCGATGGACTTTATCGAGCAATTGCCCCAAGGCCTGGACACTCAGGTTGGCGAGAACGGCGTGTTGCTTTCCGGCGGTCAGCGCCAGCGTCTGGCAATTGCCCGGGCGTTGCTCAAGAACGCGCCGTTGCTGATTCTCGATGAGGCCACTTCGGCGCTGGATACCGAGTCCGAGCGCCATATTCAGGCAGCCCTCGACCACGTCATGAAAGGTCGCACCACGCTGGTGATCGCGCACCGTCTGACCACCATCGAGAAGGCTGATCTGATCCTGGTGATGGACCAGGGCCAGATTGTCGAGCGTGGCACCCATGCCGAGCTGATGGCGCATAACGGCTACTACGCACGTCTGCACTCGATGGGGCTCGATGCTCCAGAGACCTCCGGCGATATTGCCTGAGGACTATAATTGAACCTGCAGGGGGCTGTTGATCCGGTCCCCTCAGGCCTTCCTTGCGATGTTTGATGCCGTGAACTGACGTGCGTTCACCCTGTGTTAATATCGCGCCCCTGTTCATTTTGTATGTGGGTTCTCCATGAAGTTGTCCATGCCGCGATTCGATCAAGCCCCTGTCTTGGTGGTAGGCGATGTCATGCTCGACCGTTATTGGCATGGCGGGACCTCACGGATTTCCCCTGAGGCGCCGGTGCCGGTGGTCAAGGTCGAGCAAATCGAAGACCGCCCGGGCGGCGCAGCCAACGTTGCGCTCAACATTGCTGCGCTTGGCGCACCTGCTTCATTGGTGGGCGTGACCGGCGACGACGAAGCTGCCGACAGCTTGGCCAACCGGCTTGAAGGCGCGGGTGTTCGTGCTTTGTTCCAGCGCATTGCGCATCAGCCGACCATCGTCAAACTGCGGGTCATGAGCCGCCACCAGCAACTGCTGCGTATCGACTTTGAAGAACCGTTCGCCACCGACGCCCTGGCGTTGGGTGCTGAAGTTGAAAACCTGCTTGAAGGCATCAAGGTGCTGGTGCTGTCCGACTACGGTAAGGGTGCCCTGAAAAACCATCAGGTGCTGATCCAGGCCGCCCGTGCCAAAGGCATTCCGGTGCTGGCTGATCCCAAGGGCAAGGATTTCTCGATCTACCGTGGCGCCAGTCTGATCACGCCTAATCTGAGCGAGTTCGAAACCATCGTCGGTGGGTGTACGGACGAGGCTGATCTGGTGGCCAAAGGCGCCAAGCTGATGGCCGATCTGGACCTGGGTGCCTTGCTGGTGACCCGTGGCGAGCATGGCATGACCCTGTTGCGCCCTGGTTTCGCTGCCATGCACCTGCCGGCCCGTGCCCGTGAGGTGTTTGACGTGACCGGCGCTGGCGATACCGTTATTTCGACCCTGGCCGCAGCCATTGCGGCCGGTGAAGAGCTGCCTCACGCCGTGGCGCTGGCCAATCTGGCGGCCGGTATTGTGGTCGGCAAGCTGGGTACGGCGGCCATCAGTGCGCCGGAACTGCGCCGGGCGATCCAGCGTTCGGAAGGTTCGGAGCGTGGAGTGCTGAGCCTCGATCAGTTGTTGCTGGCCATCGAAGATGCGCGGGCACACAACGAGAAAATCGTCTTCACCAATGGCTGCTTCGATATCCTGCATGCCGGGCATGTGACCTATCTGGAGCAGGCGCGGGCCCAGGGTGATCGTTTGATCGTTGCGGTCAACGATGATGCTTCGGTAAGCCGCCTCAAAGGCCCTGGGCGCCCGATCAACAGTGTTGACCGACGCATGGCAGTGTTGGCCGGCCTGGGCGCTGTGGACTGGGTGATCAGCTTTCCTGAGGGCACTCCGGAAAACCTGTTGGCTCAGGTCAAGCCGGATGTGCTGGTCAAGGGTGGCGATTACGGGATCGATCAGGTGGTCGGTGCCGATATCGTCGCTGCCTATGGTGGTACGGTGAAAGTGCTGGGGCTGGTTGAAAACAGCTCGACCACGGCGATTGTCGAGAAAATCCGCGGTCAGTAACAGATCGTACAAAACCGGTGGGCGCTGGCTTGCCTGCGATGATGTCACTGCGGTCATTCAGACAAACCGCGGCGCTTGCATCGCAGGCAAGCCAGCTCCCACAGGGTTATTTAGTGGCCCGTTCTGTCACCACTTTCCTGAAGATCTGCCGCGCCTTGCCGGTCAGGCGCTTGAGCCTTGACTCTGCCTTGGGTGGCTCCAGACCTTGCTGCCTGAGCCAATCCTTCCAGCGAATTCGCTCGTCATGCACCACCCAGCCGTCCTGCGGCGCAAAACTCTCGGCCAGGCGCACGCCACGAGTGCTGGCAGGCTGCAGACGGTCCTTGCTCAGGGTGTACAGCTCGGCACAGGGCTGGCCGTCGGTCAGCGGAATCAGGTACAGGTCCGGGCGCTTGCGATCAAGGCGGGCCACCAGTTGATCGCCCTCCAGCCGTTCGTCGACGTGAAACAGGCTCAGGGACCTGGCTTCCTTGGGCACTTCCAGGCGCAGGTCGTAAATCAGTTGCAGCGATGCCGTGGGCAAGTGCACGTAGGTTCGTGGCCTTTCCAGCAAGGGCTGGCTGCCGCAGCTTACGGGCCTGGTCGCACCGGACAGGGGTGTCAGGCGAAAAGGCAGGGCTTCGCGGTAATGCAGCGCGCCAGCGTAGGGTGCTGGTAACCACGTTTCATTGAACCGCCCGCTGAGCCAGCCTTCCGGGGTTTCCAGCAAGCACTCCTCGGCTATCTCCTGGACGGCGGTATGCAGTGGCAGGTTGACCTCATGGGCCGGTACATAGCCGGAAATCAGCTTGAGCACCACATCCCCCCGATCTTGCCTGCGCTGGCGCACCAGCACCCAGTAATCACGACCTTGCCAGTGCAGGGTCAGGCGCACCGATACGCCAAGGTTGGCCAACTCCAGCGAAAAACGCTCATTGTCGGCAACCTTGACCGGTCGGCGTTTTTGCAGGGTCTGGGTGAAATTCAGCGGCATGCCGATGCTTTGATAGCTCAAGCCTTCAGGCGTGGCCTCGACAAACAACGGCAGGGTCTTGAAGTCGCTGGGGTTCTTGCGGATCAGCATGCGCGGCATGTCGGCTCCTCCTTGCGTCGGGGTCGGCCGCATCGGCGGCTTCAGGTTTTACGCAGAACCTGCGCAACAGTCGCCACGTTATGGGCCAAGTGCAGCGGATTGATGGTACCGACAATAGCACTGGCTACCCCATGATGGCCAAACACCAGCTCGAAGCTGGCGCGCACCGGATCAACCCCCGGGCTCAGGCAAACATGCCCGCTGGCCAGGGCTTTTTTAACCAGAATGGCCTTGCCGTGTGCCGCGGCATAATCGATGACCGGCCGCTCGGCCTGCTCATTGAGGTTGTAGGTGACCATGGCGCAATCGCCGGTTTCCAGGGCTTTGAGCCCGCCCTCAACGGTTTTGCCCGACAGGCCAAAACCGCGGATCTTGCCTTCGCGTTTCAGCTCGGCCAGCGTCTCGTAGACCTCGTACTCGTTGAGAATCGCCAGGTCATTGCCGTCAGAATGCACCAGCACCAGATCGATAAAATCCGTTTCCAGACGTTTCAAGCTGCGTTCCACCGAGAGCCGGGTATGGGCGGCACTGAAGTCATGGCTCGACTGGCCGTTGACGAACTCTTCGCCCACTTTGCTGACGATTACCCAGTCCTGACGCTGGCCGCGCAACAGCGGCCCCAGGCGTTCTTCACTGCGTCCGTAAGCGGGGGCGGTATCGATCAGATTGATGCCCAGGTCACGGCTGAGCTTGAGCAGCATCCGCGCTTCGTCGTCATCCGGGATCTGAAAGCCACTGGGGTACTTGACCCCCTGGTCGCGGCCCAATTTGACGGTGCCCAGCCCTAGTGGTGAAACCAGCAGGCCAGTACTGCCCAGCGGGCGATGCAGGTCGTGCAGGGTTGGCTGGCTCATGGCAGCAGTTGCTCCCAGGCGGTTTTACCCAGCGGCGGACGCGGCAGCGCGGGCAGGGCCGGAATATTGCCCGGCTTGATACCGTCGTGCTCCAGCGCTTGCAGCACGCGGTCTGAGAAATCCGGCGCCAGTGCCAGTTTGGTCGGCCAGCCCACCAGCAAACGGCCCTGATCGGCGAGGAAAGCGTTGTCCGGGCGCACCAGCCCCGACTGCGCAGGTTCGGCACGGTTGACCCGCAAGGTGGCCCATTGCGCCTGGCTCAGGTCGACCCACGGCAGCAAGTTGACCAGTTCTTTTTTCGCCACGGCGATCTGCTCGGCAGGTTCGCGGGCAACGCCATCGGCTTCGGCGATATCACCGCCCAGGTACCACACCCACTCACCATTGGCGGCAGGGTGGGTGGTCACGGTAATGCGCGGCTTGGGCCCGCCGCCCAGGCAGTGGGCGTACAGCGGCTTGAGGCTTGGGCCCTTGACCAGCACCATATGCAGCGGGCGCAGTTGCTGGGCCGGGACGCTGATGCCGACGCTGGCCAGCAGATCGGCATTGCCGGCACCGGCGCTGAACACGATGCGCTGGGCGTGAATATCGCGGCCGTCGACCCGCAGGCCGATCAATTCGTTGTTTTCCAGCAGGGGTTCGATGGATTGACCGGCCAGCAGGCCATCGCCCGCCAACTCGGCCAGGCGTTCGATCAGGCTCGGCACATCGACCACCAGTTCGGCCAGGCGATAGACCTTGCCCTTGAAGCGCGGGTCTTGCAGGGCAGGAGGTAGCTGGTCGCCCTTGACCTGATCAACCCGGCCGCGCACGGCCTTGCTGGCAAAAAAGCTGGTGAGGTTGCCCGCCAGTGTGCCGGGCGACCACAGGTAATGGGCTTCGGAGAGCAGGCGTACGCCGCTCAGATCCAGCTCGCCGTCACCGGCCAGGGCTTCGCGCCAGCGCCGGGGCATATCGGCAATGGCTTCGGAGGCACCGGTCAGGGCACCGTGCAGTGCGTATTTGGCGCCGCCGTGAATGATTCCCTGGGATTTCACACTTTGACCGCCACCCAGGCTTTCGCGCTCGACCACAATCGTGGAAAAACCCTGGCGACGCAGGCGGGCATTGAGCCAGAGGCCGGCAACACCAGCGCCGACAATCAGCACGTCGGTGGAAATAACAGATGGCATGGGCGACCTCAGCGTTTAAAGACAAGGCTGGGAGTATACAGGCTGATCTTCAACCTGGGTCTGAGCGCACAAAACCTTGTAGCAGCTGCCGAAGGAACGAGGCTGCGTTCGGCTGCGCAGCAGTCGTAAATCCTGAGCTACGGGTTCTCCTGACACAACGAAGAACCTGATTTTACGGCGGCTTCGCCACCGAACGCAGCCTCGTTCCTTCGGCAGCTGCTACGGTGAGGGGTGTGTTTTAGTGCCCTGCTGTTTTCGAGAACAGTTGGATGACTACTACCCCCAATACAATCAGGCCCATGCCGAGCATCGCCGGTACGTCGAGCTTTTGCCCGTAGATAAACAACGCCGCGATGCTCACCATCACAATCCCCATGCCCGCCCAAACGGCGTAGGCCACGCCGACCGGGATGGTGCGTACCACCAGGGTCAGCATCCAGAACGCGGTGGCGTAACCGGCAATGACCAGGATCAGGGGCAATGGTGTGCTGAAGCCCTTGATCGCTTTCATGGAGACGGTTGCAATCACTTCGGCGCAAATGGCAATGGCCAAGTAGTAGTAGGCGTTCATGGTGGAGTCCTGAGTTTGGAGCGTGGCAATTTAACAGCTAGGTATTCTAGTAGTTGTGAAAGTGTGTAGTGCGTTCTGATTGCGACAGGGCAGGGGGAATTCGGTGCCATCATCGTGAATACTTTTTCAAGTAAACTCCGCACCTATGAATAGAACTCTCTACACCTTGCTGTTTCATCTGGGGCTGCCGCTGGTGGCGATTCGCTTGTGGCTGCGGGCGCGCAAGGCGCCAGCCTATGCCAAGCGCATTGGTGAGCGTTTCGCCATAAACCTGCCCGCCCTGCAACCGGGCGGGATCTGGGTACATGCCGTGTCGGTGGGCGAGAGTATTGCGGCGGCGCCGATGATTCGGGCGCTGCTCAAACGTTATCCACAGTTGCCGATTACCGTGACCTGCATGACGCCCACCGGCTCAGAGCGGATCAAGGCCCTGTTCGCCGATGAACCGCGGGTTCAGCATTGCTATTTGCCCTACGATTTGCCGTGGGCGGCGGCGCGGTTTCTGGAGCGGGTCAAGCCTAAACTCGGCGTGATCATGGAAACCGAGTTGTGGCCCAACCATATTCACCAGTGCGCCAAACGCGATATCCCGGTGGCACTGGCCAATGCGCGGCTGTCGGCCCGCTCGGCCAGGGGCTATGCCCGTTTTGCCGGCCTGACCCGGCCGATGCTGGAAGAAATGAGCCTGATCGCGGTGCAGACCGAGGCCGAAGCTGAGCGCTTTCGTCAATTGGGTGCACGCCCGGAGTGCGTTGAGGTCACGGGTTCGATCAAGTTTGACTTGAGCATTGACCCGCAATTGCTTATCAATGCCCGGGAGTTGCGCGATCAATGGCGGGCGCAGGCGCGGCCGGTGTGGATTGCTGCCAGTACCCATGAGGGCGAAGACGAAATCGTACTGGCAGCCCACCGTCAATTCCTTGCCAATTACCCCGACGCGTTGCTGATTCTGGTACCGCGCCACCCTGAGCGTTTCAATTCGGTCTTCGAGCTGTGCCAGCGCGAAGGCTTTGCCACTGTGCGCCGTTCCAGCGGCGAACCGGTCATCACGCAGACTCAAGTGCTGCTGGGCGACACCATGGGCGAACTGCTGTTTTTGTATGCCCTGGCAGACAGCGCCTTTGTTGGCGGCAGCCTGGTGCCCAACGGCGGGCACAACCTGCTGGAGCCCGCTGCGCTGGCCAAACCGGTGCTCAGCGGACCGCATCTGTTCAACTTCCTCGAAATCGCCGCCAAGCTGCGCGAAGCCGGGGCGCTGGAAGAGGTTGATGATGCGCAAGGCCTGGCGGTCGCAGTGCAGCGCCTGTTCGAGTTGCCGCAAGACGCTCGGCGCATGAGCGACGCGGGCCTGCAAGTGATGCAGACCAACCAGGGCGCCTTGCAGCGTTTGCTCGATGGCCTGGCGCGACTGATCTCGCGCTGAGTCATCGGCCCCCGGTTGATTATTTCGCGTCATCGGTTAATGGCAGAAACCAGTGCTCTGCCAGTGCTCTGCCGATCTGGCCGCGATGCACATTGACGATGGCTTGCCCGCTCTGTGCTTCGGTCAGTTGAGAGTAGTAACTGAGCTTGCGTTGCGCTCTGGTTTTCAAGTGGGCGACGGCATAGTCCCGCGAGGGAGTATCCGCCGCGGAGTAGTGGAAATGGGCATACCACAGGGGTGCACCCTGGCAGTCATTGATTGCGTATTCCTGGATAAAGTCCCGGCGCTCACCTTGTAACTGGATGCGCTTGCCAAGGCGGGCGATCTGCACGCGTCGCAAATCAAGCAAGTATTGCAAGTTACCGTGGGTCGGCGGCAATTCCAGGCTTAATTGCGTGCGCAGCTCCTGGCCCTCACTGCGCAGGAGCCGGTATGCGCTGCGCAAATTGTTGATCAGGATTTGATCGTTGGCCAGGCGGGCAGCGGGTGGTTGAGCTTGCAGGGCGAAGTGCAGTTCGGTTGCCAGCTTGTCGAGTTTGCTGGCTTGCAGGCTCAGGATTTCTTCAATCTCCTCCGGATGCCGGCACAGGGCCTTGTACTGTCTGGCCTTGTCCAGATGTTCCTCCACCTTGTCAAAGAGCCTGCGCCCTTCGCCCTTGATAACGTTCAATGCTCGTCGTTCGATAGGTACTGGCGGCACGGGTGTCTGGATCTCAACCCACTCCTCACCGTGTTGTGAGTAGGTCGAGAGCAATTGGTTGTCGTAATCGGAGCGCACCTCGATAACTTCAATTGGCCACTCTTTACCGGGCGCTTTGACCTCGCCAATCAATTGGCCTTTGCCGCGCACATGGATTACTTTTTTTTGTGTTTTGCTCGCTGAAGAGGGTCTGCGCCTGCGGGCCCTCTTGCCCGGTTTTGCCGGTGGCTTGATTTCTGCCGCCAATTGCACGGTTACGTCCTGATAGAGCTCTTCAAGCTGTTGGCGAAGCTTGTTGAAGTAGTCGAGCTCCAGATCTGCAGCATGGAGCATACCGATACCTTGCAGGGCATCCAGAGCCTGACCGTAATGCTGGACCAGACTGTCCAGTACCTCCATGCGCTTGTTGGCATCGAACTCCAGGGTATTAAGCTCGTTGTGTGTATGCAGGTGCTCTTTGAGTGGGTCGATCACATAATCCAGGCTGTCCTCGATCAGGATGCCTGCCGAGGTTTTGGAACTGGCCAGTTTCAGGCAATCGAGCTGAAAGGCTTTTAGGGTCAGGCTGGTGTGTTCATCCCTGGATAAGATCGAGGTCATGCGCTCGGCTGCTTCTGCCCCCGCAGGGCTTAGGTTGTAGAGCTGATCGATGTAGGTGTTTCTGAGTTCGAGCCGCTGGATGGTGCGTTCGTTGTGGGCTATTTCCTCTCTGATGAACTGCATAAACCCTTCAGGGTCTGCATCACCGGCTCTTTCCAGCTCCAGGCCGGGCCTGGAGAATTGCGGCCATTTTTTGAGCAGGGCAACCTGTTCATTTGCCGAACGTGCCAAAAACTTGATCAAGTTGTCGAACAGCTTTTGCAGCAGCGAAATCACAATCCGTTCATGGAAGGGGATCTGCAATTCAATACGCTCCTTGTTGCTCTCCAGCAGTTGCTGGTAGGCATTCAATTGTTTTTGCAGGGTGGTTTCGAATTTTTCACCCAGTGCGCTGACCTGCTCAGGGGTAAAACGCGGGTCGTTTTTGGCATGGGTCAAGGCGGATTGCGTGATGTCGACGGCTTTGTGCAGTGGCTCCTCCTGTTTGAAAAAAGCCTGCAGTTCGTCTTCCAGCTGCTTTATACGGTCTGTTTTTCGTTGCTGATATTCGGCTATGCGTCTGGGTGGCATACCGCCCAGCAGGCGCAGGCGCAGATCCAATGACCAGTTGCCATCAGCATCCGATTTCAAGGCCGGGCCCTGGCGGGTGGCGTCGGAAGCTGAAACGATCACTGCCGCCCCGTCGGGCTCCATATCGACGGGGTACAGGGTCTGGTCAATCAGGACATGCCACCTCTGGTCAAAACGGTACTGTCCTTTGTGCAGACCAGTGGGCTGCACAGCTGGCAATGTGTCAGGGGGCGTCACTTTAAAATAAGCCAGGCCTTGTTTCTGGCTGGGCGTCAGGTGATTGCGGGCACTGAAAAAACTGAAGTCCAGCGTTGTACTTTCGCTACTGGGAAACTCGCCGGCCAGGGCGACGGTACCTGAGTGCATGGTTGGCGCGGGCGGTTCGGGCCATTGCTCGGCAAAGCGCGGTGGCGCGAACGGCTTCAGGGCCAGGGGCAGAACGTGTTCGGGCAATGCATGAGGGCGGGGCAAGGTGTTGATCGCCTGATGAAACAAGAGCATACCCACGTTGAGTAATACATCGGCGGCGGCCAGTTCCCGGGTCGCTGAGTCATCACTGGCAAGTGCAGGAATATCCTGGCGGGCGGCGTTTACCAGAGTCAGCAGCCCGCCTGTCAGCATCAGTGGGTGGGGCAGCCCGGGGAGCAGCAACAGGGTGTTGAAAACAAGATTTGCGCCTTCCAGGAGCGCGCCCCAACGACTTTCACGGTTCGACACTGATTCGGCGTCGGCCAGTGCCACCAGGGCCCTGGTATTGCTACCGTAGAGGAACTGCATCAACTGGCCGTTGTTCAGGTATTGCAGTAGCTCATTGCTGATGCCATTGGTTGCAAGCTGGGCGGGTGGCGGTATTTCAAGGGGGGCGAATTCACTGCCCAGCCCGAAGCGTACGTAATGGGGTTGCTTGATGCCGCCATTCTCGTAGATGGGACGGGCGATGTCATCGAGCCAGGTCAGCAGGCTGTTTTGCAGGCTTCCAGGTTCAGCGATAGCGGCCAGCAGTGCTGCACGATCAGGGAACTGGAGCAGTGACGGGGTGTAGAGTGGCCGGTACAACAGGTGCGGGCCAACCTCGATATCGGCGGGTTCAATGATGTACATATTGTGGACGATGTCCGCTGCGGCCTCGGGCTGGCGCACCAGCGCCAGGTGCCTGATGACCACGGCGGTGTCATTGACCTTTCGGCCAGCCGCACCGGGCTGCACCACCGCCGCGACATAACGTGCGCCGAGCGCCGTCACTCCGTTTTCCTGCTTCAGGGCATACTCCAGCGCTTCTAAAGGCAGTTGCGCGCGGGTATGCCGGGCGAACAGTTTTTCGCGGGCTCTGGCATCAGCAGTAGTGCCCAGCAGCGTGCTTTCAAGCAGCCCAGGGTAAGCCTTGCCAATGTTTGCTCGCTCGATCAGGCCGCCGCGCCGAGTGATGTATTCGGGGGTCAGCCAGGTGGGCAGCTTCAGACCGAGACGATGACGCAGGGTTACTGAACCTTTGGGCCTGCCGAGCAGGTTTTTCACCGCCAGATCGGTGAGGCTCATGGTGATGTATTCCACAATCCCTACGGCACCTGGCAGCCCTGTCGCTGTGTGAAACGTCAGTTCAATATCATCGGGGTGGAACGTTTCCCTGGAGGCATGAACGGGGGTGCCCTGCTCGAAGCGTCGCTGGTCGAGTTGCATCTGCTGATGTAACACATCAGCTGTAAAGGAATGGATATCGGGCAGGCCGCTAAGGTGGGTCCGGCCCTTATTTATTTTCTTGGCGCCAGACAAGGCCAGGCTGTATTGACGATAGAGCGCCTGGTCAGTTGTGCTTGCACTGGTCAGCCAGTCGGGCAGTTGTTTTTTCAGGGCGATCAGGGTTTCGGCGCGCGCGACGGGTGCATTGGCAAAAAAACTGGCAGTCTCGGTTATCTTCAAATACACCGCTTGCAGCGCCCGCCAGCCGATGCTGGCGGGCAGTTTCAGCAAGCTCAGGTCCGCCAGTTGCTGGTTCAGGATAGCAGCGGCACAGGCGTCAAACGCATTGCCATCGAGTTCGAAGCGTTCAAGGTGAATTTCCTCAACGCTGTAAAGCTGACGCACGCGATCGCTCCAGCTCTGGCTCAATGCGTCCATGTTCTTGAATAAACGCGAGGTACTCCCCGGTGTGTATTCCAGCACCTGATCGGCGCTGGCAAACACGATGCTCGAATTGAGCCGGGAGTAAGTCTGTCCTGCGCTCAACAAGGTGGATTTCAGCCAGTAGGCACGCACGGCCCCGTCACCGTATTCATGGATGCGCTCTGCGCGTTCAGGGCAGTTGATCACCTGATAAAGCGCCTCGCGGGCGGCATCTGTCAGGTCAGGCTGCTGCAGGGCGCTGATGCTCAGGGTGTCCTTGAACACATCACTGAGCCACTGCCAGCGGTTGCCGCCGCTGCCTGAGTCCTGGCCCCATAAGTCGGTCAGGGCATTTTGCAGCCCTATGGGCAGGCGCCAGCTCAACTCTTTGATCAATCTTTCGATGACCTTCATGTCCAGTTCGCCTTCCTTATGGGCGAGCCAGTCTGGCGCGTTATCGGTCAGGTGGTAGGCCTGGCCGTTGACCGGGCTGAGGTTCAGTTCGGCCCCGGTGCCCAGGTAGCCTGTCACTCGCGTCATCAAGGGTTGCAGCGCCCATCCGCCGTGGGGGAAGGGCACGGCCAGGCGGGCTCGGTCGAGGTCGATGTGCAGCGATGGGTACTGCTGTGCAATGGCCGCAGCGAGCATTTGCCGGGTAACGGATTCAAGGGAGGGGGGGTTGCCAAACTGCGCCCTGACGGCATTTTCGGCAGGGATCAGGGGTGTTGCCTGCGATGGAGTTGAGGTGACTGTAGACATGGGCGTTCCTGTAGTGAGTACCAGAGGTCAAACGACCGATGTCGTATTAACCTCTGGTGCTCTCAAGGAACGGTGGTAGCGGGATATTGCTTAACGCTTCAATTGCCTGGCGAGCGCATATTGGCTTCGGCCGCTTTGGCCAGGTCAGGTGGCAGGAAGTCCTTGTCCGGGTTGTAGTCGGCCTTGAGGTAGCGCGACAGAGCTTCCAGGTCGCCCGGGTTCAGGGTGCCTGCCGCCTGCTTGAGGCGCAGGTTGTCGAGGATGTAGTCGTAGCGGCTGTTGTTGTAGTCGCGCACCGAGTTGTACAGCTGGCGCTGGGCGTCGAGCACGTCAACGATATTGCGTGTGCCGACCTGATAGCCGATTTCCGTGGCTTCCAGCGCGCTCTGGTTGGAGATGATCGACTGTTTGCGCGCCGATACCTGCTCTACGTCAGTGTTTACTGCGCGGTGCAGGTTGCGGGTGTTCTCGACCACCTGGCGGCGCAGGGCTTCACGTTGCTGCTCGGTCTGGTCCAGGCGCGAGTAGGATTCGCGCACTTGCGAACTGGTCAGGCCGCCGCTGTAGATCGGGATATTCAACTGCACGCCAATGCTGCGCTGCGAGACGTCGCCGCCATAACGTTGGTTGAGGGCGTTGGGGTTGCTCAGGCCGAAGGCATCGTTGTCCCCGGTCTTGTACTGCGCCACGGCATCGAGGGTTGGCGCGTGGCCAGCCTTGCGCTGCTTGAGGGTTTCTTCGGCGGCGCTCACCGCGTAGTTGCTGGCCAGCAGGTTGAGGTTCTGCTGCGCGGCGGTGTCGACCCATGACTTGGCGTCATTGGGCATTGGCGGCAGGATCGGCAGGGTATGGCGCATGCCCTCGATCGCGTTGTACTGGCGGTTGGTCAGGGTGACCAGGGACTCGAAGGCATCTTCAACCTGACGCTGGGCCAGCATCCGGTTGGCCCGTGCCGTGTCATAGCTGGCCTGGGATTGCAGCACGTCGGTCTTGTCCGACAGACCGACGTCAAAGCGTTCGCGGGACTGGTCCAGCTGGCGCTTGAAGGCGGCTTCTTCGGCCTTGGTGGCAGCCAGGGTGTCCTGGGCGCGCAGTACCGAGAAATAGGCATTGGCGCTTTGCAGGATCAGATTCTGCTCGGTGGCCGAGAGTTGCAGCGCGGCCTGTTCGTTGACCGATTCGGCAGCTTTCAACTGGAACCAGCGATCAATCCGGAAAATCGGCTGCGCCAGGGTGGCCTGATACACCATCGCGCTGCGGGTGGTGGTCAGCGACGGCTGGTCGATGGCGGTGCGCACATTACTCGACTCGGCACCGCCGGACAGGTTGGGCAGCAAACCGGCACGGGCCTGAGGTACCACTTCCTTTTGCGCCTCGTAACCGGCGCGGGCAGCAGCCAGGTCGGCGTTGTTGTCGACGGCTTCGTGATAAACGCTGACCAGGCCGTTCTGGTTGGACAGCGGAGCGGTGGTATCCAGAGCCATTGCGCTGGTCGCCCAAGACACGGCTATTGCCAGTGATAGTTTGCGCAACATGAGCGATCCCTAGTTCAAGAATGCGAAAAATGAAAGCCCGAGTCCGACTCGCGGTTTCAAGAAGTAGCGAGTGTAGTAGTGGTGGCACCTTGCAACAATGCCGTTTTTGCGCCTTTTATCACGCCATCGATTGTGGGGTTGGCGTTCTGCCTCACTCTTCTCTAGACTGGGCGCGTTCTTGTCGGGGTGCCTTGCTATGAGGCTG
>Ga0302347_1003223_pt1 | contig 14810 bp, 14 predicted proteins | sample PhyWR1_FD_202178 | JGI IMG/M metagenome (GOLD analysis project Ga0302347, IMG submission 202178) | Leaf surface microbial communities from wheat plants in UC Gill Tract Community Farm, Albany, California, United States - DLSL W.R1 (v2)... | ecosystem: Host-associated > Plants > Phyllosphere >...
TTGTGTGGGCATGAAATGGACCGCCTCTCATTCTTCTAATCCATTGCGCAGGATTGCAACATCACCGACACCTGCCGGCCCTGCGGCTGCAAGCGGGCGAACTTACCAGATCAAATCGGGGCGCGCTACTCCCGGTTGTCTAGCCCGTTGCCAGTGGCCATGTGAAGAGCCTGTGATGCTTGAGATTAGTGGCTGAATAATAATTTTAGCCGAGCTATGACTAGTGCTTGCGCTGATTGGTTCTACTGGCTGGCAATCTAAGACTGTAATTAGCTCTACCTGGCGCCAGTGCTTGGGTAGAATCGGGCTTTTGCTTACCCAGGAAGGCAGGCTCATGGCTCAGTCTTACAGTGCGCGCAGTCGCGCGATCGAACCGTTCCACGTGATGGCGTTGCTGGCGCGTGCCAACGAGTTGCAAGCGGCGGGGCACGACGTAATTCACCTGGAAATAGGCGAGCCGGACTTCACTACGGCTGAGCCGATCATTGCTGCCGGGCAGGCGGCGCTGGCCGCCGGTAAAACCCGCTATACAGCGGCCCGGGGCTTGCCGGAGTTGCGCGAAGCCATCTCCGGGTTTTATCAGCAGCGTTACGGTCTGAACATTGACCCTTCGCGCATTCTGATTACGCCCGGAGGCTCCGGCGCGTTGCTTTTAGCCAGCAGCCTGCTGGTGGATCCAGGCAAGCACTGGCTGCTGGCCGACCCCGGCTACCCCTGTAACAGGCACTTCCTGCGCCTGGTTGAGGGTGCGGCGCAGCTCGTCCCTGTTGGTCCGGATGTGCGGTATCAACTGACGGCCGACCTGGTTGAGCGCTATTGGGATCAAGACAGTGTAGGAGCGCTGGTCGCTTCGCCGGCGAATCCGACCGGCACGATCTTGAGCCGTGATGAACTGGCCTCTCTATCGGCAGCAATCAAGGCACGTAACGGGCATTTGGTCGTGGACGAGATTTATCACGGCCTGACCTATGGCTGTGATGCGACCAGCGTGCTGGAAGTCGATGACAGTGCTTTTGTGCTTAACAGTTTCTCCAAGTATTTCGGCATGACTGGCTGGAGACTGGGCTGGCTGGTAGCGCCACCGGAAGCTGTAGCTGATCTGGAAAAACTGGCGCAGAACCTCTACATCAGTGCCCCGAGCATGGCCCAGTATGCAGCCCTAGCCTGTTTTGAGCCGCAGACGCTGGCTATTCTGGAGGAGCGCCGCACCGAGTTTGGGCGTCGTCGCGACTTTCTGTTACCGGCTTTGCGTGAGCTTGGGTTTGGTATTGCTGTAGAGCCTGAAGGCGCGTTTTACCTGTATGCCGATATCAGTGCGTTTGGTGGGGATGCCTTTGCATTTTGCCGGCACTTCCTTGAAACGGAACATGTGGCCATTACTCCAGGCCTGGACTTTGGCCGTTTTCAGTCAGGTCACCACGTACGTTTTGCCTACACCCAGAGTCTGCCGCGGTTACAGGAAGCCGTTGAGCGGATTGCCCGCGGCCTGCAGAGCTGGAAAGGCTGATGCGCTTTTCTCCGGCGTTGGAAGAAGGGCGTTTGCTCAAGCGTTACAAGCGTTTTCTGGCTGACATTGAAACGGCTTCGGGCGAGTTGATGACCATCCACTGCCCGAACACCGGCTCGATGCTTAATTGCATGGTGGAGGGCGGGCAGGTCTGGTTCAGTCGCTCCAACGACCCCAAGCGCAAGCTGCCGGGGACCTGGGAAATCAGTGAGACCCCGCAAGGACGGCTGGCGTGTGTGAACACTGGGCGTGCCAATCGCTTGATCGAGGAAGCACTGCTGGCCGGGTTGATCACCGAACTTGAAGGCTTCACTGCGCTCAAGCGCGAAGTCGCTTACGGGCAGGAAAACAGCCGGATTGATTTTCGGCTGGAGTACCCTGACGGCTATGCCTTTGTCGAGGTTAAAAGTGTCACCCTGGGCTTTGATGACTCGCGGGTGGCAGCATTCCCGGATGCAGTGACACAACGCGGTGCCAAGCACTTGCGCGAGTTGGCGACTCTGGCTCGGGAAGGGGTGCGTGCCGTGCAACTGTATTGTGTCAATCTCACGGGGATCGACGCGGTCCGTCCGGCTGAGGAAATCGACCCGGGTTACGCCGCTGCGCTACGCGAAGCGGTTGCCGCCGGGGTGCAGGTGCTGGCTTATGGTGTAAGCCTTACATCTGATGCGGTAGTGGTTGATCGTCGCTTAGAGGTCATCCTCTGAGGCCGGTGGCGTGATCCAGATGCCTTGACTGTCTTCGCGGCAGTCAATGGCGGTCAATGACTGACCGGCACAGGGCCCGGCAACGCATTCGCCCGTTTCAATCAAGAACAGCGCGGCGTGGGTCGCGCACTGGATCAGGCTGGCACTGGAATCGAGGAATTGGTCCGGCTGCCATTCCAGTGGCACACCGCGATGCGGACAGCGATTTTTATAGGCATAAACCTGGCCATTGCGGCGAACCGCGAGCAAGCGCGTGCCGTTGTGTTCGAAGCCGCGGCTGCTACCTTCAATCAGCGCCTGCGAGGTGCATAAAAACTTCATGACAATCCTTAATGGCACCTAAACGTCTGGTCAGTGGCGCGGGTTGTGGCGGGTTATAGGTTGACGTGCAAATGCAAACAATTATCAAATAGCTGCTTGCTCTGCAATGTGCTGTTTTCACGGGGTGGCAATCCCTTTGTCGCGCTGGGCCCTATTTATCAAGGAACGTCACTGTATGCGCTTGAGTACCCGCCTGATTACGCTCTGTGCAGGCCTTATGATCAGTCATGCCGCTTTGGCTGGCGAGTTGTCACAACGCTGGGTCAGTGCGGGAGGTGCGCTTTCGGAGTGGGTCAGTGCGTTGGGGGCAGAGTCTAAATTGGTTGGGGTCGATACCACCAGCCAACATCCTGAATCACTGAAGTCGTTGCCCAGCATCGGCTATCAGCGCCAGCTCTCGGCGGAAGGCATTCTGAGTTTGAAGCCGGATGTGTTGATAGGCACCGATGAGATGGGGCCCCCACCTGTGTTGGCGCAGATTCGTAGCGCCGGAGTGCCGGTCGAGATGTTCTCGGCGCAGGCCGACCTGGCTAACCTGGAAGCGACGCTCACGCATTTGGGGCGTATGTTGGGTGACGAGGCGCAAGCCGCACAACTGTTCAAGGATTACCAACAGCAACTGCAGGCGCATCAGCAGCAAGTCAAACAAGCTAAAGCTCATCATCAGGAACCGGGAGTGCTGCTGCTGTTGGGGCATGCAGGCGGCAAGCCTTTGATTGCCGGCAAGGGCACCGCGGCGGACTGGTTACTGACTCAGGCGGGTGGCCATAACCTTGCCACTCATACCGGCTATAAGCCGTTTTCGGTCGAGGCTCTGGCCGGGCTTAACCCCGAGGTATTGGTATTTGCTGATCGTAGCCTTACAGGCGAAGAGGCCCGCAAGGCACTGATGAAAGAGAACCCGATTCTGGGCTCGATCCGTGCAGCCAGGGACGGTCGGGTTTACGAGCTGGATCCGACTCTGCTGGTGGGAGGCCTGGGGCCGCGTCTGCCGGCCAGTTTGAAGCAACTGACGGCAGAATTTTATCCAACCGCCGCGGCCAACCCATGAGGACACTGGTCAAGCCTCGCTCTTTATTTGTTGGTCTGAGTGCGTTGTGTTTGTTGGCGATCTGGTTATCGCTGGCGCTGGGGCCCGTGAGCTTGCCGTTATTTGACACTTTGCGGGCCGCACTGCGCTTGGTCGGTGTGCCGATTCAGGGTGAAGGGCTGGAGCAGGCCGAGTTGATTCTGGGGCAGATCCGTTTACCCCGCACGCTACTGGGGCTGGCGGTTGGCGGCGTGCTGGCGCTGTCGGGTGTGGCCATGCAGGGGCTGTTTCGTAATCCCCTGGCGGACCCGGGTCTGGTCGGTGTTTCCAGCGGTGCAGCATTGGGTGCGGCAATTGCGATTGTCGGTGGCTCTGCGTTTGGCGGCCTGCCCGATGTTTTTGGCCCGTATCTGCTGTCCTTGTGTGCATTTATGGGTGGGCTGGGTGTTACGGCGCTGGTCTACAGGCTGGGCCGGCGCAACGGGCAGACCAATGTGGCCGTCATGTTGCTGGCGGGGATCGCGCTCACTGCGCTGGCCAGTTCTGCGGTAGGACTGTTCACCTATCTGGCCGATGACGCGACTTTACGTACGCTGACGTTCTGGAATCTGGGTAGTCTCAATGGCGCCAGCTACTCGCGGCTATGGCCCCTGCTGATTGTTACCGCAGGTGTTGCCTTGTGGTTGCCTCGCCGGGCCAATGCACTCAACGCGTTGCTGCTTGGCGAATCAGAAGCCAGTCATTTGGGGGTCAATGTTGAAGGGCTGAAGCGCGAGCTGGTGTTTTGCACGGCATTGGGTGTCGGTGCGGCGGTCGCAGCGGCAGGCATGATCGGTTTTATTGGCTTGGTGGTACCGCACTTGGTGCGATTGCTGGCCGGGCCCGATCATCGTGTCCTGTTGCCCGCGTCCGTGCTGGCGGGAGCCGCGCTGTTGTTATTCGCCGACCTGATCGCCCGGCTGGCCCTGGCGCCGGCAGAGCTGCCTATCGGGATTGTTACTGCATTCCTGGGAGCACCTTTCTTTCTATATTTACTGCTGCGAGGCCGCCACTGATGCTGCGCACAGAAAACTTACAGATACGTCGCGGGCAAAAAGTGGTCCTTTCTGACGTCACCCTTGATGTGCGACCGGGCGAAGTGCTGGGTGTGTTGGGTCCTAATGGTGCAGGTAAAAGCACATTGCTGGCGGCATTATGTGGGGAGCTGGCGCCAACCGCAGGTCAGGTCTCGCTGGACCGGCAAGCCTTGAACCAGTGGAAAGGCTCCGAGCGTGCACAGCGTCTCGCCGTGCTGCCGCAAACCTCCACTCTGGACTTTGCATTTCGTGTCGAAGAAGTCGTGGGTATGGGCCGATTGCCCCATCAGACCGGTTATGCCCGAGATGCCGAGATTATTGAAGCTGCTTTGCAGGCTGCGGATGTTGAGCATCTGACGGGTCGCAGTTATCTGGCGTTGTCGGGCGGTGAACGCCAGCGCGTACATTTGGCACGGGTGCTGGCGCAATTATGGCCGGGGCAAAACGGCCAGACGCTGTTGCTCGATGAGCCCACCTCAATGCTCGACCCTTTGCATCAACACACCACATTGAAGGCGATCCGTGCCTTTGCCGATCGCGGCGCTGCAGTGCTGATTATCCTGCATGACTTGAATCTGGCTGCGCGGTATTGCGATCGCTTGCTTCTGCTCGAAGAGGGGCGGGTGTGTGCACTGGATTGCCCGCAGGCAGTGCTGCAGCCGGCGTTGCTCAAGGCTGTGTTCGGTCTGGATGTGCTTGTGCAGCCGCACCCCGAACTTGGCCACCCGGTCATCATTGCACGCTGACAGATAGCGCCAGGCGTTCTTCGCCGGAGTTTTCGGCAGACAAAAAAAGACCCGGCAAGAGCCGGGTCAAATAACCGTGATTAGCCTGATGAGGAGATTTTCTGAGAGTCCGAACCAAGGGCCTTCCAGAAGATCGACTGGCCTCGCGACCAGATGGCGTAATAATAACAATTCTCATTTTCATGTCAACAGCTGTTTTTCAGCTTTTTTTGCACGACCGATAAACGGTGCGGGCTAGCCTTTTTTCAGCTTGAACAAATCTTCTACTTGCTCATTCAAAAACGCCTTTCTGTGCGGGGGTATGTCGTTCCAGTGAACGTCCAGCAGCGCGCCCTCAATGGCATAAAGCAGCACTTTGGAAGCCCGAAAGCCTCTGGCTTTGACGGCCCGGTAAGCCTCGACAGCCCCGCGGCGCCTTAAATCCGAAGCGCTGTGGATACCGACAGCGTGCAACCATTGCGCCGAGGTTTTCCCAAGGTTTTTTAGATGCTGGAGTTCATCTTGCATCAGCTCTCCTTGCGACGGCGTGAGCTCAGCGCTTATGAGTCAAGACAGGTGAGTTCAAGTGTAGCGGCTGATAAGAAAGCCGCCGTCCGTTAGTCGTTTTTGGAACAAGCAGACGCAAAAAGTGCAGGAGATGGCGTTAGGGCTGTTAGAGGGGTTGATGCAAAGGCCCGAGCCAGAGCGCTTGCCTCAAAGTGCAGGCAACAGTCGCCAACGCCGGGCGGGCGTTGGGGCGAATGTCGTATTTGGTTTATTTGGTGCGGTAGCGCAAGCGTGTGCCGAAGTTGACCGACATCAGGATTTCATCTGCGGTCAGTTCGACCGGAAAGTAGGCACCTGAAATTTGCGCATGGGCCAAGCTGGAGCCTTCGATACAGGCGTTACGCAAGTCCAGGCCACGCAGATCGGCAGAACGGAAATAGGCGTCGGTAAAGTCCACGCTGTCCGCATTTAACTCACGCAAATCCAGCCCGCGAAAGTCGCCGCCACGCATATCAATGTGTCCGGATGGACGCTGTTGGTTAAACCCGCTGATGTTGTCTTCATGCAGTAACGTGTAGAGCGCCGATTGAAGCAAGGCTGGGCGGCTCATGGGGCGTCTCCTGATGGATGTACACCAATATTATAGTGCCACTATTGGCGTGCCGCGAAACCCTTGCAGTTTCGCGGCACGGGCAAGCACTTACAGCCCTGGCAGGCGTTGACGGATATCGCTGATCAGGGTGTCCAGGCTTTTGCTGTTGTTGGTTTCAACCGGCTTGCTACGCAGGACTTCATCTGCCCCGAGTGGCTCACGGCTGGCTTGTTGCGCTCGGACAACGTCCATGGTCGCATCAGACGGATCGTTGCCAAGGCTATTGCGATGAGCCAGCCAGCCTTCGATTACGGCGTCGGGTGCGGTGCAGTCGAGGATCAGGCACGGCACGCCCGTGGCTTCGGCGACTTTGGCGGCAGCGTCGCGTTGTTCGCGTTTTAGGTAGGTGGCATCAATGACCACCGGGAAGCCCGCGCGCAGCACGATGCCGGCCAGCTCATGCAGTTTGTCGTAGGTCGCGGCACTGGCGTCAGCGCTATAAATGCCATGGCCAACGGTGTTGTCGCCGGTTTGCTCGCCAAACAATTGCTTGCGAACGACATCAGAGCGCAAACGAATGGCACCCAGGGACTCAACCAAACGCATCGCAACAGAGCTTTTACCGACGGCTGAAACGCCGTGGGTGATGGTCAGGAAGCGTGAAGGGATGGTGCTGTAGCTTTCGGCCAGGTTGGCGTAGTTGCGGTACTGGCGCAGGGTGGCCGCGCGTTGCACTGCGCTGGCTTCTGCCGGCATGCTGAACAGGCTGACTTTGGCACGAACCAGGGCGCGATAGGCTTTGTAGAAGTTCAGCAACTCAAGCCCTTGATAGTCGCCGGTCAACTCCAGGTACTGGCTGACAAAGCGGCGCGCCAGGCACTTGAGGCCGCGATCTTCAAGGTCCATGGCCAGAAAGGCGGTGTCGGCGTACACGTCGGTAAAACGGAACGGCTCGTTGAATTCGATGCAGTCGAAAATCACCACTTTGCCGTCAATCATGGTGGCGTTGCCCAGGTGGATGTCACCGTGGCATTCGCGGATAAACCCTTGGGCCTTGCGTTGTTCGAGCAGTGGCTGGAGACGGGTGAAGCTGGCTTCGGCCCAGGCTTGAAGGGCATCGAGTTGCAGCAGGTCAGCTTTGTCGGACAGGAAAGGGCGGATCTGCTCGAAGTTCTGACGCACGGGCTCCATGACGGCTTCAGGGGTGCCTTGGTGATGTTCCAGCGGGACATGCGGGGCGTGTGTGTGGAAATGGGCAATTTGCTGGGCCATTTCGTCGATGTGCGCAGCAGTCAGTTCGCCATTGGCCTGCAGCGTGCTCAGCAGCTGGCTTTGCGGGAATTGGCGCATTTTCAGCACGTACTCGATAGCCGGGCCTTCGCCGCCGAGTTGAGGCGCGTCGGCACTGCCGGTGATCGGCAGTACGTCCAGGTACAGGCCTTCGGTCAGGCGCTGGTTGAGGCGCAGTTCTTCATTGCAGAAGAATTCGCGGCCACTGAGTTCGGTGAAATCAAGAAAGCCGAAGTTAACCGGTTTTTTGATTTTGTAGGCGTAGGGCCCGGTGAGGATAACCCAGGAAATGTGGGTCTCGATAACCTGAAACCCGTCGACTTCATGCGGGTATAAGCTCGGATTTTGTAGCGCGGTAATCAGGTTCTGGCTCACGGTCGGTCCTTCTAAAGGCGGGAAAATTCAATGCGCCATTATGGCTGTTGACAGCGGTCGTGCAAACCGCCGGACGCGCATGATGAACATGAGCAAAGTGCGTATAATCCCGCGCCATGACTCGAACTCGATCTCCCCGCTCCCGTTCCAAACGTCCTTCTGGTGGCCTCCGGCCCTGGCTGGGTTGGGCCCTCAAGCTCAGCCTCGTCGGCCTGGTGGTGCTGGCAGGTTTTGCTGTTTACCTCGATGCCATCGTGCAAGAGAAGTTCTCTGGCAAGCGCTGGACTATCCCGGCCAAGGTGTACGCCCGGCCGCTGGAGCTGTTCGTCGGCCAGAAACTCAGCAAGAACGACTTTTTGACTGAACTCGATGCACTCGGCTATCGCCGCGAAAGTGTGGCCAATGGCCCCGGTGCAGCCTCGGTGAATGGCAACACGGTTGACCTGAACACCCGTGGTTTCCAGTTTTATGAAGGTGCTGAGAAAGCGCAGCCGGTACGGGTGCGTTTTTCTGGCGATTATGTGTCGGAACTGACCTCGACCAACGGCGCCAAGTTGCCCGTGGTGCGGCTTGAGCCGTTGCTGATTGGCGGCCTTTATCCGAAAAACCTCGAAGACCGGATTCTGATCAACATTGATCAGGTACCGCCGTACCTGCTCGATACGCTGGTAACGGTAGAAGACCGCGATTTTTATCATCACTTTGGCGTATCGCCCAAGTCGATCGTCCGTGCCCTGTGGGTCAACACCTCGTCCGGGCAAATGCGTCAGGGCGGCAGTACGCTGACTCAACAATTGGTCAAGAACTTCTTCTTGACCAACGAGCGCAGCCTCAGCCGCAAGCTGACCGAAGCGATGATGGCGCTGTTGCTTGAAATGCACTACGACAAGCGCGAAATTCTTGAGGCTTACCTCAACGAAGTGTTTGTGGGGCAGGACGGCCAGCGTGCGGTGCATGGCTTTGGTCTGGCCAGCCAGTTCTTCTTCAGCCAGCCGTTGTCCGAGCTCAAGCTGCATCAGGTGGCGTTGCTGGTGGGCATGGTTAAAGGGCCATCGGCGTATAACCCGCGTCGTTACCCTGAGCGTGCGCTTGAGCGGCGTAACCTGGTGCTCGATTTGCTGGAGCAGCAAGGCGTGGCGACGGCCGAGCAAGTCGCTGCGGCTAAAAAGATGCCGCTGGGCGTGACCAAGCGAGGCAGCTTGGCGGACAGCTCATTCCCGGGCTTCCTGGATCTGGTTAAACGTCAATTGCGTGAAGACTACCGCGACGAAGACTTGACCGAAGAGGGGCTGCGGATCTTCACCAGCTTCGACCCGATCTTGCAGATGAAGTCTGAAGCGGCTGTGGGTGACACCTTTAAGCGTCTGGCTGGACGCAAAGGCGCAGACGAAGTTGAAGCGGCGATGGTGGTTACCAACCCTGAAACCGGTGAGGTTCAGGCGTTGATTGGCAGCCGTCTGCCGGGCTATGCAGGCTTTAACCGTGCGCTGGATGCGGTGCGCCCGATTGGTTCGCTGGTCAAGCCTGCGGTGTATTTGACCGCACTTGAGCGACCAAGCCAGTTCACGCTGACCAGTTGGTTGTCGGATGAGCCGATATCGATCAAAGGGGCAGACGGGCAGGTCTGGACGCCGCAGAACTATGACCGTCGCTCTCACGGCACGATCTTCCTTTATCAGTCGATGATGAACTCTTTCAACCTGGGGACTGTGCGGCTCGGGCAGCAGGTTGGCGTGCCTAACGTGCTCAAGACACTGGCGCGGTTGGGGGTTGAGCGTGAATTTCCGGCCTTCCCGTCCATGTTGCTGGGCGCTGGTGCGCTGAGCCCGATGGAAGTGGCAACGATGTATCAGACGCTGGCCAATGGCGGCTTCAATACACCGATGCGCGGCATTCGCAGTGTGCTGACGGCTGAAGGCGAGCCGCTGAAACGTTACCCGTTCCAGATCCAGCAGCGCTTCGATCCGGCCTCCATTTACCTTATCCAGACGGCAATGCAGCATGTGATGCGCGAAGGCACCGGGCGTTCGGTCTATAACGTATTGCCGAAAAGCCTCACGCTGGCGGGTAAAACCGGCACCAGTAACGACTCGCGTGATAGCTGGTTCGCAGGTTTCAGCCAGGATCTGCTGGCGGTGGTGTGGCTGGGGCGTGATGACAACGGTAAAACCCCGTTTACCGGTGCGAGCGGCGCCTTGCAGGTTTGGACCAGCTTTATGAGTAAAGCCGATCCATTGCCGCTGGATATGCCGCAGCCGGACAACATTGTTAAAGCCTGGATTGATCCGCATACCGGGCAAGGGTCTGATGCGAGCTGCCCGGGCGCTGTGCAGATGCCGTATATTCGCGGCAGTGAACCGCCTGCTGGAGCCGGTTGTGGTGCGCAAGCACCTGCGACAGGTGAAGCGGTGATGGATTGGGTCAAGGGCTGGTTGAATTAAGCAAAGAGGGTGTGACGTGAACAAGTGGTGGATTCCGGCTGTTTCAGCCCTGGCTTTGCTCAATGGTTGCGCGAGCGTACCGCAGGGCTCGATCCCTGTGGTCGACTCCGGTGTTCGGGTGTCGAACAGCGAGCGTGTTTCGGCGCAGCGTACGACCCGTAATTATCCACAGGCCACTGCGCCGCGTGCTGCTCAGACTCAGGCAATCCCTCAGGATTCAGGTGTGGTGGTGATGGTGCCGGGTGGTGGAGCGGCGGTTTCGACGCCGATTCAGACCCAGCCGATCACGCCGGGGCCGATTACGCCTGGCCCGGCGGCTGCGCCGATCAGCACCGGCAGCTATGCGCCGACAACGACTTACACCGCGCCGGCGCCGATTACGCCGAGTGGCATTCCGTCCAGCAGTGGCGGCTTGGCAGCAGATGAGCAACTGGATGGGCCGGTGTTGGCGCTGCTGACCACTGCTCAACAGCAGCAGGCGAGTGGCGACCTGAATGGCGCCTCGTCGAGCCTTGAGCGGGCACAGCGCGTGGCACCACGCGAGCCGCAAGTGCTCTACCGTCTGGCAGAAGTGCGTATGGCGCAAGGGGATGCGGCTCAGGCTGAGCAGTTTGCCCGCCGTGGTTTGACCTTCGCGAGCGGTCGTCCGGACTTGCAGGCGAGCTTGTGGGGCTTGATTGCTCAAGCGCGTGATAAACAAGGTGATGCGGCTGGCGCTGCATTGGCCCGTCAAAAAGCCAGGTAAGTTTCTGATGGATGCTCGTTTTGCGGCGATTGCCGAACAATTATTGCTGATTGAACGTGAACTGCGCGTACAGGGCTGGTGGGACGATGTGTCTCCCAGTGCTGAGGCGCTGAGCAGTGTTGAGCCTTTTTCGGTCGACACGCTGGACTTTCACCAGTGGCTGCAATGGATTTTCCTGGTGCGGATGAAGCAGATCCTTGAACAGGATCTTCCTCTGCCCAAGGTCTCGGGCATTCTGGAGATGGCCGAGATGGTGTATGCCGAGCGCCCTCAAGAGAGCCTTGGGTTGCGGGCTGAGCTGAAAAAGTTCGACCAACTGATCACTGACGCTGGTTAATTGCCTGGCTGCCGGTTTTTCCGGCAGTCTTGCGCATATTTCTACCGCTTTGCGCCATCTAGGCGAGTTTTATCCCTTCTCAAGCCCCTTTCTTCTACGTTCTCATGCGCTTAGTTGGAAAAAAGCGCAATTATTGCTTGACTTGGAGGGGCTGAAACACAAGAATCCAGACACCGCTGTACAGGGACTGCCAGAAGCAGACCCTCTCAGCAGATCATGAGGCGCATACCCGCGCCGACCTGTTACACCCGCAACGCGTTACCTCGCGCTGGGTGGGAAAACCCCGCAATATTTGGGGCGCTCCCAATACTTGCTCAGTCAGTGCTGACGTAGTCGGCGACCACCGTCGCTCATGCTCTGCTGAGAAGTAAACCTATTAAGACCCGTTCGTATTTTGTGAGCGGAATTCTGGCGTTTTAGAGGTGAACAACGTGGAGCTTTTATCTGGCGGTGAGATGCTCGTCCGCTTTTTGCGCGACGAAGGTGTCAACTATATCTACGGGTACCCTGGTGGTGCTCTCCTGCATGTCTACGACGCACTGTTCAAAGAACCGGAAGTTACCCACATCCTGGTTCGTCACGAACAAGCTGCTACCCATATGGCTGACGGTTACGCCCGTGCCACCGGTAAAGCCGGTGTGGTACTGGTGACTTCCGGGCCGGGTGCTACCAACGCTATCACCGGTATTGCTACTGCCTACATGGACTCCATTCCGATGGTGATCATTTCTGGCCAGGTGCCTAGCACTATGGTCGGGACCGATGCCTTCCAGGAAACCGACATGATCGGTATCTCGCGTCCTATCGTGAAGCACAGCTTCATGATCAAGCACGCGTCGGAAATCCCGGAAGTCATGAAAAAGGCGTTCTACCTCGCGCAATCCGGTCGTCCTGGTCCGGTCGTGGTCGATATCCCGAAAGACATGACCAACCCGGCTGAAAAGTTCGAATACGTTTTCCCTAAAAAAGCCAAACTGCGTTCTTACAGCCCGGCTGTACGTGGGCACTCGGGGCAAATCCGCAAAGCAGTAGAAATGCTCTTGGCGGCCAAACGTCCGGTCCTTTACGCAGGTGGCGGCGTTATTTTGGGTGGCGGTGCTGCACCGTTGACCGAACTGGCGAAAATGCTCAACGTCCCCGTGACCAATACGCTGATGGGCTTGGGTGCCTACCCTGGCACAGACCGTCAGTTCATTGGCATGCTCGGCATGCACGGCAGCTTCACTGCCAACATGACCATGCACAACGCGGACGTGATTCTGGCGGTGGGTGCGCGCTTTGATGACCGTGTTATCAACGGTGCTTCCAAGTTCTGCCCTAACGCCAAGATCATCCATGTTGATATCGACCCGGCGTCCATCTCCAAAACCATCAAGGCAGACGTGCCAATTGTCGGCCCGGTCGACAGCGTGCTGACCGAAATGGTTGCGATCCTCAAGGACATTGGCGAGAAGCCAAACCCTGAAGCGGTTGCCACCTGGTGGAAGCAGATTGATGAATGGCGCGGCGATCGCGGATTGTTCCCTTACGACAAGGGCGACGGCAGCAAGATCAAGCCACAAGCTGTGATCGAAATGCTCTGCGAAGTGACCAAGGGCGATGCGTATGTCACGTCCGACGTGGGCCAGCATCAGATGTTTGCGGCTCAGTACTATCGCTTCAACAAGCCTAATCGCTGGATCAACTCTGGCGGTCTGGGCACGATGGGCTTCGGTTTCCCGGCAGCAATGGGTGTGAAACTGAGTTTCCCTGATGATGACGTCGCGTGTGTAACAGGCGAGGGCAGCATCCAGATGAACATTCAGGAATTGTCGACGTGCCTGCAGTACGGTCTGCCGGTCAAAATCATCAACTTGAACAACGGTGTTCTCGGGATGGTTCGTCAGTGGCAGGACATGAACTACGGCAGCCGTCACTCGCACTCTTATATGGAATCGCTGCCTGACTTCGTCAAGCTGGCTGAGGCCTATGGGCATGTGGGTATCCGGATTACCGATCTCAAAGACCTGAAGCCGAAAATGGAAGAAGCCTTTGCCATGAAAGATCGCTTGGTATTCCTGGATATTCAGGTGGATACCAGTGAGCACGTTTACCCGATGCAGATCAAAGATGGCTCCATGCGCGACATGTGGCTGAGCAAGACGGAGCGTACTTAATCATGCGGCACATTATTTCTTTGCTTCTTGAAAACGAACCCGGTGCTCTGTCTCGCGTTGTTGGGCTTTTCTCGCAACGTAACTACAACATCGAAAGCCTGACGGTGGCACCAACGGAAGACCCGACTTTGTCGCGTCTGACGCTGACCACGGTGGGTCACGACGAAGTGATTGAGCAGATCACCAAGAACCTGAACAAGCTGATCGAAGTGGTCAAGCTGGTGGATCTGTCAGAGAGCGCTCACATCGAGCGTGAGCTGATGCTGGTCAAAGTCAAGGCAACGGGTGCCCAGCGGGCAGAAATCAAACGCACTACAGACATATTTCGTGGGCAAATTGTCGACGTCAGTAGCAGCGTTTATACCGTACAGTTGACGGGCACTAGCGATAAGCTCGACAGTTTCATCCAGTCGATTGGTACCGCCTCGATCCTGGAAACAGTTCGCAGTGGCGTGACGGGTATTGCCCGTGGCGACAAAGTACTCAGCATCTAAAACTTACAAGTGCTAACGGCCTGAATGGCCTGGATACATAAAGGAAAATCATGAAAGTTTATTACGACAAAGACTGCGACCTTTCGATCATCCAGGGCAAAAAAGTAGCCATTATCGGTTACGGCTCCCAGGGTCACGCTCAAGCGTGCAACCTGAAAGACTCCGGTGTAGACGTTACTGTTGGTCTGCGCAAAGGTTCGGCCACTGTCGCTAAAGCTGAAGCTCACGGTCTGAAAGTAACTGACGTTGCCAGCGCTGTTGCCGCTGCTGACCTGGTCATGATTCTGACCCCGGACGAGTTCCAGTCGTCTCTGTACAAGAACGAAATCGAGCCGAACATCAAGAAGGGCGCTACCCTGGCCTTCTCCCACGGTTTTGCGATTCACTACAACCAGGTTGTTCCGCGTGCTGACCTCGACGTCATCATGATCGCGCCAAAAGCGCCGGGCCACACTGTACGTTCCGAATTCGTTCGTGGCGGCGGTATTCCTGACCTGATCGCGATCT
>Ga0302347_1003225_pt1 | contig 14807 bp, 14 predicted proteins | sample PhyWR1_FD_202178 | JGI IMG/M metagenome (GOLD analysis project Ga0302347, IMG submission 202178) | Leaf surface microbial communities from wheat plants in UC Gill Tract Community Farm, Albany, California, United States - DLSL W.R1 (v2)... | ecosystem: Host-associated > Plants > Phyllosphere >...
CGGGCAGGTTTTGCCGTGCCGATTGCTGCGGGGGGAGTGATGGTGCTGATTGTGTTGCAGGGGCTGCGCACGCTGCGTGCCGCTGCCCAGACCCAGTCACAGCGTGAGATCGGCCGATGAGCAGCGGTCAGCCCGCGCAAATATGTTTGTCCTTAGCTGAGAGAGGATGCAAAACGCTACGCGGACGCAATAAACGGCATCAACCTCCAAAAAAATTGATGCCGCGAAACAGCGAGTCAGTTTCAGCCTGCGACAGGGGTGCGCCAGTCATCTGAGCCGGAAGTGCCGGATACTTCGTGGGTCCAGGTTATTTTGCGGTAAGTGAATTCAACGTCTTCAAGATGAGTGAAGTGCGAGTTATGCATGTAGTCCTTGATGTCGACGATGATCGCGTCTTCAAGTTTGGTGGTGTAGTAGTGCTCCTGGGTGCCTGCCGACGAGATGCGATACCATTCGATAGTGATTTCGGTCAGGCGCTCGCCGGACGTCAGCGCAGCCAGCAGCAGCGGCGAAGACTTGTCGAAGACCTTGGTGATCTTGACCGGCTTGTGTACGCTTTGACCGGTCGGTTGGCCGGATTGCGGACCGCGAGGAATGATCACTTAGTGACTGAAGCCCTGAACCATGACCTGGTCTTCATGACCTTCCTGGTAGGTGTTGCCGACCGAGTCAGCAGTGAAAGCACCGGCGGTGATCAGACCCTGTTTGGTACCCGTGATAGACATATATGCTGGCGTAGCCATGAATGCTTTCCTTGCTCAAAAATAGAGGAGTCCACAGGCTTAATTGCACTGCAGACGCCAAAACAACTATCAAGTTTTATGCCGAGGTAAATAAATTCGTTATTTATCAATGTCTCGGTTTTAAAAATTTTAAATCCAGTTAACTTCTTGCGCGAAAAACCTTAATAAAGTGCGCAAGAAGTTGCGCAGCGCTGTGCAACTTCTTGCACACTTGCCTGTGGACGGCTAAGTGTGTACTTCGCAGAGTTTTGCCCGCAGGGTTGTCCACATATGGGTGTGCAACTTTTGGCGCATAGCGGCAATGTGATATTGCGCGGCTATAACATCCACAAAAGCAACCATTCGGGAATCTTCTTTGATGCTTTTAGGAATAATCCTACATTCTTGTTCTTGCGATGAGTGTATGGTGCGCTCGTGTTATTTATTCTTACGGCACATAAGGTCATAAAAAGTAAGATTTTTTCTATAGGGGGTTCCTATATTCCATTCTTTATTCTCGACAGATAAATCCTTAAGCATCAATGCGCTGGCGCGGTATAAATCGTTGGGGTGTGAATTTCTGAAGCTTGCGTGGCTCACTCATAAATAGTCCGCTCGCTATTAAGAATCTAAGCTATTTCGTTTTTCCCCGCGCCATTGCAACTCTCTAATGGGTGTGTCGCGCCAATCTTAACTAAAGGTCATGGATGTCCTGCTCTAGTAAACTTTCTGCTCATTATCTTGGACTCGTGAAAACCTCTGTTTCCAAGGGGAACTTTGCGGGCGAGAACGTTCGTTTTTCGAGCGAATATGAAGCATTGGAAAGCAAGCTGGGTAAAGCCCAATCCATGCATGAAAGCGGCCAGATCGATTGTACGCGCGATGCCCTTACCTTGATTCGTGAGCAGCCGAGGCTTCCATGGTCCGCTGCTAATTCTTACTGGACGGCACGCATTAGTGCTAACGGCGCCCTAACTTAAGAGGAAACACTGCCTCAACTCCGGCTTTGCGGGCCTTTGCAATACCGTGATGCAATTTTAGCACCCTCGAAAAACCGGAGAACGTTATGCCTGCTGATAAAGATCCAGCCGAGAGACTCGACAAAATGGCGCAGCATTATCCTCACAGAATTGCCACCTTCACCCGTGGATGTCCATCCTCTCCAACCGGAACTTGAATGCATACTTCACAGCTTTTGCCACCTGTCTCTAGACCTGTGGCCATTTTAGGTTCTGGGCACGCCCTACCCGAGCGGATTATCACCAGCGCCGGACTGGATGTTGAGCTGGGCCTCACGGCAGGCAGCGTGGCGCGCATCAGCGGTGTCGTCCAACGACATGTCGCCACCACAGCCGAAACGGCTGCCAGCCTCGGCGCTATTGCGGCACGCAACGCCTTGCTCGCATCCGGCCTTGAGCTGGATCAGATAGACCTGATTGCCTGCGCCAGTGGCACCATGGACCAAGGCATGCCGTGCAACGCAGCCCTGCTGCACCGGGAACTAGGGCTGGGTCAGTCCGGCATTCCGGCCATGGACATCAACGCCAGTTGCTTGGGCTTCATCGCCGCCCTCGATATCCTGTCCTGGCCGCTGATTGCTGGACGCTATCGGCATATTCTGCTGGTTTGTTCGGACATCGCCTCGTGCGGGCTGGACTGGCAACACGTGGAGGTCTGTGGGATCTTCGGCGACGGCGCGGCCGCTGTGGTGCTGGGCGTCAGCGATGGCGGGGCGAAGATTATTGCCTCAAGCCTCAAGACCTTTTCTGAAGGCGCGCACCTTTGCCAGATCCCTGCCGGTGGCTCGCGCTACCACCCGCGCCGCATTGATACTCCGTTCGAACCACTGACTAGTTTTTCGATGCAGGGAAAAGGCGTGTTCCGCCTTGCAGCCAAACATTTACCCACACTAAGGGATGAACTGTTAATCCAGGCCGGGCTGACCCAAGCACAAATCGACTGGGTCATCCCCCATCAGGCCAGCCAACAGGCGATGCAGCACGCCACCAGACGCCTGGGTTTTGACCCGAAAAAAGTTATCGACATTTTTGCCCACCACGGCAACCAGGTTGCTGCATCACTGCCCACTGCGCTAGACATCGCCATCCGCGACCAGCGTATCCAGCGCGGGCAACGGCTGATGCTGATCGGCACCGGCGCGGGCCTCTCCCTCGGTGGCATAGTGCTGGAGTACTGATGAAAATTCTGGTCACTGGCGGCACCGGATTCATTGGTCGGCACATTGTCTGGCGACTGGCGGCAAAAGGTTGCGAGGTTCAGTTCAGCGGTCGCAATGCCGTGGCGGCAGCCGAGGTTATTCGCCGTAGTCCAGCCACTGTGCGCTGGCTCCCGCTGGAACACGGTACGCCTGCGGCCACTGTCACGCTGATCGACGCTACGCGAGCTTGCGCCGCCATTGTCCATTGCGCGGCGCTGTCCTCTCCGTGGGGTACGCCGCAGGCGTTCGCCCGGGCCAACTTGGTTTCCACCGAAGAAGTGCTCCAGGCCTGCCACATCAACGCAGTGAAACGCTTGGTGCACCTGTCGACGCCAAGCTTGTATTTCGCCTTCCGTGATCGTCTTGGTATCCGAGAAGACGAGCCATTGCCACCACCGATCAACGAGTACACCCGCAGCAAGGCACTTGCCGAAACGCGGGTGCATGCGGCCGAGCTCGCCGAAGCAGTGATCCTGCGCCCGCGTGCGGTGTTCGGCCCGTGGGACGGGACGCTGATGCCACGCTTGCTGCGTGTCATGCAGCGCAGGCCGATCCCGCTGATGCGCGGCGGCCAGGCGCAACTGGACCTCACCTGCGTCGACAATCTGGTGCACGCGGTGGAGTTGAGCCTGACCCAACCGCTGCCGCGAGCCGTTTGCACCTATAACGTCAGCAACGGCACGCCGCTCGCCATCGAAGACTTGCTGCACAGCATCGCCGAGCAATTTCGCTTGAACCTGCGCACCCGGCGTCTGCCGTGGCGACTGGTAGACGCGCTTGCGCGGGTGCTTGAAACCAGCGCTCGCCTACGTGGCAGTGGTGAGCCTTTGCTGACCCGCTATGGCGCTGGCGTACTTGCGTTCAGCCAAACCCTGGACCTCAGCGCCATCCACAACGAGTTGGGTTACCGCCCCGTGGTAACTCAAGAAGAAGGTATTCGCGAGCATGCGCAGTGGTGGCTCGCCCAACAGGGAGCACGGGCATGAGCCGGACGGTCAGCCTCAACGTGTTGCGCTCCGGTTGGTGCCAGCACCTGGAATGTATGGCCGATAGTGGCGGGCAGTGGGCACCGACACGTTTTCCGGCACTGTGCGGCCTGATTCGCCACCCCGATGCAGGGTGGATGCTGTACGACACCGGTTACGCCGAACATTTTTTCAAAGCGACCCAAGCGCTGCCCGAACGCCTTTATCGCGGAGCGGTGCCCGTGCAATTGCCGGCGAAGGAACAACTGCTCGCCCAATTGAAGGCCTTTGGCATTGGTCCGAACGACATTCGCACGGTGATCATTTCGCACTTTCACAGCGATCACATCGCCGGGCTACGGGACTTCCCCGAGGCTTCGTTCATTGCCCTGGACGCCGACCGTCGACACATCGAAAGCCTGCGCGGCCACCGCTGGCGTGCCACCCTCGGCGGTCATTTGCCGGCGTTGCTGCCGGACGATTTTGGCGCTCGCCTGACTCTGGCTGACGCCTGCAAAAGCTCCGCGCTACCGGAGTGGATGGCGCCCTTTAGCCTAGGCCTCGACTTACTCGGTGACGGTAGCCTGATCGGCGTGCCGCTGCCGGGGCACAGCGCGGGCCAGCTCGGTTTGTTCATCCCGGATGCCCAGGGTCGCCCGGTGTTTCTGGTAGCCGACGCCTGCTGGTCAGTTCCCGCTTGCCGCGCCGAGCGCCTGCCAGCTCCACCTGCGTTGTGGTTTTCCGGCCACGATGCCAAACAATACCGCCAGACCTACAGCGACCTGGGCACCCTGATTCGCCGTGAACCGGCTGTGGCGGTGTTGCCGTCCCATTGCACTCAGGCCTGGGAGGCGTTCAGCAATGAGCAGTGAACGGTTGATCGGTGCGTTGCGCAGCGCACTCAGCTTTATCTACAGCCGCTACCGGCTGCGATTCACCCGACGCGAACAGCTGGAAGCCTGGCAGGCCAAACAGTTGAAGCACTTCCTGCAACGCGTCTTACCCAAGTCCCAGCGCTTCAAAGACCTGACAGTCACCGACCTCTCCGACCTGCCGCTGATGGACAAAGCCACCTTGATGGACGACTTCGCAGGGTTCAACACACGAGGCCTGAGCCTGGAACAGGTATTGCCGGTAGCGCGTCAGGCGGAAGATTCCCGCGACTTCAGCCCGACGCTGGGCGATATCACTATCGGGCTGTCGAGCGGCACTTCAGGTAATCAAGGGGTGTTTCTAGTCAGCGCGCTGGAGCGCCAGCGCTGGGCCGGCATCCTGTTGGCGCGGACTTTACCCCGCCACCTGCTGCCACGCTTGCTGTGCCCTTGGCGCGCGCCGCTTCGGATCGCGTTTTTTTTGCGCGCCAACAGCCGCCTCTACACCACCTTAGCCAGTCGCCGGATCGACTTCGCCTTTCACGACCTGACCCTTGGCCTGGATGCGTCGCTTGAGCGCCTCAATACACAGAGACCCGATGTGCTGGTGGCCCCGGCCACCGTGCTGCGAGGCCTCGCCGAAGCGGCACTGGCCGGGCGCCTGACAATCCACCCCACACATATTCTGTCGGTGGCCGAAGTCCTCGAAAGCGCTGATGCCGACGCCGTACACGCTGCGTTCGGCGTTGCGCCGCAGCAGATTTATCAGGCCAGCGAAGGTTTTCTCGGCTACACCTGCGAGCAAGGCACTTTGCATCTGAACGAAAGCCACCTGCACATCGAACCGGACTGGCTGGACGCCGAGCAAATCCGGTTCCAACCGATCATTACCGACTTTTCCCGACGCACGCAGATGATCGTTCGCTACCGCCTCAACGATATATTGCGGGTCGCCAAAACGCCTTGCGCCTGCGGACGGGTCGAACGGGCAATTGCCTCCGTCGAGGGCCGTGCCGATGACGTTCTCTGGTTGCCTGACCTGGCGGGTCGCCAGTTGCTGGCGCTCTATCCCGATGTTCTGCGGCGCGCCTTATTGATGTACGGCGCCACGCTGCAGGAATATGAAATCCACCAGCAGGGCCTGCACTGGCAGATCAACCTACGAACCGCCGACGACCACGCCAATCTGTGCGTGGCCCTCAGCGCTAGCCTCCGCGCACTGTGTGCCCGGCAGGGCCTGCAACCTCCGGCGTTGAGCTTCGGCCATTGGCAAGCGCCGCCGCCACACGCCAAACGCCGACGCCTGAAACTCCTGCAATTACCCGAGGATTTGCCATGCACGTACTGATTCTCGGCGCGCGTGCGCCAGCCTGCCTGGAATGGGCTCGGGCCTTTGATGAAGCGGGATGGACCGTCAGCGTTGGCGACTCGCTAAACCAGCCGCTCAGCCGTTTCAGCCGCTCGGCGCAGCACTTTGTGCGCCTGCCGGAGCCGCGACAGGACCCGACGGCCTGGGTCGAAGCTCTCGCGACGGCTATCGCGACGCAGCGCATCGACCTGCTGCTGCCGACTTGCGAAGAGGTGTTTTACCTGGGCCACGGCCTCGAACGCCTGAAACCGCTATGCCGGGTGCTGACCAGCGACTTTGCGCTGTTGCACCGCTTGCATCACAAAGGTCACTTTGCGGCTATGACCCACGAGTGGGCATTGGTCGCGCCCGAAACCCATCTGCTAACGGATCGTCAGGCCTTACTGGCCATCGCAGACGAAGCCGCGCAGTGGGTGTTCAAACCGGCGTACTCGCGCTTCGCCTCGCAGACGTTAATTCGCCCCTCCGCCCAACAATTGACCAAGGTTCAGCCCAGTGACATGGCACCGTGGGTGGCACAGAGATTTATTGAGGGGCTTGAGCTTTGCAGTTTCAGCGTGTTGATCGACGGCGAACTGCGCGCCCACAGTTGTTATCACCCACGCTACCGGGTGGGCCGTGGCTCGGGGATCTACTTCCAGCCGAGCGCGCCGGAGTCGGTGCGCCGGTTCCTCGAGCAGTTTGGCCGAGAAACCGGCTACACCGGCCAGGTGGGTTTCGACTTTATTGAGGACCGTGCCGGCCGTTTCCATGTGCTGGAATGCAACCCACGAGCTACCAGCGGCGTGCACCTGTTCGACAACCAGCGCCGGTCATTGGTGAGCAGCTTGAGCAATCCACCCGAGCACGTGCTGGAACCGACAGCGGAACCTCGGATGATCGCGCTAGCCATGCTTCTGCTAGCGGCACCGCAACGCACCTTTAGCGCTCCGTTTTGGCGTGACTACGCCGCTGCCCGCGATGTGATCGTCCAGAAAGGCGACTTCTGGCCGCTGGCTGCGCAAATGTTGAGCCTCACTGAAATTATCGGCCGGGCCGCGTTACGGCGCTGCGATTTGCTGACTGCGTCCACGGCAGACATCGAGTGGAACGGTCAGCCGTTAAGCGAGCACGCGCGATGAAAATGCTTTTCGAAGAAGAACTCCTCAGCGAGCCTGCCAACCCAGATGACAGCCTCGCCCAGCATTACGTACGGGCCTGCGCCAGCGGAGCTCTGATCGGCAATATCACCACCCGCATGGTGCTGCTCGACACCGGCACACAGCAGTTTCCGGTCAGCATCACCGAAGGCAACGAGCCGGATGACAACTGCTACGTGGTGTCGCCCCAAACCGCCTACAGCGGTTATGCCCGCGAAGAACTCAAGCGCCTCGGCCGGCCATGGCTGACCTGGCCACTGAAGCTGCTGACCCAATGCGTTGCCCTCCTGCTGAGTGCGGCCAAGATCGACAAACTGGTGCAGGTCAACAACTGGCTGCTGTCGACCAACCTCTACCCGACCGACTGGAACGTGGCCGAACTGCCAGCGATCACCGCTTTGATGCAGCGAGCCTTCCCTGATCACGGGTTCGGCTTTCGCTCGCTCAACGACTTCAGCAATCGGGAACTGCGCCAATGCCTGGAAACCCTCGGTTACCTGAGCATTCCCAGCCGCCAGGTCTATCTGTTTGACGGTCGGGCCGGGGCACAGGCGCCATTTCTCAAGCACCACAACTCCCAGCTGGACGCCACACTGTTACGGCGCAGCCCTTATGAAGTGGTGCCCGGCACTGCGCTGAGCGACGCCGACTTCCAGAGAATCGAACACCTTTACAACCTGCTTTACCTAGACAAGTACTGCACACTAAACCCGCATTACAGCGCCCAGTGGATACAGCGCGGCCAACACGAGGGCTGGCTTGAAGTGCGTGCCCTGCGCAGTCCTGAAGGACGTATCGACGGCGCGCTGGGCTGGTTCGTCAATTCAGCGGTGATCAGCACCCCGATAGTCGGTTACGACACTGCGCTGCCACAACGGACGGGCCTTTATCGGCAATTGACGCGCCTGTGCCTGCAGGAGGCCGTCGAGCGCCGCCAAGTGTTGAATTTCAGCTCCGGCGCCGCCGAGTTCAAACGTTTGCGTGGCGGTCAACCGCAGATCGAATACAGCCTGATCCACGTCGCCCATCTGTCCTGGGGGCGACGGCTGGTGTGGACTGTGCTCAGCCGCCTGCTGCATGGCATCGGTGTGCCCATGATGAGGAAGCTTAAACTATGAACCCGTTTACTCATTGGTGGCCAGTGGCGCTAAGCCATGAACTGCGAAACACACCCTTGGCGTGCCAAGTACACGACACGCCGCTGGTGCTGTTCCGCGCCGAAGATGGGCGTCCCGCCGCATTACCGGATCGCTGCCCACACCGCTTCGCGCCATTGAGCGCGGGCAAGGTCCGCGATGGGCAGATTGAATGTCCTTATCACGGTTGGCGGTTTGCCGCCGACGGGCGCTGTACCCGCGTACCCGGCACCGACCTGGCGCCGTGCAGTAAGCCACTGCTCGACAGCCTACCCAGTTGCGAGGCCCATGGGCTGGTGTGGGTCAGCCTCAACGTCTTGCGCCCGCGAACCTCGCCCGTCGCGCCCGTCGCGCCCGCCGAGCACCGGCAGAAGCTAGACACGTTCTGGATCACCGATCAAGTGCAATGCTCATTGCAGGACGCAGCGGAGAACTTTCTCGACGGTTTCCATACCCACTTCGTCCATGCTGGCTGGATCCGTCACGACAAGCAACGGCAGAAAATCAGCGTTCGGGTTCGCCCGCTCGCCGATGGCGTCGAAGCCGTGTACAGCGAAGAAAGCAAACAGTCAGGACTGATTTCGCAGCTGCTCGAAGGTGAGCGCGGCACCAGCATGGGACGTTTCCGCCTGCCGGGCCTGACGGAAATCGAGTACCGTAACCGCAACGGCGGCCTCAATCTGCTAGTTAGCGCCTGGCTGACACCTTCTGGTGACGGCCAGCTACGCCTGTTTGCACGGATCGCCACAGCTCGCAGCTGGCTTCCTGCGATGCTCAAGCACTGCGTATTACGCAAGTTGTTTCGGCGAATACTTCACCAGGACCGACAGATCCTGGAGCGAGTCAGCACCAATCATATGCGCTTCCAAACAACGCCAGCCAAGCCGCTGGACGGCCCGCAGGACCTGCTCGGACCAAGTATTCGGCGATTGCTGGAACACGGCCAGCCGCAGGTCTTTGAAGCACGTCAGATCGACATCTGGCTCTAAGAGGAAAGACAGTTAAAATTAAATAGAATTAGAAGATCAATTTTGTAGGTTAGCGCTTTGTGAAAATTGGCTTCAGCTTATTAGTACTTTTGCTGCTCTCTGCCTGCTCGATGGGTCAACGGTTTGATCGTTATGTTGGACGGGGGAACCTTGCTGGTGAATCCACTGTACAAACAGAGAAAGTACGCAGAGCCCCGTGCTGCTGCCGAAGAGCAAGTGGCATATGATGAGCAGCGGTCAGCGTATTTTCGCAGCACGGGTAACGGGGGGATCCCGACGGCGGTATTTATCAGACTGCGCTGGACTATACCGCCAATATCGCCAAGGCCGAACCCAAAAAATTAGTTCCTAACACACCAGGCGCGCTGAAACGCAAAGCCGGACGCCGTTTTGCATGCCTCACTCTGCCGCCTGACTGCGGAGTTTCATATTCAACATCTACTTGAGATTTAACGGAAAAATATCCGTCTAAGTATTCATATAAATAGAGGCGAACAAAAATAGTGAACTGCATGTCTAATTTTTTCAAAAAAGATTCATGCTTTAACTTATCCTGCAGATTTATGCTTGCGCTTTTTGTACTACTAGTGACACAGATGGCCGTTAAGGCAGAGATGGCTGAAAAGCATAAACGTACGTTTCATCCTGAAAAGTTGGCACAGCTTTATGTAAGCGCCTTCATTAACGGTGACCCAGCAAGCCTTCTTCAGTTGAACTCGACTCTCACTGATAAAGAAAACTTGGCCAAAGATCAGAGTTATATGAGATCCATGGCGGAGCGTGTTGCTTTCAGAGTTGCAATGGGAAATCTGACTGATTTCACCAGAACTGCCATCATCAGGACACCTACGCTATCACAAGACCTACAGAATCAACTGATACCTTTTGCCCAAGCACAGGCTCGGGCCATACTGAAGACCGGGTGCCGGGTTACCGAAAGTAAAGTACTGGAGACCTGTTGGGCCAGCCAGCCACGGACCGTGGAGGTGTATCTCTCCTGCTTGGTGCCAGATATCCCGTCATGGAAACCGGAAGCTGCTGCGCTTCCGTCGCTGCCTAGAACTTATTTTTCGGCGCTCTCAAGCGCATGGGAGGGGCCAGCGATCAAACCACTCTCGGTGAAGATGCTTCTCTACTCGACGGAGAAAGGTGATGATTGGGAGTTGGATTCTTCTCATGACCCTCGAGGAATCATTGCTGCGATCAGTGCGAGCTTAAGCCCTGATACGTGGCCTGCGAACAGGAATAAATATATCCCTGGTGCGACTTACATGACGTTGAATCCTTGCATCTACAGAGGCTCCTCAGATTTCAATAACCGTTACGTGTTGCTGAGTGGCGCTTTTTGGCGACTTGCCAAGCCCACGGATTTGGAACAAGTGCTGGCAAGGTATGATGATGCTTTGTTGTTGGTGTATGACTCTAACACTACAGCGTTTCATGTGGCATAAGAACAAGGCTTCGTTGCCGGTGATGCAAGCTTTGCGTAAGCAACTTCCCCACATGCCAGGGTTGTCGGGCTATCGCTCTTCTCTACTAACAGAGGCGATCAAGGCCCACAGCTCAGCCCAGACCATTAAGTGGCTGATTGATGAAGGCGCACCGGTCGATGAACTTCGAGAGTCCTACATGCGACCGCTGATCTACGCAGTTATGGAGGGGGCGGATGCACAAACCATCGACCTGTTGGTGGCCGCTGGTGCCGATCTCTCTTACTACAATAATACCAATTACCCCGACCTGGATGCTCTACGAGCCGCCATGGAAACGGAAAGCCTCGATGCACGACGCGCGATTGCCAGGCATCTGCTACTGCCGGAGCCCGGTAGTGACCTGATGCAGTATCTGTTAACCGAACTTTCTTACGGGGTGAATTACACTCCAAAATATCCTGACGCGACAAGTGACATACTGCCCATTCTGATTGAACGTGGCATGAGTCTGGATGAGACCTTTTGCAATACGTTTAAGAGACATGTATGCGAGCCGGAACAGCGCAGTAACCTGATGGACCTTGCAGTCCACATTGGCAACCCCAAGCTGATCGATTTCTTTTACAGAAAAGGGATAAAGCCCCATTACAACTGAACCCAGGCAGTTTAAAGAACAACGATTTCAGACAAGTAATTCGGTCCGATTTAAGTGCTTGATAACTCCGGTAAAACTTGGCTAACAAGGTAAGAAATGCCCTGGCTTATCCTCCACTTCTAGCAAGTTCAAAAGAGGCCACGTCTTTAGGCCGCACTGTCGGGCAGAGAACACCCCGATAGCGCGAGAGCCGTATCCCAAACGGGCTAGCTAAACGAATCAATATCAAAATTGAAGGGTGTTCCCGCAATGCGGGCTCCCGTGATGGCTGCTATCGCTCGCTCATCATCGTCGGCTGCTGGCGGGGCCATTGCCAGTTGTTCCTCCTTACGGTTCTCTGCATGAGCTTTCCAGCGAGGCAAATGGTCATCCGTCAGTTCGGGTAGTCCCGCGAACAAGCCATACACATCGGCCTCACTGATACGGTTAACCCTTAACTCGCTTAGCCGCGTGCGCGTGATTTCTATGTTTCTGAACTCTTGTTGAAGCGCGGCCATCGCCGCTGCTTGAGTGCTGACATATCTGTCGGAACTCGCTGCCAGGCGGCTCTCCAGGGTGAGTATTTGCCGCTTGGCATTGGTTAATGCCTCATCCACTTGCTGAAACTCATCAATAGTCACCAATGAGCGATTGGATTCCTGAGCATCCTGCCAGCGGCGCAGGCTGGCCCAGCAGTTTGGAATGTAGCTGATGACCATCTTGTGGTGGGCATTATCAATCACCTGTCGCAAAAGTGGACCGCGGGAGGGCAGACCGTCGGTTGCCTTCAGCGCTACGGCACAACCGTGATCGTTGATGGTGCTGCACCCTGGCTTCCAGAGGATCGAGGGCATGATGCCCGCGTTAAAGTAGACCGGCATGAAGTGTCGCAGTGTGCCGTGGTGAGCGTAGGGCTCACCGGTCATATTGACCATGCCCAACACCAGCGATGCCACCCCGATAGCCGGGTTCAGCACGGTAACGACACCCTGTGCCATGTACCCCCGCTGGGTGGAGGTATTCATCCATGTCGATGGAACGCTTGGCACCGGGTCGTTGTGGTTGACTATGCGGTGGTGAACCAGCGGCTTGGCCCCCTCAACAAAGGCCTTGTCACCTGCCCGGGGGGCTCCGTAGGTGTAAAGCACGATGTCATAAGTGAAATCCGGTCGACGTCGTAGCATTTCAGACACGATCAAGGCAATCGCCCCGCCCAGACTGTGCCCGGTGATAACCAGTTTTTGTCCGCTGTAAAACTTGTCCAGGTAACGAGTAACAAACAGGTAGGCCACCTTGGCCGCACCATAAAATCCGTTGTGCACCTTGCCAGGCGAATCGCCAAAGGGCACCTGAGTCGCATCCATGTCGCGCAAGGCATCAGCCACACTGGCGGTGCCCCGGATCGAGAGAAGAATCAGCGCATCATGGTGAGTGATGAAGGCTTGGGTATCGGTGCCACCGTCATCTGCACGATCATCAAGCCAGTGAATAGTCGCCGGATTTTCCTGCTTCTCCCCCAGGCTCGGGCTATTAACCTGCGGGTACAGTTCCGGGTCGAAGGGCACCACCTCCAGGCGTCTGGAGTACGGCACCTCTTCATACAACGGGTAATACGCCTTTGCTCCAGCCTGCGCTGTATCGACCTGCCAAAGCTCGTCAAATCTTGCTAGCGCGTCAGCAAACCAATTGCCGATGCTCGGCTGCACCGGAAAGCTGACTGTATCGGTTTCTACCGGATGATCGACGGGTTGCTGGGCAAAGTCGCTGTAACTCAGTGTCGACATCAACGCCAGCTGGTAGAGGTTGAGCGCGCAGAAATCGTTGGAGGGCGACAGCATTGGGCGCAGGGCGCGCAGAGGGCGTACCTCCAGCACGGTGTGCCTGTTCGGCATCAGCGGAACGCCGAAACGTTTTGCTAGCTCAGGTTTGTATCCAGCACTCCCTTTGACAGGTAGCGGTCGAAAAAGCTTAAAGACATGGAAGTTGGGAGGGAAATGGCGTACGGCCAACGGCGGCAGGTGTGCGCCGTGTTCCACGAGTTCTCGTACCTCTACCTGATAAAAGGCTCTCGTATTGGTCTTGTCTTGTGCAGGATTGGATTGAGTGCGAAGACCGGACTTATTGGAGAAGCGAGTTTTCTCGGCTCGCACCTGTAGTTCGGTGATGGGTAGGGGGTAGTGATCTCTTCCACTTAAAACTGTGTAGGTTTTCTCGCGTCCCTGATAGGGCTGATTCAGCGTCAGCACCACAGGGCCGCAGTAGTGGTTTTCCACTTTCCCGGAGCCTGTCGCATCCAGCTTGCCGGTGTAGATAATGTCTTCGTAGTCGATGATCTGATAGGTCAGCCCGGCATAAGGTTGTCCATCGCCGAACTCGTCCACTAACTGAAAACTGGTCGAGTGCTCCCGTAAAGGGCAAGCGTGAATTGTGCCATCCATGGATGACCTGTCACGTTCTGGCAGTGCAAGGATCATGGGGTCACCTCATTGTTTTCCGTGCAACCGGGGTAAATGGTGCAGGTGTCGCGACCATCTGGCATGCGGAAGGTGCTGAAGTCTTTGTAATTGCCATAGCAAAAGGCATATTGGTCTTCAAAATTGTCTCCCATACAGCGTTTCCATCCACCGGGCACCCTGACCCAGGTGTCCTTCATGTAAGGTCTTTCCTCATCGGCCAACTTGATTTTCAGTTTTACGGTTTTGCCTGGTAGCTGATCCAAGCTGTACGCGGCAAACGGATGGCCCCGGGTTAAGTTGCCTTGGGCATCGGTGCCTTTGCAGTCAAGGATTTTTACAATGCGACGCAAACTGCCCGATGTGCGGAACAGCCATTGGCACTGACCGAAGAACTCGCTTTCGCCAGCCGCATTGAAGGTGCCCTTGTGGTGAGCGTCGAGATAATCGCGCACCGCGATAAACCCGGAATCTCCGCCGGAGTCACCAAAATCTTTGCCGTATACCCCATTGATCTCAAGGTCTATGCCATTCAGCACCAACTCGCAGCCTTTGCGGGTACGGTGTATTTCAATCTCTACAGTGGGCTTGTATTCAGCCCACCACTCGCGGTTGAACTGCTGTTTCACATTGTTATACCTGCCCAGGTTGCAAGATTGGCCGGGGACGGGCACGTAGGTCACTTTCGCGACATAGGCAAAGCCCGGCGGCATGTCGGCGGTAAGGGTAAAAGTGTCTGACTTTCCTGTTGCTGAGCAGCCGCCAGTCAGGGCCAGACAACTGCCGAGAAATAAACTCTGAATAACGCGTTTCATACGGGGGCATCTCCCTGCCAATACAGCGCTTGCTGATAAACCCGGTCAAAGTGCATCGCCGG
>Ga0302347_1003226_pt1 | contig 14807 bp, 21 predicted proteins | sample PhyWR1_FD_202178 | JGI IMG/M metagenome (GOLD analysis project Ga0302347, IMG submission 202178) | Leaf surface microbial communities from wheat plants in UC Gill Tract Community Farm, Albany, California, United States - DLSL W.R1 (v2)... | ecosystem: Host-associated > Plants > Phyllosphere >...
TTGGCTTCAAGCCGGAGGTTGTCGAGAAAGTTGACCTTGATTTCCATGGGGGCACACCAGAATAACGGGCTAAACAAAAATGGCCGCTATTATGAGGTTTTTCACCGGGAAGTTTCAGGCTTTTGACCAGTGGCGGGCGAATTATCCATTGTAAATTAACCTTTTCGCGATTGGCGCCGATGGACTGAGGGCAACCAGGGAGTAGTCGGAATGCGCAATAACCAGCCTGTAACACAGCGTGAGATTTCCCTCGCGCCTTCGCAAAAACTCATCTCCGCCACCGATGTCCGAGGGGTCATCACTTACTGCAACGACGCCTTTGTCGATATCAGCGGCTTTGAACGTGCGGATCTGATCGGGGCACCGCAGAACATTGTGCGTCACCCTGATGTGCCTCCCGCCGTTTTTGCGCACATGTGGAGTGCGCTCAAGCAAGGACTGCCCTGGATGGGCATCGTGAAAAACCGCTCCAAAAACGGCGACCACTACTGGGTCAACGCCTACGTCACGCCGATCTTCGAAGGCAGCAAGGTGGTCGGATTCGAATCGGTGCGGGTCAAGCCCACAGCCGATGAAATCCGCCGTGCCCAGGCCCTTTACCGTCGTATCAGCCAAGGCAAGCCCGGCGTGCCGCGCCAGGATGCCTGGCTGCCAGCCGCCGTCAGCTGCGTCCCCTATGTAGCAACCGGACTTGCCGGTAGCCTGGCCGGGCTGTTCCTCACTGCGCCGGTGGCCATTGCGGTGGCCGTGGCCGTTGCGGTGCCCGTGGGCATACTCTGCTCACGCTGGCGTCAGGGCAGCACGTTGCGCCTGTTGCAAGGTGTCGAGCCTTCGACCTCGGACGCCCTGATTGCGCAGATGTACAGCGATGCGCGCGGGCCCCAGGCACGTTTGGAAACGGCGTTCCTCAGCCAGGCCGCACGCCTGAAGACGTGCCTCACCCGCTTGCAGGACAGTGCCGAACAACTGAGTGCGCTGGCCGGGCAGTCCGATCAATTGGCCACCGCCAGTTCCAAGGGCCTGGACCGTCAGCGCGTCGAAACCGAACAGGTCTCGGCCGCCGTCAACCAGATGGCCGCGACTACCCAGGAAGTCGCCAGCCACGTACAGCGCACCGCCGACGCCACCCAGCAAGCCAATGTGCTGACCGGGCGCGGGCGTGAGGTAGCGCGAGATACCCGCGAGGCAATCGAACGCTTGTCCACCGTGGTCAGCGAAACCGGCGTGACCGTGGCGCAGCTGGCGCGGGACAGTGACGAAATCGGCAGCGTGGTGGATGTGATCAAAGGCATTGCCGACCAGACCAACCTGCTGGCCCTCAACGCCGCCATCGAAGCGGCGCGTGCTGGCGAGCAAGGCCGTGGCTTTGCAGTGGTCGCCGACGAAGTGCGCCAACTGGCCCAGCGGACCTCTCAGTCCACCACCCAGATCCACGCGCTGATTACCCAGCTGCAGGCGTCGTCAAACAACGCGGTGCAAAGCATGGAGCACGGCCAGCGCCAGGCCCGGGAGGGCGTGGCCTGGGTACTCGAAGCTGACCAGGCACTGGTTGGCATCAGCGAGGCCGTGTCCCACATCACCGACATGACCACCCAGATCGCCGCTGCCACCGAGGAACAGAGCGCGGTGGCCGAGGAGATCAGCCGCAACATCACCACCATCGCCGAACTGGCCGACCAGACCTCGCTGCAAGCCCATCAATCCACGGACCTGAGCAAGGAACTGACGAACACTGCGGCCACCCAATACGCATTGGTCGAGCGATTCAATCGCTGAGCCTGCGCTGAACGTGTCGTGGCAAGCGCGCTTCCTGTGGTGAGCGCGCCTGCCACGAGAACATCGCCGACCACAGGATAATGGCGATATGCTTGGGCACACCCTCCACCCAACACGAAGCCCACCCATGTCCGTCACGGATAACCTCCTCGCCTTCACCTTCGCCGCCACACTGCTGACGCTCACGCCCGGCCTCGACACGGCCTTGGTGCTCAGGACTGCCACGGTGGAAGGCAAGCGCCAGGCGCTGCAGGCCACGCTGGGGATCAACGCCGGTTGCCTGCTGTGGGGGGCGGCGGTTGCGTTTGGCCTGGGTGCGTTGGTGGCGGTGTCGGAAGTCGCCTTCAACCTGCTCAAGTACTGCGGCGCTGCGTACCTGGCCTGGTTGGGTGTGAACATGCTGTTGCGCCCTCGCCGCGCCTTCGCGAGTGCCGAGGCGGATGGCAAGCCCGCCGGCAACTGGTTTATCAAGGGCATGCTGGGCAACGTGCTCAACCCCAAGGTGGGGATTTTCTACGTGTCCTTCCTGCCGCAGTTCATCCCCCAGGGGCAGCCGTTGATTCTCTGGACATTCGGCCTGGTCAGCATCCATGTGCTGCTCGGCGCACTGTGGTCACTCGCATTGATCAGTGCCACGCGGCCGCTTTCCGGGTTCTTGCGACGTGAACGCGTTATCCAATGGATGGACCGCACCACCGGCATGATCTTCGTGTTGTTTGCCGCGCGGTTGGCGTTCAGCAAGCGCTGAGCCCTTCCCCCCTTCGGAGCCCAGCCAGCCGGTGGCTCCCGTGACAACTACGTGCAGGCGTTGCGTCCCCGATTATCCCAGGCGTATTGAAAGTTCGATGTCATCGGCAAACGCCACGGACAGGTAGCCGTTCTCCGGTGCGCGCACATGGGCCAGGTATTCAGGGCAGTAATCGGTGTTATCCGCCACCACCAGAGCGCCGGGGCGCAGGTGGCTTTCCACCAGGCTGAGCACGTCCCCATACAGCGTCTTGGCGCCGTCCAGCAACAGCAAGTCCACGCTGTCCGGCAGATCGCTGGCCAGGGTGACCAACGCGTCGCCTTCGCGGATATGGATCAGGTCACTCACGCCGCCTTCGATGAAATGCTCGCGCGCCAGGGCGATCTTCGAAGCCTCGAATTCACTGCCGACCAGCACTCCGCCACCGTTGTCACGCAACGCAGCGGCCAGGTGCAAAGTGGACAGGCCAAACGAGGTACCAAACTCGACAATCGCCCGCGCCTTGCTGCTGCGCGCCAGCATGTAGAGCAACTTGCCGGTGTCCCGCGACACCGGTAGCCACAGGTCCTTGAGCATCGAATACAGCGCCACATATTCGGTCTTGCTGTGCATCAGCCGCTCGCGCTCATCTTTCGAGATCGTGTTCAGCACTGGGCTGGTAGCGGCGCTGGCTTGGGTATACAAACGTTCGATCAGGGGCGCCAAAGGCGCAGAGGTCAGGCTCGACATCATTGATTTCCTTAGAGCTGGGACTAAGATGCGACTAATTCGTCGCATTAAAAGTATGCGAGTGATTCGTCGCATCCGCTATTCGCATTAGCCCTGCCTCCGGAGCCCTGCATGACCACCCGCCAGACCCCGCGTATTTCCTCGCGCAAACAGCCACAACAGGCACGCTCCACCGAGTTGGTGGCGGCTATTCTCGAAGCGGCTATTCAGGTTCTGGCCAAGGAAGGCGCCACCCGTTTCACCACCGCACGGGTCGCGGAGAAGGCTGGCGTGAGTGTGGGTTCGGTGTACCAGTACTTCCCGAACAAGGCGGCGATTCTGTTCAGGTTGCAGAGTGACGAGTGGCAACAAACCACCCAGATGCTGCGCGGCATCCTGGAGCAACATGCCGAGGCACCGCTGCATCGCCTGCGCAGGCTGGTGCATGCCTTCATCAGGTCAGAATGCGAAGAAGCCCAGATACGCGTCGCGTTGAACGACGCGGCGCCGCTCTATCGCGATGCCCCGCAAGCCCTGGAAGTACGCGCGGCGGGGCAGCAGATATTCGCGGCGTTCATGATGGAGTTATTGCCCGAGGTGACCGAGCCAACACGCACACTGGCATGCGATCTGATCCTGACCACGCTCAGTTCGGTCGGCAAGGATTTCTCCGGCAGCCCACGCACTTCTGAAGAAATCGCTGTTTACGCCGATGGCATGGCTGATATGTTTCACGCCTATGTGATCGCGCTCAACCATCCCTGAAGCGCCTACACCCCGCAAAGGACTGCACATGAACTTCTTCAAGAAACTGTTCGGCTCATCGACAAAATCGGATGTGCCTGCGCCTACGCCCAATGCAGCGGAGTCGCCCGAACCCGACGCCGCCAACCAGGCCGCTCGCGTAGCCACCGCCGACTGCCTGGACCGACACTGGCAGTCCGTGGGCACCGTCGAGAAAGACGTGCTCGCCTACCTGATCAGCCCCAGCCTGACCGGCGGCCCCTACTGGCCGTCCACCCGCCAGGCGTATCGCGTGGTGCGCCGGGGTAATAACATCGTGCTGGCAACCGACGGCCTGTCCGACCCCTTCGACGACGCCGAAGGCCTCGGCAATGGCTTCGAAATGGAGCTGTTCCTGGAAACCGCCGACATCCCCGACAAGGCCCGAGGCACACTCGGCGACGTCGACCCACTGCGCCACAGCTGGGCATTCGAACTGCTCGAACACGTCGCCAAGACCGTCGCCAACGCTGGCGGCATCACCCACCCCTTGGAAAACCACGGCGTACTGTCCCTGGAACTGCCCGGTTTCAGCCAATCGCACCTGATGAGCGATCAACTCCCTGACCTGTTCGTCACCGCCGACGACGCCGCCGGCGTCCTCCTCGGCAGCCCCGCCCCAGACTTCCCCACCCGCCTCGACGACATGCCACTCTCACCGGTGCAACTGGTGCCGGTGGTACTGATCACGGCGGCTGAGCTTGAGTACGTGCGCACAGGTGGGCGCGCGGCACGGGAGGATCTCGTGGCGCGGTTACAGGCGGCAGGATTTGGGCATGTAAGTTGTGTTTATCGGGAGAGCGTGGTTTAGGTGGGCTTATTGGTGAACGTTTAGAGGGGGAATGACGGTTTAAGCGGGAGCTGTGGGCCAGGAGCGGACGTGATTCAACCAGGGCATATCCTTTTCGAGGCGATGGTGAAGGTTTCATCATCGCTGATGCTTCGATCCAAGGTAAACCAAGCGCTTGGTGATTTTGACGCCGCGTATGCCCAGCGATGAGTAATCGTTGAACTGGCGGCGATCGACCCGAAGCTGGCTATCGGCTTGGCTCAGTATCAGGTTGGGCAAGCCGGTCGCTCGCCCAACCGCTCTACCAACCTTACGAGATAACCGTCGGCATCCTGGACGATGAACTCTCGCTGGCCTACTTCTACCTGTTCAGCCCGATACCACGTGTCTTTGCATTCTCGATAGAGTGAACACCCTGCCTGATCAAGTTTCTGGATGATGGGGGCGACAGCCTCAACATCAATCTGTAGGTTGATGCCTCTCCCAAACGGCCTAGTCAACGACGCCGTCAGCCACTGACCCGCGTCCGGATCAACCTGCTCAAGCATTACTTGAGCCCCATTCAAATCAAGGTATGCAAATCCATCTTCCGGGCGTTGATAAGCCACGTTGAACCCCAGGCAGGAAACCCAAAAAGCTAAGCTGTTCTCCAAGTTAGTAACCATTAACTCCGGAACCAGTTTGTTACGTTCAAACATGAGATGACTTCCATTTCACAAGGCTTATTTTTGCAGGTGGGCAGGTTCTGCATTTATGACTTCCATGCCGCGACGGGGTCGTGGCGAACATGATGATGCACGGTCGGTCGGGAATTTTCGAGTCGATTTGAGGGAATGCTTTTGGCCGAGAGCTGCCGGTCACGGATGACCGCTTTCGGCCAATAGCGGTCATTGCAATGTCATTGTGAGCAGATTGAGCCCTGGATTGCGCAGATAGCAGCCAGCAATTGACTTCATGGTGCGAGACCGCCATACATAAATTTTCCAACGTGCCGTAGGTAGATCTGACAATGGTGCAAGTGGATGCAAACCTGATTTCTGATTGGCAAACATTCCACAATGTTTTCGCAGAAAAGTTCGGCTTTCCTGGCTTTTACGGTCGCAATATGGACGCCTGGGTTGATTGTCTTTCATACCTCGATGACCCCGGCGCAGAAATGTCGTCTATCCACGTTCAAAGCGGACAAACACTTGCATTGGTCATCGACAATGCCCAGAGCTTCAAGCGCCGCTGTCCTGAACAATTTGAAGCGCTTGTGGAATGTGCCGCTTTTGTGAACTGGCGAATCGTGATCGCTGGCGGGACTCCGCTCTTGGCACTTGCTTTCAATGTTTAAATGCTCGCCCATGCCAATCGACGGGATGTCATCCACTTGTGACTATTGGGATCAGGCGCCCACGTCATTTATCAGTTCGCGCCAGAAACCCCTTGCCTTCTGCTCAGAGGTAAAGACTTGTACTTTTGGATGCCAGAACTGCCCCTCATTTACGATGCATTCCAAGGTAGAGTCCTGAAACGTAAAGACATAATGGATGGCATCTTTTAGAAACCGCTGTTTATCGTGTCGCGGATGAATGGCGTTTCTCTGTTCAAGCTCTGCTAACCAGGGCGAGTTATCTATTCGATGAATTCTGTAGTGCTTGAGGCCATGTCCAATGAGCGGATGCCCGCCCAGAGCCTCGTCGTTTGGTGAGCCGAACTGAATGTTTTTCACTAGGGGAAAATGGATTACAGCTATTTCTTCCTCTGCGGTGCAATACCGTAAACAAAGCTGCGTGTCCGTGGCGAACACCACGGGTTCGGGTGACGTACTTGGCTGTGGCCAGGAGTCGAGCAGCACTACGGTTGCAAATGACATAGGGGCGCCTAGTGAAGAAGCAGGGGGCAAAACAGAGTGCGAGAGCGACGCGTTGTCGTCAAACGGTTCTGATCGCGATCGGCTGCTTTTGGCCGATTGGTGCCTTCACGAGCGGCAGCTATGGGTCGATAGCTACCGTACGCAACTGAACGCTTCCGCCCCAAAAAAGCGGTCCCTAATCGCCGAATAAACGCTAAGAAACCTGATCACCTATCACTATGATGGATGCTCCGAAGATTACGTGAGATAGCCGGGTAACCTCAGTCAATGCTCGTAATGGGGCAGGCAAATCGAATAGTTTCAGTGGATTCTGGGGACGGTATTGCAGCTCATACCCCCTCAACGCCTGGCGTGAATCGCGATGAACGTCCGACCAGTCGTAAGCAAAGAACCCACGTTTAGCAAATTCAACGAAAGCGTTTGCACCAGCCCCAACAGTGGCCCGATCTACATCGGACACTTTCGGCAAGGAAAGGACAAATTCTTCGGAGTTTTCGACGGAGGGTATCGCGGAATCAGGAACTGGTCCGGGGCCACCTGTAGTGAAGAGCGCAACCTGTCCGAGGGCGTCGGTAGCGACCCATCCAACGTCAAAGTCCTGAAGAACGAAGGGAGCCATCATTTGCACCTACTTTTGAAGAGGGGACGAGTTGATTTCCCAACTCTGCTTACCAGCCCAGAGAGCGTAAAAGTGCGTAGACAAACTCTCAAAGCGGGAAGAAATTCGAAGGATTTATTTTTCCAGCTTAAAGATCTGCTTCTGGCCGATATCCGCTACCACCCTGAAACTCACGCACTATCTGCACAACCAGCGGCTTCACATATTTCTCAATGGTATCAATCTCCGGCAGATCATCATGGCGCACCCACTCTCCCTGATCAAAGGCCTGATAAAGCGAGAAAGCAGGCTGCGGCATGTCATTGGTCATGCCCACATCAACGATGGCAGCGATGAGCCCGTTCATGACGCCATCGCAGAACTCGTAAGTCAAAGCCCCTGCCAAGTAGCCTTCAGCAACCGCTATGGATAGCTCGTTCAGCAGATTGCTGGGGGCCACGCCGAATTCCTCGCAGGTGGCAGCAAGATCATTCAACGTTAAACCGTAGGCTTCGGCTTCAACCAAAAGCTTATTGCGTTGGTTCTTTGGCAACATCCCGTCCACGGTTCCCTTCCACGTTGCGGATGTCGTACCCGTGTCACTCATAATACTTCCCAGCCAGCAAAATGGCCGCACAGCGATGCCAAACATTGGGTATCGACCTATCCTCTTGGGCAAGTCGGGAACTGGCGTCTGCCCACGAAGCTGCCGCATCAAAAAACGCGTCAACGGACACATTTTCCCAGCCAAGAGCACTTGGCCCATAGACCGATGAAGGCGATGTCTTTTCAATTAAACGCCCGCTGGCGAAATCTACACCGAGGGCTTCGATAAATCGTATGAACGACGGTTCATCTCTGACGTGCGCCAACAACTCATGAAGATCTACAGGGCTATGCATAGGTTTCCTGGAAGCACTTAATGATTGATCACATGCTGCTGCACTGCATCGTGAACGGTCAACTCGGCTATCCAGGCTTTCAGGCCGGGGATGTGATGCGCAGTGACCGCTTCTGGCCGATAGCAGCTCTTGTTGTCAGGCAATAATCGGCCAGAATGGACACATTTTTTCATTCCCAGAAGCTACGCAGTCAGTATGTCAACGTGTCCGAACCTGAGCGTCGGATCTCCGGAACAATTTGGAGCTAACCCACTTTGAATGTGTTGTTCATCTGCGGAAAAAACCGCCTACGTAGTCCGACCGCCGAGCACCTTTTTGCTGATTGGTCGGGAGTTGAGACAGCATCGGCTGGTGTCAATAACGATGCGGATGTACCTGTAAGCCAGGAGCTTCTAAGGTGGGCCGATCTCATTTTTGTTATGGAGCAAATCCATCGAAAAAAGCTGACTGCTCGCTTCACCTCGGAGTTGGCGAATAAACGTATCATCTGTCTGAATATTTCGGATGATTACGAATACATGGCACCTGCTTTGATCAAACTGCTGGAAGCGAGAATCGGGCGTTATTTATTCTCCTGATGTTATGTCCGCCTGTGGGCTGTCTCCACCTGATCAGTCGACTGACCGCTTTTGGCCGAAAGCAGTCATCCATACCCACCCCTCCCCACCAACTCCCCCCCAGGCACTAGCCCCTCCCAACTCAACCAACATCACCCGAATTAAATCAACGCCCTCAACACGTGATCCTCCCACACTCCAGCAATCTTCAAATACTCCCGCGCATACCCTTCCCGTTCGAACCCCAGCGACTCCAGAAGGCGTTCACTGCGGACATTGCTGGGCAAGTGGTTGGCCATGATTCGGTGCAGGCCCATTTGTTCGAAGCAGTATCGGTTGGTGATCTGCAGTGTTTTTTTCATCAACCCCCGACCTTGGGCGGATTCGGCCAGGGAAAAGCCGAGATGACAGGCCTGAAAGGCCCCCTTCACGATATTCGTGTAGCTGCACCGCCCTGCCACTTCGCCACTCCCAGGTTGGAGCAGTAGGAAGAAGATCGAAGCTCCCGCTTGCATGCCTTGCACCTGCTGCTCGACCCTGGCATTGGCGCTATCAAGGGTAAAATAATGCGCGTCCCTCAGGGGTTCCCAAGGCTGCAGATGGCTGCGGTTAGCCTGTTCGTAGCGGTTGAGCAGCTGGGCATCATCACGGGTCAACGTTCGCAGGCAATAGCCTTCAACCGAATGATTCATAAGCGCTCCCGCGTGCCTGCTTCGGCAACGCTCAGTTAAACCAGCCCAGGTAAGTCATGCTTGCGGTGTTTTCTGGCACGCGCTGCGGCGGTTCGACCTGGGTAGACACTGAACGCCGGTCACCCCAGAGAGCGTTCTCCCCCACTAAAATGAAGTGCGTGAAGACTGCCACCCCGCGCCTTACCCGTTCTCTCTCGGCTGGGCTGGTGATCTGCGAGAGGACCTCTTGCGGGTCGCTGGCGAGTTCGACGAAGTCCGCGTCCATGTAGAACTCGAGTTCTTCCGCCAGGCGCCACGTTGGGTTGCGCGCTTCCCATGCGCTGTATTCGGTGTCGGTTGCACTGTCGGACGGCGCTGGCTCCCACTGCTCGAAGGCAAACTGTTGTGCCTCGGCATCGCTGGCGAAGCTCGCTCCAAACAGGTGAAAGGCCCACGCAGTATCGTGGGTCATTGAACTGTCCGTATCGACGTAATCGCCAGGAAGGTCGTCGGCCCATCGGGACCGGACGGCCCCCGATAACACCCTTGCGCCTGGAGGTGATGAACCGCTGCGGCGGTCAGTTCCCAGGCCATGCTTTCATCCTGAATGGCAAAGGCCTCGTCGTCGCCAAACAGGTCAACACCCGTGATGGCTTGAAGTTGCTTGAGTGGCAGCGCGGCCTCGCGCAATGCCGGGTCGACGCTAGGGTTGCTCCAGGCCCATTTCCAGGTACTGAATTTACCCGAATAGCTGCCAATGCTCACGACGTCTGCCACGACGGCCAGCCTGTCGTGGCTGTCAAAAAACTGGAGTACCCCCGTGGACTGTTCGAACCACCAGCGGGCCATTTCGCCCAGCCCGTAAACCCGGCTCAACTCCGTCTGTTTCAGTGACAGCTCATCCATCACTTGCACCAAAAATGCTTCAAATTCACGGTCCGTCATGGACGTCTCCTTGTTGTGCAGCAAAGGCCAACCGATACCTGACTTCCTCCAGTGTCATGCCGCCCCTCACCAGGTTGCGCTCACTGCCTGCATCCGCGACACAGCCTGCCCGGCGATAAAACCGGATAGCCCTTTCATTACGGCTCAAGACCCAAAGCGTTAACCCCTGAAAACCAAGCGCCCTCAATGTCTGCAGGCCGGCCTTCCACAAGGCCAGCCCAGCGCCCGTTTGCCAATACCGGGCCAGCACATAGATAGCCATGACCTCGCCAGTATTTGCCCCGGCGGCATCTTCGTCACGGCTGGCGCCCACAGAGATCCAGCCGACGACGTGCTTATCCACCTGCGCGACCCACACGTTGGACTCGTCCGATTCTATCGCGCGCATCCAAAAGGATTCACGCTGAGCCAGGTAGGCGTCCAGCGAGCGCAGGTATTGAGCAGGCATCAGGTCACGATACGCGTCTTGCCAACTGCTGATATGCACCTGGGCAATGGCCTTTGCATCAGAGGATAATGCCTTGCGGATCATTGAAGTATTCCTGCTTCGTACGCTGGACAATAACGGTAGCGAATAAAGGTAACGGATTTATTTTTCCATTGAGCAATCCGTTTCCTTTTCAGGCTTCGAATAATTCGCTGTCTGCCAGCACACGCAGGCTGATATGTTTCAAGCCTTACGCAAAGGGAGGTGCCATGCAACCGTTAGCCACCAACGCCGCACTGCTGATCATCGACATGCAGCAAGGCATGAACGAACCGAAGCTGGGGCGACGCAACAACCCAGGCGCCGACGTGCAGATGCAGTGCCTGCTAAAGGCGTGGCGGCAATGCAACCGCCCGGTCGTGCACATCCGGCACATTTCCCGCGCCCCCGACTCGGTGTTCTGGCCCGGCCAACCGGGGTGCGAGTTCCAGCCCGCACTGCAACCGCTTGCGCAGGAGCATGTGGTGGAGAAGAACGTTCCGGATGCGTTCGCCGCAACCGGGTTGGAGCGCTGGCTGCACGTGCGCTCGATCCGGCAACTGGTGATCGTCGGCGTGATCACCAACAACTCGGTCGAGTCCACGGCACGCTCAGGCGGCAACTTGGGCTTTGAGGTAACGGTGGTTTCCGACGCCTGCTACACCTTCGATCAAGTCGATTTGTGCGGGCGTCTGTGGCCGGCCGAGGACGTGCATGCGTTGTCGCTGAGCAACCTGGCGATGGACTATGCCGGGGTTGAAGAGACCGACGAAATCCTGGCTCGTTGCTGAGTGGCGCCGTCATGCATTCGGTACACCGAATGCATTGGCGTGCAGATACGCCTTCAGATGACCTTGTCGTGGATGCCGTTGCGGGCGAGTTCAACACGGTCCTGGATCAGCACCATATCGTGTCCTTGGTCAAATGAGTGGGGCAGGCAGCTTCACGCGTCAACCCACACCGTCAGCATTGGACCCGCTGCAGATAGTCTTCCACGGCATCGATATGCGCAGAAGAAAACACCGCCCCAATATACCCATCAGGCCGCACCAGCACCCACTCGCCAATCGCCAGCCCATAGATGCGTTGAAAGTGCCCCTGGTCGTCGATCACGTCGCCGCCGGCCCCAACGGTATGCATCTGCACGCCAGGCCGAGCCTTGACTAAGTCACCCGCTACGCCGTAGCCCAGCAGTGTCCAGTGTGGTCCCTGAAAGAGGTTGAACACGCGCAGTGCCTGCCCAGCGGCACCCCGGACCGGCGCGTCCGGCGCCCGGTCGCCGGCGGCAACGCCGTTGCGCGCGGGGTGCTGCAACGCCAGCGAGGACTCGGGGTAGCCGATATCCAATTGATGCACTTCCCTGCCCCGCCGCAGTTCGCCGTGCTTCATCTCGCCCAGCAGCTTGGTGGACAAGCCCAGCACGGAGGCAGCGACCGGCCGGCGCTCTTCTTCATAGGTGTCGAGCAAACCATCAGGCGCGCCCTGCACCACCGCCGCCAGCTTCCAGCCGAGGTTGTAGGCGTCCTGCACACTGGTATTGAGGCCCTGGCCACCGGTGGGCGGATGGATATGGGCGGCGTCCCCCACCAGCAGCACCCGGCCCAGGCGGTATTGGTCAGCCAAGCGTGCGTTCATGGTGTAGGCCGACGACCAGGTCACGCTGTGGACCTGGAGATCGGCGCGGCCGGTGCGCTGGGCGAGCAGGTGCGTGAGCCCTTCGGCGCTGAAGTCGATGTCGACCTCCGGGGGGATCGGCGCCTGGATCTGAAACAGGTCGGTGCCGGCCAGCGGGCATATCGCAACCTGGCGCTGCTCGTCACCTTCTCCGAAACGATGCCAGGCTCCACGTGTGAGGCCGCTAAGCACCACATCTGCCACCAGGGCCCGTACGCCAAGGGTCTTGCCGGGGAAGCCGATATCCAGGGCGTGCCTCACAAAGCTGCGACCGCCATCGGCCCCCACCAGCCAACGTGCATGAACGCTTTCTTCACCGGCCTTGCCGACCAGTCGCGCGGTGACGCCCTCGGCATCCTGTTCGAATCCCACCAGCTCACAACCACACTCAGGCAGGTGGCCCAGTTCAAGCAAGCGCTCGCGCATCACCTGTTCGGTCAAAAACTGCGGCACCATCAACGGTTGCTGGTAAGGCTCAGCAGGTGTCGGGGCCTTGGATTGGGTGAATTCGACGTCGCGGTAGCTGCCATCGTCGCGGTAGCGCCGGTCAGTCGGATAGACTCCACCCACGGCCATCAACCGATCGAGAATCCCCAGGTCTTCGAAGACCTCCTGTGACCTGGGCTGGATGCCCTTGCCGCGTGAGCCTTGGAAAGGCTGGGGGTTTTTTTCGATCAGGCGGAAGGTGATACCCCTTCTCGCCAGGTCGATCGCCAAGGTCAAGCCGGCGGCACCGGCACCGCAAATCAGTACATCGACAGCGAATTGCGCTTTCATAGTGGATCACCTATATGTGCAATACGCACATATTAAGAGAGGCCAACACCGTGTCAATTAAAAATGTGCAAAACGCACATATATCCGCCCAGTTGCGCGACCTGCATGGCTCTTTGGTTGAGATCGTGGGTGTGATGAACCGCCCACAACGCGACGAGGCAATGGTGCGCGAAGCCGGCATCTCCCTGGATCGCGCCCTGTTTCCGCTGCTGGTGCTGGTGGAACGCCTGGGCCCGATCGGCGTGGTGGAACTGGCCGACCGCGTGGGCCGCGACTACACCACGGTAAGCCGGCAGGTGGCGAAGCTGGAAAGCCTGGGACTGGTGGTGCGCCAGGCAAGCGCACTTGATCGCCGCGTGCGGGAGTCGGTGATTACCGAGAAAGGCAAGGCCATGACTGACCGTGTCGACGACGCGCGGGAGAGAATCGGTGTATCGATCTTCTCGACGTGGGATGAGGGCGATTTCGACAACCTGGTGCGGCTGATGCGCAAGTTTGCCGAAGACATAAAGAATGATTCAGTGCGTGCGACCAAAGACATCGCCTAAGGCACTGCACTTTTTTTCCTGTGGCTGATGGAATTGTCATGGCTGGCAGGGTTGTTCAGGCTGATGAGCGCTCATCAGCCTGAACAACGCGCTTGCCACTCGGTATTAATCCAATGCCAATTCCACCCCCCCACCGTTCAACCGCACTGGCCACACCCGCAGCCTCTGGTCAGGCGCCTCCAGGCACTGCCCGTCTTCCAACCGGTAATGCTGCTTGTAGATCGGCGCCGCCACTACCAGGTCGCCCTTGATGCTGCCAATCAAACCGCGACCGATCACATTGGCCTTGGATTCCGGGTCATGGTTGTCGATGGCATACAACGTCTGGTCCTGCGCGCCCGGCAGGTAGAACAGCGCCACTTGCGCACCGTCCAACCACACCACCACGCCGGAATTGCTCACCAGGTCGGTCTCGCTGCACACACGTTTCCAGGTGGCCAGCGTGCGTTGGGTATTGGGCTGGCTCATCAGGCAATCTCCTCGGTGACGGGAATCAGGTTGAGTTCGGCGGCCATGATCGGGCGGCGCTGGCCGCGTTCCTGGACGAAATGGATGTCCGGGTCGGGACGTTTGTCGTTGACGAAGGTGCGGAAGCGCTTGAGCTTCTCCGGGTCCTTGAGGGCGTTGGCCCACTCGCACTCGTAGCGGTCCACCACCAACTGCATCTGGGCTTCGAGTTCGTCACCCAACCCCAGGCTGTCGTGCAGGATCACGTCCTTGAGGAAATCCAGGCCACCCTCCAGGCTCTCGCGCCATACCGACGTGCGCTGCAACTTGTCGGCGGTGCGGATATAGAACATCAGGAAACGGTCGATGTAGCGGATCAGCGTGGCGTCATCCAGGTCGGTGGCGAACAACTCGGCATGGCGTGGGCGCATGCCGCCGTTACCGGCAACGTAGAGGTTCCAGCCCTTCTCGGTGGCGATCACGCCCACGTCCTTGCTTTGGGCTTCGGCGCACTCGCGGGTGCAGCCGGACACCGCGAACTTGAGCTTGTGCGGCGAGC
>Ga0302347_1003227_pt1 | contig 14803 bp, 14 predicted proteins | sample PhyWR1_FD_202178 | JGI IMG/M metagenome (GOLD analysis project Ga0302347, IMG submission 202178) | Leaf surface microbial communities from wheat plants in UC Gill Tract Community Farm, Albany, California, United States - DLSL W.R1 (v2)... | ecosystem: Host-associated > Plants > Phyllosphere >...
GTTCCCCTTCAAGGACTTTCTAATTAAAGCTGTTCCTTCAAAGTGAGGAAACAGCCGGCGTACATAGTACCCATTACTTGTAGTAAGTAAAATGACCTAGCGCAAGAACCAAAAAAAATAATTGGCAATCAATCTTGATGGGCTAGCGTTAACAGATTGTGCTTGTAAAACAGTCAGTTTGGAGTGCAAGCAGCCGCTTCGGCGTGATGGCGTCGCGTGACTTTAAGTTCGGTTGTACGTCATAGCCTCAACCTTCCGCAAAATGTTCAGGTGGCGTGCAGGTGATGGGGTCGACGAAACGTTTGAGCAGCCTTGATCGGCGGACAACTGGCAGGCCCATGACGTGAACATTTGCACTGAGAGTGGCTACGCTTTAATCATGGCCTGCGCACACCTGTGCGGGCAGCGCGTGCGTGATGGCGTAGTGGTTCCCTCGGCGGAAAAACATCAGTAAGGTAGGGGTCACAGTACAAGACCCGCGAGGAGCAATGATGAGCGAGGCGTTGACCATCCACCATGACCAGGCAGGTCACCAGTTTGAGACCACTGTCGACGGTCATCGTGCTTACCTGACCTATATGGATCTGGGCAAGCAGACCCTGGATATCTATCGCACGTTCGTGCCCAATGCGTTGCGTGGCCGCGGCATTGCGGCGGCCTTGACGGAGCAGGCGCTCGATTACGCCGACAAGATGGGCTATGAAGTGATTCCTTCGTGCTCATATGTAGAGCGCTATATGGAACGCCACAAGCGGCCCCAGGCCAATACCTGAAAGCCGCACACAAAAACGCCGGGCATGCCCCGGCGTTTTTGTGTGTGGCGGCAACGGTGTGGGACTGGCGCAAAACTATTGTGGGAGCGGGCTTGCTCGCGATGCAGGCGACACGGTCATTCAGATAAACCATGTCGATGCCATCGCGGGCAAGCCCGCTCCCACATTGCGTATCAGCCGCGCTCGCGCTTGGGCAGTACATCCTTGAGCTTGGCGCGCATGCTGCGCAACGTGCTCTCGGTAGCGGCCCAGTCGATGCACGCATCGGTAATCGAAACGCCGTACTGCAGGTCTTCGAGGTTTTTCGGAATGGCCTGGCAGCCCCAGTTCAAGTGGCTTTCGACCATCAGGCCGATAATCGACTGGTTGCCTTCGACGATCTGGTTGGCCACGTTCTCCATGACCAGCGGTTGCAGGGCCGGGTCCTTGTTGGAGTTGGCGTGGCTGCAGTCGACCATGATGTTCGGGCGGATTTTAGCCTTGTTCAGGGCCTGTTCGCACAGGGCGACGCTGACCGAATCATAGTTGGGCTTGCCGTTGCCGCCGCGCAGTACCACATGGCCGTAGGCATTGCCCTTGGTGGTGACGATCGACACGCCACCTTCCTGGTTGATGCCCAGGAAACGATGGGGGCTGGAAACCGACTGCAGGGCGTTGATCGCCACGGTCAGGCCGCCATCGGTGCCGTTTTTGAAACCTACCGACGAAGACAGGCCCGAGGCCATCTCGCGGTGGGTCTGCGATTCGGTGGTGCGCGCACCAATGGCCGACCAGCTGATCAGGTCCTGCAGGTACTGCGGGGAAATCGGATCAAGAGCTTCGGTAGCCGTTGGCAGGCCCATTTCGGCCAGGTCCAGCAGCAGCTTGCGGCCGATATGCAGGCCGTCTTCGATCTTGAACGAGTCGTCCAGGTACGGATCGTTGATCAGGCCTTTCCAGCCCACGGTGGTGCGTGGCTTTTCAAAATACACGCGCATGACCAGATACAGCGTATCGCTGACCTCTGCGGCGAGCACTTTGAGGCGCTCGGCATATTCGTGGGCCGCCTTGATATCGTGGATCGAGCAAGGCCCGATGACAACGAACAGTCGATGGTCAGTGCCATCCAGGATATTGCGAATCACCTCGCGCCCTTTGGTCACGGTCTGCAGAGCCGTTTCACGCAAAGGCATTTCGCGCTTGAGCTGTTCAGGGGTGATCAGGGTTTCGTTGGAGGCAACGTTTAGGTCGTCGATCGGTAAATCAGCCATCGTGTTACTCGTCAGGTCACGGGTGCCGGCCGCCAGCGATCCCCGTGCGGCGGAGCACAGCTTGATTGAGCGCATCGGGGAGCCGAACCTTAACGCGTTAACCGGTTATTCGACAATGGGCAGGCGCAGCTTTAATCCAGCACCGCCTGCACCATTGCGTGCTCCATTGTGGCTTGGGAGAACTCCACGGCGTGATGACTGACCCATTCCAGGGCCAGGGCTTGCAGGTCCAGCGGATATTGGCTTTGTTGCTGCTGCAGGCGGGAAAAGTGCTCGATCTGGCAAACCTGTTCACCCATGCGTGCGCCAAACAGGGTTTGTTCGTCGATCAGGGCCACGCCGATGCGGTAGCCCGCCGGATGCTTTTCGCACCAGGCTATATAGCCCGGATAACGTGCGTTTTCCCCCAGGGTAGGCATGGACATGTCAACGGCGGTGCCGCAGCGCCAGCTTCTGTCGCTGTTGCATGCCACGCCGCCGAGGCTGATAGAGTGCAGCTTGCGGCGCGGCAGTGAGGGTTGGTTGCGTAGCGTAATCTCGACGGGAACATCATCTGGGTGAGGTAAAAAACGACCCATGAATACAGACTCCAAGTTCCATAAAATTAGTATTGTCTTATGAGTATAGTGACTGCAATGGAACTGACCGACTTTGATGCCGACCAGCAACTGCTGGCGCTGCCCGGCACCTCGCTGGTGATCTTCACCAGCGCTGGCTGCTCGGCGTGCCGGGTGGCCCGGCGCATGTTGCCAGGCATGCAGTTGCCCGTTGAGCGGTTGTGCTGGATTGATGCCGGCAACAACGGTGGCCTGGTCGAACGTTACGAAATTTTCCATCTGCCCACCCTGTTTGTCGTGCGCGACGGGGCCTTTTACGGTGAGTTGAAATCGCGCCTGAGTGAAGGCGAACTGGCCCACCATATTCGCCTGGCCTTGATGCTTGAGCCTGACGAGCTACCGTGAAGCAACGTTTGAACCCGCTTGAGTGCCGTGGAGGCGATATGAGCAAAGGCTTAAAGGGCAAGCTGGTGCTGGCCATTTCTTCTCGGGCCCTGTTCGATTTGAGCGACAGCCATCAGGTGTACCTGACCCAGGGGATCGAGGCGTACCGGCAATACCAGATTGAACATGAAGATGAAGTGCTGGCGCCGGGGGATGCCTTCGCGCTGGTGAAAAAACTCCTGAGTTTCAATGCCAGCCTTGGCCGCGAACGGGTCGAGGTGGTGCTGGTCTCGCGCAACAGCGCCGACACCGGGCTGCGAGTGTTCAATTCAATCCAGCATTACGGCCTGGGTATTTCCCGGGCCGCGTTCTCGGGCGGGCGCAACCCTCACCCCTACCTCAATGCTTTTGGTTGTGATCTGTTCTTGTCGACCCATGCCGAAGATGTACGCAGTGCCCTGGATGCAGGTTTTGCCGCAGCGACTATTCTCTCGGGCGGCTCGCTGCGTGCCGAAAGCAATGAACTGCGCATTGCCTTTGACGGCGATGCGGTCCTGTTTTCCGATGAGTCGGAGCGGGTCTTCCAGTCAGGTGGCCTGGAGGCCTTTCAGTCTCTTGAGCGCGAATCTGCGCGTAATCCGCTGCGCGGCGGACCGTTCAAGGGGTTTCTGGAGGCGTTGAATCTGCTGCAGCGTGAATTTCCTGATAACGCTTGCCCGATTCGTACCGCGCTGGTGACTGCGCGTTCGGCGCCGGCACATGAACGGGTGATCCGCACATTGCGCGACTGGGATATTCGTCTGGACGAGTCGCTGTTTCTGGGCGGGCTGGACAAATCGGCATTCCTGGAAGCCTTTGCTGCCGATGTGTTTTTTGATGACCAGGCCGGGCATTGCGAGCGGGCGCGCCAGGTGGTGGCGACCGGGCATGTGCCTCACGGCATCAGCAATGAAGCTCGGGATTTAACCTGCGAATAAGCCCTGCGGGCAAGTTGCCGAGCGGAGCCTCGTACTTGTTGCGGCGCTGCTAAGCTCAATTTACCTCGTCCATCGAAGCTGTCGGGAAGGTCGCATGATCCGCTCAATCCTGTACGCCACTGACCTGGGCATTTACGCGCCCGTTGTGATGCAGCACGCGCTGGGAATGGCCCGCAGCTTCAGCGCAGACCTGTTTGTGGTGCATGTGGTCGAGCCCATGGGGTTGTTTGCCGAGTCGGTCCTGCAGAGTTACCTCGATGAGCAGGCGTTGAGCGAGCTGCACCAGCAGGGCATGAGCACCATGCTGTCCAATATCGAGTTGCGCGTATTTGAGAGCCTGCGCGAAGAGCTGGCAGGGTGGGAGCAGGAGCTGGCCCTGATTCGCTCGGTCAAGGTGATTCAGGGGGAGCCTTCGCAAGTCATTCTGGAGCAGTCGCAAAAGCTTTCGGTTGACCTGTTGATCCTGGGCAGCCATGCCCAGCCCGCGGGGGGCGAATCGCATTTGGGGCGCACGGCCGCCCGGGTTATCGAACTGGCTCAGATCCCGGTGTATTTGGTACCGCTGTTACAGCGTCGGCGCAGCGCTGATGTGCAAGGCTGATGAATCAAAAAAAACGATAAAAAGTTCTAGATTTATTATTCCAACCTTCCATATAGTTATATACCGCCGCCGATACCTAGGCGCCTATCAGCTTTGAGGGATGCATATGAAGCTTCAACAATTGCGCTACATCTGGGAAGTGGCGCACCACGACCTCAACGTTTCGGCCACCGCGCAGAGCCTGTACACCTCACAGCCGGGTATCAGCAAACAGATCCGCCTGCTTGAAGACGAATTGGGCGTCGAGGTCTTTGCCCGCAGCGGCAAGCACCTGACCCGCGTCACTCCGGCGGGCGAGCGCATCATCACCACTGCCGGCGAGATCCTGCGCAAGGTCGAAAGCATCAAGCAGATCGCCCAGGAATTCTCCAACGAGAAAAAGGGCACGCTGTCGATTGCCACCACCCACACCCAGGCGCGTTACGCCCTGCCACCGGTCATCAGCAACTTTATCAAGCAGTACCCGGACGTGGCCCTGCACATGCATCAGGGCTCGCCCATGCAGATCGCCGAGATGGCCGCCGATGGCACCGTCGATTTTGCCATTGCCACCGAAGCCCTGGAGCTGTTCGGCGACCTGGTGATGATGCCGTGCTACCGCTGGAATCGTTGCGTGGTGGTGCCCCAGGGCCACCCGCTGACCAAATTGCCGAAGCTGACCCTCGAAGCGCTGGCCGAATACCCGATCGTGACTTACGTGTTCGGCTTTACCGGTCGCTCCAAGCTCGACGAAGCCTTCAGCCATCGCGGCCTGACGCCAAAAGTGGTGTTTACCGCTGCCGACGCCGACGTGATCAAAACCTATGTGCGCCTGGGGCTGGGTGTTGGCATCGTGGCCAAAATGGCTGTCGACACCAATCTGGATAAAGATCTGGTGGTACTGGATGCCAGCGAGTTGTTCGAGTCCAGCATCACCAAGATCGGCTTTCGTCGTGGCACCTTCCTGCGCGGCTTTATGTGCGACTTTATCGAGAAGTTCGCCCCGCACCTCACCCGCGAAGTGATGGCCAAGGCGATTGCCTGCCACAACAAGCAAGAACTCGAAGAGCTGTTTGAAGGCGTGGAGTTGCCGGTTCACTGATACCCGGGCAGCACACCCCTGTGGGAGCGGGCTTGCCCGCGATGGCCGCGACGCGATCTGAATCAGAGACCGCGCCGTTTGCATCGCGAGCAAGCCTGCTCCCACCGTTATTTCGGTGGGCGGGCCAGGCTGGGCTTTTTATCGATATCTATATAGTGCCCGCCAGCCGCGCGGTTGTTTGAAGCTAAGGGCTCCATTGATTTCACGGAGCCCTGACATGAATCACCCGACCCAAGGCAGTGGCCCCGAAGCCCCGGCATTGCTCAGGGCAAGACCGGTACTAAGCCCCAGATTTATCAGCGCCGATGATGCTGCCGTATTTGCCCATGACCTGATCGGCAATCGCCGGGATAAAGAGTACGGCGGGTTTATCCTGAGCAAGGCCAATCACTACTACGCAACACTGCCTGTTTCGGGCGGCGCCAGCCTGTTCAACCCCTCCGATGTACTGACGCGATCGTCAAACGGCGACATGCTGGCCCCAGCCGGCTTTGCGATCGAAGGCCTGTATCATTCCCACGCCGCATTCCAGCGCACAACCCTGGCGGGCAATCCTGAGAGTAACTTGCAGGACAATTTCTTCTCGCTTATGGACCTGCGCACCGCCATTGCCTTCCGTCACAATTACTCGCGCTTTTACCTGTCCAATATCGACCACAGCCTGATTTGCTATGTGGCCAGCGGCTCGCCCCAGGAGCAGGCGCTGGAACCCTTGTTGATGCTGGTTCATCCCGACACCCCGGATCATCTTGAGCAGGCGTATCCCCCGAGTATTTTCCTGCCCAGCCATCTGCTGTCGATGGTGTATGTAGCCGGGGAATTGAGGGTGGTGCAGGGCGGTTCGTTCTGGCGCCGTCGCGGCAGGATTGCGGCAGGCTGGCGAGAATGGCAGGCGCAGATCCTCTGGGAGGCCGATGTAGCACCGATCCATGGCCCGGTGCTGGCCAGCGCCGATGCCGCTGCGCAGTACGCCCATGAACAGATGGGCAAGCGCCGCCATGTGCAGCAAGCCGGTTTTATCCTCCAGCATCTACAAACATCGTCATTTATTTGTACACGGCCAAAGGCTACGGTCTATCGTGCCTTTGATCGCCCGGAGGTTTTCCCCAGAGGCAGCAACGGGTTGCCGCAGTTGCCCGAAGGGTACCGGATTGTCGCGGTGTTTCACTCGGCCGACGTGCTGCGGGCTGTCGTGCCTGAGGCGCAAGCCAGGGTGCTGAACGACTTTATGTCCCCGGACAACCTGTGGGTCGATTTCTTGTTGATGCAAGCAACGCCGGGCGTGCGTGCCTACTTTTCTGCGCCGGAGGGGGCTTTGCTGTGTTTGCGCCGGTTTTCGGATGACGCTGAAGCCGGGTTGTTGGCGCTGGTGGCCCACCCTGATGAGTTCACCAGCCCGCTGCAGCGGCAGTTGAGCCGCGACCAGTTGAGCGCAATGCAATACGTTCGCAATGTCGCGGCTGCGTTTGTGCTGCGGGTGGTGAACACCGACCCCGTGTGGACACACAGGGGCCGGGTCGATGACAGCTGGGTGCCTTTTGCACCCGCTGTCGAGTAACCAGGTTATTGCTGCTCGGCGTTGCGCGCGTGACGGTACTCGCTGACCGCGTCATACACCGCCTTGCGCAGGCGGTTGATCCCGCCAATCGGCCGGTGCTCTTCAATACCATGCCAGGGGCTGAACGACAGGTTGTCGCAGGCCAGGTTCTGGGCCGGGGTATCGAAATCCTGGGCGGGTACCTTGACCCGCGCGACGGTTTCGAAGGGCGCGTCCGATTCTTTCCACTCGATGCTGGTGTCCTCGATCGGCATAAAGCGGTTGGCATCCTGGCGCTGGATCTGCAGCACAAAGCAGGCCGGCACCCGATCCGTTGACAGTTGTTGGTTCAAGGCGTTACGCAAAAAGTTGGGCAGTGCCTCGTTTTGCTGGGGCAAGTTGTAGGCCGGGCAACTGTCCGGGTCCGGTGCTACGCGGTATTTGGCATTGGCCGTGCCGAACTTGTAGGGCGATACCGAAAAGTAGGTGGTTTGCGTCGGGCTGGCCGGGGCGGGCGCCAGGGTGGCCAGGGCGATAAACAAATGGCGAACTTGCCAGCTGCGCGGGTCCCAGGACGGGAAAAACGCCAGGACCTTTTTGCCATCGGCTTGCGCGCCGATGTTCTGACGGTATTCAGCTACATCACTGACAAAGAAATTGGGATGGTTGAACATCACAAAGTCCTGTTCGGTGCGACCCTGCTGGCTCGGCATCAATTGCGTGCCGGGCACGTCCTGCAACTTGATAGCCATGCCGCGGGCGTCGCGGATGCTGTCGAATTGCGGGTAGGCATTGCCATTGGACAGGCGCATCACCGCTTGCCAGGTTTTACCCGGCGTGGCGAACACCCCCTGGCGCAAGGCTGGGTCGAGGTCGGCGAGCACCTCGACTTCGGCTTTGACGCAGCCGTGGGCCTTGGCATGGGCGTCACGCAGGTAGCGGGTATTTTCGCGGTGCTGGTCGACGATTTTGATCGCGGTCTGAATCGTGTCCCGGGTCATGGCGGCTTCCCCGTCCGGGATCTGTTCGCGAGCCGAAACCGGTCCGCGATGCTGCCAGGCATACCAGCCTGTGGCCAGCGCCCAGCCGAGCAAGCCCAGGGCAATCAGCAGCAAGAGCAGCTTGCCCAGCCATTTGCCGAGTCGAAGCCAGAAAGTGGTCAGCATGCAAACATCCTTTTAGCGAATTCTTTTGGATAACGGAGGCGTTTCATGGGGTGGGCAACGTTTGTTCAAGAGGCCCGCCGAGCACTTTGAGGTACTCCAGCAACGCCCAGCGTTCTTCAGGTTGCAGCAGGCGCCCGATAACCCCGTTGCCGCGAGGGCCGGCGCGGAACTCGTGGCCACTGTTGTGGTTGCCGCTGATGCGGGTGTCGAGCACAAAACCGCCGTCGAAAGCTTCGGTGCGATAGCCCAGATGACGGGGGTCGTATTCAAAGCTGCCGCGATAGAAGGTCTGGTCGCGCTCGGCCTGGGGCGAAAGCAATTGATACACCGTAGGCACCGAGCCGTTGTGCAGGAAGGGCGCCGTGGCCCAGATCCCGTCCAGCGGCCGCGCCTTGTAGGCACGCACTTCAAGTACGCCGATCGGCAAGCCAAAACCGTTGAGCCGCGCCTGCTCTTCGGGGCCGATATTGGCATCGTGATAAGCACGCTTTTCAACAAAGGCGGTGACATAGGCCAGGCCCTTGGCCACCGACAGCTTGCTCATGTCCAGGGGCGCGTCGGTGCGGGGGTACAGGTCGACGTTCATCTTGGCCAGTTCGGCGGCGTCCCATTGCAGCGCACTGAGGTCGTAGCGGTTGTCGGCAATATTGCTGGCGGTATTGGGGTCGGTACCGATCACATCGACGGGCAGCAATTTGAGCTGCTTGACCATCCGCCCGTTTTCTTCGACTTCAGGTGGCACATGGCAGCCGGCGCAGTTTTCGCTGAACAGCGCACGGCCCTTGGCCGCCAGTGGCCGGTCAATCTTGCCGAACAGTTCTTCAGGCCAGACCGGGGGCTTGAGCTTTTGCAGCGTCTCTTCAATCAGGTGCAGGTCGGTGACACGCACACTGGAGGGGTAGCGGGCATCGCCCTGCAGGGGCTGGCCGTGGGGGTCGAAAAAGTTCAGGGTGGCGCCCACGCCCAGGGCTTCGCCGATATTGCGCGCCATGGGTTGCTTGGCCGAGCCGTTCCACTGTACCCAGTCGAAGGTCCACATGTCCCACAGGTGCGGGTAGTCCACCGGGGCATTGGCAACGCGATAGTTGTCGGGGGAAATCGCATCGCCGAAGCTGGCGTTGGCGATCCGGCCGAAGGCATCGGTGCGGCCCGGGCCTTCCAGGGTTGGATAAAGGCCACGATGGGTGTCGTTCCAGGCCACGCCCAGGAAGGTGTCCAGGGAGGCCTTGAAATCTTTGCGCAGTTGCTGGTGCTGCGCATCATATTGATCGCCCAGTACGGTGCGGGCGAAGCGCTCGAATTTCCACGGGTTGTAATACGTAGCAGCGAGGCTGGCGACCAGCGCCTGGCCGAAGCTGCCGCCGCGCAGGGTCGGTACGCTCGATGGCAGTACATGTTGTGCCGGGGCACCGTCCACGCGTACCGCCTGGCCTTTGAAGCGCAATTCGCCGGTGTGGCAGGCTGCGCAGGTGATATCCAGATACTCCACATTGCTGCCGGGGTTCTGGTGGCGGGTGAAGCCGACGGGCAAGTTGCCCGGGTTGGCAGCACTGGCCTGCTGCTTGGGATCCACCAGAAAGCCAAAGCGCGCCAGGTACTCGGGGGCCGCGAAGGGCTGTTTGGAAAACGGCAGTTCCAGGGCGGCGAACCAGTCGTAATGCAGGCCTTTAACCTGGGTGCCCTGGGGGGTGTAGTAGTAGGTCTGGCGTTCAGCAGGGCTCCACTGATCCAGATAGTGCAGTTGCTGCGGGGGCTGGTAGGCGGGCAGTTTTGGATTGGCAACGAAATAGACCACCAGGCCAAGGCCCAGGGCCACTGCCACCAGCAGCCCCAGCAGAACACGGTAAAACAGACGCACAGTAACGCTCCTTGTAAAAATATGTACAGCCTTATGCCTTAGCTGGAGTCAGGCATCAAGTGAGCAGGGTTGTGCCGTGCCGGGTTTACAGATGTGTTAACAAAAGTTGCGGCTAAAATGAATTGTTATTAATGCATGAACTTATCCACTAATTGCCTATCTTATCCCGGTAGCCATTGGTCGCGGCCGCCTGATAAGCTCGCGGCTTTATTCGATTGCCCATTTGGCGCATGAACAAGGAAATAGCATGAAACAGCATCGGTTGGCGGCAGCTGTGGCCCTGGTAAGCCTGGTACTGGCGGGTTGTGATTCGCAGACCAGCGTAGAGCTGAAAACTCCGGCGCAAAAAGCCTCGTACGGCATTGGCCTGAACATGGGCAAGAGCCTGGCTCAAGAAGGCATGGACGATCTGGATTCCAAGGCCGTAGCCCAGGGCATCGAAGATGCCGTTGGCAAGAAAGAGCAAAAGCTCAAGGACGACGAGCTGATCGAAGCGTTCGCAGCCCTGCAGAAACGTGCTGAAGAACGCCTGACCAAAATGAGCGAAGAAGCCTCTGCTGCAGGCAAAAAATTCCTCGAAGAAAATGGCAAGAAGGCCGGTGTTGTCACTACCGCTTCTGGCTTGCAATACGAAGTCATCAAGAAAGCCGATGGCCCTCAGCCAAAAGCTACCGATGTAGTGACTGTTCACTACGAAGGCAAGCTGATCGATGGCAAGGTGTTCGACAGCTCGGTTGAGCGCGGCAGCCCGATTGATCTGCCGGTGAGCGGCGTGATCCCGGGTTGGGTTGAAGGCCTGCAACTGATGCACGTTGGCGAGAAGTACAAGCTGTACATCCCTAGCGAACTGGCTTACGGCGCGCAAAGCCCGAGCCCGGCAATCCCGGCCAATTCGGTGCTGGTATTCGACCTGGAGCTGCTGGGCATCAAGGACCCTGCAAAACCAGAGCAAGACGCTGCTCAGTAAGCAGCCTTTTGTACGCATAACGCCCCGTCTCGACGGGGCGTTGTCGTTTTTATAGCCTGCATTCTGTATTTGTAGGCATTGCCCTACAGAACTTCAAAGGCCCATAAGTTCCCTTGGCTAGTAGTTGCTGACTGCCAAGTCAATGAATTTATGGGTTTTTTTATGTGTGTAAAAAATGCCCGATCTGAGCGCAGCCCTTATGGGGCGGGCCTTTCAGGGGCGAAAAGCAGCTCTGTTCACAAGGTTATCCACAATTTGTGTGGATAACATTTCCAGGAAATGACGGCGTTTTCGGCTGTTTTCACAAAATATTCACTTTTGTTTGAAATCCCAGAGACCTTGGCGGCTGATAGGATTAAGCTCAAAGGGAAAGTTCTGACTCGATTTATGAAAAAGTCTGACGGGGTTTAGTGATGGATCTTCAAATCATCAAGCGTAATGGTGAGCCTGAATACGCCGTTCTTTCGTGGGAGAGTTATCAGGCACTGCTCAAGGCTGCCGGATTCCAGGAGCCACTTGCCGAACCTGACAAGGATCTGCAGCCCCCTGCAGCCGAGCAGGAGCACCCCGGACTCGATCAGTTGCGCCGCCTGCGCGAGCACAAGGGCCTGGCCCTTGAGGCGCTGGCACGCACGGTAGGTATTAGTCCGTCATATCTGGGAATGATCGAAACCGGCGAGCGTCTGCCCGACCTCGCCATCCGTCGCAGCTTGGCCTGGGAGTTGGGTATCGCAGGCTGGAGGGAAGCATCATGAGCGTACGCATCAGTCGTCAACACTGGGATGGGTTGTTGGCTGAGCTGGATCAGGCGCGTCGACAGCGTCACTTGTTGACATACCGGGCATTGCTGGAGCGTTTGCAACTGCCGAGCCCGGCCATGTTGACCCTGACCGCAGCTCTTGAACATCTGGCGGCGATGGATGCCAAGGCCGATCAACCCTTGCGCAGTTCGCTGGTGATCAGCCAGGGCGCGAGTCGTTTGCCGCGCACCGGTTTTTTTGAATGCGTGGAGCGGCTCGGACGTTTCCCCGGCCCGCCGGATGGCATTGCCGCTGCATCCTGGCATGCTTCTGAGGTGGTGCGGGTCTTTGAGCACGCCTATGAGCATGAGGAAGCCTGAGTGTTCTGGCGGTTCAAGGCGCGCCTGGGCTATGCGCTGGCGCGCAAGCTGTTTCACTGGCCCTGGTGTATTCGTCAGCCGCGTCTCTGGCACTGGATGGAAGGGCAGTTTGCGCGCGCGGCCAACCTGGGCGATACCCGCGCGCAAAGCTTCTATGGGCATATCCTGGCCTTTCGCGGCCAAGGGTTGGGTGCCAGGGAGGAGGGCGTGCGTTTGTTGCGCCTGGCGGCGCTGAGCGGCGATGGCAAAGCGGCATACCAGGTGGGTGTTTTCAGCCTGGCGGGTACGCCCAGCAAACCGCCGGATGCCTCTGAGGCGGCCCGCTGGTGGACGTTGGCGGCAAAAGCCGGGCACCCCCTGGCAGCACACAAGCTAGCGACCCTGTACCAACAGGGTGGCCCGGGATTGCTGGCCGATCCTGAGCTGGCCAGGCTATATCGCTAGGCAATAAAAAGGGCGGGCCGCATTACGCGGCCCGCCCTTTTTTATCGCCGTTGAATTACTTCTTGGCGACCTGGGAGCTGAGCTTGAGGTAGTCCAGCAACACCCGCCCGGTTTCACTCAGGTAGGCGTCGTCTTCCGGCTTGGTCTTTTCAGGTTCCACCGGCAGCGCATCTTCGTCTTCTTTCTTCATTTCCTTGAGCGGCGCTTCGCCCTTGGCCTGGCGACGGGCGTTTTCCATCACCAACTGCTTGGCATCGATATCGGCATGCTGGGCACGGCGCTCGGCTTCGTTGAGGCTGACAGTCTTCTCGGCCATCAGCTTCTCGGCCAGGGCCAGCTTGTCGCGGATAAAGATGAACTCGGCATCCTTGGCCACCCGTGCTTCATGCTCGGCCTTGAGCTTGTCGATATAAGGCTTGAACGGGTCGACAGCGGGCTTGATTGCAGGGCGGATGGTGTCCCACGGCATGGCTTCAGGCAGCGCGCTTTCGCCGATTTCCTTGGTGTCGATAATCGACGGGAAGGCGACGTCAGGCAGCACGCCCTGATGCTGGGTGCTCTGGCCGGAAACCCGGTAGAACTTGGCCAGGGTCAGTTTCAGCTCGCCGTGGTTCAGTGGCTGGATGGTTTGCACCGTCCCTTTGCCGAACGTCTGGCCGCCGACAATCAGCGCACGGTGGTAGTCCTGCATGGCGCCGGCAAAAATCTCCGAGGCCGAAGCCGACAGGCGGTTGACCAGCAATGCCATCGGGCCTTTGTAGAACGCCCCCGGGTTTTCGTCTTCCAGCACGTCGACCTTGCCGTCGGCGTTACGCACCAGCACCGTCGGGCCTTTATCGATAAACAGGCTGGTCAGCTCGGTGGCTTCCTGCAACGAGCCGCCACCGTTGTTGCGCAGGTCGATAATCACGCCATCGACTTTTTCCTTCTGCAACTCGGTCAGCAGTTTCTTGACGTCGCGGGTGGTGCTCTTGTAGTTCGGGTCGCCAGCACGGAACGCCTTGAAATCCAGGTAGAACGCCGGAATTTCAATGACACCCAGCTTGTAGTTCTTGCCATCCTGCTTGAGGTTGAGGATCGACTTTTTCGCCGCCTGCTCTTCCAGCTTCACCGCTTCGCGGGTGATGGACACGATCTTGCTGGTCTGGTCGTTGGGCGCGTTGCTCGCCGGAATCACTTCCAGGCGCACCACGGAGCCTTTGGGACCACGAATCAGCTTGACCACTTCGTCCAGGCGCCAGCCGATCACGTCGACCATCTCCTTGTCGCCCTGGGCCACGCCGATGATCTTGTCGGCCGGTGCCACCTGCTTGGTCTTGTCGGCCGGGCCTGCCGGCACCAGGCGGACAATTTTCACCTGGTCGTTGTCGCTCTGCAGCACGGCGCCGATGCCCTCAAGGGACAGGCTCATGTTGATGTCGAAGTTTTCCGCGTTGTCTGGCGACAGATAGTTGGTATGCGGATCGTAAGACATGGCGAAGGTGTTGATATAGGCCTGGAAGATGTCTTCGCTGCGGGTCTGGTCAAGGCGCGACAATTGATTTTTGTAGCGCTTGGTCAGCAGTTCCTGAATTTTCGCAGGCTCTTTGCCAGCAATTTTCAGGCGCAGGACTTCGTCCTTGATGCGTTTGCGCCAAAGGTCATTGAGTTCGGCTTCAGTCTTGAGCCACGGAGCGTCCTTGCGGTCGATCTCCAGGGTTTCCTTGGCATTGAAGTCCAGCGAGGCAACGCCCTTGTTCAACTCGGCAAGGGCAAAGTCCAGACGCGATTTGACCCGGTCCAGGTAGCGCTTGTAGATGATGAAGCCGGGGTTCAGGTCACCGCTCTTGAGGAAGTCGTCAAACTGGAATTTCCATTTGTCGAATTCGGCAATGTCGCTGGCCAGGAAGTAACTGCGCGAAGGATCGAGCAGTTTGAGGTAGCTGTCATAGATGATCGCCGAGCGGGCGTCGTCCAGTGGCGGCTTGCTGTAATGATGGCGCTTGAGCAGCTCAACGACGTTAAGACTGGCAATCACCTCATCACGATCGGGCTGAAGGTTATCCCAACTGTTAGCGGCGAACGTATTGGCCGAAAACGGCAAAACGC
>Ga0302347_1003233_pt1 | contig 14785 bp, 10 predicted proteins | sample PhyWR1_FD_202178 | JGI IMG/M metagenome (GOLD analysis project Ga0302347, IMG submission 202178) | Leaf surface microbial communities from wheat plants in UC Gill Tract Community Farm, Albany, California, United States - DLSL W.R1 (v2)... | ecosystem: Host-associated > Plants > Phyllosphere >...
TACGCCAACGCCAACGCCAACGCCTACGCCTACGCCTACGCCTACGCCTACGCCTACGCCTACGCCAACGCCAACGCCAACGCCAACGCCTACGCCTACGCCTACGCCTACGCCTACGCCTACGCCTACGCCTACGCCCGCGCCAACGCCCACGCCCACGCCAACGCCAACGCCCGCCCCTACACCCACGCCACCACCTGCCGCAGATATCTGCACGATCGCGCCGAACTCGGCGCTATGCCAGATGTTGTCCCCGCCTACCGCATCGGAGCCTGTCAAGCCGGTGCTACGCGCTGCGAACGAAGTGCTGTACACCGCCATTGCAACCAGCACCCCACCGCCGGCACCCCCGGCCGACAAGAGCTCCCCGTCGGTTGGCAACGAGGATACGAAAGCTGCCGCCGACGCTACGGGCGCGACAAATCAGAGCCTCAAGAAGACGTACTGCAACTGAGCCAGCCCATGAAAAACCACTCCCGCGCCGCCTGCCTGCTCAGCCTTGCGCTCAGCGCAGTCATTTTTTCGCCCTTGGTCCAGGCCCAGGGCGTGGCCACCATCACCCACCTGGCCGGCCTGGTGGTCGCGCGCAGCCCGGAGGGCGCGTCCAAGCTGCTCGCGGTCGATTCGCATGTCAATCAGGGCGACACGCTGACCACTGAAGCCCGCGGCTACGCGCTGGTGAAATTCACCGACGGCGCGGAAATCATGATGAAGCCCGACTCCGTCGTGGCCGTGAACCACTTCAGCTATGACCCGGCGCAGCCGCAGCTCGACCGCTTCGAGATCGGCCTGGTCCAGGGGGGCTTCGTCAGCACGCCGGGTATGCTGGGCAAGCGCAGCCCCCAGGCCAGCGTGATCAAGACTCCTTCGGCCGACCTGCAAGGCGCCGCAACACTCAATGTGATGGTGCAGCCATGAAAAATCCGCTGTTTCTGCTTACGTTGGTGTCTGCATTGACTGCGCCTGCATGGGCCCAGGGCCCTGTGCCGCCGACTTCGCCTGGAGTTTTGCCTCCGGGCCTGTATTTGCAGGTGGTTGACGGTCTCATCAGTGTGACCAATCGTGCGGGTGCGACGAACTTCACGGCAGGGCAGTTTGGCTATACTTCGAGCCCGACGCAGCCTCCGGCCATCGTGCCCAAAAACCCTGGTCTTCAGTTCGCATTACCCCCGTCCTTCGTCGCGCCCCCCCCAGGCAGCTCGTCCAGCGGAGCCACCAAAAGCAATGAAGTGATGTGCATCGTTCGGTGAGCGGGTCTGTCCGGCGAATGCATAGGCGCGCCGCTTTCACCAGTCAGCTAGGTTGTGACTGCGGCGCAGGCGTCGGCGTTTCTGAAAAACACTGCGCTGCACATCGATCTGTCTGAAGGCCAGATGCCATGACAGGCACTCGCGCCTGCGGCGCATCGGAGTTCAGCGCGGCACGAACTCTATGCCTGTGCGCCGCACCAGCTCTTCATAAGTGATGGGCGCGCTGACCTTGCGCTGGGGCTCGTTGGCTTGCCAGTGTGCCCAACTGTTGCCATTGCTCGGGTCATATACCAGCTTGTAGAAATACTGCGGCACCTGCACGCCGCTGCGACCTATGGCGTAAGTGTCTTTCGAATAGACCGGTCCGGTGAATATATAGACGCCCGCCTGGGCGCGTTGCACATATTTGCGCGTATCTTGTTCTATGTCGTTCCAGGCGCCGTTGTTGAGTTCCACCTGCGGTGCCATGTTCGCCAGGCTGAAGCTTTGTGCCTTGCTCTCGACAGAGCCCATGTCGCCCGCGGGAGCCATATGACCGCGCGAATATCCCGAATCGCGATAGTCGTCGATTTCCGCGCGCTCTTCGCCGGGAAGCCGGGCTTCGGCATAGAAATGCGCGCTGCGGCGCACTCCGTGTCCTTGCTGAAGGGTCGATCTGTCCAGGTGTTCGGCGACGAACACCGGCGTCTTGGTCTGGCCGCTGTGCAGCACCGCAAAGCCATCGAAGCACAGTTCACGCTGTAGCGGCGCCTTGGGAACAATCGGCGGAAGACCGGCAGGAAAGAAATGCTTGCATTGCGAAAACTCGGTGGCCACGCGCTCTGCAACCGGGAATGGCAAAAGCGGATCGGAAAAGCCATGCAGTGCGAAGAATGCCAAGGTCAGCAAGAGCCAGGAGCGCTTGTGTTTGGTCAATGAAGCCGGTTGTTCGGACATAGAACTCCTTTCATCATCAGGGAGCTGACGCCACAGCGCCCCGACTCAAATCGACCTAAATCATGATTGCCGTGCGGTGCGCGATAGATGCGTACCGATAGCAGCTTCACTGTGCATTCGTATCGACTCGGACCAAGCCGGGCAGATAAGCCTCAGGATGTAGGAGCAGGGAGTGCGCAGAGCGCATTCGGGGCTGGCATGCGAATCGTGGATCGCATGCTTATACGAGCCTAGCGCTAGACCCCGTTGGAAAGTCTTATGCCTCGCATATTTGCCGAGCCCATTTTCCATAAAGGAAAATTTCCCGTTGATTTTCTGCAGTTATGCAACTTTACGTAAGACGTATAAGTTATGGTTTTCAGGGCGGTGGTGGATTGATTTAGATCGCAACAGTGATTACTGTGGTGCGGAATTTATATTTGCTCTAGAAGGGCGGCGGAAAATTTCATCCAAGATCTGGCTGATATTCCCAAGTTTTCGCAAGGCAGTTCATGCAAATAGCCGTAAATTACAAATAATAATGAAATTATGATTTGTAATAGTTTTGATCTATTGGTCGGCTACAGAAGTTACAGTGGGTAGCATTTTTTTATTTGTCTGTCCATAAGGCATAATCGCGAACGCTTCGACCCCCCGTCTTTTTCGTTCCAGTGGCGGTACCCCACTGAGACGCTGTCATTTTCCCCATTTCTATTTTGCATTGATGAAATCTCCAATGTTTCGAACAGCCACGCCTCGGCGAGGGCGCACTGGGTTATGTCGCGTCGACAATCCTGGGCGATGGCAATGAGGCAGGCGCTTCAGCCCGCAGGAGCTTTCCATTCGGCCATGGCCGTGTGGAAGGCATTGTTCCTGCGCGAGGCCGTGGTGCGGATGTTTGGCTCCCGCCTGGCATGGGTCTGGCTCGTTGCCGAGCCCGTGGTCAATGTGCTCTGGCTGATTGCCATCTTCACTGGAATACGCGTTCGCCATATCGGCGGGATTGAAACCGCGCTCTGGATTGCGATTGGCATGCTGGTGTTCATGACCTTTCGGCGCACCTTGTCGCAGGTGCAAAACGGGGTCAGCGCCAACATCTCGCTGTTTGCCTATCGTCAGGTGCGTCCCGGGGATGTGCTGCTTGCGCGTGCCGCGGTGGAAGGGCTCAGCATGCTGGTCATCAGTGCCATGGTGTTCATCGTGGGAGCCATCTTTGGCTGGATGTCGTGGCCGGCAAGCGTGTTCCAGGTGCTGGAAGCTTTCATGCTGGCCTGGCTCTGCGGACTGGGGCTGGGAATGATCTTTGCCGTGGTGATCAAGTTGGTGCCCGAGATGGAACGCATCATCAACTTCATCATGATGCCGTTGATGATGGTGTCCGGCGTCATCTTTCCACTGTCGCTGGTGCAGCCGCCGTATCTCGATTGGCTGCTGCTCAACCCGCTGGCCCATGCCATCGAGGCCGCGCGCGTGGGCTTTGCGCCTTACTACCATGCGGTGACCGGGCTTGATCTTGGCTATGCCTATGCCTGCGCCCTGGTGCTGGTGTTCACCGGCCTGGCGCTGTTCCGGCGCTTCAATGAACGGATGGTGACGCAATGATCGAAGTCATCGACGTACACAAGCGTTACCACACCGACCACGGAATGGGGCCATGGGTGCTCAAGGGCGTGAACCTGACCATTCCCACGGGCTGCAGCGTAGGGCTGATAGGCGGAAATGGCGCCGGCAAGTCGACGCTGTTGCGCATCGTGGGCGGCGTGGACTACCCGTCCAAGGGTGAAGTGCGCCGGCATGCCAAGGTTTCCTGGCCCATGGGCTTTGGCGGCGGCCTGCAGGGCAGCATGACAGGGCGGCAGAACACCAAGTTCGTGGCGCGCATCCATGGCATGGAGCACGACATGCCGCGCATTCTGCAGCAGGTCCAGGACTTCGCCGAAATTGGCGCGGCGTTCGAAGAGCCTATCAAGACCTATTCCTCCGGCATGAAGTCGCGCCTGCAGTTCGCGCTGTCGCTGGCATTTGACTTCGAGGTGTATATCTCCGACGAAGTCACGGCAGCCGGGGACCGCGTGTTCCAGGCAAAGGCCACCAAGGCTTTCAAGGACATGGTGGGCAAGGCCAGCATCATCATGGTCTCGCACAGCGAAGGCACGCTCAGGGATTTTTGCCAAGCCGGCATCTGGTTGCACCAGGGCCAGGCGCACTGGTTTGACCAGCTCGACGACGCCTTGCGCGCCTACAACGACAGTACTTCTCTCTCCACCAAATGACCATGGTTTCTCCATCCCAGCGCAGCATCCATTGGCTGCGCCGTTCCCCTCTGCGTACTTTGACCGCTGTGGCATGTGTCTGCAGCGCGGTCTACTGGCTGGGCATTGCCTCCGATCGCTATGTGTCGGAATCTCGCCTCATCATCCAAAGCACCAGCTTGCACAGCGGAGCGACCCTGGATCTTGGAACCCTCATTTCCGGAGCTTCTGGCGGCAACCGCGCAGACCAGCTTTTGTTGCGTGAGTATTTGCGTTCACCCGATCTAGCAGAATACCTCGATGCCAAGTTGCGCCTGCGCGCGCATTTCAGCTCTGAGGGCGACTGGCTGTCACGGCTGTGGGGCGCTGACGCCAGCCGCGAGAATTTCCGCGCCTACTATCTGCGCCGCGTGCAGGTGGAGTATGACGAATTTGCCGGCGTGCTGGTGCTCAAGACCCAGGCCTATACCCCCGAAGTGGCGCAACAGATCAATCAGGCGCTGGTCTCGGAAGGCGAGGGCTTCATGAACCGCATGGCCCACGCGATTGCACAGGACCAGGTGACCTTCCTGGAAGGGCAGGTGGAGAAGCTCAATGCCAAGGTGCAGAGCAGCCGCCAGGCCTTGCTCGATTTCCAGGAAAAGAAGGGCCTGATCTCGCCCGAAGCCGCGGCGCAGGTGATTGCCACCATCGTCGCCAGCCTGCAAGGACAACTGGCCGATCTGCAGGCCCAGCGCGGCGCATTGCAAGCGTATCTTGTAAAAGACCATGCGAATATCGTGCTGCTCGACCAGCGCATTGCGGCCATCGAGAAACAGATGGCCCAGGAACAGGCCAAGCTGGCAGCCCCGGGCGGCAAGACCCTCAACCGCACCGCGGAAGCCTTTGCCCAGTTGGAGCTGCAGTCCCAGTTCGCGCTCGACATGTACAAGACCGCCCTGACGGCGTTGGAGCAGGGCCGCCTCGAAGCCACGCGCACGCTCAAGAAAGTCTCGGTGCTGCAGCAGCCCAATCTGCCGGAAGACGCCACCGAGCCGCGGCGCCTGTACACCACCTTTGTCTGGGTCATCGTGATCTTGCTGCTTGCCGGTGTGGCCCATCTGCTGCAAGCCATCGTGCGCGACCACAAGGACTGATAACTTCATGTCGTCCCTTTCTCGACTCCGTTGTGCTGGTGACCCGCGGGCATGCCGGTGCGCGGCGAGTGCTGGCAAGCGGTCGGTTCGACCTGCGCTGCTCGAGGGGCTGTACCCGTTCACGCTCAGGCCGCCCCCATTTCGCCACTCGTTCGCCCAGAACCTGTCGAAGGCCCGTGCCGTCAACGTCCTGCACCAGTGCCCGTTCGCTCAACGCTCCAAACCCACCCCGTTCGCCCAGAACCTCTCGAAGGGTCGTGCCTGCACGGTCCTGCACCAGGGCCCGTCCGCTCAGCGCTGCAAACCCAACCCCGTTCGCCCTGAGCCTGCAAGGGCCGTGCCTTCAACGCGTCCTGCACCAGGGTCCGTTCGCTCAGCGCTCCAAAGCTACCCCGTTCGCCCTGAGCCTGTCGAAGGGCCGTGCCGCAACAGCCGTGGTGAATACACCATGCGTCTTGAACCAATCGATGGATCAATGGCAGCCTTCGCGATACACACGTACCCCCCAGATTCGCTCAAGCCGCTAAATACTGATTGCACCCAATGAAGACAAGCCCAACACAAAAAGACCAGCATTTGCATTCCAATCGCCTGCGCCAGGCCGCGGCCGCCGCGATTCTTGCCGGCGTATTGCACCCCGCCTGGGCGCAATACGATCTGAACACCGCCCTGGGTCTGGTTGGCGTCGCTCCATCAGCAGCTTCTTCCGCCACCAACGCAGCCAATACCGCCGCGGCAAGGGCTGCAACCCGTGAAGCCCAGGCTGCGGCCATCAATCCACTGGCTGAAACAAAACTCCCGGCGCAAAGCCAGGATCAGCTCAACAACCAGACCAGCGACGTGTTTGGCGCGCAGTTGTTCACCGGCGCATTCAGCCAGCCGGGCGCAACCCAGTTCAACCCAGACTATGCAATCAGCATTGGTGACAAGATCCAGGTACGCCTGTGGGGCGCCTTCACGATGGAGGAGGCGCTGACCGTCGACCCCAAAGGCAATATCTTCCTGCCCCACGCTGGTCCGGTGAAAGTACAAGGCGTGCGCAATCAGGATTTGCAGAACGTGGTGCAAAACGCGGTACGCAGGACTTTTCGCAACAACGTCAGCAGCTACGCCAGCCTGGCGGCAGCCCAGCCGGTGCGGGTATTTGTCGGCGGCAATGTGAATCGCCCCGGCCTCTACAACGGCACCAGCATGGACAGCGTGTTGCGCTATCTCGACATGGCCGGCGGCGTGGATCCCGAGCGCGGCTCTTACATGCAGGTAGAGATCAAGCGTGGCAAGACGACAAAAGCCGTGGTCAACCTCTACGACTTTCTGCTCAGCGGCAATATGCCGATGGTGCAGCTGGCCGATGGCGATGTGATTTTCGTGCCGCCCCATGCAAAGCGCGTGAAGGTCAAGGGGCTGGTGGCCAATGCCAAGCGCTTTGAGTTCAAGGACGGCACGCAAAGCGTGGCGCAATTGATGGAGCTGGCGAAACCCGCAGCCACGGCGACCCATGTACGCGTGGTGCGCAATACCGGCAGCGTGCGCAACGCCGAGTACTACCCGCTGGCCGAGGCCTCGGTGGTCACGCTGATGGATGGCGATGAGCTGGAGTTCACCGCAGACAAGAAGCCCGGCACCATCACCGTGCGCGTCGAAGGCGAACACAACAGTGCCCAGGAATATGTGCTGCCCTATGGCACGCGCATGGGTGCATTGATGCAGGGAATCGTTCCCACTGCCGACGCCGACACGAAAAGCGTGCAGCTCTTTCGCGAAAGCGTGAAGCAGCGCCAGAAGGAAATGCTGGCGACCAGCCTGCACAACCTCGAGATGTCCCTGCTCACGGCGCGCAGCGGCAGCAGCGACGAAGCCCGTTTGCGTAAGGAAGAAGCCGAACTGAGCCTGCAATGGGTGGAGCGTGCCAAGAAAGTGGAGCCCGTGGGCCAGGTACAGATTTCCCAGGCCAGCCAACGTGATGCCATGCTGCTGGAAAACGGCGATGTGATCCGTATTCCGCGCAAGGACGATCTGGTGCTGGTCAGTGGCGAAGTGCTGTTCCCGAATGCAGTGGCATTTGAAGGCAATCTTAGTCTGCAGGATTACATCAACCGTGCCGGTGGCTTTACGCAAATGGCAGATAACGCACGTGTAGTTGTGGCACACCGCGATGGTTCATTCGAGCAGGTTGAAACCAAGCGCATCTTTGCCAATGCAAACATTGCTGCGGGCGATCAGATTCTGGTGCTGCCAAAGGTGGATGAGAAGAAACGTCAGTTCTGGAAAGATATGACGCAGATTATTTATCAAATTGCTGTTGGTGCAAAGGTTGTTTTTGGCCTTTAAAAAGAAATCTTTCTCAGTAATAAAATTACTTTTGAGTAAATAAATTTATTTTGGCGAAGTGAGTTTGCTATGCATCAAACAGAAAATTTGAAAAAAAACTGCATTACTATAGTTTTAGGATACCCATCGTCTGGTGCCGAACATGTGCATGCGCAACTCCAAAAATTTGGGATGATGAATCCAGATAATGGATCTTTACACGGCATGCCTGCAGCTGATGTTTCAACTTATTTAATTAAGCGGCATCTCTGCGGATTTGACTTTTTCGATCCAATACTTCAAATTAAGCCATTCCCTATATGGCAATCCCTTGCATTTGATTTGCTTTTGGCGAATGGAGATAAACAATTCTGGGGGTGGCAAGATGCACAAGCTATTCGCATGCTTGATTATTGGATTGAAGTGGATGCGGATTTTTGTTTTGTGATGGTTTATGATAGTCCTGAAAATGTTTTGGCGCGAAAATTCCATAATAAATTTATCAACGAAGAAGAATTAAAGATTTTTATTGATGAATGGCGGAATTATAATTCTGCGCTATTGAATTTCTTCAGTCGTCATCCTGATCGATGCATGCTATTGCATAGTTCAACAATGGTCGCGCATGTGGAGAATTTTGTCGATTTATTTAATTCCCGCTTTAATTACAGTTTGGAAATTTCTCATCAATATCATGCTGATGAAGAAAATAATATTCCTCATTCAACTGGAATTGCTGAAAATATTCTGCATGATTCGGAACTGGATAAATTGTATAACGATTTGCAATCGTCTGCTGACTTGCCAAAAATAGAGAGAAAAAATTTGGCGCCAATTGCAGATTGGAACATGCATGTTGAGCTTTTCTTGAAATCTGAAAAATCCGTTGAAATTATCTGTGGTTTGCAAGCGAAATTGGCTCATCATGAGTCCGTAATTGAAAGCTACATTGAAGAAAAGAATGCGACTCTAAGAAAATTTACTGAACAAAAAGAAGAAAATAATCTTTTGTTAGTTAGTTTGAATAGGATGCAAGAGGAGTTGCTAAAGAAGCATTCAGGATTATCTCAGTCTAATAAGAAAAATCAGGCATTGGAAAATAAAGTCAAAGATCATGAAAATGATGCGAAAGAGCTTAAGGTAAAGATTGAGTATTTTGAGAGAGAGCTGCACTTAGTAGGTCGATATAAATCGATCGATGAGGTTAATAAATTTCTTCTGTTGAATTTGCATCAGTTGCAAGTTGAGTTTCAGTCTATCCATTCAAAGTATAAAATATTGAAAATGGAAGTAGATTCACGAAAACTGGCTGAAGCAGCGAGAGCAGCTCAAATGGTTTTAAAAGAGGAAAATTCCTCTAAAAAATATGGAGCAGCTGATAGAGTTAAGAAGCAACTCTCATATCGCATAGGAAATGTTTTAGTAGAAAATTGCACATCTTTATCCGGCGTAATCAGGTTGCCAAACGCAATGCTGAAACAGATAAAAGAATTTAAAGCGGATAAAAAAGCGCAAGTCGGAATAAAATTATTGCCTATTGATAGATATGCTGATGCTCATGAGGCGGTGAAAATTCAGCAGCACCTGTCTTACAGATTGGGCAAAGTTCTATTAGAAAATTACAAAACCCCGCTAGGATGGGTAAAAATCCCGTTGATTTTTAATCGGGAAGTTAAAAATTTTCGCTCCAATCGCCATGCCCAAAAAAAATAGGTTGATGTATTCCTTGATATTTCTGTGAATATCTTTTTGAACAAATATTCCTAATATGAAATCCATTAGCTCAGCATTAATTTACCAGTCGATTAAAAATTTATATCCAATTCAAGGCTGGCTTTATGTTGGTGCAGGTGATGGTTCTGTATTAAATGATCTACCTATGCATTCCATTCCTGCGTTATTAGCGATCGAAGCAGGAAAACGTAGTTTTGATCGCTTGAAAAAAAGCGCACAGATTTATGAGAATTGTCAAGTACTACATTTGCTAGTAAATGATGAAGATGGCGAAGCTGATTATTATTCTTATTTTAATTCTTCCGAGAGTGGGTTGATTCCTGAAGATAAGTTACTTTCCATTTGGAAAAAATTGTCAATGAGGGAGCAATTCAGTTTGCCTACCCGTCGATTAGCAAGCATTATTGATGATGAAGGCAAAGACTTTTCATTTAATTGGTTGACGATTGATTGCTTGCCAGCAGTACCTTTGCTTAAGGGATTAAAAAATCACCTTGAAATGTTCGACTTCATCCAGTTGAGAGTATCGTTTGATAACGAGATACTTGAAAACTTGGGGGCAGGGTTCATAATGAGTGAAAATTTCTTAAAGTCGCATGGATTCAAATGCATACACATCGAAAAAGAAAATAATGTTAAGTTGGGTAGTGTTATTTATGTCAGAGATTGGAAAAGTCTTCTTCTAAAAGATAAAAGTGATCTTATATTGTCTTTGGAGATTGAGAAGTCAAGATTGATATCTTCATTGGAAGAAGATAAAAAAAACATGACGTCTTTTTTCAATCTTGAAAAAAAACTTCTACGGAATAGTGTAAAAGAAAGCAATGATATTTCATCTGGGTTGATGGATGAAATAGTTTCTTTGAAGAAATTAAATTCTGATTTGTTAGAATTTAAGCAAATTGCTTTGCTTCAGCAGAAAGAATCTAAAGTTAATTCTGAGAATTCAGATAAGGTGTTTCAGGGGTTGAATTTGTTGAATTCAAAATTAGAAAATCAAATAAAAATTGAAATTACAAATGCTGCAAAACAAATTGGTGATTTTTTAAGTCTCAATAGCTACTTGCACACCGGGGTTATGGCCCCTGTTGATTTAGAAACTAATGGTTGGCCCGCCAGCAGCGATTTCATGCTTTATCTTGTGCGACTAATAGAAGAGCGTAAATACGATTTAATTATCGAGTTCGGTTCAGGAACTTCGACTCTCGCAATTGCAAAAACAATAAAGCACATCGCGCACAAACACGGCGGCATTCATAGGCCGTCATTCATTTCTTTTGATCATTTGGAGAAGTATTTTTCGAAAACTGGGATTCGTCTGAAGTCATCTGGTTTGAATCAGCATGCTGAATTGCTTCTTGCTCCATTAAATAGCTATATTGCATCAGATAAAACGAGATACCAATTCTATGATTGCAGCGAAATATTGTTGCAATTTAAACAAAAACAAAATTCTCGCCTTAGTGTTCTTGTCGTAGTGGATGGCCCACCGGCTACTACTGTAAAGTATGCAAGATATCCTGCGGGGCCCATAATTGCAAAAATATTTGCTGATGATGAAATTGATTTTCTGCTTGATGATGCGTCGAGACAGGATGAAAAAGTAATTGCTGAAAAGTGGACTGCCGAATTTTTAGCCTTGAATTATTCCGTAACGGAAGAGTTGATAGATACTGAAAAGGGTGCATTTTTATTGCAGGCAAAAAGAAAATAGACTTATTTTAAAAATTTTATTTTATTATTATGAATAGTATTGATACAGAGATTTGCGTAATTGGTCTAGGGTATGTTGGGCTGCCTTTGGCAGTTGAGTTTAGCAAAAAGCATAAGACAATTGGCTTTGATATTAAAGTCCAAAGGATTAATGAATTAAGAGCCGGGCATGATGCGACACTCGAAGTATCCGAAGAAGAATTGAAGGCGGCGAATAATTTACAATTTTCTTCTGAAGAAAGTCAAATATATTCTGCGAATGTCTATATTGTCACGGTCCCCACTCCAATTGATCAACATCGTCAACCAGATCTAACGCCCCTAATTAAAGCCTCAGAACTGCTTGGGCGCGTAATTAATAAAGGCGATGTCGTAATTTATGAGTCCACAGTTTATCCGGGAGCGACTGAGGAAGAGTGTATTCCTATTATTGAGAAGATTTCTGGGCTTGAGTTTAATGTGGATTTTTATGCCGGATATAGTCCAGAGAGAATTAATCCGGGTGATAAGAGTAGGCCCGTAAATAAAATTCAGAAAGTGACATCAGGTTCAACTCCGGAAGCTGCAGAGTTTGTTGACCAACTTTATAGGAAAATTATTACAGCAGGAACTTTCAAAGCTGCTAGTATTAAAGTGGCGGAAGCATCAAAAATAATAGAAAACACACAGCGAGATGTAAATATCGCTTTGATAAATGAGTTGGCTATGATTTTTAGTCATATGGGAATTGATACAGCTGATGTGATTGAAGCCGCGGCGACCAAATGGAACTTTATTAAGTTGCAACCTGGCCTGGTCGGAGGTCACTGTATTGGTGTTGATCCATACTACTTAGTACAAAAATCAATCAGCGTTGGACATATTCCAGACATGATAAGAACAGCTAGAGAGATCAACGATGGAATGGCGCGTTTTGTTGTTGGTAAGCTAGTTAAGAGTATGATTAATAATGACCAAGTGATAAAGAGGAGTCGGGCATTAGTTCTAGGAGTTACGTTTAAGGAAAATTGTCCTGACATCCGCAACACTAAAGTAGTTGATCTCATTTTGGAGATGAATAGTTACGGTATTGATGTGGATATTTACGATCCGTGGGTGAATCAATCCGATATTGAAAGCGAGTATGGAATGGACGTTATACCGTCACCGCAGTTAGGTAGCTACGATGCAATCATAATTGCTGTCGCACATAATGAATTCAAATTAATGGGTGAAAAAATCAGAGGTTTTGGGAGAGACATCTGTACAATTTTCGACATGAAGAACGTGCTAGGAAATATTCAAATGGGACAAGTTAGACTGTGATTATGAAAACCAAATCAGAATGTAAGCCACAAAAATCATTCTGATTTGGTTTGGGAGAATATAGCGTAGCTATTTTTGGATGGTAATAAGTGTTTAATTGAATTAACATATTAAATATACTGTTAATAGTTAATTTGAGCAAGTATTTGTTAATATTTAAATGATTAATTTTGGGCGTATGAAATTTATTCCTAACTTGAAAACCGCAAACGAACTATTGCGCGCAGGAAATTGGCTCCAAGCTATAGAGCACTATGAGATTTTGTGGGATATTTGGCAAGATGAACCAAGTCTTCGGAGAATTATTCAGCAAAATATTAAATATTTGCAGAAGAACAATCCTTCTTTTTTTCTAGATATCAAAGATAAATTTAACAAAAATCTATTTTCATATCCGGACGCTATAGAAATTAGTGATAAATCCGTAAATACTAGCTCTGTTGGTTGTGCTTCATTGAAACCAATTGAGATCAATACAAATTTGCAAAATGCACTGAAAGATATTTTTGAAATAGAGCAGATCTATGCTGTCAATCTGGAGAGAAGACCTGATAGATACATACGCTTAATTCGAGAGTTTAATCATCAAGAACTGCCGGTTTTTAAAATAACTGGTATTGATGGAAAAAATTCTGAAAAAGCAATAGAAAATTATTTAAATTTTTGTAATAGAGATATCTCTAAAAGATGTATCACATCTAAGCATATATCCGACGCAAAAATTAATTCGTACAAAAAAATTGCCTCTGCTGGGTGGTTTGCCTATTTGCTTTCTCAACGGCTAGTTTTCGAAGATGCAGTAAAAAACGGATATCGACGTATTCTTGTCGTGGATGACGATGTGTTTTTCAGCACAAATGCTATTTCGCAACTCAATGGATTACACGGTAAAATACCGAGTGACCTTAAAGTTTTTCTTTTGGGTGCATCAGAATATGCCAATAGAAATTCTGAAGAGTTTTTGAAATCTGTTGTTCCTGATATTAATGGAGTATATAAGCCGATATCCGGAAAGACATGTGGTAGCTTTGCGGTTGTCTATGATTGCAGCGTTTTTTTAGATGTGCTGCATGCAATAGATGAAGCAGATGGTCCTTATGACAATGTCGCTCTGGGATATATATATAACAAATTCCCTGGAAGTTGCTTTTCTTTTTCTTCGGCTATATGCATACCAGATGTTGGCGATAGTGATATTCGACCTAATAAACGGGCTCAATCAGATCATAGTAAAAAAATGCTATGGGAATACGAGCGATATGCGGAATATACAAAAGAATTCCGTATTTCAATACTGGTTGATAGCGAAAATGCGATTAGGCATGTGCAAACACTTCAGCATGAGCTTCCTTCGCAGATATTTTTAAACCTGTATTTTCTCTCGGAAGATGGTCTTCGTCCTATTATTACAGGGCATAAATCTGAATTTTCTGCGTTCGGGTTTTTGCCATTTAATGCATTAAATGGTGAGCAGCTGCTGGGTATAATAGAAAAATACAGAGTTCCTTACTCTGATTTGATACTGAATTGGTCTGGCGACATAGTTACGGAAGAAAAGGCTCTAAAGATCGCATCTAGTATTCTTCAATTAAAAAATGCAACAAAAAAATCTTACGGAATTATTGATGGGGTAACTTACGCGCTTGATGCTGGCGTGATTCCTGTTAAAGGGCGACATTCAATAATTATTCCATCATATAGATCTATAGATGATATATGGCCGACCGTTAAATCTGCATTGATGCAAGATGCTAGAGAATTTGAAGTAGTCGTTGTTAATGACAACCCTCTTAATCTCACATTCGTCGAAGAACTGAAAGAGAAAATTAGTAATTCTTTTAATGCAAACGATTTAATTAATTTTTTTGAAAAGATTAAAATAATTAGTCATTCTCTCAACAGGAATGCATCTGCTGCGCGGAATACCGGGTATCTCAGTTCAACTGGCGAGTTCATTACGTTTTTGGATGACGACGATACTTTTGACGTAAATAGGCTTTCTGGCATAGAGAGTTTATTAAACAGTTCCTCTAAGGAAGTTGGCGCTTGTTACTGTGGCTATCGTGGGAAATGGAATGGAGAGAAGAATCTGAATCGTTTCCCTGAAGGAGATCTTATGGAACAAGTTCTTGCACTTAGATATGCAGAACACTATATGTGCACCAACACT
>Ga0302347_1003236_pt1 | contig 14768 bp, 6 predicted proteins | sample PhyWR1_FD_202178 | JGI IMG/M metagenome (GOLD analysis project Ga0302347, IMG submission 202178) | Leaf surface microbial communities from wheat plants in UC Gill Tract Community Farm, Albany, California, United States - DLSL W.R1 (v2)... | ecosystem: Host-associated > Plants > Phyllosphere >...
TGCCACAGCATGTCGCCTTGGGTGTCGTTGACCACGGAAGTCATCGGCACGCCGGCCACCGCATGGTCACCGCCCTGATAGGCACTCAGCGCCTGGCGCAGCGCCGCTTCGCGTTCCAGCGCCGGCGCTTGCAGTGCTTCACCTCGGCTGGCCACCACGTCGATCAATTCGAGCATGTGATCGCCGGACTTGAGCAGCACCGCGATCAGCGTGGCGTCCACCGCCACACTGGCATCGCGCAGGCGGTCGAGCACGTCTTCGACGATATGGGTGAAGCTCACGATCGGCTCCAGGCCGAACAGGCCGGCCGAACCCTTGATCGTGTGTGCGGCGCGGAACACCGCGCCGATGGCATCCTGATCGCCAGGCTCGCTTTCCAGTTGCAGCAGGGATTGCTCCATGGCCTGCAACAGTTCGCGTGCCTCGACGATGAACGTCTGTTGTGCCTGATCGAGATTGATACTCACCTGGACACTCCTTGTCGCGTATTGAACGGGGCGGCGGGCGCTAGAAAGCGACGCCACCGCACAACGTGAAGGTTTGCTCGACCACCGGGCTCTGGCCGACCAGGCTCAGGGCCGTGCCGCGGTGGTCGGCTTCGCGGTGAAGCACCGCGAGCAATTGCAGGCCGGCGCCGTCCATTTCGGTGACCTGGGATAGGTCGAGCGCCAGGCGCGGCGCCGTGCCCAGCTGCGGCAGCAGCGCGGCGGCCAGCTCGGCCACGGTGTAGATCGTCAGTTCACCGTCGATGCCCACGCACGGGGTGCCGTCGACGGTTTCGCAGGTAATCGGCATGGCAAGGCCCTCCATGGTCAGGTGGTCAGGGCAGGATCAGTTTGGACACCGCTGCCAGCATCTGCGCGGGCTGGAACGGCTTGACCACCCAGGCTTTGGCACCCGCCGCCTGGCCTTCGGCCTTTTTCGATTCCTGGGACTCGGTGGTCAGCATGATGATCGGCGTGAACTTGTAGCTGGCCAGCTTCTTGACCTCCTTGACGAAGGTGATGCCATCCATGTTCGGCATGTTCACGTCACTGATGATCAAGTGAACCTTCTGCCCGGTGAGCTTGCCCAGCGCATCCCGGCCATCGCAGGCCTCGATCACGTCGTAACCGGCGCTTTTCAAGGCGATGCCGACCACTTGCCGCACGCTGCTGGAGTCGTCGACCACTAATACATTCTTTGCCATGGTGTGCTCCTTAAAAGAAGGTGATGTCTTGAGAATTCTGTGACGCGGCCGCTTCACCATGGTGGGTGCGGCGTTGTTCGTCGGTGGCGTAGGTGGCCTCCATGCTCGCCAGCCATTGGCGCGCATCCACAGCCAGCGCCTGTTCCGGCGCCTGGCTGGCCTGCAGCAGGTGTTCGTGCAGGGCGTGCATGTTGTCGCGCACGTGGCTGAGTATCTGGCTGACCCGGTCCTGGAACTGCAGGTTGACCAGCACTTCGGTCATCTCGTCGCGAATGCCGTAGCTTTCCTGCTTGAGCAGGTCGGCGGAGTCGGTCAGGCGACCGGTGATGTTCTGGAAGCGTTCGAGCACCTGCTGGATGCTCTGCTCGGATGCGGCGACGGAGTGGCTGTCCTGGTCGGCACTGCTGGACGCCGCCTGCACCAGTTGGGTAATGGCGTTGTTAATGATGTCGACCTTGGCCGACATCTGCTGGCCGGTCTCGCTGGATTTGCTCGACAGACTGCGCACCGCATCGGCCACCACCGCAAAGCCGCGACCGGCTTCTCCGGCCCGCGCGGCTTCAATGGCGGCGTTGAGCGCCAGCAGGTTGGTCTGCGCGGCAATGGCCGCGACATCGGCGGCCATGGTGCGCAGCTCGCCGGTATAGGCAGTGAGGCTGCGCACCTGGGTAAGCGTCTGGTCACGGCTGGTTTGGGTGGCCTTGAGCGAATCGATCACTTGGCTCAGCTCGCTGTCGCTGCTGGCCAGCACCTTGAGCGCACCGTCGGCGGCGTGCCCATCCAGCTCGCCAGCGGCTTGCTGCGAGGCTTGCACGGTGTCCTGCAAACGCGCGGAAATCCCGGTGAACCGATTGGCCAGGCTCACAATCGCGTCTTCGGTCTGCTGCCGCGAGCTCTCCACCTGCTTGGCCCAGATCGGCATGGCGCCGAGCAGGACTTCATCGAGCTGGGCGCGCGAATCCAGACCCTGCAGGCCGGTTTGTGCGGTTGAATCTTCTGCCAGCGCGACGGCGCGCTGCACCGACCCGCGCTGGGCACGTGCGCTCCAGGCACAGGCAGCGAGGCCGAGCAACACCAATAAGGCGCATGCCGCAAGGTTTGCCGGGGTGGTGGACTGCGAAAGTATCCAGATGACAGCGGGGATAACCGGGATGAAAGCGAACCAACGAAAACGCGGATGACCGGAAAGGGCAGTACGGATGGGTTGACTCGGGGTCATGAGTTCGGTCCTTGAACGTTGTTGCGGATGTAAACGACATAGGGGTTATCTGCGCGGTGCGTCACAACTTTAGACATCCGCGTGTGCCTTCCGTCTGGTTTATGACTGTCGTGTGACCGGTCAGTGTCAAACCCTCACTGTGGCGAGCCCTAATGCGTCCAGTCATGCACAGATTCCCCGTGGCGAGCAGGCTTGCCCTGCGTTGGGCTGCGCAGCAGCCCCAAAACCAGGCGCTGAGCCGCATCAGTTACACCGCGTTTGCTGGATTGGGGGCGCTTCGCACCCCAACGCGGGGCAAGCCCGCTCGCCACAAGAAGCCGCTCGCTACAACAAAGTCAGCTTGCCGCAAATAAACGCTGTTGCTGCGCGCTACATTCGATTGATACTTCTGCCTTATTCAAGTGTCCATTTGAATGTGCCGCACCATTATTCACTCTCCAGGAAATACCCATGTCCAAGCTCGCCGAATTCCGTCAACTCGAAAAACATCTCGCTGAACAACTTCAAGCGCTGGAGAACTTAAAAGGCGATGCCGGCCTTAAGAAAGAAATTGAATTCGAAACCAAACTTCGCGATTTGCTCGCCAAGTACAGCTATAGCCTCAAGGATGTGATCAACCTGCTGGATCCGCAAAGCAGCCGACGTGCTCCGGTGGCTGCGCCCAAGGCCGGCACGCGCAAAGCCCGCCAAGTGAAGGTCTACAAGAACCCGCACACAGGGGAAACGATTGAAACCAAGGGTGGCAATCACAAAGGCTTGAAAGAATGGAAAGCTGAACATGGCGCCGACACTGTCGAGTCATGGCTGAGCAAGTAAGACTCACGTGTGCAAAGGGGCCTTCAACGGCCCCTTTTTTTGGCTTCAATTTTTATTACGTCGGCAGCGCTCCGAGCAATAACGCACGTCGTTCCAGCAACGTGCCCACTTTTTTCGCCATGTAAAGGGAAGGCCGCAAGTCAGGCAGGTTTTGACGGGGAGCTCGCTTTTCTTCATGGGGTTTTACCTACGTTTATCCGTCCATCTTTGATTAATGGGTCCAAGGGTACAGCAACGCTTTTCGACGACTGACACGTCTGGATCAAGGGTTCTGGCGATGTCAGGGTTGTCACGTGCGGTTTTGGCGTCTACTCTGGAAATGTATGAATTGTTACAAACAATTTCGGAGGCGCCCGTTTTTGCGGCGCGATACTTCAGGACGAGGAACGAAAGATGTTTTCACATGAAGGTCCCGCGATAGAGCTGTTGCTGTTTATTTTTGGTGTGGCCGGTCTGGTGCTGGTCGCGTGGTTTATCCACCATCAATACGAGCGAAAGAACGGGAAAGGCGTTAAAAAACAACAAAACCGCAGCGAGGGTCGCTCAACGTAGGTATCTGGCAGCCTTTGCCGCCGAGCCAGTCGCGTGCGACTGGCTCTCAGGTAAATCAATGGAACAAATTTGTACATTTAATTGACGCCACTATATTGCCACCCTAAGATCGCCGCCCATTGATGGCATAGAGCCATGTAGAGGGACCTAGCGATGTGGCGTCTGTTACGCCGGACCGGGCTCAGCCTGCTGTCCGTTTTCTTCTGGCTCACTGCAGCCGCAGCCCCGCAGGACACGCCCGGTGTCACCGACCTGATTCGTGACCGCCAGGACCGTCTGCTCGAAGAACAGCAACGACGCCTCGAAGACCTCAAGGACCTGCCCGGTAAATCCGCAGCGTCCGGCACGCCGACAACCCCTGTCGACAGCCGTTGCTTCCCGATCAAAACCATCGAACTGACCGGCGCCGACGCGTTGTCCGAAGGCGAGCGCGCTGAGTTGATCAAACCTTACATCGGCCAATGCCTGGGCGTGCCGCAACTGAACGCGGTGCTCAAGGTCATTACCGACCGCTACCTCGCCAAGGGCCTGGTCACCAGCCGCGCCTATCTGCCGCAACAAGATCTTTCCAGCGGCCACCTCAAGCTACAGGTGGTCGAAGGCAGGCTTGAAGGCATGAAAGGCGCTGAGGGCAGTGGCATCACCGACCGTCAACTGGCGATGAGCTTCCCCGGCAAGCAAGGTCAATTGCTCAACCTGCGGGAAATCGAGCAGATGGTCGACCAACTCAACCGCCTGCCGTCCAACCAGGCGCAGATGGAACTGGCACCGGGCAAGACCGTGGGCGGCAGCGAAGTGTTGGTCAAGAACACCCCGCAAAAGCCCTGGCGCGTCGGGCTGTCGCGCCACAACGGCGGCCAGCGCAGCACCGGCGAACAGCAGTGGGGCGCCAACCTGGATTGGGATAACCCGCTGGGTCTGGCCGATCAATTATCGTTGCGCGGCGGCCATGATGCGGTCAGCGATCACCAGCGCACCTCGCGCAACTCGATGCTCAACTACAGCCTGCCGTTCGGCTGGTGGAACCTCACCTACAGCTACTCCGACAGCGAGTACCGCTCCCGGGCCCAGGCCAACGGTTTCAACTTCAAGCAGACCGGCGACAGCCAGAACCACCAATTGCGCCTGGAGCGCGTTATCCACCGTGACGCCCTGAGCAAAACCTCACTCAGCACCGGCGTGGCTTACCTGCGCACCAACAACTTCATCGAAGACAGCAAGCTGGCCCTGAGCAGCAACCGTCTGAGCGAAGCGCAGTTCGGCATCAACCATGGACGGCGCATCGGCGGCTCGTTTCTCAACATCGACCTGGGCATGCAGGACGGCATCGGCGCCTTCGACGCCCAGGCCAACCACAACCCACGGGCGGGTCAGGCTGATGCGCGCTACCGCAAATACACCGCGACGGTGAGTTACCTGTACCCGTTCAAGCTGTGGGGTGAGGCCTTCAGTTTCAGCAGCCTGATGACCGGCCAGCACAGCGAAGACGTGCTCTTCAGCCCACAGCGCCTGAGCCTGGGCGGGCAATCGTCGGTGCGCGGCTACCGCGACCAGATGCTGTCCGGCGACAGCGGTGGCTACTGGCGCAACGACCTGCGCTGGAGCCGCCCGGTGACCTGGGCCTGGCTGCAACCGCTGTTCAGCGAGTACGGCACCAGCCTGGGTTACGACCAGGGCGTGATCAGCCGCGACCGCTTCAACGGCGACCAGCACGGGCGCATGAGCAGCAATGCCCTTGATCTGTTTGCACGCGGCAAGAACGTCGCGGCCAGCGTGACCCTTGCACACTCTTTGGAACGACCCGGCGTGATCACCGAACGTGAAGCGCCGATTTACTTCCGCCTGGATTTTTTCCTTTAACACCCTTACCGCCTTCGGGTATCGAGACACGACATGGATGTTCGCCAGTTCGCCTTCCTCGCGCGCCAACCTTCTGCCGCCCTGAAAACCCGTTCCAGTTTCCTCGGGTTGCCCAAGCGCGGGCTGGCGTTGATCCTGGCCAACGCGATGTTCTGGCAGCCACTGCTGGCCCAGGCGGAAGGCATCGTGGTTAGCGCGCCGGGCACCACGCTCGGCCAGGCGGGCAATGGCGTGCCCATCGTCAACATCGCCGCGCCCAACGCCAACGGTCTGTCTCACAACCAGTTTCAGGACTACAACGTCGGCGCCAACGGCGTCATCCTCAACAACGCCACCGACCGCACCCAAGCCACCCAACTGGGCGGCCTTATCGTCGGCAACCCGAACTTCAAGGGCAGCGCCGCCAGCGTCATCCTTAACGAAGTCAACGGCGCCAGCCCTAGCCAACTGCGCGGCTATACCGAAGTGGCGGGGCAGTCGGCCCATGTGATCGTGGCCAACCCCTATGGCATCAGTTGCAACGGCTGCGGTTTTATCAATACGCCGCAAGTGACCTTGACCACCGGTAAAGCGGTGATCGATAACGGCCAGGTCAGCCGCTATCAGGTCGACCAGGGCAGCGTCGCCATCGAGGGCGCCGGCCTTAACGCCACCAACGTCGACCAGTTCGAAATCATCACCCGCGCCGCCACCCTCAACGCGCAGATTCAAGCGAAAAAACTCACCCTCGTCACCGGTCGCAACGACGTGGACGCACGCACCCTGAGTGCCACGGCGCGCGCGGCAGATGGCAGCGCGGCGCCGGACCTGGCGATTGACTCTTCGGCGTTGGGCGGCATGTACGTCGGTGCGGTGAAGTTGATCGGCACCGAGGCGGGTGTGGGGGTGCGGCTGTCCGGCGACATGGTCGCAGGCGGTGATATTCAGATCGATGCCGCCGGCAATGTGGTGATGGGCACGACCACGGCTGGCACCGCCGTCGCCGTCAAAGCGGCCAGCTTGGAAGCCAAAGGCGCGGTTTACGCGGGGACCGATTTGTCGATCAACACCCAGGGTGCATTGACCAATCAGCACACCCTCGCGGCCAAAGACAGCATCACGCTGGATGCCGGCGGGCGCCTGAGCAACAACGGCATCGTCGAGGCCGGCGTCAACGCCGATAACAGCCGCAACGCCCAGGGCGATGTGCGCTTGACCGCGCAGGCGATCACCAACAGCGGCAAAACGGTGATCGCCAGCCGTGACCTCAGCGTCAACACCGGCGAACTGGTCAACCAGGGCGGCACCTTGAGTGCACAGCGTGGCGCACAGCTCACGGCCACGCAGATCGACAACCAGAATCAGGGCCGAATCCTGAGCGCCGGCAGCCTTGGCATCAACGCCGCGCAATTGATCAACAGCCAGGGTGGCCTGGTCAGCAGCGGCGGCAATCTTTCCGCGAACATCGGCCAACTGATCAACCGTAGCGGTGAGCTGTCGAGCCAGGCACAGGTCACGCTGCAACTCGATGCGCTGGATAACGTGGCAGGCCTGGTGTCGGCCGGGCAATCGCTGAACCTGAGCGCAACAGGACTGATCGATAACCAGAGCGGTCGCCTGACCGCGCGCCAGTCGACGCAATTGACCGCCGGCAGCCTGGATAACCGCAACGGCAAGCTGGTTGCCACCGACCTCGTCATCGGCAGCGGTGCGCTGGACAACAGTGACGGCACCGTCCAGGGCGATCATGCGCTGACCCTCACCAGCGCCGCGCTGACCAACCAGCGCGGCACCCTGGCCGCCGGCAGCGCGTTCGACCTGACTGCCGCCAGCCTCGACAACAGCGCCGGCAAGCTCACCACCGACGGCACATTGAGCGCCGCCATCGCCGGTCAGTTGCTCAATCAGGCCGGATTGTTCGCCGCGAAGGGCGACGCGCGGCTGCGCCTGGGCAGCCTCGATAATCGTCAGGGCACGCTGCTCGCCGACACCCTCACGCTGCAACTGGCCGCCTCTATCAACAACCAGCAGGGCAACCTGCGCGGCAATGCTCGCCTGGGCTTGAACGCGGGCCAGGTCGACAACAGCGAAGGCGGGCGCATCAGCAGCGGCCAGGTGCTCACGGCCAGCGTCAGCGGCCTGGACCAGCACAACGATGGCCGGTTCTTCGGGCAGGGCGATGTCAGCCTTGACCTCAACGGCGGCCACCTGAACAACCAGGGCGGCGTGATCAATGCCCCCGGCCAGTTGCTGTTGAGCAACCTCGACAGCGTCGATAACCAGGGCGGCGAAATTTCCAGCACCCGGGCGTTCACCCTGGCCGCCACGGCGCTGAATAACACCAACGCCAGGCTCCTCAGCGAGCAGGCATTGACGCTGCGAATCGCCCGCGCCCTCGACAACACCCAAGGGCTTGTGTCGGCGAAAAGCCTCGATATTCACGCCGGCAGCCTGGGGAACCAGAACGGCACCTTCAGCGCTGGCGAAGGCCTGCTCGCACAGGTCGACGCTGCACTGGATAACCGCAGCGGCAAGCTGCTGGCCCGCACCGCGTCGGTCAACAGCGCCTCACTGGATAACCGCCAGGGCCTGATGCAAGGCGATGCCTCACTCACCCTCAACAGCGTTGGCCTGCTCGATAACCGTCAAGGCACCTTGTTCGCGGGGCAGGGCGTTGCCATCGGCGCCGGCAGCCTGGACAACAGCGGCGGCAAGCTGACCAGTGACGGGCAATTGAGTGCACTGATCAGCGCGCAACTGCTGAACCAGACCGGCCTGTTAAGTGCGATCGGCCAACTGCAGGTCAGCGCCGCCAGCCTCGACAACAGCCTCAAAGGCAACCTCTACAGTCAGGCCGGCGTTACCCTGGACCTCAACCACGGCCACCTGAACAACCAGGGCGGCCTGATCCACGCGCCCGGCGCATTGCTGCTGCGCAACCTCAATAGCGTCGACAACCAGGGCGGCGAAATTTCTAGCGCCCAGGCGCTGAACGTCACCGCTGACAGCCTCGACAACCGCAGTGGCAAATTGCTCAGTGAACAAGGGCTGCAGGTACTGATCGCTCGGGCGCTGGACAACAGCAAAGGCCTGATCGCCGCCAGCGGCCTGGACCTGCGTGCCAACAGCCTGATCAACACAGCAGGTAAACTCAGCGCGCGCGATGACCTGAGCGCACGCATCGCCACCGACCTGGACAACCGCCAGGGCGAGATCCTCGGCGCCAACACCGTGCTGAGCGGTACGTCTCTGGATAACGGCAACGGCCTGATCCAGGCCGACCAGCGCCTGACCCTCAACCACACAGGCACCCTCAGCAACCGCAACGGCCGTCTCCTCGCCGGGCGGGCGTCGGATGTGCGCGCCGCGAGCCTCGACAACACCAGCGGCACTTTCACCAGCGACGGCACCTTGATTGCGCTGATCAGCGGCCAATGGCTCAACCAGGCCGGGCTGCTGGCGTCTGCCGGTCTGTTGCAGGCGAGCGCGGCCAGCTTTGATAACCGCAACGCTGGTCGTATCACCGGCAAGCGTGACTTGGCGTTGACCATCGGCCAACTCGATAACCGCGCCGGCAGCGTCACCGCTGCCGGGCAGCTCAGTGTAGCGGGTGCGGGCCTGGACAACCGCAGCGGCCTGCTCAACTCGGGCGAGGCCATAACCTTGACGGTCGACGGCCTGGACAACCGTGCCGGTGAAGTGTCCAGCGTCACCGATGTGGCGCTCAACGGTCGCCAACTGGATAACAGCAGCGGCGGCAAGGTACTCGCCAACGGCGACATCCAGCTGAGCGTCGAGCGCCTGAACAACCAGCTCAAGGGCAACCTCTACGCCAGGCGCAACCTGAACCTGCTGCTAACCGGTCCGCTGCTGAATCAGCAAGGCACACTGCGCAGCGGCGCCGGCCTGACGTTGGACATGAACCACGGCACGCTCGACAACAGCGACGGCCTGATCAACACCCCCGGCGTCCTGGTGCTTAAAAACCTCGCCACCGTGGTCAACCAGCACGGCGAAATCTCCAGCGAACACGCATTCGCCCTGGCGGCGCAGAGCCTGGACAACAGTAACGGCAAACTGCTCAGCGATCAGGCACTGACTCTTACCGTCGACCAGGCCCTGGTCAACCTCAAGGGCGTGATCGCCGCCGCTGGCCTTAGCGCCCAGGCAGCCAGGCTGGATAACACTGACGGCGTGCTCAACAGTACCAAGGACCTCGGCCTGACCGTGGCTGGCGAGTGGCTTAACGGCAATGGCGAAGTGTCCAGCGCCGGTGCCAGCGTGATCGACGCCATGACCCTGAACAACCGCAATGGGCAGGTGATGGGCGACGTCAGCCTCAACCTGACCGTCCATGGGGCGTTGCTCAACCAGGGCGGCACGCTCGGGGCCGGGCAGCGCTTGCAGGTCAGTGCCGCGAGCCTGGATAACAGCCAGTCCGGCAATCTGGTCAGCGATGGCAGCCTGACGGTGCAGCTCCAGGGCCTGCTCGATAACCAGGCCAAGGGCCGCATGCTGTCCAAGGGCGACATGAGTCTTGCGGCCGGCAGCGTCGACAACCGTGGCGGCGTGCTCAACGGCCGGCAGGCGCAAACCCTCAGCGCTCAATCGCTGAACAACCAGGGCGGCCTGATCAGCGCGGTCGGGCCGTTGCGCCTGACGCTGGACACCGCAGACAACAGCAAGGGCCGTATCGCCAGCCAGGCCGACCTGGATGCCACGGTCGGCGTGTTGAACCAGCAGGGCGGCGAATTTGTCGCCCAGGGCAACCTGAGCCTTGCCGGCAACGACCTGGATAACCGCAACAGCGGGCTGGTCGGCGCCACTAAAGCGCTGCAACTCAACGTCGAGCGCGTTGACAACCGCGCCGGGGAAATCTCCGGCCAGCTCAAGGCACAACTCAGTGGCCAGCGCCTGGACAACAGCGGCGGCAAGGTGTTGGCCGGTACCGCGCTGGAGTTGACGGTGGCCGACGTCATCAACCAGGCCAAGGGACTGGTGTTTGCCCAGCAGGTAAACCTCAAGGCTGCGCGCCTGGACAACCGCGACGGCACACTGGCCGCCCAGCGGGCGCTGGCGCTGCAACTGTCGGGCGCGCTGGACAACAGGCGCGGCAAGCTCAGCAGCGAAGGCGTCCTGCAACTGCGCGCGCAGCAGATCGACAACAGCGTCGGCAACCTGTCCAGTGCCGGCGATCTGACCCTCACCAGCGACGGCGAACTGCTCAACGTGGGCGGCGTGGTGGAATCCGCCCAGGCGCTCACGCTGGGCAGCGCCAGCCTGGACAACAGCGCCCAGGGCCTGCTGAAAAGCCAGGGCGCCGCCAGCCTGACCACCGGGCAACTCAACAACGGCCAGGGCGGGCGCGTGATCAGCGCCAACAGCCTCGACCTTACGGCCACCGACCTGAGCAACGGCGGGCGCATTGCCAGCGGCGGCGTATTGACCGCGAACCTGGCCAGCCTGACCCAGGCCAGCGGCAGCGAGCTGTTCAGCAGCAGCGAGTTGAACCTGGACCTGCATCAGGGCCAGTTGACCAACGCCGGGGTGATCAACGCACCGCTGCTGGTGCTGAAAAACCTCGCCAGCGTGGATAACCGCAACGGTGAAATCTCCAGCCAGAACGCCTTCACCCTCGCGGCCCGCAGCCTCGACAACAGCAGCGGCAAGCTGATCAGCAACCAGGCGCTGACGCTGCGCATCGAGCAGGCGCTGGCCAACATCAAAGGCAGCATCAGTGCAGTCGGCCTCACGGCCCATAGCGCCAGCCTGGACAACACTGACGGCCTGCTCAGCAGCCGTGGCGGCCTGGACGTCAGCGCCGACGGCCTGATCGACAACCAGCGTGGCAGCCTGATCGGCGACGCCAGCGTGCTGTTGACGGCGTCGACCCTGGACAATCGCGCGGGCGAAATGGCGGGCAAGGCCAAGGTCACCGTCAACGCCGACCGCATCGACAACCAGCAGGGCCAGTTGCTCAGCACCGACACCCTGTTGATGACCGCTGCCAGCCTCGACAACCGCAAGGGCCTGCTGGGCGCAAGCAAAACCCTGACGCTGAAGGTGGGTGACGTCGACAACCGCAGCGGTGAGCTGACCAGCAACGCCGACCTTGACCTCACCGGCCAGCGCCTGGACAACAGCGACGGCGGCAAAGTATTCGCCGCCGCAGGCCTGAGCCTGGTGGTGGAGCAGGTGCTCAACCGCCTGCGCGGCCAACTGAACGGTCAGCGCCTCAACCTGACCGGCACGGCGCTGGATAACAGCGGCGGCAAGATGCTCAGTCAGCAGCCGCTGGTGGTGAACCTCACCGGTGACCTGACTAACCAACAAGGCCTGCTGAGCAGCGAAGGCTCGCTGGACGTCAAGGCACACAGCCTCGACAACACCCAAGGCAGCCTCTCCAGCGCCCAGGCCCTTAACGTCACCACCCGCGCCGATCTGAACAACCAAGGCGGCGAGCTGGTGACGGACGCCGGCCTGATACTGCGCAGCGCCAACCTGGGCAACCAGCAAGGCAGCATCAGCGGTAAAGGCCCGGTCAGCGTCACCACCGGCACCCTGAACAACCAGGCTGGGCACCTCACCAGCGGCGACACCTTGAGCCTGGCCACCGGCCAATTGAACAACGGCGGCAGTATCGGCAGCGTCAAAACGCTGAGCGCCACGGTGAGCGGCCTCGACCAGCAGGCCGGCAAGCTGTTCAGCCAGGCCGGCCTGAGCCTCGACCTGAGCAACGGGCAATTGATTAACCGGGGAGGCCTGATCAATGCCAGTGGCGCACTGCTGCTGAGCAACCTCAGCGGCGTCGACAACCAGAGCGGTGAAATTTCCAGCGACCAGGCCTTCACCCTGGCCGCGCAAAGCCTGGACAACAGCAGCGGCAGGCTGCTGAGCAATGGCGACCTGACGCTGCGCATCAGCCAGGCGCTGGCCAACATCAAGGGCCTGGTCGGCGCCGCCAACCTCAACCTGCGCGCCGGTGCCCTGAATAACCAGGGCGGTACCCTCAACGGCCGGGGCGAGTTGCAACTGACCAGTGACGGCCTGCTCAACAACCAGGGCGGCACGCTGTTGGGCGGCAGCCGCGCGGTGCTCACTGCGGCGACCCTGGACAACACCGCCCGCGGCCTGATCAACAGCCAAGGCACTCTGGACCTCGCGGCAGGCACCCTCGGCACCGGCAGCGGCGGCGAAGTGTCGGCCAAGCGCACAATGGACCTGAAACTCAGCGGCTTGACCCTGGACGGCGGACAAATCGTCGGCGGCGCGGGCGTGACCCTGGACTTGAACAACACCGATCTGGATAACCGCAATGGCCTGATCGCCGCCCAGGGCGCGCTGGTGCTGAATCGCGTTGGCGAAATCAACAACCAGAACGGCGAACTGTCGACCCGGCAAAACCTCACGCTGAACCTCAATACCCTGAACAACACCGGCGGCAAGTTGATCAGCAGCCAGTTGCTGTCGGTGAACGCCGCGGCGCTGCTCAACCAGGGCGGTCTGCTGTCCGGCTGGCAGGGCTTGAGCGTGACGGGCGGCAGCCTCGACAACCGCAATAACGGCACGCTGTCGAGCCGCAACGGCGCAGTGGATGTGCGTCTCACCGGCGCACTGCTCAACACTGGCGCAGGTGCGCTGGTCAGCCAGGGGCGGTTGGACCTTACCGCTGCCAGCCTGGATAACAGCGGCGGCATTCTTTCCAGCGGCGCAGGGCAACGCCTTGGCGTGAGTGGCGCGTTGAACAACGGCAGCGGCGGCCTGATCGACAGCGGCGCCGAACTGGACCTGCAAGCGCTGAGCCTGGGCAACCAGGCCGGCACGATCAATGCGCAAAAAGCCATGGCCGTCACGGCCTCGGACCTCGACAACAGCGGCGGCACCGTCGCCGGCAACGACCGCCTGACCGTCGACCTGCTGGGCGCGCTGACCAACACCAACGGCAAACTGGCCAGCGCCGGCCCGCTGTTGTTGCAGCGCGCGACGCAGGTCAACAACCAGGGCGGGCAGATAGTCAGCCAAGGCCTGCTGACCCTGCTGGCCGGCGGCCTCGACAACCGCCAGCGCGGCACCATCGCCGCGAGAAATCGCGTGGCGATTAGCAGCACCGGCGTGCTGCAAAACGATGCCGACGGGTTGATCTACAGCCAGGAAGCCGACCTGAACATCAATACCGCAGGCCTCACCAATGCCGGCGGCGCCGTGCAAGGCCAAAGCGGCCTGAGCCTCGATATCAACGGCGACATCGACAACCAGCGCGGCAAACTGCTGGCGCAAACCGGCGACACCGTGATCAAGGCTAATACCCTGAGCAACCAGGGCGGTAGCGTGGCCAGCCTGACCGGGCTGGTGGACGCCAACTTGAATGCCAGCCTGCTCAACGGCCTGGCGCAGAACACGGCCGGTGTGGTGCAGGGCCAACGCGTCAACCTGGTCGCGCTCACCGTCGACAACGGGCAAGGCCGCATCGCTGCGCAGAACGGCGACGCCGTCATCCGCGCCACGCGGATGCTCAATGCCTACGGCGGGCTGTACGCCAAAGGTGCGGTGCTCGTGCGCAGCGCCTCGCTGGACAACGGCAACGGGCAAATCGCCGGCCAGCGCATCGACCTTGGCCTCACCGGGCAACTGAACAACCAGTCAGGGGTGATCGAAAGCGATGAAACCCTGACCCTGCAGGCCAGTGATCTGGTCAACCAGGGCGGCAAACTGCGTGCCCTGGCGCGCAGCGGCAAGACCCAGTTCCAGATCGGCAACCTGTTCGACAACCGCAACGGCCTCGTTGAAATCGCCAACACCGACCTGAGCCTCGCGGCTGCCTCGTTCCAGAACAACGGCGGCCAGTTGTTGCACAGCGGGGAGGGCGAGTTTGATATCTCCCTGCCCAACGTCACCGCCGTCGGCGGCAACATCGTCACCCGTGGCGGCCTGACTCTCAACGCTGACACCTGGACCAACAGCAGCGTGATCCAGGCCGGGCGCCTCTACGTCAACGTCGGCACCTTTACCCAGACCGCCACCGGCCAGTTGCTGGCCTCATCGCGCCTGGAAGGCAAGGGCGGCCAGTGGACCAACCACGGCCTGATCGCCAGCGATGGCAGCCTCGGGTTGCAGTTGACCGGTGGCTACGGGGGCAGCGGGCGTATCAGCAGC
>Ga0302347_1003237_pt1 | contig 14764 bp, 8 predicted proteins | sample PhyWR1_FD_202178 | JGI IMG/M metagenome (GOLD analysis project Ga0302347, IMG submission 202178) | Leaf surface microbial communities from wheat plants in UC Gill Tract Community Farm, Albany, California, United States - DLSL W.R1 (v2)... | ecosystem: Host-associated > Plants > Phyllosphere >...
CCCATTCAAACAGACAGGGGAAACGCAGTGCGTATAGTCATCGTGATGACAGCTTTTTTGGCCTTGACGGCTTGCGGTCAGGAGTCTAACGATAAAATCCAGCGGGCTAAAGCAGCTTCTGAAGCATCAGCGGTCCAGGCACCCGTTGCTCACTGGGCGTTGGAGATCACTGAGGGTCAGAGAGCGACCATCCCGGACACTACCGGCAGGCTTCTTGACAACGGTTTTACTCCTTATATTTTCGAGCGTGGCGGTGTTCAGCACTTCCTGATCGGGCCGTTTTCCTCTGAGGCTCAAGCGCTTGAGGCCCAGCAAAAGATGAAGCTCAAACCCAAGCTGGACGGCATCGAAACCAACGTGATCGAGTTACCCGCCGCGAAATAATCTGATACAGCGTCGGGTATTCGCCTAAGCGTAGCTGCCAGAGGCGTGATTCGACGCCTTGTGGAGGAAATATTTGCTCACTCAGCGTTCATCAGAGCAGCACGACGGCAAGGGTAATCGCCATGAGCAATCACAAGATCGAAATTCGACGCAGCAATGTCGAAAAAATCCTTCTGGGGGCCGAAAAGGTTTTTGCCGAAAAAGGCTTTGCCGGCACGGCGATGGCGGATATTGCAGCGCAAGTGCAGTTGCCACGCTCCAACCTGCACTACTACTTCAGCACCAAGACTGATCTGTACAGCGCGGTTTTGCTGGGGTTGCTGGAAGTGTGGAAGCAGGATGCGCTGTGTTTCGAGACTTACGACGATCCGCGCCTGGTCCTGAGCAGCTACATACGCGCCAAAATGAACCATTCGCGCACCCGGCCCCATGGCTCGAAAGTCTGGGCCAATGAAATGATCCATGGCGCCCCGATCCTGGGCCTGGCGCTGGATGCCAGCCTGTATGACTGGGCCAAGATGAAGGAAGCGAAAATTCGCCAATGGGTGCAAGACAAGCGAATTCTGCCGGTGGAACCTTCCAGCCTGCTGTATATGATCTGGGCCTCAACCCAGCATTACGCTGATTTTGACCATCAGGTGATGATCATCAACGATCACCAGCCGTTGTCCGATATCCAGTTTGAACGGGCGGTGCAGACCGTCACCAGCGTAATCCTGCGCGGGATCGGGCTGGAGCCGTAAAAACTCCTTGGGATGCACTCTATGTGATGTGTGGGAGCGGGCTTGCTTGCGATGGCATCACCCTGGTGTCCTTGACACACCGCGTCGCCTGCATGGCGAGCAAGCCCGCTCCCACAATTGATTTATGGTTTCGCACAGCCCTACGAAGCCACCCGATACGGGTTGCGCGGGTCATGGTTCCAGTCCAGGAACGGCAGGCCATTGTTATGCGGCACCATCTCGATACAGTCCTCCACAGGGCAGGTGATCTGGCACAGGTTACAACCCACGCATTCATCGTCTATCACTTCATAACGGTGCGTGCCGTCCGCCTGTTTCAAGCTGGCGATGGCCTGGTGCGAGGTGTCTTCACAGGCAATATGACAGCGCCCGCAACCAATACAGGCGTCCTGATCGATCTTGGCGATGACCTGATAATTGATATCCAGATATTTCCAGTCGGTAGTATTGCCTACCGCACGGCCAGAAAAGTCCTCTAGGCAGGTGTAGCCTTGGCTGTCCATCCAGCGCGACAAACCGTCTTTCATCTCGTCAACAATCCGAAACCCGTGCAGCATCGCCGCGGTACACACCTGCACCGAGCCACAGCCCAAGGCAATAAATTCTGCGGCATCACGCCAACTGCCAATGCCGCCGATGCCGCTGATCGGCAAGCCTCTGGTCAACGGGTCACGGGCAATTTCGGCGACCATATTCAGCGCGATCGGCTTGACCGCCGAGCCGCAATAGCCGCCGTGGGTGCTCTGGCTGCCCACCATCGGCAATGCCACCATGCGTTCAAGATCGACACTGGTGATCGAGTTGATGGTGTTGATCAACGATACCGCGTCGGCCCCCCCACGATGGGCGGCCCGGGCGCTAAGGCGCACATCGGTGATATTGGGCGTGAGCTTGACGATAACCGGCAGTGAGCACCAGGTCTTGCACCAGCGCGTCACCATCTCCACATATTCGGGTACTTGGCCCACCGCTGCGCCCATGCCGCGTTCCGGCATGCCGTGGGGGCAACCGAAATTCAACTCGATGCCATCGGCTCCTGTGGCTTCAACCAGCGGCAGGATAAATTTCCACGATTCCTCCTCGCAGGGCACCATCAGCGACACGATCAGCGCCCGGTCCGGCCAGTCCTTCTTGACCTGGGTAATTTCGCGCAAATTGATCTCAAGGGAGCGATCGGTGATCAGCTCGATATTGTTGATGCCCATGACTTCGCGATTCGGCCCGAAGTGCGCGGAGTAGCGTGAGGACACGTTGACCGCCGCCGGGTCTTCACCCAGGGTTTTCCAGACCACGCCACCCCAGCCCGCCTCATAGGCGCGCACCACGTTGTAGGCTTTGTCGGTAGGTGGCGCAGACGCGAGCCAGAACGGGTTGGGCGCTTTGATACCGGCGAAAACAATCGAGAGATCGGCCATTTACGCAGCCTCCTGATCAAGCATGAGTTGGGCATGCATGGCTTCTGCGGCCAGCTTGCCGTGTTGCACGGCCTGTACGGTCAGGTCCTGCCCCAGTGAAGTGCAATCGCCCCCGGCATAGACCCCGGGAATGCTGGTACGCAGTTGTTCATCCACCTCGATGCGGTCGCCCACGCGCTTGAGCGTTTGTGCCAACGGGTCGGCCAGGGCGTGCTCATCAAAGGTCTGGCCGATGGCCTTGAACACTGCGTCTGCGGCCAGCTCAAAGGTTTCACCGGTGGTCACCAGGCGCCCGTCCTCAAGATGAGTACGGGCAAAGCGCATACCGCGCATCTTGCCTTTTTTATCCAGCAACACGTCCTGTGGCTGTGCCCAGGTCATCAGGCGCACCTGATTGGCCTTGGCGATGTCTTGCTCGTGCCCGGTGGCGCCCATGTCCTCCAGCCCGCGGCGATACACCAGATTCACTTCACGAGCGCCAAGACGGGCCATTTGCACGGCCATATCGATCGCCGTATTGCCAGCGCCCAGTACAATGCAGCGCTCGGCCAAGGGCAATTGCGTCAGGTCATCACTCTGGCGTAACTCGCGAATGTAGTCGGTGGCGGCCAGCAGTCCCGGCGCATCTTCGTGGGGTAAACCCAACTGGCGACTGGCAGCCAGGCCCAGCCCCAGAAATACCGAATCGAATTGCTGATGCAGTTCACTCAGGCTCAGGTTGTCGCCCAATCGCTGACCGTGGCGCACCTCAATACCGCCCACTTGCAGGACGAAATCCACTTCACGCTGGGCGAAATCGTCTACCAGTTTGTATTTGGCAATCCCGTACTCGTTTAGTCCGCCGGATTTCTCCCGGGCTTCGAAAATCACCACGTCATGCCCGTGCAGTGCCAGGCGATGGGCACAGGCCAGCCCCGCAGGCCCGGCGCCGACCACGGCAATGCGCTTGCCGGTGGGGGCGGCCCGTTTGAACGGATGCTCGCTGAACTGCGCATGGTCAACCGCATAACGCTGTAACAAACCGATCAGCACTGGCGCGCATTCATGGGTGTTGTTGCGCACGCATGCTTGCTCGCACAGCACCTCGGTCGGGCAGACCCGGGCACAACTGCCGCCGAGGATATTGGCCGAGAGAATTTTCTGCGCGGCGCCCTGGACGTTTTCCTGCTGGATATTGCGAATGAACGATGGGATATCTATATCACTGGGGCACGCATTGACGCAGGGCGCGTCGTAGCAATACAGGCAGCGTGAGCTTTCCAGCACCGCTTGACGGGCGTTGAGGGGGGGTGCCAGATCAGTGAAGTGGCTCGCCAGCACCTGCGCATTGTCGTGCGGGTGCGGTAAATGGTTCAGGGACTTGATCACAGTGATTGCCTCACGGTTGTGGGGTACGTCCTGCCTCTATCGGGCAGTGGTCTGACACTTAGCGTTTCACAGCCACCGGCTGCTGGTGTTCGGCGCGTTTTTTCAGCAGATCGAACACGGTAGGGTAGGCCGGGCGCTCGATATAGCGGCCTGCACCGCGTTCAGCCCGCAGATCACCATCGGCCCACACCACGCGACCCTGGCTGACGGTATGGCTGGGAACGCCGCGTACGGTTTTGCCTTCAAAAATATTGAAGTCGACGTTTTGATGATGGGTTTTTGCGGAAATGGTGCGAGTGCCCTGTGGGTCCCACAGCACCAGGTCGGCATCGGCACCGACGCGGATCGTGCCTTTGCGCGGGTAGATATTGAAAATTTTCGCGGTATTGGTCGAGGTCAGTGCAACGAACTCCTGCATTGACAGGCGCCCGGTATTCACCCCTTCATCCCACAGCAGCGCCATGCGGTCTTCGATGCCCGCGGTGCCGTTGGGGATCTTGCTGAAATCGTCACGCCCGGCGGCCTTCTGCTCGGCACAGAAGCAGCAATGGTCGGTAGCAGTGGTGTGCAGGTTGCCGGACTGCAAGCCATGCCACAGTGCTTCCTGATGCCCGCGCGGGCGGAAGGGCGGGCTCATCACATAACCGGCGGCGGTCTGCCAGTCCGGGTGCTGATACACGCTGTCATCGAGCAACAGATGCCCGGCCAGTACTTCGCCGTATACGGGCTGACCCTGGCTGCGGGCGTAGGTGATTTCATCCAGCGCTTCACGGGTCGAGACATGCACCAGATACAGCGGTGTGCCGATGGTCTGGGCGATGCGGATCGCCCGGCTGGCGGCTTCGCCCTCGACCTGGGACGGACGCGATAGCGGGTGGGCCTCAGGCCCGGTCATGCCCTGGGCCATCAGCTTGCGTTGCAGGTGGTACACCAGTTCGCCGTTTTCCGCATGCACGGTGGGCACTGCGCCCAACTCCAGGCAACGCTCGAAGCTGGCCACCAGGGTGTCATCAGCGGCCATGATCGCGTTTTTGTACGCCATAAAATGTTTGAAGCTGTTGACGCCGTGCTGGCTGACTAATTCGGCCATTTCTTCACGCACCTGCTCGCTCCACCAGGTGATGGCCACGTGAAAGCCGTAGTCCGCCGCTGACTTCTCGGCCCAACCGCGCCACTGATGAAAAGCCTCCAGCAGGGACTGCTGCGGGTTGGGAATGACAAAGTCGATAATCGACGTTGTGCCGCCAGCCAGACCGGCTGCCGTGCCACTGAAAAAGTCTTCACTGGCCACCGTGCCCATAAAGGGAAGTTGCATATGAGTGTGCGGGTCGATACCACCGGGCAGCAGATATTGGCCGCTGCCATCGAGCACTTCGCAGCCTGCCGGAACATCAAGATCAGTACCTATTGCGCGGACTAGACCGTCGGCGCAATAAACATCGGCACAATAACTTTCATCATGGGTCACAAGCGTAGCGCCACGGATTAACAGCGACATACGGAGTTCCTCGCAGGCTGACCGGCTAGAGCCGGTTCTAAATGTTGTTATTAAAGTTAGTGGGGAGTTTTCATTCCTGCCACTGGTGACAGGAATAAAATCTATAGGGTTGTATGGAGATGATCAAACTTTATTTTTAATTGCACTTTCTGTTATTAACTATCTGATTTATATGTATTTTTTAAAAAAATCACCAAAATGATGCACGACCTCACCATTTTGACGCACTTGACAGGAATCAAATATGAGCGAAGTTTCTTATGCTAAATCAGGCGCTTGAGCCTGGAGGGTAACGGTGATGAATCGATAAAATAAATAAGCGTGCACCGTGTTGTTTCGTTTAGCTATATGAAAAGAAGCAGAAGAGGGGCAGGAAGGGATTTAAACAGGAATGAGAGTCATTTGGCTCCATAATTAAAACAGTTTTAAACCAGTAAGTTGCAAGTTAAAGAAGCCTGTAAGCGGGGGTGAGGCAAGTAACCCGGCACAGTTCTTGATTGTTGCTGCCAACACCTGATCGGGCGAGACAGAAAAGTGAGTGTCCAAGTAAGGGAGACGCTCTGCGCCACAGTGCAGGGTTAAACAGTACAACCAGGAACATCACAAAAAGAGAGTGATCGAGTATGCAACCGAGCAGATCCCAAGTCACCGAACGTAACGGATTGTACGAACTGGAGGCCGGGCCTGAAGTCCTCGACAGCCCCCGCTATAACCACGATATAGCGCCCACCAGGGTGCATGAGCGCACCTGGAACAAATGGCATATCACGGCTTTGTGGGTGGGCATGTCGATTTGCGTGCCCACCTATACCCTGGGAGGTGTGCTGACAGCCTATTTCGGACTTTCAGTGGGGGAGGCATTGCTGGCGATTTTACTGGCCAATATCGTGGTGTTGATCCCGCTGACGCTCAATGCTTTTCCCGGCACCAAGTACGGCATTCCCTTTCCTGTATTGCTGCGCTCTTCCTTCGGCATTATCGGCTCCAACGTCCCGTGCCTGATCCGTGCCCTGGTAGCCTGTGGCTGGTTTGGCATCCAGACGTTGTTTGGCGGCCTGGCGATTCACCTGTTTCTGGGCTCGGTGTTCGAGGGCTGGAAAAGCCTCGGCGGTACCGGTGAAGTAATAGGTTTCATGATGTTCTGGGCCCTCAACCTGTGGGTGGTGTTGCGCGGAGCCGAGTCGATCAAGTGGCTGGAAACCCTGTCAGCGCCGCTGCTGGTACTGGTCGGTCTTGGTTTGCTGGTGTGGGCATTGCCTAATGTGTCGATGACCGAACTGCTGGCCCAGCCGCCGAAACGCCCGGAAGGCGCCAGTGTGTATGGCTACTTCTTTGCCGGCCTGACCGCGATGGTCGGTTTCTGGGCCACCCTGTCGCTGAATATTCCGGACTTCAGCCGCTACGCAAAAAGCCAGAAAGACCAGATCCTGGGGCAGATTTTCGGTCTGCCGTTGACCATGTTTCTGTTCGCCGCTTTAGGCGTGGTGATGACCGCCGCGTCGGAAAAACTGGTCGGCGTCACCGTGTCCGACCCGGTCAGCCTGATCGGTCATATTCAAAGCCCGGGCTGGGTGGCGCTGGCGATGGCACTGATCATTATTGCAACGCTTTCGACCAACACTGCGGCCAATATCGTCTCGCCCACCAATGATTTCCAGAACATCGCGCCCAAGCTGATCAACCGCACCAAGGCAGTGATGCTGACGGGGTTTGTCGGGTTGGCGCTGATGGCCCATGAACTGCTGAAAAAACTCGGTTTGCTGGTCTCGGACGTGAGCCTGGAGACGGTGTATTCCAACTGGCTGCTGGGTTACTCCAGCCTGTTGGGGCCGATCGCGGGGATCATGGTGGTGGACTATTTCATCATCCGTCAGCAACGGCTAGACCTTGCCGGGCTGTACCGCGACGGCGTGTACCCGGCCTGGAACTGGAACGGCTTTATCGCCTTTGCCGTGCCCGTGCTGCTGACCCTGCTGTCGCTGGGCAGCAGTGCCTTCAGCTGGTTCTATGACTTTGGCTGGTTTACCGGGTCGTTGCTCGGGGCCGGGATTTACTACGGACTGTACCGCTTTAGCAGCCAGCCAGCCGTGTCCGTCAAAGGCACGATCTGAAGCTGATTCTTATAAAAACTGCCTGAGGAAAACATTATGAACGCCGTACAAGACCTTCAGCAGCAACGCCCGCAGTCCATCAACGGTGAGCGCCTGTGGGCCTCGCTGATGGAGCTCGCCCAACTGGGCGCCACGGTCAAAGGCGGCGTGTGCCGCCTGGCCCTGACCGATCTCGACCGTCAGGCCCGGGATATTTTTGTACGCTGGTGCGAAGAGGCGGGCTGCACTGTCAGCGTGGATGCGGTGGGCAATATCTTTGCCCGCCGCCCCGGGCGCAACCCCGAACTGCCGCCGGTGATGACCGGCAGCCATATCGACACCCAGCCCACCGGCGGTAAGTTTGACGGCTGCTTTGGCGTACTGGCCGGGGTTGAAGTGCTGCGCACCCTGAACGATTTGCAGATCGAAACCGAAGCACCGCTGGAGGTGGTGGTGTGGACCAACGAGGAGGGCTCGCGTTTTGCGCCGTGCATGATGGGTTCGGGGGTATTTGCGGATAAATTCACCCTCGAAGAAACCCTGGCCAAGACCGATGCCCAGGGCGTGACCGTGGGCGAAGCCTTGACCGCCATTGGTTATGCGGGCACTCGCAAGGTCAGCGGTCATCCTGTGGGGGCTTACTTCGAAGCCCATATTGAACAAGGCCCGATCCTGGAAGATGAACGCAAGACTATCGGCGTGGTGCTGGGCGCGTTGGGGCAAAAATGGTTCGACCTTAATCTGCGCGGCGTAGAAGCCCATGCCGGGCCGACCCCCATGCACCTGCGCAAGGACGCCCTGGTCGGTGCGGCGGTTGTAGTTGCAGCGGTCAATAGCGCTGCACTCAGCCATCAGCCCCATGCCTGCGGGACCGTGGGGTGCCTGCAAGCCTATCCGGGTTCGCGCAATGTGATCCCCGGCGAAGTGCGCATGACCCTGGACTTCCGCCATCTGCTGCCCGAGCGTCTGGATTCCATGATTGCAGAGGTGCGCGGGGTGATTGAAGCTACCTGCAAGCAACATGGTCTGAGCTTTGAACTGACCCCTACGGCGGATTTTCCGCCGCTGTACTTCAACCCGGACTGCGTCAATGCCGTGCGCGATGCGGCTAATGAATTGGGGCTGTCCAATATGGATATCGTCAGCGGGGCTGGGCACGATGCGATTTTCCTGGCTGAACTGGGGCCAGCGGGGATGATTTTTGTGCCGTGTGAGGGAGGCATCAGCCACAACGAAATCGAAAACGCCGACCCCACGGACCTGGCAGCCGGGTGTGCGGTTTTGCTTAAAGCCATGTTGGCGGCGTCGAAGACGGTGGCGCAGGTTAACTGATCGGCTATCTACTGGTGGGAGCGGGCTTGCTCGCGATGGTATCGCCACGGTTTAACAGGCAGACCGTGTCGCTTGCATCGCGAGCAAGCCCGCTCCCACATATTCTCAGCCCTACGCAAAATTTATGTTCGACACAAAATCCGTGGGAGTTTCACCCTTCCCAACCACCTCCCAACGCTGTCAACAACCCCACACTGGCCTGCAACTGCCGGGTGCGCAGGGCCTGCACCTGGCGTTGTGCCTGTAGTGCTGCGGTTTGCGCGGTGACCACATCCAGATAACTTACCGCCCCGGCTTCATAGCTGTTGGTGGCGATCGCCTGGGTGTGTTCGGCGGCATTGGCCGCGGCCTGCTCGTCGAGGCTTTCCTGTTGCAGGTCGCGCAACTGCGCCAGGTTATCTTCAACTTCGCGCACGGCATGCAGCACCTGGCTGCGGTATTTGGCCGACGCCTCTTCAAACTCCGCCCTGGCCTGACGCTCCTGACCATCGAGTCTGCCGCCGTCAAAAATCGGCAAGTTGATCAGCGGCCCCAAGGCCCAAAAGCGGTTGCTGGCAGCCAGTAAATTACCACTGCCCTGAGTTTGCCCACCCAGCAGCCCGGTCAAACTGAAGTCGGGATACCAGGCCGCTTTTGCCACACCAATTCCGGCATTGGCCGCAAATACCCGGCGCTCGGCTGCGGCAATATCGGGACGGCGTTGCAGCAATGTACTGGGCAAACTGTGCGGCTGATCAGGCACGCTGAGTCTGTGTTCACTGGCAGGCAACTGGAAGTTGCTGGCGGGCTCGCCCACCAGTTCGCCGATGGCGTGTTCGGTGAGGTTGCGCTGGGCGCGCACATCGTCCAGTTGCGCCTCGGCTTCGGCCAGCTGGCTTTGCGCGCGGGTCAGGTCCAGCTCCGAGGCAATTTGCCCCTGATAGCGGGAACGGGTCAGTTGCAGGGCCTGGCTGTAATCATCCAGCGATTTTGAGAGGATCTGCTGTTGCGCATCCAGCCCGTCGAGTTGCACATACAGGCTGGCAAGCTGGCGTTGCAGGCTCAATCGCGCCACGGCCAGATCATCAGCCGAGGCCTGTGCCTGGGCATCGCCTGCCGCGACTTGATTGCGGATTTTGCCCCACAGGTCGAGGTCGAAATTCAGCGCAAATCCCGCCGTATTGCTGTTGTATACCGACGGCTGCGTCGTGCCGCGCAAAGGTCGATTGTCTGACTGACGCTGGCGCAGCGGCTGACCGTTGGCGGTAACTTGCGGGAACAAACCCGCATGCAACTGGCTGGCGTAGGCCTGTGCGCCGTCGAAATGGGCGAGCGCCGCCGCCAGATCAGGGTTGGCTTTGAGTAACTGCTGTTGCAGTGCGTTCAGGCGTTCATCCTGATACACCCGCCACCACTGCGGTGATAGCTGGTCGGCAGGTTGCGCACTGTGCCACGGGCCGTCACTGCTTTGCTCGCGATAGTGCGCGGGCAAGTCCAGCGTTGGGGGTTTGTAAGTGGGTGCCAGGGAGCAGCCCTGCAAGGCCAGGGCCAGTAGCAGGGCACTTTGTTTAAGCCTTGGCTGCATGGGTGGCTCCTGCGTCGGCCAGCTTTACCGTATCGCCTTCGCGCAGGGCGTCGGGTGGGTTGTCGATCACCGTGTCGGCCGGTTTCAGGCCCTGGTCGATCACCAGTCTGTCGCCTAGATCCAGGCCGATATGAATATCTTGCAAATGCACATGTCGGGCACTGTCGAGCAGCGCGACCTGGGTGCCCTGGGCGCGGAAGATCAGCGCACTGGCCGGGATGCTGACGCCGTGGGTGTCCGCCGGGATTACCAGGGTTGCTTCAGCATAGTCGCCGGGCATCAGCGCATCGCCGGGGTTTTGCGCGACAAACTGGGCCATCAGGGTGCCCGAGCGCGGGTCCACCGACGTCGAGTTGCCGATCAGGCTGGCGCTGAAGGTCTGCCCCGGATGCTCCGGCACGCTGAGCTGCACCTGCATACCGGGGCGGATCACGCTGGCGTAGTTCTGTGGCACCGGCACGTACAGGCGCAACTGGTGAGTATCGGCGAGATCAAACAGCTCGGTATCACTGTCGGTATCGGCTTTGATCAACTGGCCAATATCGGTGTTACGGGCAGTGATGGTGCCAGCGAAAGGTGCGCGAATGGTCTTGTAGGCTTCGAGCGTCGATAGCCGTGCGTAATTGGCTTCGGCGGCCTGGGCATTGGCTTTGGCTGCCGCAGCATTGGATTGTTTTTCGTCGGCCTCCTGGCGCGATACCGAATGGCTGGCCAGCAGGTTTTGCCAGCGCGTGGCAGTAGTCGCCGCCAGCTTGGCGTTAGCTTGTTCCTGCAGCATTTGCGCCCGGGTTTGCGCCAGTTGCTGGTCCAGGTCAGGGCTGTCGATTTCGGCCAGTACCTCGCCCGCTTTGACCTTGCTGCCGATATCGCTTTGCCAGCTTTTCAGGTAGCCGTTGACCCGGGCATGAATTGGCGCCTTGCTCCAGGCTTCCAGATGCGCAGGCAGACGCAGGGTATCGCCGTGGGCGTTCTGCAGCGGCTGGAACACGCTGACGATCGGCAGGGCGGCTGCTTCCGTCCATTGGCTGACTGCATGCTCGTGGCGGCTACGTGCCGCCAGGCCATTAGCGACCAACAAGGCAGCCAGGGTCAGGCCACCGATGCCCAGGTACATCAAGCGCTTGCGTGAGGGTTTTTGATTAGATGACATGGGAGGTTTCTCCAGCAGCAGCGCGATTTTTTTCACGGCCATGCACCAGGCTGAACACCACGGGCACGAACAGCAGGGTGGCAACGGTGGCCAGCATCAGACCGCCAATAACGGCGCGTCCGAGGGGGGCGTTCTGTTCTTCCGACAGGGCCAGCGGAAGCATGCCGATGATCATCGCCAGGGCGGTCATGCACACCGGGCGGAAACGGGTGTAGCCGGCTTCCAGCGCCGCCTTGAGCGCATCGCCATGTTCGGCCAGGCGTTCACGGCAGAAGCTCACCACCAGAATCGAGTTGGCAGTGGCCACGCCCATGCACAGGATGGCCCCGGTCAAGGCGGGCACCGAAAGCGAAGTGCCGCTGAGAAACAGCATCCACACGATCCCCGCCAAGGCGGCGGGCAGGGCGGTGATGATCACAAAGGGATCGACCCAGGATTGGAAATTGACCACGATCAGCAGGTAGATCAGCACCACCGCCCCCAGCAGGCCCAAGCTCAGGCCGCTGAAAGCTTCGTGCAGGGCGTCGATCTGACCGTGCAGGCTGATAATTGCGCCTTTGGGGCGCAGGTCGGCCGCGCCATCAATGACCTTTTGCACATCCGCCGCCACCGAGCCCAGATCGCGGCCCTGAATATTGGCGTACAGGTCCAGGGTCGGCTGGATATTGTAGTGGGTCACCACGGCCGGGCTTTGCACCCGGCTGATGGTCGCCAGCCCGCCGAGAATTTGTGACTGGCCGTTGCTGCCGGTTACCGGCAAGGCTTCCAGGGCCGGCAGGCTGTCCAGGCGATATTGCGGGGTTGCCGCGACTACACCATAAGACACGCCATTTTGCGGGTTGAGCCAGAAGGTCGGAGCTACCTGTGAACTGCCTGCCAGTGACGCGACCATGCTGTTGGTCACGTCGCGTTCGGTAATCCCCAGGCCATTGGCCCGCAGGCGATCCACTTTGACTTGCAGCGACGGGTAACCCACCGACTGCTGAATGCGCAGGTCGGCAATCCCTGGCACATGCTGCAGGCGCCGTTGCAGTTCCAGGGCATAGGCGCGGTTGGCCGCGTCGTCACGTCCGGAGATCTTCACATCCAAGGGTGCCGGGGCACCGAAGTTGAGGATCTGGCTGCTGATATCCGCAGGCATAAAGGCAAACTGACTGCCAGGGAAGCTCTCTGGCAGGGCCTCTCGCAGGCGTTTTACATAGTCGTCCGTGGGACTGTGGCCTTCCTTGAGGGTGATCTGAATATCACCGTCCTGCGGGCCGATAGTGCCGCTGCTGCTGTAGGCCATATCAATACCGCTTAACGGAATGCCGATATTGTCGATCACCGTGTCCAGTTGCTCGGCGGGGATGATTTCGCGGATGCGTGATTCGATACGGTCGAAATCGGCGGCACTTTCTTCGATACGGGTGCCCAGCGGCAAGCGCACATGCAGGGCCAGGGCCCCGGCATCGGTGGCCGGAAAAAAGTCCTGACCCAGGCTTGGCAGCAACGCGAACGAGGTCAGTACACAGATCATAAAGCCCAGCAAAAAGCGTTTGCGGTTGGCCAGTGCCAGCTCCAGCACACCGTAATAGGCGTCGCGGATGGCCGAGAACCGGCGTTCGAAACCCAGCTGGAAATTCAGCAGCGCACGTACCGGTGCCGAGTGCTGTTTGCTGTGCTGATCGCCTTCGTGATGGTTGATGTAGCCGTCTTCCGGATGATGCCCTGCACCTTGCTCCGGCACATGTGGCTTAAGCAGAAACATCGCCAGTGTTGGTACCAGGGTTCGCGACAGAATAAACGAACTGCCCATGGCGAAAATCACCGACAGCGCCATGGGGCGAAACAGGTAGCCGGCAATGCCCTGCAACATGAACATCGGCACAAACACGATGCAGATACATAGCAGCGACACAAATGCCGGGCCGACAATCTGTTTGGCACCATCGAGAATCGCATCGCGTACCGACTTACCTTGCTCAAGGTGCCAGTTGATGTTCTCGATGGTCACCGTCGCATCGTCCACCAGAATCCCCACTGCCAACGCCAGCCCGCCGAGGGTCATGACATTCAGGGTTTGCCCGCTGAGGGCCAGCAGGGCAATGGCTGACAGCACGGCCAGCGGGATCGACACGGCAATGATCAGCGTGGAGCGCCAACTGCCGAGGAACAGCAGAATCATGGCGCTGGTCAGCAGGGCGGCAATGATGCCTTCCTGGGCCACGCTGCCTACCGACTGTTTGACGAACACCGAAGCGTCACCCAGCAGCGAGGTTTTCAGGGATGGCGGCAGGGTCTCATTGATCCGCGGCAGCATCCCGCGAATACCGTCGACGATGGACAGGGTGGAGATATTGCCGTTTTTCAGCGCCGGCATCAGCACGGCACGATGGCCGTCAACCCGCACGATATTGGTCTGCGGCGGCGAACCGTCACGCACATGGGCGACCTGGCCGATGGTGATCAGCGCGCCATTGACGGTCTTGATCGGCAGATCGTTCAGCTCGTCGATGGCCTTGGGGCTGTTGTTGAGTAAGACGGTGTATTCATAAGTGCCAAGCTTGGCGGTGCCCACCGGAATGATCTGGTTCTGCGCGGCCAGGGCATTGCCCACGTCTTGCGCTGACAGGCCTTTGGCCGCAAGGGCTTGCGGGTCGAGATCGAGGGTGATCTGGCGCTGCTTGCCGCCCATGGGGGTAGGCATGGCCAGACCGGGCAGGGCGCTGAGCGGTAGACGGATATTGTTCTGCACAATATCGCGGATTTTCGCTTCCGAAAGCGTGGGGCTGGAGAACGCCAGTTGCAGGATCGGCACCGTGGAGGCGCTGTAGTTGAGGATCAGCGGCGGCGTAATACCCGGTGGCATTTGCTTGAGTACGGTTTGTGAAACAGCCGTGACTTGCGCATTGGCGGTACGAATATCCACGCCGGGCTGAAAGAAAATCTTCACGATGCCCATGCCGGGCAACGACTGCGACTCGATATGTTCGATGTCGTTGACCGTAGTACTCAGTGAGCGCTCGTAGGTGTAGATCACCCGGCCCGCCATATCGGCAGGCGCCAGCCCGGTGTATTGCCACACCACGGCGACTACCGGAATGCCGATGTCGGGGAACACATCCGTGGGGGTGCGCACGGCCGCCAGCGGCCCGATGATGCAGATGAAAATCGCCAGCACGATAAACGTGTAGGGCTTGTGCAGTGCGGTCTTTACCAGCCCGAGCATGCCTGGACC
>Ga0302347_1003238_pt1 | contig 14764 bp, 16 predicted proteins | sample PhyWR1_FD_202178 | JGI IMG/M metagenome (GOLD analysis project Ga0302347, IMG submission 202178) | Leaf surface microbial communities from wheat plants in UC Gill Tract Community Farm, Albany, California, United States - DLSL W.R1 (v2)... | ecosystem: Host-associated > Plants > Phyllosphere >...
GCGCTCGCCGAGCAGCACATCGTCCACGCGCGTGAACTGCTGCTCCTTGGAGAGTGCCAGGAGGCTGGCGCTGACGTTGCCGTTCTGGGCGCCGAAGGCTCCGAGGTCGGCCACCTGCTGGTGAAGCTGATTGAGGCGAGTGTGATCGGCGTGGGATGGATCGGCGGGGGTTCCGCTCAAGGGATGGGCATCCTGCGTCCGCTCGCCATTCTGCGAAATCCACCACTGACCGAAGGTCTGCGTCGGCATGTCATTCCACTTCACCTTGTCCAGCTCGCTGTCCTTGACCTGCTGTGGGATAGCGTTGATCGCGGGTATGTTGTCCAACACCTTGATCGAGCCTTCGTAGTTCCTGATCTCACCGGCCAGTCCTACCGGGCGCAGACCAGCGTGGTTCAACGCACCCCAGGCGAAGTCGGTGCAGGCATTGGTGACCAGGTTGTAGTTGTTCTTGTCGAAGCCGTGCTTTTCCGGGGCTTCAGCGAACTCCATGATCTTGTCGTACTGTTCCCTGCTGATTTCGATCCTGCGCTCGTAGCGCGGATTTCTATAGACCAGATTGTCGTAGGTATCAACTTCACCTGCGTCCGGGTTGGTTGGCGTGGGCGCGCGCGTATATCCGTAACTTTTTGGATCGCGTCCGCTGCCATCATCGATCGTGAGGAACATGTGCCCCACGGACGAGTTCTCGAGCCGTACTGGCACGGAATCCCTTTCGCCCCAGCGAGGCGTTCCCGGAGCAGCCACATGGATCGTGACGGTGAAACGCTCTGCAGTGTCCTTCTGCATCTCTCATTTTCCCAGTAGTTGGAAGCCGACAATAAGCTCGGCCGATATGTCATTGAGCTGGGGTCGATCCTCCAGCAGGTCCACGGTCAAATGGTATCTGCCGGCATCCAGCAGGCCCGCATCGGCCAGTTGCAGCATGTGGTAGGAAACATCCTGCGAGTACAGTCCAGCCTCAATCAGCATCCCGCTTTCAACTTTCCCCTGAACCAACTTGCCGACGTGGCCGTCAGGCGGAAGAGGCTCCATGCTGCGGCCTCCCGGGGCCGTGGTCATCAGTCGCACCGATGTAGCGTGGTCGCCGTCCAGGCGCTCCAGACGAACGCGCGCGGGGACACCGACGTCCCTTATCCGCTCGGCCTCGGCAAGCAGCGGCTTGACCTCCTGTGCTTGCAGGCGGAACCCGATCTTCAGACTTGGAATCGCGGGAGGTACTGCAGGCGGCAAGTCAAAGGTCACGTCCACGATGCGCCTCGCCTTGTCCAACCGCACGTCTCGCGTGAACGGCACCACGGTCCGTGCATCAGCCTCCGCCCGGGTCAACAGCTTCGGGGCTTCAGGTGACGAAGTACTGCCGCAGCCCACCAACAAGGCAAGCGCCGCAGATGCAACAACCGCAAGCACCACCCGCATCACTGCTCCTTCAACCGCAGCGAATCGGCCACATCGGTCTGTGCCGCCACCTCGGTAGCGATGCTCGCGCGGCGGTGCCCCGGGTCATCGCGATCACCCTGCACGATGAAGATGCTCTCGGCCTCGTGGCTGCTCTTGGTAGGCCGGCTGAGCAGCACATGGTCCACGCGGGAGAGGTTGTTCTGCTTGGCCAACACCAGCAGGCTGGCGCTGATGCGCTGGCTGGTGTCGTCGAAGGTGCGCCCGTGTGCGGCGTCCAGCTCGGCCACCTTCTGGATCAGCTGCGCGAACAGCCGGTGGTCCGGGTGCGAGGGGTCCAGCAGCGTGCCGGCCACTTCCATCGGGCTGGGCGGCGGCTCGTCGCTCGGGCGACCGCCTTCGCGGTGCAGCTCGGCCTCGCGTTCGGGCATCGGGTGGTGCTGTTCGCCATTCAGCTCGCTGGCCGGGAATGGCGCCGCAATGCACTGGATTTCCGGCAGGTTGAACAGCACCGCAAACTCGCCCAGGTTGCTGCCGCCGTCCAGCGGTGCCGGCTGCGAATGCAGGCCAGCATAGTGCAGCGCGGCCCAGACAAAATCGCTGCAGCGGTTGATGGTGGCCGGGCGATCGACATCGAAGCCGAACTCGGCCGGCTCCTCGGCGAAATCGCGCAGGCAGCCGTAGTGCTCCTCGCTGATTTCCAGGGTGCGGCTGTAATACGGGTCGCGGTGCTCGTCGGCGTCGTCGTGTACGACCTCGGCGTACTGCACACCGGCAGCGGCCTCATCGGGTGGCAGGCGCGGCGGTGCGAAGCCGTAGCTGTGTACCTCCTCGCCGGCGGCGGTCTGGAAATACATGTGGCCGCGCGGCGAGCTTCCGCCGCTGTTCAGCGGGGTGCCGGGCGCGGCCAGAAAGAGGGTTACCGTGTAGCGTGTTGCTTGCTCCATGCCTGCTCAGCCTTGTTGGGTACTGCGGTCCTGCCCGGATGATCGCATAGGTCGGATCGCGGGCAGGTGGACAGCCCGGGCCGGGGTGGCGGTGGCTTGCTGAATGTGTGAACCAGGGACCAGTACTTGGCTTTTAGGACACATGTAGGACACATGCGTCTGGAGAGGCGAAGGACGGAACCGTATAGTCGAAGCCCAATGAGCAATGGAATTGCCGATGAATACCAAGCTGGCTTGGATCCTCCGCGCTCACTTTGCGGTCCCATCCGCTTTGAGCCGCCACATGGCCCACGCTTACTGGCGCGTTCTGCTCACGCCTTGCCAAGCGGTGAAGCAGGGTGACTCCCATGTCGTATTGCGCTCCCCCTGTCCGCCCGCCGTGCGGCAATTCGACGTAACGGGCGCATGGCCATGCAGTTGGAGATGCTTGCTCCATACTCCTGACGCTCCTCCATGAAATGCCGCCGGCTGATCTGCCGTCAAAGAGCTCACCGAATGTCCTAGGATCAACCATGCGTCTCTGCTTCGAACCCAGGCCGTACTCCTCCTTTGATCCCGTCAGCGGAATCACGATTCCCAGACCACGTGTTCTCCCGGGCGAATTGGCGGATGGAACAGTCGTAACGGAGTACCAGTACGCGTTCTATCATTGTGACAAGCGAGTTGGCGGCCTGGGTTTCCACGGAACGGACCAGCTCGCAGAGGTCAACGGCCATACAGAGCGAGTCTTCACCTTTGACCTCGGCCACGATTGGTTGATCACCTACATGCTCGAGTTCAAGACGATGGTTGGCAACGCCGACAATGACTTCTCGTTCTTGCGAGACCTTGCTCAAGGCTTGGCAATGGCATATGCCGGCCAGACCGACAACGTCGAGGACCTCCGATACGTCGTGATCACCACCGTAAGTGCACTGGCGATAGCCGGCGTGCTGACCCCGGACCGGGGTCTAGTCGCTTCCGATGGCCATGTTGTGCTTGCCGAAGCCTATGTACCCGTCAATGCTCACTGAGGGGTGACATCCTGAGGGATGGCGGGTTTGTCGAGCACCGCCAGGCCAGACGAATGGCGAGCAATACAAGGCTCACTCCCTCATACATAGGATGCTACGCCATCATTCACTGACAGGCCCCAACGACTTCATCATCGGAAAGCAGGACAAGATCGTGCCCATTGAGTTCAATCCCCAAGCAAGAACCGCTATCGACGCGTTCAGCGGACTAGTCATCTCGCTCCCAAGAATCGTCGCCTCAGACATGCCAGATGGAGACGAAGTCACGGAATATCAGTACACCTTCCGACGAGGGGGGCGGATCCTTGCAGCCATGTCTGTACTTGGAACCGAGGAACGAACTGAGAAGGGTGATCACTGGGGTTGGAAGTACACCTTGGACCTAAGCTCCACCCACGCCTTGGAGCTGATAGCGAGGCTCAAAGCCGACCTCGGCAATACCGATGACCCAATGGATTTTCTACGGGCTGTTGCGAAGGGTCTGCTGGCTGTTTTCGCCAATCAGACCGACAACTCACGGGATGTCCGTTACTTCGTTCTCACGCGAGCAGGCGCACTGAGACAAGTTGGTATCGAAGTCCCTGAAGGTATTCCGTTGGCAGCTGATGGCCGAATCATCCTGGCGGAGCTCTCTGTCCCCGCTCACGTGTTCTGAGGTCAGATGACATGGGGCAGTTCGCATTCAAAGAATTTGCACTAGCCACATTGAAACCAGCAACCAACGTGGCTGATGGTAGTCGGCTTTCCGATCAGCAGAAGTCTCTCGTTGTTGAGTATCTGATTTCTCCCGGCTCGGGCCCAGATGGATCAACGAGCTACGAGGACTTCGTCAGGGAAAAGATGCGCGTCCATCCGCCGCTCCTTCCAAAAGACGTCGAGTACATTGCGTTCTCGGGGATCGACGGAGGAAAGATCCCAAATTTCGATAACGCAACCGAGTATCAGAGAAACCTTGAGGGTAGAGCAGCGATCATCGGCGATACGCCGTGGGGACATTACATTGACTCGCTGAATAAGCATCCTGAAAACCATCAGGACTTCTATGCCGTCAAGGACAAGTTCCGAGACTTCATGAGTGCTCGTGGATTCGCTCCCAGGGGGGAGCCCATCAGCGCACTCCAGGACATGATGTGGAACGCTGGCAGTCCCAGGTTCTTCGAGAACGCCATCGCCACAGGTAAGCCTCTGGTGGCATTTGTCGAGAATGCCCAGCCCGAGCGTGGCTTCCACAAATTTGAACTAGCCACCGCACTCGACCACCCCACCGTCCGCATCAACGGCTACCCGATAAGCGCATTCGGCCCCGAGCCACTGGCCTTCGCAAGCCAGTCTGCCGCCGAGTACCAGTCGCTTGAGCGAACCCTCGCGCAGCATGCCAGCACCAACAGCACGCAAGCCGTCGACGTCGCGCAGGTGCGTCTGCATCTCAAACCCATCGATGGCTATGACGCTGTCAGCAAGACACTCTTCGAACGGCCGCTGCACGATTACAGCGCGTTGAACCTGAGCGAGATGTCGACCACGCGTGCGAATTGGGTCGCAGCGCATGCCAACCCGGCCACAGGGCCACGCCTGTTCGCTGACCTGCCCGAACCACCCTCGCATGCGTCCCTGCCGCCAGGAGCTGCACGCGGCCCTCCCCATGCGGCGACCGTTGCCGAAGCAGTGGCCAACGTTACAACGCATGGCGTACACACCGGAATCAACCCCGCCATCAAGGTTGCCGGTGTTGCGGGTGTCGCCCTGCTTGCGCACGACTTCGCCACTTCTGGGCACAAGTGGATTGAGCTGAACTCGCAGGGTAATGCAGCAGGAGCAGATTCCACCGCTGCACATTTCGTGGGCCGCAACGTCGGTGGCGCAGTGGGCGGTTTTCTTGGCGGCGCGGGTGTCGGCCTTGTTTCGGGCTCGTGGACGGGCCCTGGCGCCATTGCAACCGGTATCGGTGGAGGCGTTCTGGGCGCGTACCTCGGTGAACGTTGGGCCGCGCAGAAAGACATCGAACACGTCTATTCGCAGGATGACCCGATGGGGCGCACGTGGACACGTTCCCCCGCCGATCCCGACGGGCGCTGGTTGCGCGAAGGCGAACAGCAGCAGGTCCAGAGCAGCGACCTCGGCACCGGCGTGGAAGTCCGCCCGGTGCAGACCGCACAGGGCGACGACATTACCTTCCGCACCACCTACGTGGCCACCGGCACCTTGGAGCGCCAGTTGAACTGGCAGGCGGCCCGAGCATCTTATGAGTTGGGCCTGTCGAACCCGCCACCACCACAGGCCCCCTACCGACTGAGCGCGAATGGTTTGGCCGAGCCCGCGCGAGGCGCCTTCGAAACCGATCGCGCCTTCGTACGCGATGCCAGCTCGGGGCAATGGGAACTGGAAATCAAGGAAATGGTGGATGGGCGAGTGCCCAACAGCCGCCACCTGCCAGTCTCGGCGGAGCAGGCACAGGCGCTGGATGAACAGTCACGTACTGTCATCGCCCAGAACGCAGCAAACACCAAAGCCGCGATGGCTGGGCGCTACATGGTTGCTCACGAGCAGGGCCGATGGGGCGACTTCGGCGACGCGAACAATCCATCCATTCCCCGTGCCGTTCAAGACGCGCAAGCCAGCGCCGACACGTTGAAGGCAAGTGATGGCAATGCCTATACACGGCAGGCGGACGGCCAATGGGTCAGCAAAGGCGTGATCTTTGACAGCACCGCCAACCGAAACCTGAGCGACGAGTTGGAGATCACCTGGCAAAGCCAGAATGACGGTATCGCCGGGCTGCACGACATCGCCAAGCAGCTCAAAGACACCGCGCAGGTTGCACCCGAGGGTATTCGCGGCCAAGTGGATGCGCTGTACGCGCGGCATGGCATCGAGCGCACCGAGCAGCAGCTTGCAGCTACAGCCGTCGCCGTGGAGCAGACGCTGAACCTGCAAGGCAGAACAGGCGACGTGGTTCTGGAACTGATGCCAGACCCACGTACCCACGCGCCCAGCGCAGAAAGTGCTATCGCCACTTTTGGTGACGCGGGCGGCAACCGGATGGTGCTCACCGGCACCACCACCATTGAAGACATTTCGCGGGCTCAATCGCAGCTTCGGCCCGAAGCTTCGCTGGCCGCCCAAGGCGCTGCATCTGCAGATCATGCGACGACGCCCGACGTGCCCGAGCTACGCATTGCTGCGTTGACGGCAAAGGAGCAGGACGCACACCGGCAAGCCCTGCAGGAGGCCAATCGCCAGGGCAGCGCGGCGGTGGATGCGCAGCAGGCAGCGTCGGTGGCAGTGCTGGAGGCACGAGGGGTGCAGGTTGACCCGGTTGAGGTACTGAAGGTCGACAGTGACCTCCAACGAGGTGCGGCACCCGGCGCTGCCATTGAACCCGCTCGCGAGCCAACTCCGGCGCCCGCTCCTGTCATCGCGGCGCCCTCGGCGACGATTGTTGAGCCAGAGCACACACCTCCGTCGCGTGAGAGTGAGCAGCGAGTAGAGAGTCGCTATGAACGGCAAGCCGATTCGGCGCAGCGCGCAGAGGATGCCGCCCAGCAGCACGCTCGGAAAGAGGAATCGGCACCGACTGCACCAGCAGTGGACCCTCAAAGTACCTCGCAGCATGAACCGAATGTAGTGCAGGCGCGACAGAGCCAGAGTACCCCGGGGGTAATTGCTGCGGCCATTGCAGGCTCAGCCCAGCCAGTTCAGATGCAAGAGCCCAAGGCTGAGCCTCCCGCGCATCAGGCCCGTGTTGAGCCGCAGATGCTTACCGACGCAATGCCGGTACAGGCTGCCGCCGCTACAGCTCAAGACGAAGCAGAGAAGCCACTGCCGCGACCTTTTCAGAACGAGCAGGCGCCAAGGACCGCGCAGGAAGTCCTGTTGGATCTCCCAGTATCGTTGCCACCGACCCGGGACAACCCGGAGCTGGAGGCTGCAGGACCCAGAACTGGCGAGGTTGGCGGAGACGCTACCCATCAGGCGGTGCTCCCCTCCTCGCCCTCAGGTGAGAAATGCAACCTCGCAGAACATGCACACCCGCGGCCCACCGCTCTGGCGGAGAGCAACCCAATGCAGCCCGGCCATCCCGATCACGCGCTCTATCAGCAGATCCGCGAGGGCGTGGAGGAGCTGGACGCCAAACATGGCCGAAGCTTCGATGCGACGAGCGAGAGAATGACCGCCAGCCTGCTGGTTCTGGCCAAGGACAATGATCTGTCCCACGTTGATCATGTGCTCGTAAGCAACGCCACGTCCTCCCACCCCGCCGGGCATACCCTCTTCGTGGTGCAGGGCGAGGCGAGCGATCCCGCCCATCTGCGCGCATCCATGTCCACCGCAGAGGCAGCGCAGACGCCAGTGGAGGAATCACTGCTGCAGTTTGATTCGGTCAGCAGGGAGGCGCAGCAGCGCGCACTGGCCAATCAGCAGGAGCAGCTATTGCAGGATGAGCGAGCACAGCAGGACATCCAGGTGCGCGCGGCAAGCATGGGATGAGGGGCAGGTTCGGATGCCGGCGGGATCAGCAGTTGGCCCTTGCTCGTCATTTCACACCCAGATGGCAACAGCGGGGGCTGCACAGCAACGGGGCTCCGCGCCGTCGATGTCGGCTATCGGCTAGCTCGGTTGCTCAGACAATGCATCCGCCGGGATGGCGCGGCGTCTCTCTCCGTCGAAGAGCAGACACTCCGCATACGTCTCGTTGAGCCGGAGCACTTCCTTCTGCAGATCCGAGATGCCGGTAAGGATGGCGAGATGCTGCCCGGCCATCATCGACATATTGTTGCTCATGCGGATGACATTGATCGCCAAGGGCGTAGGTAAGCCATCGCGCCTCCGGCTCAATGCGTGTACCCCTGCGTGCACGAATGAGTTCAGTGGTGCCCAGGCATAGGCCTTCATCTCGACGAGGTGTGGCAGCAGGTTGGCCAGAAGAGGTACCTGCGCGAATGCCTCCAGCATATTCGACAGCATCGGCAACCCCTTCTCACTCGTTCCAGCTTCCGGCGGCAGGGACAGCAGCTCGACCTGCTCTTCTGTTGCACAGTGCAGAATCCAAACGGACCGCGTGAATGACTCGTACTGGCAGCGCATCAATGCCATCGCAGAGGACGCCATGCCTTCCTGAAGCAGCGTGCGAAGGGCCGCTGCGTGCTCAAGGCTCAGCAATGCTGCGTCCATTGAGGCCAGCAATCTGGTGGAGTCATCCGCCAGCGGATGATCCACCGTGGAGAGGATCGCCTGGCGAAGCAGCGCGGATCGATTGAGCAGGTCTTCCATGACGATGACTCCTGGTATGGGCGGATGGAGCATATCCAGCTGAGGGCGCTGTTCGCCAGAGCGCATGGGTACTGATCCCACGCTTTGAGACAGCTCCAGGCCATCCTCTCCTAACAGAGGATGACCATGACCAAGATCGACCCCGAATGGCTGGAAGCCTTCGACAAGGAGCTCCTCCACCTGTTCGCCATCGACCATAGCGATGCCGGCATGGATGAGTACCTGCTGGGCTGCTACGCAGACCTGCCTCCGCGCGAAGCGGCGCTGGCGCTCGGCAGCGACTACGACCTGGAGCGCGACGATGCGCTGTGGCCACGGCCGGGCGTGCCTGTGTGAACCACGCAGCAGTCCCGCACGCCAGCATTCAAGACAAGCGATGCCAGGGCATGGCCGCTATGCTGGCAGCGCACCGGAATGGAAACCACGTATGCCCCGTTTGATCACCGCCCTGGCACTGAACCTCGTTCTGATGCTGCTGGGCGCTACACCTGCCATAGCCGTGGCGGCAGACCCACAGGTTTCCACCGAAGTGTTCGTAGAGCGCGGCGACAATCCCACCTTCGAACTGCAACAGGCGCCTGCCGTTGTGTATTCAACGGCCCCGGCCACGCCGCCCGATACCTTCCTGCAGATTCCCATGGTGGTGCTGCTGGTTGCTCAATTGGATGAGCTGGGCCACGTTTCCAACGTGATGGTGGCGCGGTCCAGCGGATTGCGGGAGATTGATCGTGCGGCCTTTACCGCAGTGGACCAGTGGCGCTTCGAACCGGTGGTGGTTGAGGGCATCGCGCGGCATGCGCGGGTTCGGGTGCGTTTGACCTTCGTGCCCACGGCCGAGGCGCCGCCCGGCTGAACTGCTGCTCCAATCTGTCGTAATTGGTCCGACGCCATGGGCATCGCTGTGGGCATCCTGCGCTTGGGGCCAATAGCGCCAAGCCCTTCAAGACCGTTGCGGCGCAATCGCGTGCGGGCTTAACACCGTGTGCGACAATCCCGAAAGCGTCAGGACTGGCAATCGTCAGTTCTGCAATTTCTTGGCATTTGGCAGTTGCGCGGGTATCTCTTGGCGTGCCACCGAAAAAGGGTGGCGCGGGCGTCGAAAACCCGTTTTTCAGAGTCAAGTGTTTACGCTTGTCAGCCGGCGTCACCTCTGCGTGGCGCCGGCTGGCAATCCGTTCGCGTTCCATGGCGGGCGGTGCGTGGGGACCTTCGGGTCCGCCGACTGACTCTGATCGGTTTTCGAGCCACGCATCGTCCGCCACCTCTATCGGTGGCGCTGCTGTCTGTCCTGTACGGAGCATTGCCATGAACGCATCGGAATTCCGCTCTCTCCACGCGCAGCACGACCCAGCCAACACTGAAGTCGAGCGCGAACCGTCTGCCGATCCCAACACCTTCGTCGCCACGCTGCACCGCATCGGAACTGGTGCGGCTGCGGATGGTCAGCCTTGGCCAGAGCGGCATCAATTGCCTGGGCGGTGTCTTCAGCTGGCGGATGCGGATTGCGCGCTGGCGGGGCTGCGCGTGGTGGCGGAGATGATGCTGGCTGCGGAGCGGACTCGGCAGAACGGCGCGCCTGAGGAGTACCTGGGGGATCGGGTGATGGAGGGGTTGAAGATGGCGTGTGTGGCGTTGACTGCGCAGGTGGCTGAGCGGTTGCAGGTGCGGGAGTAGCCCAGTTGGACCTGGCCATCTATCGCGTGCCTGCTGACCGTCCCCGCGTTTTTCTTGGCCGACCGTTCTCTTTCTAGTCCATCCCCTATCCGCAGGGCGTCCAATGAGAGCTGTGATCTATGGCGCCGTCTTGCTGGCGGCGTTGTCTGCGGCGACCGCCAGCTGTCATGTACCAAAGGCTGGCTTGGAACTGCGGGAGTTTCGGAAGGTGTCCGACGCTGAGTTTGCTGTCATGCGTGAGGAAGCCGTTCGACTTGTGCGCGAGGGCCTGGTGCTGCGCGTGCGGTACGCGGGAGAGAGGTACTTCGAGGTCAGTTGCGACGGCAAGCCAGTGATGCTGGTCGACAACTCGTTGGAGCAGCGTGTGATTGTGCTGTATGCGGATAGGTGGACCGATGTTCTGTGCGTTGTGCCGCTGATGTCGCATTGGAGTGGCCGGATTCTTCCGAAGTAATCGCTCAGTGCAATTTATGCCTACGAATCAGATCATTCGGATCCTCACTAACCCGCATCGACGTAATGCGGCATTCTTGCGTCGTAGCACGGAACGGTTTCGACTTCGAGAGTTACTGAAGCTAGCTTTTCCTCCCGTCCCATTGATTATTCGAGCTTTGGAACGCCAGCGACCGTCGGTAGAAAGTAACCTTTTTGGGGTTCCGCAAGGCACCCCCGATTCGGAGATGCCTGCAGCCGGTGCTTATTGCCTACTTACGCAACAGCACATCCCGATGGTAGTTCAGGTACTGAACCTGTGTCGCGGAGAACGGAATGCTCGGAATCTTCTGCACCACATCCCACTTCAAGCGCACCGCCTCCGGCAACTGCTTGCTCAGAATTAGCCGGCCGTCATCTTCAAACGAGATGTAGCCGCGGTCGAATAGCCGATCGATATGGGGCGCCAACATCAGTCCGTTGCTTCCATCAAGGCGCTCAGAGTTGGTACTCTTCGCCCATGGCTTAATGTGGCTAGCGATAAGAAATTTTGGCTCACTCGTACCGGTAACGCGGCAGACCTTTTCGATGTCGCTCACGCTCTTTCGGTAGATGCCCTGTCCCACCCTAGCATTGATCAGCTGTGCCTTCACTGTCTCACCAATACTGCCGTCTTCCTTGATCTCCTTGACGCGTACTTCGTCTTGCCAAGTGCCCAGGTCATCAATGTCAACATTGAGCAACGACAGTAGCTCGGCAGCCATCTCGTGGGGCACCGGGAACAGATAGGCCTGGTTGGCCTTGCCATCCGGCCTCAGCGGCGAGTACTTCCTCGGAAGACGCGGCCCAATCTTCGTCATGTGCTCGCTCACCTTTAACGGCACTTCCACCAGGTGATAGTCAACCGGAACGGCCCAGCCGTCCCTGCGCCATTCGTTGTCCGTCTTCTTGAAGTCATCAGGACGATCTTTCGCATAGTGCGCGCCATTGACTATTGCGACAGCCTTGATTCGAGTATTGGCAAACGCAAAGACCACATCACCCGGACACACCTGGGTCATGTGCTCATAGAAGGGATTCGTCTTCCCTTCTACATTGGTCTTCGGCGACCACAAGTAGCCTGCCTTAACAGCCCGATCAAACGTCTGCTTCTGGTTCACCCACCAGTACGCCATCCTCGCTTCCCCTGTCTCATCTAGTTGATGCGGCCTATTGGCCTCCGAGACGGGATAGTACCTTTCGATGTCGCAATCGGCACGATTTTGCCCAATAGAGTACTAGGCACGGATGCCCCGGCTTCCTTCTTTAGCTTGACGGGACGAGATGCCTCACAATCGGCTCCCTTCGCGCTCTCGCCCCACGTCCTCCTGGCTGGCGTTGATAGTCTCGAACCGCACCTTGTCCATCGCGTTCAGCGCCAGGCCGCCAGGTGGACGGGCACCGGGTAGACCGCTTAGGAAGCGGTGCGGATGCGGACAGTCAGCCTTTGCCGGAACGGAATCAAATGACTGGGAGCTACCTTCAGTAGACAGATGCGGATTGCGTACTGGCAGGCCTGCGCGTAATCGTAGAGCTGATGTGGACTGCTAAAGTCACACAGCAGAACGCTGCTACCGAAGAGTACATTGGGAACCAGATGATTAATCGGTTGAAATGACGTCAACCCCATCAATTGCGCGTGTTTCCGAGCAATTTAATGTGCATGGACAGACCAGCCTCACCTAATGTCTCCATAGACTAAAAACGCTCCCCACCAGTTCGGATTTGAATGCGGGCACTGCCCTCATGCCGGGGAAATCAATCTCAGCAAATTAACCATTAACATGTCACTGACCCGAAGCCGAGCCACGCCTCGGAGTATTTTCATTCCGGGGATAGCCACCTGTGTCCTGGCGCTCTCAAGTCGAAAACGATTTGCGCTCTTTAACCCCAAAAACTCTCCGCGACAGGCACAAAAATCAAAGGAACTACAACCACTAACCGCGAAGTCCCAGGATGATTTCAGAACTTAAATCCTGCTCCCACAAACTCTTTATTAAGTCAATCTCATCATGCGATAGCAACTCTCTACCAACCGCCTCCTCGAGCAACTGAATTTGCTTGAATATTATCTTCCGCCCTTCCACAGTAAATGGCCCTGGGCCAGCAGCTCCGTTTCTCCGGACCGGCCAACGATAAGTGGAATTTCCTCTGAAAATTTGCAACCAGTCTCTAAAGTCTAAATATGGCTGCAACCAGGCCTTCCCATTCTTGATCATACTTTCGGTCGACTTGTCCCTCCTAACGACAGTGCAGGTCCAACAACCGAACCTTCCAGAAGCACAAGGCGGAGCCAGCGGAGACTTGACCATTGGACACTCCTCGGTTGCCCCCCTATAAAGTTCTTCTAACGCAATTGAATCAATCGATGACGGAAGAGAAATCGACTGTGCAGCAGCCCATACCATCTCAAGATCAAAGTCCAGCACTGGGAGGAAAAGATCTCGCTGAGCACCTTCGCGCTGAACCTGCCATATATCACTCTCATTTCCACCCTTCGCTAGCGATCTGTCACGCTGGTGACTTTCGCCAAAGCGCAGGCCAAGAACTACTGCAGCATCGCCGGGTGAGGAATTGATAAAGCGCTGAACTGGAAGCACCCTAAGTCCTTTCGTGCACCACCGGAATCGATTGGTCGGGGGGGCATACCCACGACCAACCACCCTAGCAAAGAACCCTTCTTTCAATGGAGCCTTCAGAATCTCTATCCGCAAATTTGGAAATATCGCAGGAAGCTCCCTTCGCATTCCTTCTAGGGTCTTCTTTGCGAATAGATCGAGCTCTGGATTCTCAACTCCAGTATCACAATAGATTACGGTGATACTGTTATTCTCGCAGCCAGACTCTATGGATGCGGCAAGAAATACCTTCAATGCAGCGGTCGAGTCTTTCCCCCCAGAGTATCCAATTATCCAGGATCGACCTCGGTTACTCCGAATTTCTCTAGCACACCTTGAAATGGCGCTACGGATCATCACTCCCCCAGACCAGAAAAGCCAACATTAACGCTTTTTACGAGTTGAGGAACGAATCGCCGAGCAATAATGTTGAGCTGACCATCTACAAGCTCAAGATGGCGTTTGATTGATTTTCTCCACAGCAGATAGCAGAGCACCACCGCGACTAGAGAAACGTGCAGGACCAGCCCACCCTTTCCGCCGAGCGCAAGCCCCGAACCCAGGATCGATGCAGCCAGCGATATCCATATACCACAGTACGTACTCGTCACAATAAGGCCGTTAAAGAAGACCCCCTTGCTCCTTATCTCAAGAGACTTGTCAGAATCGATCAGCGCGTAGAAGTGAGGGGAAATCTCCGACCATGATTTCCCACGCAAATCTGGCACAACCGAAATGAGCCGATCTCTAACCCGCTCATTGACCCCTCCAAATGCCGCTTCGGAAGCCCATTTCCCCAAGAGCAAACCGTAAACTCCTCCTGCTATATATCCACACAGGAGAAGCTTAGATGCATCCATCTTCCAAAAAGAAAACTCGTAGCCCAATGTGAATGTGCACGTCAAATCAAAGTAAGCCAGGATTATTAGTCCCGGCGCCAATGCTCTGAGCGACTTTAAGAGCGCGTATTCCATGATGCCCCCTATCCATTGCGATAGGGTACAGCTTATCCCGCCCCCGTCTCGTGAGGAGCGACGTTGCTACGTAGAACGGATTCACCCGTGGCCATAAAAAAAAGGGCGACCAATGGTCGCCCTTTTCACGTCAATTATTTGACGAAATCAAACCCCAACAGGATTAGCCTTCTCCGGATCAATCTTGTACTGCTTGATCGCCCGTGCCACATCCTTAGCCGTCATCTTCCCGTCCTTCGCCAGCGCCGCAATCGCGGCATGCGCGATGTAGTACCGGTCAACTTCAAAGAACCGGCGCAGGTTCGCACGCGTATCCGAACGACCGAAACCATCCGTACCCAGCACGGTGTACGACATCGGCACGAACGCGCGGATCTGGTCCGCATACGCACGCACGT
>Ga0302347_1003239_pt1 | contig 14748 bp, 9 predicted proteins | sample PhyWR1_FD_202178 | JGI IMG/M metagenome (GOLD analysis project Ga0302347, IMG submission 202178) | Leaf surface microbial communities from wheat plants in UC Gill Tract Community Farm, Albany, California, United States - DLSL W.R1 (v2)... | ecosystem: Host-associated > Plants > Phyllosphere >...
AATGACCAATGCTATCTTGCGACATAATTTAAGAATTATTGAAAAATAATTTTGCAAATTTAGATTATTTTATAGTCTCAGAAATTTTTTTGGAAAAAATGTAATGTTAAAGAAAAAGACAGTTGCTGATTTTATCTTATTAAACTGATAATGAGTATATTGATTGCCGTTTAAAAACGTTGATTTAAAGATAAGCGAGGAAGCTCCAGAACTTTCTATTTTTGAGATAGCTTAGGTTTTGGTCATTGGCATACGCTTCTCTTTCAAAACTGATGCTGCGATAAGCCAAATCTGCATTTTTGCATCTGAGATATCTGATATAATATTCGGAAAGGTACCAGATGTAAAACGGAATGATTAAAAGTTCCAGCTGCTGCTGAAGGTGGATTTTCTCGTGGTTGATGAGAATCTCATTATGTCTCAACTCTTTTTTCCTCAGCAAAATAAACGGAAACAAGGTAATCCCCGAAATTTTAGTATTTTTGAGTAATCTTTGGCAGATGATTATCATTTTGAGAAGTCAGAGGTTAGATGTTAGAATTTAGATGCTGAAACTAAATTGTAATGGATAAAGCCGGATTGAAGACTAACCCCGCAGCCCGAATTGAACGGAAATCCTTTTTTGTGGCTACTAACGTGCAACTTAATGGAAAGCGTCTGCAAAAAAGATTGGGAGTGGAAGGCGGAAATAGCTGCCATAATAATTCTCATTAATAATCTATCAAAGATAAAAATTTTGGTACAGTTTTTAACTTATGAAACTAAATGACATCAAAGAACATGAGGACTTCTACTACAACGAGCAAGGTTACAAGGTTTTCACGGAGAAATTCCATCTGAAACGTGGCTATTGCTGTAAAAGTGGATGCCGGCATTGCCCGTATGGGTACGACAAAAAGACGGATACATTTATTAAAAAATCTAAATAATATTACAATGAAAAAATATTTCTTCATATTACTGGCAGCAGTTTCCTTGGGCGTGACTTCTTGCAGCCCTTTCAACGTGAAATCTGACTACGCAGCGACAGCAAATTTTACCAACTACAAAACATATTTGCTGAGAACAGACGACCTGAAACTGAACGATATCGACAAAGACAGAGTCCTGAACGAATTGTCGAAACAATTGCAGGCAAAAACGTTGACGTCGGCTCAGAATCCGGATTTGATTATCAATGTGAAAGCTTCGCACAAAAAAGTGCAGGATGTGACGACGTCTTACGGCGGCGGATTCGGCTGGGGAAGACCTTGGGGCTGGGGAGGCGGCTTCGGAATGGGAAATACGTGGACGAACAATTACAACAGCGGAACCATCGTAGTAGACATCGTGGATGCGAAAACTCAAAAATTGGTTTGGCAGGGAATCGGAAGCGGACTTTCTGTAGATTCGCCAAAGTCTAAACAAAGACAAATTCCGGAAATCGTAGCTGAGATCATGAAAAATTATCCGCCGCAAAAAGGGAAATAATTTTTAATCTCGCAGATTTTACAGATTCAGCAGATTAAATATTTTTTGAAAAAATCTGCTTGATTCGCAAAATCTGCGAGAATAATTTTACAAAATATTACCATTTCGTTATTTAAAATGAAATGGTTTTTTTATTCCGAAATTTTGGTGACAAGAAGTTCTTTTGCTTCCTTCAAAACTTCTGATTTTCTTTCTTCATTCAAATCCAGAAAATCTAATAAATTCTGATTATTGAATAATTCTTTAGCCAAGACACATTTTTCTTCCAGCAATTTTTGTTTTTGTTTTCCGTCCAATGTGGTAAGGCAAGTAATTGGATAAAGTGCATTTTGGTCAACCAGGCTTTTGATGTTTTTATCTTTCGGATAATCCCAAGACAGAAGTCGGAGACCGTAATATTCTGCAAAAGCCACAGAATCCTTGGTGAAATAAGTATTTGTGATAAGCCAGCCGTCGGTAAATTCGGTTTGAGTTCCGAAGAGATTATAATTGATTCCAGAAATATCTTTGATTCTTGATAAAACGTACATCGGCGTTGTGACGGAGATTTTGGTCTCCTGATCGTTGCGGAACTTACATTCTACCCAATAAGTCTTTTCCTCTTTCTTAGCAATCACGTCGGCTTCGTGCGTTACAGAATGTCCTTTGATAAGCTGCCCGGTTTCGGTTTTGTAGCCGATATTCTGGAACACTCTTGCAATCCACTGTTCGAAATAAAATCCTGCAGGTCCCAATTCCAGCAACGCTTTTTTCAAACTATATCTTGCTGCGACAGAGTTTGAGATTTTCTTCAACTCGTCGAAAGCCAGTTTGTAAATCTCTCTGGTCATGATCCCATCCACGCAGTCGGGTAAAATATGGGAGATTACCGTTTTAATCGAAGCTTCGTCAGCGCCCGATTTCCTAAGTGAGTTTTCAAGTTTCGATATTTCGAATTCTACAATTTCGCCAGCTGTATTTTTGATTTTCATAATTGTGTTTGGTTTTTGCCGCAAAGGCGCAATTTTAAGATTTTGATAATGTTGAAAGTCGCAAATTATCTCATCGAAGATAAAAAACTTTGCGCCTTTTTATTTGATGATTTTCAATAAATTTTTGTGCCTTTGCGTTAAAATTTTCTTCGGTTTATTCTACAAACCATATTTCAAATTTACTTCCTTGTTCCAAAGGTTTATAATTAAGATAACCTTTGTGCGCTTCAATAATACTTTTGCTCAAAGTTAAACCAATTCCCGAACCGGTGACTCTGGTTGTGAAAAATGGAAGAAAAATCTTGTCTTTAATTTCATTTGAGATGCCGATTCCGCTGTCTTCAACACTTAATAATATCCTTTTATTATATGTTTTTATTTCGGTTCTGATGATTTTTTCTGACTCGTCGGCAACAGCGTAGATTGCGTTCAGATAAAGATTGATCAGACATCTTTCAATCATTTTCTGATCGGCGATTACCACTTGATTTTCCAGAGAATTGACAATTTTAATCTGATTTTTTTCAAACTCAGGTTTGAGGAAATTGAGTGCAGATTCTACAATATTCGTCAGAGAAATAGTTTTGAAAACAGGTTTCGGAAGTTCAGCAACTTGACGGTAATCGTCTACAAAATTCAGTAATTGTTTCGATTTTGAATTGATGATCATCAGACTTTCCTTCATTTCTTCCTGATCTTCTTTTTCTACAACTTCCTGATTGGCAATGTATTCAAGGTTTTGAATTAAGCTATTGACTGGCGTCAAAGTATTGAGAAGTTCGTGAGAAATCACTTTCATCAAATTATTCCAAGCCAATTTTTCTTTTTGCTCAATGATTTTCTGAACAGATTCCAGACTGATAATGCAGAAGCGGTTTTTGACATTCTGCACTTTTTTCGTCCGAAGAGAAAATGATTGTTTTACATTTTCATCAATCGAAATATCAAAGAATTCCTGAGAATTTTCGTAATTGGTTTGGTCGATGATTTTATAAAATTCTGATGTTTTCGATTCGTATAAATCCCAGGAATTATATTTCGGAATCTGAAGAATTTCCAGAAAAACAGGATTGACGTAGAAAACTTCCCACTGATTATTTTTCTCAGAAAGAATCATCAATCCTATTTCCAATTGATTCAGAATTTCTTCGTACAACAATTTGTAAGACGATAATGACAAATGTTCTTCTTTGCTTTGATAATAGAGTTTCACAGCACTATCAACCAAATTATTTCCCTCGGTTTTCGGAAAAAGAGAAAAGTCTTTTTTCTGAATTGCCAACAATATTTTCTCAGTTTTCTGAATAAATGATAAAGCTGAGATTTGAGCCAAAATAATGCAACCAATCGTCATAATCGTAAACAAGCCGAAATTAATCCACTTATTCTGAGAATAGAAATCATAGGCAAAAATCCCGCTGACAATCGCCAACAGAATAAATAACAGCCAGATAAATTGTTGCTTGTTCATCTACAATTCAAATTTTTCCATTCTTCGATACAATGCAGCTCTCGATAATCCCAGATCTTCCGCCGCGAGAGAAATATTTCCACGGTGTTTTTTCAATGCTTTTTTGATGAGAATTTCTTCCATTTCCTCAATATTGAGATTGATAATTGGTTTGTCTGATTCTTCATCTTGAGGCATCAACAATTTAAGGTTTTTCTCATTGGAAAGAATGACGCTTCTCTCAATACAATGATCCAGTTCACGGATATTTCCCGGCCAGGAATACGTTGTGAGTTCATTTGTCAAAGATTCATTCAAAGCTAAATCAGATTTGTGATATTTCTGCTTATATTTTTCGAGGAAATAATCGGCTAAAGTCGGAATATCTTCTAAACGTTCTCTCAGACTCGGAATTTGTAACTCTACGGTGTTGATTCTGTAATACAAATCTTTTCGGAAACGATTTCCTGAAACAGCTTTTTTAAGATTTTCATTGGTCGCAAAAATAAATCTGACATCCAAAGTTCGTTCTTTATTTTCTCCAATTCTCGTCAATTTTCTGTTTTGAATCAAGCTCAATAATTTGGTTTGAAGATGGAGCGGAAGATTCCCGATTTCGTCTAGAAAAACAGTTCCGTTCTGCGCATTTTCAATCTTCCCGGAATAATCCTGATTGGCATCGGTAAATGCACCTTTTTTATAACCAAACAATTCCGCCTCAAACAGATTCTCGGAAAGACTTCCCAAATCGATGTGGACAAACGGCTGACTCTTCCTTTCCGACAGTTCGTGAAGATATTCTGCCAGGACGTATTTTCCGGTTCCATTTTCTCCCAAAAGCAAAACATTCGCGTCAGTCGGCGCAACTTTCGTGATTTGTTCCATCACTTCCTTCATTGCAAAAGACGCAGTTTCCAACTGGTATTGATTGGTTTTTACGCTGACATTTTCCCATTGATTCAGTTTTTTGTTCTTTCTTGAGATATCAACTGCGAGGTTCACGGAAGCGTAGAGTTTTTCATTATTCCAGGGTTTCAGGATAAAATCGGAAGCACCATTTTTCAAAGCTTCAACCGCCAATTCCACTTCGCCGTAAGCTGTCATCAGGATGATTGGAAGCTGAGGCTCCAGCGTTTTGATTTCGTTCATCCAGTATAGTCCGTCTTGTCCGTTTTCAAAACCTTTCCGGAAATTCATATCCAGAAGAACGGTGTCAACTTGTTTTTCGGCTAAAAACTTTAAAATATTCTTCGGCTGGCTGAGACAGCTCACTTCCGTGAAAAATTTCTTGAGCCAGACTCTCGCCGAAAACAAAATATCCTCGTCGTCATCCACAATTAAAATATGAGCTTCTTTTTTTCGCATTTTTATATTTTGAAGATTTAATTTGATAATCCTTCGAGAGCCTCAGGATGACAATCGTCCGAACACACGTATTAACTATCAACTAAAAACCAATTACTACCAACTAAAGTTGTCCGTTTTCGCACAAAAAGTGTCCGATAATGAACAGTCTTAAAATTAATAAAATTATATTTAATCACATTTTCAGAGAGTTATATACTTATAAATCTCTGGCATCTGCATTGTGTAATAGTCTGTAGATAAATAAGTTATCGTCAATATGGATACGAAAATAGTAAAAAAGAAGTCTAAATTAAAATTAATATCGATTATCGTTGTTTCTGCTTTCGCAGTTTCAGTTTTTGGATGGTACTTTCTGAATCAGAAAAAAACTTATAATGTGAAATTGGAAGATATCCAGACTGATGTTGTTACGAACGGGAAATTCGAAGATATGCTGATGGTAACGGCGCAGACACAATCTCTTAATTCATCTTTAGTAAATGTAGTGGAAGGCGGCGCAGTGAAAGAAATTTTTGCAGAAGACGGCCAGATGTTGACTAAAGGACAACCTATCGCCAGAGTTTATAATCCGAATACGGAATTTAATTATCTGAATCAGGAAACGGGAATTATGCAGCAAATCAGCCAGATGAGAAGTTCGCTTTTGGAACTGAAAAATCAGGAATTTAACCAAGATAAAGAATTGCTTCAGTCTCAAAATGATTATAATACGGCGCTGCAGAGTTTCAATCTTCAGAAAAGATTGTACGATGCGGAAATCGGAAAGAAAACCGATTATGATATCGCATTACAAAATCTGAATTATCAGAAACAAAGAAAAGTAATTGTCGAAAAAGGAGCTTCCAGTGAAAAAGCTTCGAGAAATTCTCAGTTTTCTGCCATCAATAGTTCCATTGATCAAATGGAAAAAAGTTTGAATATCCTTCGTTCCAACAAAAATAATTTCCTGATTATGTCGCCGGTTGCCGGAAGATTGTCCTCATTCAATATCTCATTAGGACAAAATTTGTCATCTGGCGAAAGTATCGGAAAAGTCGATTTGATGGGCGGTTACAAACTTATTGCAAAGGTGGATGAATATTATATCAACAAGCTGACGGTCGGAATTAAAGGCAGTCTGGACAATAACGGAAAGGAATACGAAGTGATCATCAGCAAAATTCTACCGGAAGTCAAAGACGGTCAGTTTTCCGTAGAATTGAATTTTATTGATGCAAAAATTGAAAACTTAAAAATCGGGATGACCTTTGGTGTGAAACTTAAATTATCTGCTGACACGCAAAGTATGATGATCCCAAAAGGTAATTTCTACAAAGACACCAACGGAAAATGGATTTTTGTCCTGAAAAATAACAAAGCTGAAAAACGAAATATCAGCCTTGGAAGAGAAAATCAAATGTATTATGAAGTCGTTTCGGGATTGAAACAGGGTGAAACTGTGATTACATCGGATTATACGGAACTTAAGAAATATGAGATATTGGATATTAGAAAATAGACTGATAGATGATAGACCTTCAATTCTAAAACTTTAAACAAAATATTGAACTTAAAACTTAAAACTAAATTACAATGATAAATATTCAAAACCTTTCAAAAGTATATAAAACAGAAGATGTTCAAACTAACGCTTTAAATAATGTAAGCCTCAACATCAAAGAAGGCGAATTTGTAGCGATAATGGGACCTTCCGGTTGTGGGAAATCGACTTTCCTTAATATCCTTGGGCTATTGGACAGCGCTTCCTCGGGTTCTTATCAGTTTGAAACCATAGAAACCATAGGAACTTCTGAGAAGAAAAAATCGGACATCAGAAAGAAAAACATCGGTTTCATTTTTCAGAATTTTAATCTGATTGATGAACTGACGGTTTATGAAAATATCGAATTGCCATTAATTTACAACGGCGTTTCTTCCTCAGAAAGAAAAAAAAGGGTGGAAGAAATTATGGAAAAAATCAACATTGCACACAGAGCTAAGCATTATCCACAGCAACTTTCCGGAGGTCAGCAGCAAAGAGCAGCCGTTGCAAGAGCATTAGTCACAAAGCCAAAATTAATTCTTGCCGATGAGCCAACCGGAAACCTCGACAGCTCCAACGGAAATGAAGTGATGAATCTTTTGGCAGAACTTCACAGAGAAGGTTCTACCATCGCGATGGTAACGCACTCTTCTTACGACGCAGGTTACGCTTCCAGAATCGTGAATATGAAAGACGGTGAGATCTTCAGCGAAGAACATTCTTCCCAAAGAAAAGACGTCTTCGAAAAAGCGGATTCCAAGAATTTTGAATAATTTCTTAGTGTATTGTATATGGTATTTAGTTTTTAGAGATACAGAATGATATTAAAACAAAATACCAAAAACCAAAAACCAAATACCAAAACTATGCTCAACAACTGGCTCAAAATTGCCTTCATTAATTATAAAAAGAACTGGCTTTCTACCATTATCAATTTGTTTGGATTGACGATTGGTTTGACGGGATTTATGCTCATCCTGATGCACTGGAATGATGAAGAATCTTTTGAAAAATGGAACCCGAAGAAAGATCAGATTTACGCTTTCCAAACCTACAACAAAAAAGAAAACTCTTATGGGAACAATGTTTCTATTCCGATAGCAAAACGTGCAAAAGAAGTTATTCCTGATATCACGGATTACGTCTTGTTCAAAAGTTCAGAATTGGGCTTTAAAATAACCACCAAGTCCAAAACAGTCTACCAAGAGGGTGGAATGAATGTGTCGGATAATTTTTTCGAATTTTTCCCATTCAAACTTATTGATGGGAGTTATAAAAATGCTTTGAAAGATGGTGGCGTCATTGCACTTTCTACAACTGCTGCCAAAAATCTTTTTGGTAAGACCAATGTTGCTGGTGAAAGTCTGAAATTTAATAACCAAAACTTTGTTGTAACGGCAGTTTACGAATTACCAAAAGAAAATAGCCAGATAAAACCAGAGTTTCTTCTAAAGCCAGTAGAACCAATGAAAAACGATGAAAACCAATGGGGAAATTTTGGCTATGGTTGCTTTTTTATGCTTGGGAAAGATGCAGATCCTGTGATTGTTCAACAAAAAATTGTAAAGGATGTTTTTGAATATAGAGCCAAATTAAATGCAGGAGGTTCAGGCGTTACACCACAAAAATATTTAGAATTATATGGACCCAATGATTGTTTGCTAACGCCGTTGGATAAAATAAAACTTCACGCCAAAGCATCTTGGTTCGGAACAGGAGATTTCAAAACGATGATGATTCTGTTCACACTTTCTGTATTAATAGTGATTTTATCAGCCATCAATTTTATTAATCTTAAAACGGCACAGGCCTCTCAACGGGCTAAAGAAATCGGCGTGAGAAAAGCCATTGGAAGTACAGAATCAAGTTTGGTTCTTCAGTTCTTGATGGAAACTTTCGTGATTTGTTTCGTCTCATATCTCTTGTCTCTTGCTTTGACGGAAATTCTTTTACCAAGCTTTAATAAGTTTTATGACAAAGAAATTGTTATGAATGATTGGCATATTTACTTTTATTCATTGGCGATGGTTTTGGCCGTGACCTTGATTTCAGGATTGATTCCGGCTACTTATCTGGCGAACTTTAAAGCCATCGAAACATTGAAAGGAAACTTCGCCAGAAGCAAACACGGCATTTGGCTACGAAATGGGATTTTGACTTTGCAATTGATTATCTCTTCTTTCTTCATCATCGGGAGCATAATTGTAAACCAGCAGGTCAAATATATGATGAATAAAGATCTTGGCTACAGCGGAAAACAGATTTTGATGGTAAACTTCAGCGAAGAAAAGCCTAAACCCTGGCTGAAATATGAACGGCTTAAGAATGAAATGAGGAAGATACAAGGTATAAGTGATATTTCTTATGGAGAAGTTGTTCCCGGAAATGGCAGATCAAGCGATTCCAATATGGATTATATGGATAAAAGCATACAAGCCCAACACGGATCTATGGATTATAATTATCTGAAATTCATTAATGTAAAATTAAAAAAAGGCCGTTGGATCGATCCAAAACTTGCATCTGACACGATAAGTAATGTTTTGGTTAATGAAGCTTTTGTGAAAAAATTTGGTTGGAGTGATGAAGAAGCCTTGAAGAACATATTTCATCCCGGGTTTGATTATCAAAAGGATTATCACATTGTAGGAATTGTAAAAGATTTTAATATCAGAAATCTAAAAACCACCATAGAGCCCATCGTATTTTTCCACTACAGAGAAACCGATTGGAAGAGATTTGATGTCTACAATATCCAATTGAAAATCGACCCTAATGACATCGACGGAACGGTAAAAAGAATAAAATCCTACTGGCAGAAAAATGTAGAGCCCGGCTATCCTTTCGATTCTTATTTTATTGATAAAAAATTTGCCGAGAGTTTTGTTAAATACCAGAAACAGCAAACCTTATTTACAATTCTCAATGCCATGGTTTTGATGGTTGCATTGCTAGGATTATTCGCCTTGTCATCATTGATGATCGAGCAGAAACTGAAAGATGTTGCGATTAGAAAAACACTTGGTGCATCCAACAGAACTTTGATTTTCGGACTGACTAAACAATTCCTTTGGATCACTTTTATTGCTGTTTTAATCAGCATTCCAATCAGTTATTATCTGATGAACGAGTGGCTGAAAGATTTTGCTTACAGGATTGATATGCCGGTTTTACCTTTTGTTTTAAGCCTTGTCATTTTGCTTCTGCTGACTTTCTCTGTAGTAAGCATCAAAGCCTACCAAGCTACAAAAGTGAACCTTATAAAATATCTGAAATACGAGTAAAATCTGTTGACAATTGTCGGTTGATCGTTGATAGGAATTATCAACTGGCAACTATCAACCATCAACTAAAAACCATCAATTATGTTAAAAAACTGGCTCAAAATAGCATTCATCAATTACAGAAAAAACTGGCTTTCCACGATCATTAATATTCTTGGACTGAGTGTCGGCTTGTGTGTTTTCCTGTTGATATTTATCCATTGGGAGGACGAAAAGTCTTATGAACAATGGGTTCCTGATAAGGAGAATATTTATATGGTAGAATTTCAGACGGATAAGAATGCCTACAATCTGGTAGTGAATTATCCCTTCCTGCTCAATTCTAAAATCAAGTTTTCTGAGGTCGAAAATTATTCGGTTGTCAACAATTGGACTTATCTGAAGCAAAAATTGGTGGCAGACGGCAGATCTACATTTACCAATCCTATTTTTGTGACGGAAGATTTTTTTAAAATTTTTCAATACGAGAAACTGGCTGGTTCGTATAACAATATATTTGTAGATGATCATTCGATTGCAATCTCCGAGGATGTTGCCAAGCAGCTTTTTGGAGATGAATATCTGAAATCTATCGGGAAAACAATTATTTCTGATAATGACAATGAAAAATTCCTTGTTCAGGCTATTTACAGATTACCTGACGCAGCGGAAAAAACGGTCTTTCGGCCTGGATATCTCATCAGACAACCTTTTATCGACAGTAATAAGGAACAGTGGACCAACTACAGCTACATTGGGTTTTTCAAACTGAAGCCAGGAACGGATGTCCGTAAACTCGAAGAAAAGTTATCCGCATTGCAGTATACGCAGGAAAAAATCAGTGCAAAAAAATATGGCTATACTCAGGATTTTGAAACAAAAGTCTGGCTTACCAACGTCGAGGATTTAAAACTGGATGCTAAGTCAGGTGGTATTGATAAAGGTGACAAGAAATCTCTGGAAATCCTTTTGCTGTTATCATTATTGCTGTTGATATTATCCTGTATCAATTTGATCAATCTGAAAATTGCACAATCCTCACAGCGGGCCAAGGAAGTCGGCGTACGGAAAGTCATCGGAAGTTCCGCAAGAAAACTGGTGACCCAATTCCTGATGGAAACCTTTATTTTGTGCTTCGTAGCTTATATTCTGGCGTTTGCTATGGTAGAATTATTATTGCCGGTTTACAACAGGTTTCTGGGTAAGGCTATTGAGCTTGACAACATAAATATCTTCCTTTACACAGGTCTGCTGCTGGTTATTTTTGCGTTGTTTTCAGGATTGATTCCAGCTGTTTACCTTTCCAATTTCAAACCTATCAATACGTTGAAAGGCAATTTCGCCCGAAGCAGACAGGGCGTTTGGCTACGAAACTCTATTTTGAGCTTACAGTTGATAATCGCCTCGTTTTTCATAATCTGCTCATTGATTATCAATACGCAGGTCAATCATATGTTGAAGAAAGATTTGGGTTTCCGGGGTGACCAGGTTTATCAGATCACTTTCAATAAAACCAACTACTCGGATGCCTATTTTAATTCCAGAAAATACGAGCTGCAAAAATCGAAAATCAAATCATTCCCAGGCGTAATAGATATTACAGCATCTGCACAGACAATGGGAAATGGCGTAAACAGTACATCCGGTGCCAGATATGTAAAAGATTCTACCAAGAGTGTCAGCGCAGGTATCGGTGCTATAGATCTTAATTATTTCGATTTCTACAAGATAAAATTTGTTGCCGGCAGAGATTTGAATCCAAAGCTGACCTCCGACACCGCAAAATCTATCGTCGTAAATGAAGCTTTGATAAAGAATATGGGATGGAATGCGAAACAGGCTTTAGGGAAAGAATTATCCACCGGAATGGATGATAAACACAAAAAATTAGAAATAGTGGGTGTGGTAAAGGATTTCTATTATGGTGGCGTAAATAACGAGGTCCAGCCTGTGATTTTCTTTAATTATAACAGAAACTGGGCAAGAAATCAAATGACAAATCTACAGATCAAGTTGTCAGGAGATAATATTGAAGAAAATCTTGCTCAAATTAAACACTACTGGGAAACCGACGTAGAGCCAGGCTATCCCTTCAACGGAAGTTTTGTAGACAAACAATTTGCTAAAACATTTGAAAAATTCCAGAAACAGCAGACGCTTTTCACGGCTTTAAACATCGTGGTTCTGGTTATTGCATTGTTAGGATTATTCGCCTTGTCATCATTATTAATAGAGCAAAAACTAAAAGACGTTGCCATCAAGAAAACCTTGGGTGCAGACGAGAAAACCATCATTTGGGATTTGACAAAAAGATTTCTAATCATCTGTTTTCTAGCCGTTATTTTAAGCATCCCACTCAGTTATTATGCAATGAATGAATGGCTGAAAGATTTCTCTTACCGCATCGAAATGCCTGTTTGGCCTTATTTGCTGAGTATGATTTTATTATTGATTTTGACCTTCACAGTTGTGAGTTTCAAAGCTTACCGGGCGACAAAAATTAACCTCGTAAAATACCTCAAATACGAATAATAAAAATTCCCCTCCCGTGGAGGGGTGGCAAAAATTCGGAATTTTTGACGGGGTGGTTTATCCAGTCACCAATAAATAAAAAACAATGAAAAAACTATTCTTCATATTCATCATCAACCTTTTCCCTGCGCAACAAACCTGGACCTTGAAACAATGCCTGGATTATGCCTCTGCCAATCACCCGTTGGTGAAACAATCATCGGTTAATATTCAAAAAAATGACCGCCAGATCTCTGCTGCTAAAGGAATGCTTTTACCGTCTGCAGAAGCCGGAATCAATCATAACTACAACTTCGGAAATGGGATCAATCCGCAGAATAATCAGCGTGAAAGCGTCAATACCCAAAACGACAATTTCTACGCACAAGCCAATTGGGAACTGATGAACTGGCGAAATTACCTCAATATTTCACTTTCCAAAATCAACCGTGAAACGTCCACTTTCCGGATGAAACAGGCGCAAAATGAAGTAAAACTAAACGTCATCCAAATGTTCTTCAATTATCAGAACAACAGAAGCTGGCTGGAGGTTTTGGAAACGCAAATCTCCGGAATCGAAGACCAGATCACACGTACCGAGAAAGAAGTGGAAATCGGAAACCGCCCAAAAAGCGATGTGTACGACATCAAAGCCAACCTCGGAACTTTGCAGGAACAATGGGTTTCCGCCAAGAATTCCAGAGACTTGTCCAAAATCAATCTGCTGAATGCTTTGGCGATTACCGCCGATTCTCTGGATTTCAAAATGGAAGATGACGCGCTGGCGCATTCCAATTTTAATGATGCCGATTTGGTGAAAAAGCTCTTGGAAAAAAGTCCCGCTTATCAGTCCGTTCAGACTGAAATCAGAGCGCAGCAGAAAAACATTGCCATCGCAAAATCTGCCTATTTACCAACGCTGAATGGCTCCTACATTTGGTCCACTTTCTACAGCAAAACTTTGGGCGAGCCGGCGGACGCATTTTCCTATCAATTCAAAAGGAACAAAAATCAGCAGTTAGGCTTCGGACTCAATATTCCTATTTTCAACAAACTTCAAGTAAAAAATAACGTCGAGATTGCGAAACTAAACGTCATCAATTCCAATTACGACAAAGAAATCGTCATTAATAATCTCACGCAAAGCATCAATTCCATCAAGGCACAGTTTCAGAATTCCGAAGAAAAATATAATTTATTAACGGCAAATTTCGAAAATCAAAAACTCTCTTTCCAAAAATCCGAAGAGAAATACAAAGAAGGATTGATGGACGCTTACACATTTTTTGTTGTCCGAAATAACTGGTTACAAGCCAATTATAATCTCATCAACAGCAAAAACGAAGTTATCCAGCAAACTGAATTGCTCAAAGTTTTCGAAGCTGGATTTTAATTAAAACACATTTATTTCTTATATTATTTTCTCCAGTCCTTCCGAAGCCTCGTACTTCGGAGGGATTTTTTTTTCAATATTTGGGCGCCTTTGTCCGCCTTCCGTTCCCAAACCTAACGAAGTGGTTTGACGAAGTCAATCTTTTTTGCCGACGATTTCCCTCTGATTCGAATCAAATTCAAAGCAAAAAACGATTTCCACTCAAGTCGGGGGGCGGTTTTCAGTACAAATCAACAGTCAGCATAAAACCCCGTTTTGTCATTCCGGAGGAAACCTAACGAAGTGGTTCGACGAAGTCAATCTCAGCAGTTTAGATTCCTCCGGAATGACAAAATTGATGTGAACTGTTTTTTTTGATTTTCTTTGATGAGTTTTACGCCTTTGCGCACTCAAAAATACTTTCAATAGATTCAAAAAATCTTTGTGAACTTTGTGTTCAAATTCCCTCGTTTTTTCAATTTAAAAATCGCATTTTTATATCTTCAAGAATGATAAATAAATCTTTGTGCAATTCGTCTTAAAAAAAACATTTCAAGCTCAACCTTTACTAAGCGAAGCGCCTTTGTGACCTAAACTATTCTCAATACTGATAAAAAAATCTTTGTGAACTTTGTGTTCAAAATCCCTCGTTTTTCTATTTAAGATCCTCATTTTTATATCTTCAAGAATGATAAATAAATCTTTGTGCAATTCGTCTTAAAAAAAACATTTCAAGCTCAACCTTTAATAAGCGAAGCGCCTTTGTGACCTAAACTATTTTCAATACCGATAAAAAAATCTTTGTGAACTTTGTGTTCAAA
>Ga0302347_1003240_pt1 | contig 14745 bp, 20 predicted proteins | sample PhyWR1_FD_202178 | JGI IMG/M metagenome (GOLD analysis project Ga0302347, IMG submission 202178) | Leaf surface microbial communities from wheat plants in UC Gill Tract Community Farm, Albany, California, United States - DLSL W.R1 (v2)... | ecosystem: Host-associated > Plants > Phyllosphere >...
GTGCGCCCTGGCTTCATCCGCAGCTTTACGGGCAGCGGCATGCTCAGCAGCGCGGCGGGCACGCTCAGCCTCAGACAGCGGCGCCCAGTCCACCTCCACCTTTTCAGAGTTGCCGGTCTGGTAGGAGCCAAAACGCCCCACGACGTAGGAGCCACCGGCATCCGGCCGGAACAGCTGTAGCCAGTACCAAAACTTGCCGCCTTTGCCGCAGGTTTTGCGCTTGGCCATGCCCACGTCCAGCGGCAAGTCCTTGTCCCGGAAGATGATGCCAAATTGCTCCATCTGGGCAACGACGGAATGCATGTTGTCCATGACGCGCCGCCCCGCTCAAGCCACCAGGGGGCAGGTTTTTAGAAAAGGCGGGTGCCCACAGTAGCTGGACAATAGCGCTTCCAAACAACCACGTCCACTGAAAGGGGCACCCATGAAAGTATCACTACGTTTTGCACTGGACGAAGACCTCAAACTTCGCCGAGACTTGCCGGATTCAGACCACATCATCCCCATCAGCGAAAACTTTTCGCCCATACCAAACGTTGGAGATATGGTCTGCTTCGACTGGCTCTGGGGCGGGGAAATCTTCGTAGTCCAATCCAAAATTTTCATTTGGGACGAGCCCCAGCAGCTCGGTGTCCACATAGGACTGCGAGAGCAAGGACCGATCCCTCACGAACAGCTCTAAGTTGACCTTCAACCCGAACTGTCACCATCCGTGGTTGCGGCTTCAATTCCAAAGCTTTCTTGCGCTCTTCAGCGCGTCTGCGCCAAGCAATAGGTTCGAGAGGTTTCATCGATCAGGCCGTTTCAAAAAAAGCACCCAGGGTGCAGAGAGGCGGAACGGGCCGGCGTGGCAAGCCCATGAGTTCAGGTTCATTCGGTGGCATTCGTGGACCAGTGTTCATCAGGCGCGAGATAAGCGCGGCGTAATGCGCTGCGGTCAGCAACGTAGGGTTTATCTGGGTGCCTGCCGCCCAATTGATGTGATCCGTCAGCAACTTGGCAAGCACTTGTGCCTCAGACACAGTCAGCGCCAAGCGCACGGGTGCAGCACCTGCTATGCCAAAGCTCACACCCAGACGTCCTCGCTCAGGGCAAGCCGGGGTAACGCTTCGACACTCAGCATCAAGGTAGATCGATGGAAGCGGCATTCAAGCACCCTGCCCTGCACTGGCGCCAGCCCGATGGTCGCCCCGGCGCTCTTTGCCATCCCAAGGCTTGGATTTTTGGCGCAGCGTTTCCACGGCCTGCTTGATTTCAGCCGTGGCCTCGACGATGACCTCTGCTATTTTTTCAGTAGCTGGCTGCGCAGGCTGGGATTGGGCTTTACCCAGTTCAGGCCAATAAAAATCATATTTGTCGGGCCAGCGTTCACGGCGTAAGAAACGGCCGTTAGACCGCAATTCGATCTGACCTGCGAGTTCACGCAAGCGTCCTTCTGGAATCCCGTCTGTCAACCAGTTATGAACACTCGGCGGCTTGATACCCAACATACGGGCAACCGCAGTGACGCCACCCAACAATTCAACGATTTCAACATCAGTCATAGCGCGCATCTTAGCTGCAACTAAGCAATGTTAAAAGCTCCAACTAATGTTTTTATTGTTAGCCTCAACTAAATGAGTACAACATTAAAGGAGAGGGTTACCGAGCGCATGCAGGTGATGGGCCTGAAGAATGCTGCACTCGCAAAAATATGCGGAGTTCAACCGCCCACCTCATTTAATTGGGCGTCGGGAAAAACAAAAAACATCAAAGGAGCGCCTCTTCTTAAAGCGGCTGCCGCCTTTGGCGTCAATCCCGAATGGCTGGCCAGTGGCAAGGGACCTAAGTTTCCATCAGTTGAAAACGCAAAGAATGAAGAGCTGCTTCCTAAAAAATCAGTCACTGGTGACGATCAATGGACGCTTGAAGCTGTCGAAATCATGTCGAAATTGGATGAATCGGACAAGCGCGCTGTCGTTGCCAACATGAAAACCTTTATTCATAACCTGAGCCCAAAGCAAAACGACGAAACTTCCCCGTTAAATTTGCATTCATCAGCTGGCGGAGAAAGTCATCCCATTCCCCGCCAGAAGGCGGCCTAAGCCGTATCTCCAAACAAAAATCAAAGCCGTCATATTGCCGTTCACCACTTCAACCGAGGAATAATTGATGAAGATCGCTCTGATTTCAATTGTTTTTGGTGTTGCCGGCATTGCACATGCATCGCCTTTCCAGGCCCCTGCGCAGGCCGTCAAATCGTTTTCAGCCACCAGCATGATCCCCAGCGTTGAAGCGGCCAACCGCAAGGGCAGCCACCGTGTCGGCGGCTCCGGGCGAAGTGGCAAGGGCGGCCATTACGCAGGCGGCCGCAAGAGGTAAGACCCATGTTGGAAACGCCACCAACAGCAGGAATCGATGGCCTTCCTGATAAGCGGGAAATGATGCTGCAGCTCATGAACTCGCTGCCACCCGAGCAGTTGGAAGCAGCCTTAAAAATGTTGGTTGCGCTTAAAAAGAACCAGCCGCTTCGCTCAAAAATAGAACCGAGCCTTAGGCCCATATCGACAGGCGTTGTGTTGGCTTTTAAGCAACGCGAGAGGTAACAAACAATGATGATCTAGCAACAAGCACCAGCGTCAACCGCTCCTTTCTGATTTTTTAGGGCTGGCAAAAGACCGAATCCAGTGCGTTACAGCATAGGTATTTAGCGTGCAGCACCCCTTGTTCATTCGTCCTGATTTGCCTTCTACCCCCTTACGATACGCTATCGCCCGTGATATCATGAATAAAAAAACACTAAAGAGGCTGCGCAAAGAGCTAGAAGAACTGCGCCGCAACTTTGCACCACAGAGTCATGCCACGCTAGCTGAGTACGCTTCTGCCGTTGGTAGAAAGATTGAAAACAGGGGTAAAGAGCCCACATGGATAAAGAAAACTGACCCCAGCCTAAGTCCTCCGCTATCAATTCCAAATCATTCAAAAGATATCAAAGCAGGGACGGCACGTAGCATCATTGACCAGCTACTGGCCGACTTAGATGAATGGGATATGTACTTAACGACCCAGGAAGACAAAGATGAAGACTGATCAAGCAATGCAGGTGCTGGAGCCTGATCGCAACTCATTAGACTTTCGCTATACAAGGCGCTTGCAGCCAGATCCATCTGGAGGCTATACCGCTACCATCCATGAGTTTCCGGGCTGTATCGCAGAAGGCGACACGGCTGAAGAAGCTCTCGCCAATCTTGAAACTACAGCACTTAGTTGGATAGAGGCTGCCGAGGCCAACAATTATCCGGTGGCCAAACCTGTTGACTACGAGGGTTGCAGCGGGAAAATTGCTTTGAGAATTTCTCGGCGGCTTCACCAGTTAGCGGCAGAACGCGCAGACCTGGAAGGGGTAAGCCTAAACCAATTCATTGGCAACTCGCTGGCTTATTACTTAGGACAGCAAGACGCCTGGGCCAAGGTCACCAAAGAAATGGACAAGACAGTGCAAAGCACCTTGAGTGCCATTCATGCATCCTTGTACTACATACGGAATCAGCCATCAGCGCAGAATTACATATACGCCAACCCTGGTGCATATATCAAAAGCGAAGTAAGGGATGCATCTTCTTATGCGGGAGCTTTTATCTTGGCGAAAAAAGCTTTACAACCTATTTATGTGAGTTCTTGAAATGTCAAAGTTAGCAACCGAATTTACGTTCAACCATGAAGAACTCATGTCGATGATGCTTCAACAAGCCGATGTTCATGACGGCCTTTGGGCATTTAGTGTCAACTTCAAACTTGGCGCTGGCGTGATTGGTGCCAGTGAAAAAGAAGTAGCACCGACTGGCTTTGTCAGTGTCGAAGCACTAGGAATCAAGCGCGTGCCAGAAATGGCGCCACTGGTCTTTGATGCTGCAAAGCTCAATCCCAAACCGTAAGCCTGCCAAGTAAAAACAAACCGCCTCTGAGGCGGTTTTTTTTCGTCTGTCATTTATCAACCCTTTAAGCCTGCACCGTGCAGGCAACCAAATTATTGCAAAAAGTTAGCTACAACTATTGACCAATTATTAGTTTCTACTAATAATCTGCTCCAGCCCGCACCTCAGCCGGGCAGGAGTGATCAATGCAAACAAGTTTCCCCAGTGCAAGCGCGTGCACAACCATCCGGTGTGTGCTGGCAGCGCTACCGCAAGACCTGCTGCGCACCTTGCAGCGTGCAGCCAACCGCCTCGATCTGGACATCGAAGGGCTCACCACTACTCAAATCGTGGAGCGTTACACCGCTCTGGGATGTCAGATCTCCCCCGACTTTGCAACCCGGCTCCAGCATGAATGGCGCGCCTTGGGTGCGTGCGTAGGCGGTGACGCATGAGCGCCAGTCTCAACCTGGACATGACCACCAAGGTCTGGCACAGCGCCCTGCCAGTGGGCACCAACAAGACCGTGCTGCTGTGCTTTTGCCGGCACCTGAACGACGAGAGTGCCCTGAGCTGGCCGGGCATCCCCCGGGTTGCAAAGATGTGCGGCATGAGTGAGCGCACCGTGCAAATGCACGTGCGCGCCTTGGAACGCGCCGGCATCCTGCTGCCGCGTTACAAGCGCGTTGGCTGCACCACGAAATACGCCATCGACCTTTCTGGCCTGGTGCCGCTGCAGCTGACCAGCGCGTTTGAGCAGGCCACGCCTGTGAATAACTCGGCTGTGGATCACCTGACCCCGGCAGTCTCTGCACCCTCCCCCGCAGATTCCGGCATCCCACCCCCGCAGATTTCTGCGCTGACCCCCGCAGTTTCTGCACACATAACTGCATTGAACTTTGAAAAGAACACACAAGGAACTGCCCCGGCGTTGCCGGATGCTTTTCTAGCGTTGCAAAAAGAAAACCCAGCGCTGCTGGCCGACTTCGCGGCCATCCGCAAGACCAAACGCAAAAGCCTGCTCACGGCCGATGAGATCAAGACGCTTTGCGAGCAGGCCGAACTTGCAGGCCTGAGCCTGCAGGCTGCGCTCACGGTGTGTAAGGCCAAGAAATGGGCCACGTTTGAAGCCGCCTGGCTGCAGACGGGAACCAGTGCCGCTGGTGCTGCTGTCACGGTGCCAGGCCCGGCTGTCTGGACGCCTCCCGCGTCGCGGCCTGCAGCGCCTGAAGTGCGCGCCGCCGGATGCCGACACCTCAGCCTGATCCGCTCCACCCCGCCCGCACCGGTGCCGCCAGTCGCCGGCATCCAGATCGGCGCAAGCGGCCCAGGCTGGGCGCACGCCATCGTCAACAAGCACAGGGCCGGCCAGCGCGTGGGCCACGCTGCGCTGCGCGATGCCTGCACGGCTCTGCGCATCACCCCCGCCAGCCTGAGCGCGGTGCACTTGCACTGAATAGGAGGCCCGCCATGAATCCCAACAACAGTGACCTGTCCCGTTCGACCTGCATCCTGGTCATGCTGATCGCCTTGGCGCTGGGCTGCAGCGCCGTCTATGTCAGCCGCGAGTATGCGCATGCCAACCTGCTGCTGCTCAGCCTGGACGGCGCTGCGCTGGCTGTGCGCCAGAGCGCCATCGACCTGCTGCTGCTGGCTGACATCGCCCTTTTCTTTGTCGCCGCGCTGGTGCCGCGCGATCGCTTTCGTTCGCTGCGCTACAAGTTGCTCGTGCTGGGCCTGTTGATCTGGGCGTTTGACTGTGCTCACACGTACCAGGCACGGTTCGGCATCGTCATGGCAGGCCAGTCAACAGCTGCAGCGAGCACGCAGCGCGCCACCGACCTGCGCGCATCGATCGAGAGCCTGCGCGCCACGGCTGGCGCCCTGCGCCAGAGCGCAGCGCGCCAGGCAGGCAGCCTCATTGCCGCCAGCCGGGCTGACGGCTCTGCATCGCTGCGCCGCGCCATCGACGCCGACCAGCGTGCCGAGACGCTGTCAGCCGAGCTGGCCGGCATTGAGCACAGCCGGGCGCCGGCAGAGGCCGACGTGTGGGGCCAGTGGACACCGTACAAGTCGTTTGCCGAGTCAGTGCTGATCAGCCTCATCGGCCTGATCATGTTCGGCATGGCCGGCGAGATGCTGCGCGCCGCGCGCGATGCTGGCGCCAAGCCTACCGGTGCGGCCCGGCCTGAGCCGAAGCCAGCGCCCCTGCCCCAATGGACGGCCGCGATGCCCAAGGTCAGCACGGCAGCAACTGTAGCTGCGGTGCCCCTGGGCGCAATGGCCGCACCGATGGCGACCTACGCGCCACCGCTGCCGACCCCGCCCTCGATCAGCGTGCCCGCTGTGCTCCAGGCGCCGGCCACTGTGCTTGCTCAGGCACAGCCACAAGCACAACAGGCCGTGCCTACCGAAGAGAGCACGGCTGCAGAGCGCTACGCCCGGGTCAAGGCGGCTGTGCTTGCCGGGCGCATCAAACCGTCCGTGCGCTCGGTGCAGGCCGAGGCTGCCAGCGGCACGCTGCTCGCCAGGCGCTACCTACAGCTGCTGGCCGCCGAGGGCGTGCTGGTGCGGGCCGGCCAGGGCTGGGCGCTGGCCGTTTCACCTGACCGATCACAGCTGACGCTGGCAGGACTTTGATCCATGGTCAATCACTTCACATCCAACTCAAGGACACATATGCAAAAGCACCGCGCATCTGCACCGCTGCATGCCTCTCAGGGCGATGAAACAGGGCGCCTGATCGGGCGCGGCATCGTGCTTTTGTACGTAGCTTTCTCACTGATCAGCACTCTCGCGATCGCACTTGTTCTGCCTTGACATGAACGATGCCGACATTCAGCGCCGCATTGCATTCACCAGCCTGCACTGGCCAGGTTGGACGTTTGAAGCAGCCATACAGCACCCCACACGGTCCCGAATCATTGATCTCATTGCCATGAACCAGCCGAAAAAAATGGAAACGCATGTACCGATTGAGCGCATCGAGCGCGAAGCCCAGGCGGCTGCACAAGAGCACCAGGACATCAATGCCGCTTGCCCCTATCCCTTCAACAGCGACGCAGGGCGCCTGTTCAAACAGTTTTTTAACCTGGCACACGAAAGCCTGAAACAAGCATGAAAGAATATTCCAACACCAATGGCGAAGCGCTGCCAGACATTGACGAAGCCGACTACGCCCCAGGTGCCACAGCCCTGCCAGTGGCAATGGCAACCGGCATTGGTACCGTCGGCATACTGATCAGCGATGAAGGCGACGCCTTCACCCACATGACCCCGCGCCTGCTGGTACCCAGCCTGTCCAACCGCAAGGCCTTCAACCAGGAAGACCTCCAAGCCATGGCCGAGACGGTCAAAGCGTGGGGGGTTCGCCATCCGTTGATCGTGCGGCCGCTGCCCGGAAACCGGCTGCAGGAAACACGCCTGAGCACGCCAAAGGGCCAGCCGCTGCCCACGCACGAGATCGTCTGCGGCGAGCGTCGCTGGCTGGCTGCCGGGCTGGCCGGCGTGCCCACCGTGCCGGTCATCGTGCGCCATCTGACCGATGAGCAGGCGCTCGAAGAGCAGGTCACCGAGAACGTCCAGCGCGAGGCGTACACGGTGATGGAGGAAGGCGAGGCCTACCAGCGCCTGATGACGCAGAACCATTTGACGGCGGACCAGGTAGCGGCCAAAGTCGGCAAGAGCCGGCGCCACATCTTCAACCGCACGAAGCTGCTTGACCTGCACAATGAAACTCGGCAAGCCTTGATCAATGGAGACATCGACCCGACGAAGGCGCTGCTGCTGACCCGCATTCCTGATCATGAGCAACAGATCAAGGCGCTCGCCAAGGTCACAGAGAAAAACTACCAGGGCGAACCCTTGATGAGCCTGCGCGATGCTGAACGGTATATCCAGCGGGAATTCATGCTCAGCCTAGAGACTGCGCGGTTCGACATCCAGGACATCGCGCTGGTGCCAAATGTTGGCAGCTGCAAGGATTGCACTTCGCGCACTGGCCACAACCCCGACCTGTTTTCCGATGTCAAAGGCGCCGACCTTTGCACCAACGCCCCATGCTTTCGCCGCAAGGAAGAAGCGCACCAGATCCAGGTGCTGCAGCAAGCCACGGCGAACGGCCACGAAGTGATCACCGGCCGCGAGGCCAAGGCCCTGATGCCCAACAGCTGGGGCGCGATCGAAGGCTACCTGCGTCTGGATGACCCGGAAGACAGCCCGAACAGTAAGCCGCTGCGCAAGCTGCTGGAAAATCAGCTGGGCAAGGAAGCCATCCAGCTGGTGCTGATCGAAAACCCGCACAAGCAGGGCGAAATGATGGCCGCGCTGCCGTCGGCTCAGGTAGCCCTGCTGCTGAAAGCCGAGGGCGAAGAAGCTGCTGCAAAGAAGATCACCGAGCAGCTGGGCGGCAAGAAAAAAGCCGAGGTAGAAGCAGAGAAGAAAAAGCTCAAGGATGCGTATGAGGTCGGCTGGCGCAATGCCCTGCTCAAGCGCACCTGGGCAGCAGTGCAGGCTGCCCAACTCCGCGATACGGGTCATATTTCTGAGGCAGTGCTGCGCCGGATCTGCGCCCACTATGCAAGCCAGGCCAACACCGAACGCGCCAAGCACCTGTGCAGCTTGCTGGAGCTGGGCAAGGTGGCCCCGGTCGAGGCCCTGAGCGACCACGTCAAGACTTGCACAGCGCCAGAAAACCTGCTGCTACTGTTGGTAATGCAAAGAGACGTGGGCTATACCCCATGGATACCATCGGATTACGGCATGAATGCTGCGCTGCTGCAGGTCGCCGCCGACTTCGGCATTGATGTAACTGAGGTACAGGCCGACATCAAAAAAGAGATCAAAGCGCAGCTTCGCACCAAACCAGTGCAGGCCACCGACCCCTCTTTGCCTGTGCTTCGCACAACAGGGGGAGCGGGGGAAACGAAAAAATCAGGCGGAACCTCCGGCGCTCCCGCCCCCCGCAAGCAAAAGATTTCCGCTGATGAAGCCACATCAGGCATCGCTGCCGCGATGCGGCAAATGGGAAGTGGGCTGTCAGATGCCTGCGGCATCTCCCAGCAAGACGAGCATACCCATGCCGACAGCGCGCCCCAGGCGGGGGCCACAGCACTTGCCGTGGCTGCTGCGGCAGGCCCAGTGCAAGGCACCCTGGCAGTGGGCGTGATCGGTATTGGCTCACGCGTGAAGGTGTTGAGCAACGTGTCGATTCGGTACACGAAGTGGATTGGCAAGACCGGCACGGTCACGAAAAAAATGGGCGACAGGGCCTGGGATGTAACGTTCAAAGGCCGCGCTGGTGGCCTAGCCAGTTTTGACGCGAACGAGTTGGAGGTGGTGTCGTGAGTGCTCCTCAAAAACTCGCTGCCATGGCTATACGTCGCCGGCTCATCCAATTGCACACGCCATCCATAAATCCGATGACGGTCGTCAAGCGCCGCGTTTCCACCCTGACAGTCAATCAGCAGGCACACCTGCTGGAGCCGTACCGCGTGGCGATCAATGCCCTGCAGTTCGGTCAATTCAACGAAGCACATTTCCGCATGCTGGCCGATTGCTTCAATGTTGCGGAGGCGCTGGCCCAACCGCTGTACAACCTGGCCAATGACCACATCGGCAAATTCCAAGACGGATTGCACGTGCTGGAGCAGCTGGCTGGCCAGTACCGCACGAGCAAAAGCTGGACGGCCCGCGCCGGACAGCTACAGGCGGTCAAGGATGCGCAGGAAATACACGAGATCCAGCTGCAGCATGTATCGCAGGCCGAACTGCTCGACGCTGCCGCACTGGTGGTACGCCGGGTACATGCAGCGCTGGCCGGGCATGGCGGCTGCACCGTAGTCGAGGCATTGTCATGAACCAGCCTGCCCAACAGCTCCCAGAAAAGGAAAGAAAAATGACTGAGAAACACCAGCCTGCAGCAGCAGCTCATCCAGACGATGCCGCCGTTGACCGCTTCGCCATTGCCATGAAAGCCAAGCTGGCCAGCGCCCGGGCAATGGGTCGCAGCGGATGGGATGACCCCACACAGTGCACAGACCAGCACCTTTCTGACCTACTGCGCAGGGCAATGCACAAGGGCAATACGGTCGACGTGGCGAACTACGCCATGATGCTCCACCAGCGCGGCAGCAAGGTCGTCAAGCCGAGCTTGACCAAGTTCATTGATGCGATCAAAGCTGCCCCAAAAGACGCGCATGCAGTGGTAGTCGATGGCCAAGCCGTGTTTCTCAACCGCGGCACTTCGGAGCAAGACTATAGCGATGCGGCTGCACATGAGCATCGAGAACTAGAAGCCCTGATAGTCGACATCAAGTACCTTGACGGCGAGATCGGCCTGCAAATGTGCGACGGCGCAGAAGTGCCTGAATGGGTGGAGGCAGGGGTTAAAGTGACCCTGCTGATCAGCCTACCGTGGATTGGGCAGACATCATGAACGGCATCCCTGCAATGACCCATGCGCTGGGCAAATACTGGGATCAACCACCCTTGGAGCGCATCCTGGTCGACGGCACCCATGCTGTGATGGATGCCCGCACGTTTGACCAGTTGTCCGAGTACTCCACAACCATGCCCAGTGGGGTCTACCCGGGCAAGATGTGGAAGGCACTCAGCTGCGGCCGCTGGATGCTGCGCTGGTACGGCATCGTCGAGGGCAATCCAAATGTGTGCTCGAACAACCAGGTCGAAATCTTGAGGTGTGAAGTATGAAAATCCGCCCAGCAGCACTAAAACAGGAAGATGCGGCCGGCTTTTTGGGTCTCTCGGTGTCCACGCTGGAAAATCTGGTCAGGCAGGGCGACTTCCCAAAGCCGCGCCAACTGGCCGGCCGTCGGGTGGGCTTCCTGGTGCGCGAGTTGGAAGAGTGGCTGGAGTCCCGGCCGGTCTCCAACCAGCTGCCGCCGCCCAACACTAGCCGCCGGGACGCGCCGCAGCGCACCGTTCAAGATGATCCGACAGCTTCGTAAGCCACTCGCGCCGCTCGCGGTCGTACTGGTGCCGGTTGTACACATTGGGCTGCATGTGGCCCAGCACCGACTCCGCCACATCATGCGGGCAGCCCAGCGCAGCCAGCATGGTGCGCGCAGTGCGGCGCAGGTCGTGCGGCGCCCAGTGGCTGACGCTCAAGCGCGGCCGCACCGACTCGGGCGTAGTGGCCGAATAGGGCTGGTGGTAATACACCGTGGTCTGCACAGCTTTTTGCGGCATCGGCTGGCCAGGCAGTCGGGCCGGGAACAAATACCGATCGTGAACTGCCATCCGGCGGCGCACCACCAGTTCAGCACGGCCCACAAGCGGCACGCGGAGATCTGTGGCCAGGGCGTGGCGTGCGTTCTTTGTCTTGGCCTTTGGAACGGTCCACCAGAGCCCATCAGCCTCTTCCGAAATCTCGCCTTTTTCGATTGACATGATCTCGGCGCCCCTGGTGCCGGTCCACAGGTACATCGTCAAGGCATCACATACCGACTTGCTGAAGTTGGGCAGCCAACGGATCAGTTCTCCCGCCTCGGCTTCTGACAAGGACCGCTTGACTACGCCGATGCGTTCGCCTGCGATCTTTTTACCCTTGCTGCGCAGCCGTCCGCGCATGATCTGACGCCACCAGTTGGGAGTCTCATCAGGCAGCCGCCCGGCATCGAGGGCATAGTCCCACGCGCCTGCCAGCTCCTGGCGCAACTGGCTCGCCACGACTGGCGTGCTCGCCATCGCTTCGAGCAGGCCAAACGCATCCGATCGTTTCACAGCCGCAGCCTGCTGGCCAGCAATGGGGCCGGCATGGCGCAGGAACAGGCGCTGCACCTCGGCTGCGCCCTTCGGCTTGCGGTGCAGCAGGATGTGCCCCTTGATGTAGTCATCCCACAGCGCCTGCACGGTGTAACCCTTGGGCGCTGCAGCGGGCCGTGCCGCCGTGCGCTGGGCACGCTTTTGGGTTGCCGGATCAGCGCCGGCGCTGCGCGCACTGCGCAGCTTTTCCCACTCGCCTGCGGCCGCGATCAGCGACATCGCCGGCCAGCGGCCCAAGACGGTTTGGCGCATCAGGCCTTCAGCCGACTTGTAGCGGTAGATCCAGCTGCGGGAATGCTTGCCGGCCACCAAGCGCAGGCCCGGGTACTCATCGAGAATAATATGCTCACCATCCGCCAGGAGCTTGGCGGCGCGAGGGTCAAACACCATGGTTTATCCAGGCGTAGGAAATCCCGGAATGCTGAGCTGCTACACGGCGTAGCAATCGAAAATCAGCATCCCATTTCTTACGCTAAACCGCGAAGTGTAGATAAGTTTAGACAAGGCCAGAAAAGGATTGAATGCAGCACGACGAAACAGCCATAGCCAAGCACCATGCGGGCTCAGCGGCTGAAAGCTCTACAAATCAAGGGGTTAGCAAAGCAGATTTTGCGAAGCACACGCCGATGATGGCCCAATACCACGCCATCAAGGCCGACTACCCGGACACGCTGGTGTTCTACCGCATGGGCGACTTCTACGAGGTGTTCTACGCCGATGCCGAAAAGGCCGCCCGGCTGCTGGACATCACGCTGACCAAGCGCGGCCAGTCGGCCGGCGAGCCGGTGGCGATGGCCGGCGTGCCCTTTCATGCGCTCGAAGGCTACCTGGCCAAGCTGATCAAGCTGGGCGAGTCGGTGGCCATTTGCGAGCAGGTCGGCGACGTGGCCACGGCCAAGGGACCGGTGGAAAGAAAGGTCGTGCGCGTGGTCACGCCCGGCACGCTGCTGGACCCGGAACTGCTGAGCGACAAGGCCGAAGCCATCTTGCTGGCCGTGCACCAGGGCGCGCGCAACACCTGCGGCCTGGCCTGGCTGAGCGTGACGCAGGGCCAGATCCACCTGGCGCAATGCGCCGGCGCCGAACTCGAAGGCTGGCTGGCGCGCATCAACCCGAGCGAGCTGCTCTACAGCGTGGACGCCACGCCGGCCTTCGAGCAGCGCCTGAAAACCGTGCGCTGCGCCAGCAGCGCGCGCGCGGCCTGGCAGTTCGACGCGGCGCTGGGCGCGCGCCGGCTGCTGGCGCAACTGCAGGCCGCCTCGCTGGCGGCGTGGAATGCCGAAGGTTTGGGCGAAGCGCATGCCGCCGCCTCGGCCTTGCTGGGCTACGCCGAGCACACGCAGGGCCGCGCCTTGCCGCATGTGCAGGGCCTGCAGGTGGTGCGCCCGGACGAGCTGATCGAGCTGCCGCCGGCCACGCGGCGCAACCTCGAACTGACGCAGACGCTGCGCGGCGAGGATGCGCCCACGCTCTTTTCGCTGCTGGACACCTGCGCCACCGGCATGGGCAGCCGCGCGCTGAAAAGCTGGCTGCTCAGCCCGCGCCGCGACCGCGCGCAGGCGCAGGCGCGGCTGGACGCCATCGCCCAATTGCGCGGCGGCGCGCAGCACACCCTGCGCGAGCGGCTCAAGGGCTGCAGCGACGTCGAACGTATCACCGCCCGCCTGGCGCTGCGCCAGGTGCGCCCGCGCGAACTCGTGGCACTGCGCCTGACGCTACAAAAAGCAGAGCACCTGGCGCAGGCGGGGCCTGCGCAATCGGCACTTTTGACCACTATTTTTGAAGACCTCAGGCCGCCCGCCGGCTGCGCCGAACTGCTGGCCCACTGCATCCTGGACGAGCCGGCGGCGCTGGTGCGCGACGGCGGCGTCATCAACCACGGCGTGGATGGCGAGCTGGACGAACTGCGCGCCATCCAGACCAACTGCGACGGCTTTTTGCTCGACCTGGAAGGCCGCGAGAAGGCGCGCACCGGCATTGCCAACCTGCGCGTGCAGTTCAACAAGGTGCACGGTTTCTACATCGAGGTCACGCAGGGCCAGCTGGACAAGGTACCCGCCGACTACCGGCGCCGCCAGACGCTGAAGAATGCCGAGCGCTACATCACGCCCGAACTCAAGACCTTCGAGGACAAGGCGCTGTCGGCCTCGGCGCGGGCGCTGGAGCGCGAGAAATGGCTGTACGAGCAGCTGCTCGACCAGTTGCAGGCATTCGTTCCCGCCCTGGGCCGGCTGGCGCGGGCGCTGGCCGCGCTGGACGCGCTGTGCGCGCTGGCCGAGCGCTCGCTCACGCTGGGCTGGTGCGCGCCGGTGTTTGCCAAGGAGCCCTGCATCGCCATTGCCCAGGGCCGGCATCCGGTGGTGGAAAGCCGCCTGCTGGAGACGGGCGGCGGCGCCTTCATCGCCAACGACTGCAGCCTGGGCGGCAAAAGCCGCATGCAAATCATCACCGGCCCGAACATGGGCGGCAAATCGACCTACATGCGCCAGGTCGCGCTCATCGTGCTGCTGGCCTCGATCGGCTCCTACGTGCCGGCGGCCAGTTGCCGGCTCGGGCCGATCGACGCCATCCACACCCGCATCGGCGCGGCCGACGACGTGGCCAACGCGCAATCGACCTTCATGCTGGAAATGCTCGAAGCCGCGCAGATCCTGCATGCCGCCACCCCGCACTCGCTGGTGCTGATGGACGAGATCGGGCGCGGCACCTCGACCTTCGACGGCCTGGCGCTGGCCGGTGGCATTGCCGCCTTCCTGCACAACAAGGCGCAGGCCTTCACGCTCTTTGCCACGCATTATTTCGAATTGACGGCGTTCCCGGCGCAGCACCATGGCGCGGTCAACGTGCACGTGAGCGCGGTCGAGTCGGGCGCGGACATCGTGTTCCTGCACCATATCGAGCCCGGTCCGGCCAGCAAGAGCTACGGCGTGGCGGTGGCCAAGCTGGCCGGCGTGCCCACCTCGGTGCTGCACCACGCGCGCCATGCGCTGGCCGCGCTCGAAGCCCAGCAGGCCCAGGCCAGCGCCCAGGTGGACCTGTTTGCCGCGCCGCCCGAGCCGACGCCGAC
>Ga0302347_1003241_pt1 | contig 14745 bp, 20 predicted proteins | sample PhyWR1_FD_202178 | JGI IMG/M metagenome (GOLD analysis project Ga0302347, IMG submission 202178) | Leaf surface microbial communities from wheat plants in UC Gill Tract Community Farm, Albany, California, United States - DLSL W.R1 (v2)... | ecosystem: Host-associated > Plants > Phyllosphere >...
TTATGTGTTTATCCTTGATTTATTGACCGCAGGAGCAGCGCAATGAACCTCATAGCAGAGTTTCGTGAGGAGGCCGGGATCACCCAGGCAGCCTTACACCGAAAGCTCGACTGGAAGCAGTCGCGGCTCGCTAATTACGAGTCGGGGGCACGCCCATTGAAGCTTGAAGACGCCCGGAAGATCGTCTGGGCGCTGAATGAACTAGGTGCGAAATGCACTTTGGATCGCGTTTTTCCGCAGCAATCTTCTGCGGATGTTCGGGCTGCCTAAGCGACATCCCTGTCCGCCGTTCCATTGAAGACAGATTAGAAGAGAGCAGTCCCCATGCAAACGTCCAGTTCCAGACACACCGTACAAACCCGTGATCAGGTGCTGGTCGCACACGCTGCAAACCAGATCGCACGCACCAGCCTGAGCCAGGACGACTTCGCCCAGGCATTGAGCGGCGAGCTGCACCTGTCGATCCCTGATCGCGCCAAGGAGAAGGTCGTACCTGACTTCAATTCTCCCGAACTGACCGGCGACGTCAGTGAGTTCGTGAAGGCGACCGGCCGTTGGCTCAAGCGTGTACAGCGGTGGCTGAACGGCGATCAAGAAATGCCGTCCTGGCTGGAAGAGTCGTGGGTCAACGCCCTTGAGCCTGAATACCGCGATCACTGCCTTAACGAACTGGCGAGCCGCCACGGCTTGACCGGCGCCCGTCAGATGACCAGCGACCAATGTGCGAATAAAAGCTTCGGTGCGCTAATCCGCGCGCTGGGCGATGTGATCGACACCGGCAGCGAAGTGTTCGACGACCAGGTGATGTGCGAACTGGATCTGCCGCACCTGCCAGCTTTCGCTAAGCAGTGCCGCCAGGTTGAAGCGAAGGCGGGGGAGTTGCGCCGAAAGGCTGAGGCGCTGCTCGCCGGTAAGCCAACACTGAAATCCATTGCCTGAATTCCAGGCACAAAAAAGCCGACGGTCGAGGTCGGCTTTTTCTACAACGCTAAACAACTGGAGCGAATCATGCACCAACACACCGAATCGATCAATGGCCCCAACATTCCCGCGCCACGTTTTTCGCAATTTGAAAACGTGGCGCGCAATTCTGCAGTGATTCCGTTCGACTTCGACGGCGCCGCAATCAGTGTCATCACCGACAAGCTTGGTGATCCGTGGTTTGTCGCGCGCGATGTCGCCGACGCCCTCGGCTACTCCAAGCCTGAGAACGCCATGGCCCGCCACTGCAAGGCGGCGACCACTACCCCGAAACAGGGTGGTGGTTTCATGACCATCATCCCGGAGCGGGACCTGTACCGGCTGGTGATGAAGTCCAAGCTGCCGGCCGCCGAGAAGTTCGAAGAGTGGGTGGTCGGGCAGGTGCTGCCGAGCATCCGCAAGACCGGCACCTTTTCTGCCCAAGGCCCGAACAACACCAAAATCGTCGGAGAGCTGGGCATTCTTGAGCGCTTTGACCGCCTGATGAAGCCAGCCAACTCCAGCAAGATGCTGATGCTGGCCAAGATCGCCGCCAACAAAGGGCTGGATGCCAAGTTCCTCCCGGGCTATGCCGTAGACGCTGCGCCTGATGCCGCTGGCGGCTCTTCCATGCCGACTAAGGCAATCACCGCTCTTATCAAAGAACACGCCATCCCCAGCACGGCCCGAGCTTTCAACCGTGCACTGGAGGCCCACGGCTTCCTCAAGGTCCTCCAGCGCAAAAACTCGAAACAGGAAGTGGTGGATTTCTGGTCCGTGACCGAGAAGGGTATGGCCTACGGTAAAAACCTCACCAGCCCTCAATGCCCCCGCGAGACGCAGCCCCACTGGTACGTGGATCGCTTCCTTGAATTGGCCGCAAAGGTCGGGAAGGCCTGACATGCAATACACCGTCACGATTAACCAGGTGAAGGCGCTGGAGTGGGGGCTGAATTCTCAGCAGGCCTTGCTGTTCGCTTTCGTCTACGGCTGCCCAAGCTGGACCAAGCCAATCAAGACTGATGACGGGATCTTCTTCGCGCTTAGCAAGGCCAAGATCACTGAGGAGCTGCCGCTGCTCACCGACAAGCCAGACACCGCTTACCGCATGCTGAAGGCCCTGGAAGATGCCGGTTTGATTGAGCTTTCCTGTACTTCGAACATCACGCTTTTTCGCCTTACCGAGAAGGCCATCGAGTGGAACCAGAAGCTTGACGGGTCGGAAAAATATCCGACCCCTCCAAAAAACAAAGGTCGGAAAAATATCCGATCTACCTCGGATAAATCTCCGATCAAGGTCGGAAAAAAATCCGAGCAAAGGTCGGATAAATCTCCGACAAATCAGGATACCAATCATCAGGGTACCAATCAGGACACCAATCAGGACTTGCAGGACGCCACCGGCAAGCCGGCTCAGTCCCGCGGTTTGGTGCTGGTGGTTGATCGTACCGATGCTCCACGGGTTGAAATCCCCGCCGACATGCCTGGCCCCAAAGACCAGGCCTGCAAAACCTTCAAGGTCTGGGCGAACTACGCCATGGCTTACCGCAAACGCTACAGCGCCTGGCCGGTGTGGAACGCCAAGGTCGGCGGCCAGCTCGGCCACTTGGTTGACCGCCTCGGCGCCGACGTAGCACACCACGTCGCGGCCCACTTCCTGAAAACCAGTGATGCGGCCGTTCTGCGCAAGTGCCACAGCCTCAACGAACTGCTGGCAAACGCCGAGAGCTACCACACCCAGTGGGTCACCGGGCAGCGCGTCAACGGCACGACTGCCCGCCAGATGGAGCGGACGGAAGCGAACCACTCCGCAGCGGAGCAGGCCGCTCAGATGGTTTTGGCCAAGCGCCAAGCAGGTGACCGCAATGAATACCTTTGAAATGAATGACCAGCAGGTTGCCGGGCTGGCCGCTGCCATCTGCGCAACGGCCGAGGCCATGGGCCAGGAAATGAACCCCGGTACCGCCGCGATGATGGCGGAAGACCTCTGTGCCTACCCAGTGCCTGTCGTCAAAGCCGCGTTGAAGGCGTGCCGCTTCGAAGTGAAGGGGAAGTTGGCAATGGCTGACATCCTGCAGCGCGTCCAGTCCTCCGATGGCCGTCCCGGAAAGGATGAGGCCTGGGCCATCGCGATGACGACCAACGACGAATTTGAAACCGTTGTGCTGACCGACGAGATCCAACTGGCACTTGCTGCTGCGAAACCCATTCTGGATGGCGGCGACAAAATCGGTGCGCGCATGGCGTTCATCGACGCCTACCAGCGGTTCGTGGGCCAGGCCCGCGAGGATGCGAAGCCTGTCAACTGGCACGTATCCGTAGGTTTCGACGCCAATCGCCGTATCCAGGCTGTGACCAAGGCGATGGAATTGAAGCGAATCCCGCGCGAACACGCCCAGAAGTACCTGGCGGATCTGAGTGCCGAGCCAGTCACCGAAGACGGCCGCGCAATTGCTGGCTTGCTCACTGGCACCGTTACACGGCCAGCGCCGGCTCTCCGCGAAAAGCTCGAACTGGTGAAGTCGTCGATGCGGGAGATGCGTGCAGCCAGCGCTGAGAAAAAAGACGAGATGCGCATTCAGGCAGCCAACGAGTTGGCAGATCGCCGGGCGTTGCTGATCAAGCAGGCGCAGGAAGTGGAAGAGAAGAGGGCGGCGCAATGACCGACAAGATCAGCGTCAACTGCCAGGCCAAGCTCACCGAGGCCATCACATGCCTGACCACCATGTACCGGGATAAGAAGTTTGTGGTGGTCTCCCTGCGCCCGGGCAAGGACCGCACCCTCGACCAGAACCGGCTGTGGTTTGGGATGTACAAGCGAATTGCCGAGATGACACAGATCGGTGACACGGCCGACGCCCGCCGGTACTGCAAGCTTCACTTCGGTGTGCAGATTCTGCTGAACGAGGACGCTGGGTTCCAGGCCGAGTGGTACCGGGTGATGCGTCATCTGCCATACGAAACGAAGCTGGCCATGATGGGCGAATGCCATTTGTTCGGCCCAGACGGTTTCCCGGTGACCAGCCTGTTCAACCGCGCCCAGGGCATCGCTTACACCGACCGCATTGCAGCCCGCTTCACGGGCCAAGGTGTGGTTTTCACTGATCTACTCAGCAAGGAGGCTGCATGATCGCCAAGCAACCCAAACCGAAAAAGTGCAAGAACCCCGGATGCGGCATTAGCTTCCAGCCGCAGCGGATGGGGCAGGCCGTATGCAGCCCGAAGTGCGGCCTCGCCATCAAGGATGTGAACCAGGCGAAGGCACGCAAGTCGCTAGCCCAGGTCGAGCGCCGCGAGATCAAGGTCCGTAAGGAAAAGCTCAAGAGCAGGGCGGACCACCTTCACGAAGCCCAGGCCGCGGTTAACGAGTACGTCCGCCTGCGTGACGCCCACCAGCCCTGCATCAGCTGCGACTCCACGCCGAACGACAATGACCTCATGACCGGCAGTCGGTGGGACGCCGGACACTACCGATCCGTCGGCGCCTGCCCGGAGCTGCGCTTCGAGCCGCTGAACATCCATCGCCAGTGCGTGAAGTGCAATCGCAACCTGTCCGGCAATGCGGTGGAGTATCGCATTCGCCTTGTGCAGCGCATCGGCGTCGAAAAGCTGGCCTGGCTGGAGGGCCTGCACGCGCCCAGCAAGTATACCGTGGATGAGATTAAGGCCATTAAGGCCAAGTACCGGGCAATGACCAGAGAACTGAAGAAGGGGCAGGCAGCATGAACTACCACAACGTGATTTCAGCAGTAGTCCGGGCTCTGGCCGCCGAGACCATCAACAGTTCCGGCGGATGCAGCGTTGAGCCTAGGGTGCAGGCCAGCAAGCTCAAGGGCGAGATATCCGGGAAGGATGCTGCGCTGCTGGCTGACTGCATCGTGCACAAGCTTCTGCATGCCCAGCTTTCTCCGAGGCACTGGAACGCCCTGGTGGCCAAGTACAGCACCCACCGTGGGCGAAAGATCGATTCCATCGGCAGGCTGGTCGCCGTGGTAAAGACCCCAGCACCGCAGCGCTTCACGCAGCAGGCTGTCTTGGTTTGGGCGGTACCGCAGCAGGTGAGGGGCATTCGACGAGCGGCACCCCAGATCAGGGCGCCGAAGCACCGCGAGAACAAGGAAGAGGGCCAGTGGGATTGGCGCAACGCGGCTGCAGACGCTGACATTGCCCGCGCCAACAAGCATGCCCGCGCCGTAGCAGAGGAAAAGCCCGGGGAGATGATTGTCCTGGCCGAGTCGAACTACGACATGACGAATTGGGATGCACAGGGGCTGACAGAGCGCACTTACCAGCGCTGGAACAAGGCGATCAAGGTGGGCTTGGAGTCGCTTGTCAACGAGGCTCTGGTCGAGGCGCAGCACATGCTTGAAGCAGTCGGTGTGCTCGGAAATGAGGCTGCATGAAATAGTCCCTCGAAAGGGCTTGCAATGTCATGTCGTCATGTCGCATTATTCACCCATCCTGTCGTTCCTGCGTGTGTAGGACTTACAAAAAAGAACCTGGCCATCGCGCCGGGTTTTTTATTGCCTGAGTTTCACTTGTGGCCAGGACAGCCCTCGGGAAGTCCCGGACACTGATAAGCCGGTAATGCAGCCCTACGGAACAACATTGACGTCCCGAACGTCATCTATCAGTTTTAGGCGCTCTATAGCGCGTCTGCATCCATAGTTAGCTGCTTTTTGAAGATAGCGGATCTTTTCCTGCTTAAGGTTCTGACCTGAAATTTGAGTTGATAGACTCATGTAAAGCTCGGCTCGAATAGCTTTTTCATTGAGAGATGCAATTGCATTTTTTCTCCTGGAATCACTATCCCTATCGCAGCTAGGCATAAGCATTGGCTGCGGATAGTACTTGCTTTGCGAAGTTGTATTTTCAGGTAAGGCGTCAATCAAAGATCGAAACTCGGCTGTTTTTACATCGTCGAAGCAGTAGCTGATCATCTGCATACCTGCTGGGGCGAACCCTTGTGTCAGGCTAGATTTCAATAAAGAGCAGACCTGACCTACAGCTTGCTCTCTGGGTTCAATGCCTATAGCGAGCCGAGCGAGCCGGTATTGTGCGGCTGGATTTCCATCAGCGGCTGAGCGCTTGAGTAGGGGGACGGCCTCCGCCGCTAGAGTGCGTAGTTTATTTATGAGTTCTTCTTTTTTCTTTTCGGGAAACTTTTCCTCATTGGGTAATTGATCCCGAATATTGAAAATTTCGTTATCAATTTCGTCAATTTTATCAAGGTAAGGGAGTGCCTTGAAATACAGCGTTTCGGCCTCGGGTGAGGCATCTGGCGACTCCGCGTTTGCGATTGTCGCGACGCAAACCAATAAGGTTAATGATAGAAGTTTGATGTTTCTTTTCGTCATAGCATCATCCTTGTAATTACCTGCCTGGATCGAGCCAATGCCACAACGCAGTATGCCGGTTGGCGGGCTAACGTTTTCATATTCAGGGCCTCGAAATCAATCAACGTTTTTCTGTTTTCGGCCCCGCCACACCCTTCGCACTGAGCAGGGAGTGCCGCCGGGGCTGACCTATTTCCATCATGCCCCACGGAGTCGAGCGCATGGAGTATCTACAGCGCCTGCTCGACAAGATCGACAGGTTCGAATTGCTGATTGCGGGCCTGATTGGGGCTGTCGTTGCGAGCTGGTGGCACAAGGACGATTTGTCCGACTGGCGCGCTTGGATGGTGTTCTTGATCACCGGGGTTGCCTGCTCGCTGTACCTGACGAGCATGGTAAGCGCGTACCTGAATGTCACTGAGCCCAAGATCGTCGCCGGCATTGGTTTCTTGCTGGGCACGTTCGGCGGTTCCCTCCTGGCAGCAATAAACCGAGCCATCAAAGCCGCTGACCTCTGGGCGCTTATCCGCCAGCGGTTCGGGGGAGGCAACCCATGAATCTTGAACTGATCAACTCCATCGCCTGCGGCCTTATCGCGCTGTGGGCGGCCTGGTGCGTACTGAGCGGGAAGGTGAGGGACGGCATTCTCGGGAAGCTGATCTACTCGACGATCGCCATCACCGGTTTCGTTGTGATGGTACGCAGCCAGAACATCTTCTTCGGCCCGACCACTGCCGGCCTGACGTTGCATGTCGCCCTGGCCCTGGCCGGTGCACGGCATATCTTCATGGTCACGTACTGGCAGCGGGTGAAGGTCTGGCTGTGCCGGACGCTGAACTGCGAGCACTGCCTGAACTGTAACAAGGCACCTGGCGGTGTCGAGCGCAGAGCCAAGTAATGCGAGGGCCTACCATCCCCCTGGAAACCACTGACGGGCGAGGCTTACCGTCACACGCAAAGCATGCTGACTTTGATCACACTCCAACTGCTGATCTTCGGGCGTTGCGGGTTTGCGCCACCTGAGATTTGCCGTTAAACCTTTGGCGTAAGATCGCTCAAATTCGGTATTCGCTTCTTTGGTAAGGCGCATGGCTTTCGCATAGTCCGCCTCAAGGTCATCAGGCAGCGATTCACAAGCCAGTTTGGCTTGCTGATACCTAACGGCATACATGTAGCCGTCAGTTGGGGCTTCGTCGTAGCCGTAGCGAGAGGGCTCCACAGCCATTGCTGGGCCAGGGATAAGTAAAGCGATGAGATACAGGCGTCCGTGCATGGGTTTGAAGTCTCGAAAAAATCAAATTTGGCGGAGTATACCTGGCTCATCCGCGCCACGTTTTCGAATGCGCCAAATCGTGGCGCGGATTAGAGTTACCTGCTCAGTCAACCTACTTATCCATTCATACGTGCCGCCAGTAAGGCTCGCTCCTTGCTTAGAGGTTTGAGCACCGCGGGTTGCTCTCCGATTTTCATGAACAGGAAATAATGGTCCTGATCATCGTGCAGGATACGGTAGACGTCAGCTGTTCTGTCAGTGCTAGGCGAAGTCAGCTTGTCCACAATCAATGTGTAAGCGCTAACTCCCAGCTTCTCCAAAGCTGTCTGCAGCTCTGCGTCAATCCGTGATCGCCATTTTTTCATGTTGTGTCGATATGCTAGGACTGCAAGCACGATTGCCATTATTGGCATTACGCCGGCCGCGAAGACCGTAAATAACGTATCCATGATCTCTCTTTGTTAAATAAGAAAACTGTTCATGAATACCCGCAAGCTTGAACGGCGGCAAGAGAGGGTCACGATAAGATTCGACCAATGCCGCCACTATCGCTGCTTGAATTGTCCGACTTTGGTCTTCGCATTACCCCAGCTCCCGAGGTATGGGAATGGCTCCAAGCCGAGATCCTTGCCGACACCGGCATCATTCACAACGAAGACCATGCTCACTTACTGGATGCAGACATCCGGATCATGTGGGCGTCGTTGAGCCACTCTCAAAAAAACGCATAGCTAAACTTCGTGCGCGGGATGCGTGCCGTTGCCGTCCTTGTTTCGTGGTAAGCCTGCCCGATACCATTGAGTTTGTCCTCAACCATAGCTCTCACATCAGCCTCTGGGTCATAAGGGAAGATACCCAAAGCCCAGACTGATCGTAGATCTAGCTGCGACTTTCGTATTTTGGCTACTTTGGCGAGGTCGGCGACCATATTTGTGAGGCAGTTCCCTGGGTGAGTATGTTGCTTTATCTCGAGCGCAGCATAACGATCCTTAGGCCAGTGTTTCTTTCGGATAATGAAGTCTGGCTTGAAAAAGTACCCTAGCTTTTCTCTGCGGTAATCAAATTCAACCGGGTACTCGCGATCCCACTCGGGTTCGGAAACATGCTCTGAAAGAAAGCGTGCGAATTCGACCTGAAACCAAATTTCCCATCCGGTTATCTCCTGGTCTTTGATGACTCTCAGGGCAGACCGAATATTGGGCATTTTAAAGAAGTTGTTGAGCAGGTCGTGCATGTATTCAAAGTCAGCTTGGGGTTTTTTCATCTTCGTTCCTAGATTTACGTCCGGCACCGCCTCCCGCGGCGCGTACTGATACCGGCATTCCGCCACTATTTCAAGTCCTGCCCAAGCGAGGCACAAAGTCTCAAGGAAGCTTTATGGCGCTGACAGCAAAACAGCAGCGCTTCGTCGACGAGTACCTGATAGATCTGAATGCTACGCAAGCCGCTATCCGTGCAGGCTACAGCGGGAAGACAGCACGTCAGATCGGGAATCGGATGTTGACAAATGTTGACATCCAAGCAGCCATCGCAAAGCGAATGGGGGATCGCTCCGGTCGGGTAGAGATAACCCAGGACATGGTGCTTCGCGAACTCGCCAAGATCGGCTTCAGTGACATCCGCAAGGTCGTTCGATGGGGTGAGACGCAAGTCCGCATGGTCGACGGTGAAGATGACGGCCCGGAGGACATGGTTCCGTATCATGGGTTGGCGCTCATCGACTCCACCGAGATTGACGACAACACCGCCGGCGCCATCGCTGAGGTATCCCAGGGCAAGGAAGGGCTGAAGGTCAAGCTTCATGACAAGAAGGGTGCGTTGGTCGACATAGGCCGTCACCTGGGCATGTTCTCCGCCCCGCAGCATTCTGCCCTTGAGGCTGAGTTGAGGCGCATCGAGATCGAAAACAGGCGACTCATCAACGAGAAGCTGCGCCGCGAGCTGAATCCACCCAAGGAAGAGGTCGGCCAGCACGCTATAGCCGAGTACACACTGAGCCCAGACGAAGATGCCCCCACTTCCCCGTACCTTTGAGCCGCCAGTCCAACTGACGCCAAAGCAGGCGAACATTTACGTGTGGGGGTTCCAGGCGGTTGCGCGATTCAGGGACGCGGTATGCGGTCGCCGGTTCGGCAAGACGTTCCTCGGCAAGGCGGAGATGCGTAGAGCGGCCCGCCTGGCTGCCGAGTGGGGAGTAAGCGTAGAGGATGAGATCTGGTACGCAGCCCCTACGCAGAAGCAGGCTCGACGTGTGTTCTGGCGCCGGCTTAAGCAGGCCATCCCCAGAGCATGGATGGATTGCAAGCCAAACGAAACGGACATGCTGATCACGCTCAAGAGCGGCCACCTAATGCGTTGCGTGGGTCTTGAGAACTACGACGACCTGCGCGGCTCGGGACTGTTCTTCATCCTTGTCGATGAGTGGGCAGACTGCAAGTACGAGGCGTGGCAGGAGGTGATCAGGCCGATGCTCTCGACCTGCCAATACTCGATACCGGGCATCGGCATGCGAAAAGGTGGTCACGCGCTGCGCATCGGCACGCCGAAGGGCTTCAACCATTGCTACGACACGTTCCTTGATGGCCGGCCAGGCCATGAGCCCGATCACAAGAGTTGGCTCTACACCTCACTCGACGGCGGCAACGTTCCGGCTGAAGAACTGGAAGCTGCCCGCCGCAAGATGGACCCTCGGACCTTCCGGCAAGAATACGAGGCCAGCTTCGAGAACTACCAGGGCGTCGTCTACTACACGTTCAATCGTGAGGCGAACCGAACCAGCGAGACGATCAAGCGCGGCGAGGCGCTGCACATCGGCATGGACTTCAACGTCATGAAGATGGCCGCCGTGGTGCATGTTATCCGTGACGATCTGCCATTGGCCCTCAGCGAGTTCTCCGAGGTGCGTGACACACCGGAGATGATCGAGAAGATCAAGCTTCGCTTCCCTGATCACAGCATTGCGATCTACCCAGACGCCAGCGGCCAGAACACAAGCAGCAAGAGCGCGAGCGAGTCTGATCTATCACTGCTCAGGAAGGCTGGTTTCACCGTAGTGGTGGATTCGACCAACCCCGCGGTGAAAGACCGTGTCAACGCTATGTGCGCAATGTTCGCCAACACGTATGGCGAGCACCGCTACCTGGTCAACGTTGACCAATGCCCGAAATATACGCAGTGCCTGGAGCGGCAGATCTACACGGACAAGGGTGAGCCCGACAAGAAGGCCGGATACGACCACCTCGTGGACGCCCCTGGCTACTTCATTGCCAAGCGCTATCCGATCAAAACACGCACAGGCGGAACACGCCGAATTGGAGGCTTGGCCTGATGCCAGTGCAATCGACAAACCCCGACTACGACGCGCACATCGCGGAGTGGGAGATGATGGACGACGCGCTCGAGGGTGAGTGCGCCGTGAAACGCAACGAGCGCAACCTGCCCAAGCCGAGCGGTATGGTTGAGGCCGAGAAGATCGACGCCGCGGGCAACAAGTACCTCTACGAGAACTACACCAGCCGGGCTCAGTACGAGCATTGGGTGCGCGACTCGTTGCGTTCGATGATGGGGCTGGTGTCTCGGCTGATTCCTGAGATCGAACTACCATCTGGCCTGAAAGGGCTGGAGGACAACGCCACAGCCGACGGCTTCGGCCTGAAGCAGTTGTTTTTCCGGATGGTGCGCCAGGCCATTTCCCACGGCCGGGTACCGCTGGTGGTGAACATCGACGAGAGCGGCGAGCCATACTTCTCGACTTACGCCACCCGCAACGCCATCAATTGGGACACTGCTGATCAGGGCGGACGGCAGGATCTGGTCCTTTCGGTGTTCCGCGAGTTCCGCAAGAAGGGCAGCGATCGATACAGCCATGATTGCGACACCGTTTTCCGTGAGTTCTTCATGCTGAACGACGTCTGCTACACCGCTGTGCGGAATGAAGGCGGTGAGCTGGTCGAGGACGAGAGGCCGCTGGGTACCACTGGTACCGACAACCGGCTCGTCAAAGGCCTGCCATACTTGCCCGTGATTTACTGCGGTTCCACCGACAATTCCCCGGACGTCGACGAGGTGCCGCTGCTGACCATGGCGCGGGCCGCGCTGAAGTCGTACCAACTGAGCGCTGACTACTTCACGTCGCTGCATCAGACCAGCCACCCGCAGCCCTGGGTCTCTGGTCTGGATGAGGCGGTGGAGCTGAGCGTCACCGGGCCATCTGCGGCATGGGACTTGGGTCCGAACGGTGAATGCGGCTACTTGGAGTTTCAGGGCGCTGGCATCGAAGCTGTCCGCAAGGCCATGGATGACCAGAAGAACGCCGCGCTTGAAGCCGGCGCCAAGGTCATGGACGTAGCAGGCACTGAATCGGGTGAGGCGCGCAAGACGCGTCAGAACGACCAGCACGCCACGCTGCACAGCATCGTCATTACCGTGGCCGAGGCGGTGGAGCAGGGGCTGCGATACGCCGCCGAGTGGAAGGGCTACGACCCCAAGCAGGTCAAGTTCAAGGTGAACCCTGAGTTCGTGACCCCTGTGGTCGACGCCCAGGTTCTCGCCGAACTGCTGAAAGGCGTGATGGCCGGAACGATCAGCGCCGACACCTACTGGCAGTACCTCACCACCGGCAAGCTGCCGGAGCGCCCATACGAAGACGAAGCCGAACTGATCAGCGATGAGCGCGAGTCGGCCGGCATCAACTTGGACAAAGACGATGCCATCGACAAACCTGGCGCAGGCGGACAGCCAACTGCTGGAGCAGACGACCCGCCATAGCGTCATGCTGGAGCGGCTTAAGGCTGGCGAGGTCAAGAAGTTTGAGAAGTACCTGCGCCAGATCGACAAGCTGGTGCGGGATCAACTCACCCGCAAAGAGCTGACCACCTACAGCCGGGACCGCCTTGAGCAGTTCCTGGCCCGGGTGGACGGCAAACTGTTGGAGATCTACAAGGCCTACGGCGACCTGGTGCAGGCCGATCTGGTCGATATCGCGCTGTACGAGTCAACCTTCGAGGCTAAAAGCCTGAGCAATGCACTCTCCATCGACGCAGTGGTGCCGACCAACACGCTGATCCGTGCGGCGGTGTTCTCCTATCCGCTTCAGGTAAAGGGCATCGACGGCGGCAAGCTGCTGAAGAGTTTCGTCAGCGGCTGGACGCGGACCGAGACGATGCGTGTCACGAACACCATCCGGCTCGGCTTCGGCCAGGGCCAGACCAATGCCCAGATCATCCAGGCGATTCGCGGCACCGCAGCGCAAAACTTCACGGATGGCGTCCTGGCGGTGAGCAACCGCAATGCTGCCGCCGTTGTGCAGACGGCAATCCAGCACGTAGCCACCACGGCACGAATGGAGACGCTAAAGGCCAACAGCGACGTGGTGCTGGGCTATCGCTGGGTGTCGACGCTTGACCGCAAGACCTCGCAGCAATGCAAAGGCCTGGATGGGATGCGTTTCGACCTGGGCAAAGGCCCGCTGCCGCCGGCGCACATCAACTGCCGGTCTACTACGGTGCCGACCACTAGGCTTTCGGAGATGTTCGCCAAGGACGCCACGCGCGCCTCTGTTGGCGACAACGGCGGGGCCCAGGTCGACGCTGGCCTGAATTATTACGAGTGGCTGGCAACGCAACCGGCGAGCTTCCAAGATCATGCCCTTGGGCCGATCCGGGGCAAGTTGTTCCGCGATGGCGGGCTGACGCCGGAGAAGTTCGCCAAGCTGCAGCTCGACAAGTCGTTCAAGCCGCTGACCCTGGCGCAGTTGAAGGAGGCCGAACCTGACATGTTCACCCGAGCAGGCGTTACACTCGGCGCACCACCAGGTTGAGATAGCGCATGCAGATCCTCGTTGAGGACGGGAAGGGCAGGCCAGACGCGAATAGCTTCGTGCCGCTGGAGAAGCTGACCTTCTACCGCGACTACTACGGGTTCCGGATACCTGAAGAAGAGGCTGACCAGGTCGGACTGCTGCTGCGCGCTGCGGCCGATATCAACGGTCGCCAGTGGAAGGGGCGCAAGGCCAATCCTGAGCAGGCAATGGCGTGGCCCCGCCGTGACTGCAAGATTGAATACCAGACGCTGTCCGAGACGTTCGTGCCCTTTGAGCTTGAATGGGGCCAGGTGCGGCTGGCGGTTGAGCTATATGCCGCCGAGCAGGGCTTACAGATCGAAGAGCCGAGGTACTGCATTGAGCCCAATGGCCAGCGCACCCGGCTCAAACGCGGTGCCCCTGGCTTTCGCATGCGGCCGCCACCATATGCACCGAGCAGTACACAGTTCTCCGATTACCTGGTAATGCGCGGGTTATCTGTAGTTAGTTGAGCTACGTGCGGGCAATCGGTCATTACTGCTTGAAGATCGCCCAATAACCCCTTATACGATTCCTTTTGATCATATTTAAATATAGGAAGGGATTGGTTATGGATGATTTTTTAGACGATGACGATGACGCCTACCTCGACATACGCGAAGAGGCTGATGACCCCGACGAGATGGACGAGGACGAAGAGGACGGCTGGCAGGGCAATATTGAAAGAGGCCGTGACGCCTGATCATGTAAATTCCGATCCATATGAATCGTCAATCAAGCGCTGAATTCTAGCGCTGCGAAATCCAAACCTCGGCCATGCCGGGGTTTTTTTATGCCTGCAAAGCGGGCCGACCAAACCCAAGGGGTGCACCAAGTGGCAGACGAAAACCAGATTGATCTTGAAGACCCGGCAGTTAAATCCGCGATTGCCGAAGCGGTTGAAGCGGCCACAGTGGGCCTCAAGAACAAAAACACCGAGCTGCTTGGCTCGCTCCGGACCACCAAAACTGAACTGGAGGGCTTCAAGACCCAGTTCGAAGGCCTGGACATCAACGCGGTCAAGGCCTTACTCACCAAGGTCGGCCAGGACGAGGAAACCCGCCTGCTGGCCGAGGGTAAGCTCGACGAGGTCATCACCAAACGCACCGAGCGCCTGCGCACCGACTACGACGCCAAGCTGGCCGCCGAGAAAACCCGCGCCGACAAGGCCGAAGCCTTTGCTGCCAAGTACAGCGACAAGGTGCTGGCCGACTCCATCCGCGCAGCCGCCATCAAGGCCGGCGCGCTTCCCGAGGCAGCCGAGGACATCATCCTGCGCGCCCGGGGCACTTTCAAACTCAGTGAAGACGGCGAGGCAATTGCCACCGACCGTGACG
>Ga0302347_1003243_pt1 | contig 14741 bp, 19 predicted proteins | sample PhyWR1_FD_202178 | JGI IMG/M metagenome (GOLD analysis project Ga0302347, IMG submission 202178) | Leaf surface microbial communities from wheat plants in UC Gill Tract Community Farm, Albany, California, United States - DLSL W.R1 (v2)... | ecosystem: Host-associated > Plants > Phyllosphere >...
AGTGGCGTGATATGACGATGCAGTTAAAGGCATTGATGGAAGTCATTGTAATGACTGCGGGTAAAGCTTTAATCCCTGTTCTTAAATTGCTTAATCAATTGATTCAATTTGCGATTCATTGGTTTGGACAGCTCAATCCACATATCAAAACATTCTTAGCAGCTGGACTTAAAATCGCAATGCTGACTGTGGTATTTGGTGGTCTATTTTCAGCGATTGGAAAGTTCGCAAAATTATTACCGATGCTTACAGGGCTACTCAATATTTTCAAAGCCTTGCGTTTAGTCTTTTTGGCATCACCAATTGGTATTGTCTTAGCATTAGCGGCTGCGATTGCTTTACTTTGGGATGACTATCAAACTTGGAAACGTGGTGGTGAATCGCTTCTTGATTGGGAGAAGTGGGCAGGTGGTATTGAAACTGCAATTAGTAAGATTAAAGAACTTGGTAATACGCTAAAAGATCTACAACAAAAAGCCACAGACTTTATTTTAGGCAAAAAGATAGGTGATGAAACTTTAGGAATCAAGCTTGGTCGCACTGTCGCAAAGGGTCTAGCTTTTATTGGTAATAAAGAGGCTCAAGCAGCACTTGATGCTGAACAAGGCAGTACAGGTAATACTAAGCAACAATCAACCCAAACGCTTCAACAAACGGCTTTAGCTGGAGTGAATAGAATTGTTGGAATGGCGAATGCTGTAGCTGGTGATGTGCAAGAAAAGGTTCAGGCTAATAGCAACTTAAAACTTGGAAGTAAATCTAATAACCGCATGATGGTTTATGAATCTTTTTTAAATGCTGGGTTTTCAAAAAATCAGGCTTTAGCGTTAACAGCAGAAGTAGGGCGTGAAAATGAATATAACGCAAATATTATGTTCGGCACTCATTCTGATATGGGTAATGATTTAACAAATCTAGGCTATTTTAGCTGGCAAGGAAGTAGAAAAAAAGAATTGCTTAAATCCTTAGATTCAAAAGGATTACTTGATAAAAATGGTAAAATTATTCAAGGTCAAGGTGCATTAAATGCTATGGCTAAATTTGCTAAGAGTGAGATTGAAACTAATAGTCGATATTCAAAAACCAAAAACCAGTTTTTAGAAAATCCAAATATTGATCCCGAGTCTGCTGCTCCGCTACTAGGCAAAAATTATATTGTTTGGGCTTACGGTCAAAACTTTGTAAATAAAGGAACAAAGGCTTTTGATTGGAAAGCTCATGATCAGCGTAGACGAAATAATTTAAATGCGCTCCAAGGCGATTTAAATAAGAAGTCTAATGCTCCTAATGTGAATATTAATAAAGACACATTAGCGAAATTTGCTCAAAATGCTGAGATTCCAAATAACATAAAACCAGTCGTTCCAAATCTTTCAAAGACACAATCGTCAAACAGAAATGTGCATATCAACCAAAAAACCGATATTCATGTCAGCGGTGTTTCTGATCCAACTCTTGCTGCACGAAATGTTCGTAATGAACAAGACGCTGTTAATCTGCAAATGACTAGGAACTCGAAAGGATTATGGGGTTAATGTAAATTTGATTGTCTTAATGTTTTTCTAATTTGATCATCGAGAGTTTTACATAATTCTCGCTGATCTTGTAATGAGAGAGATTCAATTTCATTTATTGCCTGATCGATTTGTAATTCTTGAGGGTCAATTTGAGCTGATGAAACTTTACAATTTTTTTGATCATTTATAAAAAGTTTACTTACAGATTTTGCGTAAAATGATTTCTCATCCACACCACACAGATGTCCAGCAGCAAACAATCGTGCATAACTTGACTGTAAATCTATTATTTGACAAGAATTTTTTGGAGTTTGTAAGTTTTCAGCCCAAGCCCCACCACTAATTAAAAGAGTTAAAAGGAATAGTTTTTTCATTTGTTTGCTTCTCTAAAATTGTGTTTACTTGATTAATTGATAGGACTAAGGCGACCAGATAATTTAAAATCTTTAGCTTTAACCCAACCTGAAGTATCATTGCCGTTTTTATCTATATACATTACATAAAGCCAAGTTTGATTTTCGTTCTTAAATTCCTGATAAGCTATAACTGAATCATTCGGAATAATAAATACACCTTTCAATTTACATTCGCTTGATGGTGCTGAATGAAAATTTGATCTAAACCCCTTTGTACCTTGAACCGTGTAGGAATACTTTGTTCCGTAATACATACCATTATCATCTGCTATCTTCGATAGGTAATCACAAGTCTTAGCCCAAGCCCCGCCGCTTAATAAAAGGGTAAGAATTATTAGTTTTTTCATTTATTTTCATCTCTAAAAGTGTGCTAACTTGATTAATTAATAGGACTGATACGATCAGATATTTTTAAGTCATCTTCTTTAATCCATCCTGAAGTATAAACTCTATCTTTAGAGCCATACATCACATAGATCCAATTGTGGTTATCATTAGTAAACTTTTGATAACCAACCACTGAATCATTAGGAATTAAATAAGTCTTAGCATATTTACATTTATTAGCTGGTGCAGAATGAAAGTATGCTCTGTGTCCCTTTGGTCCTTTAACAACAAAGCTGTATTCAGTTCCATAATGTATGCCTTTTTTATCAGCTATTCTGTTCAAATCTTCACAACTTGCCCACGCCCCAACACTAAACGTACAGCAAGCTATTAGAAGAAGTTTTTTCATTTTAGATCCCTTTTTTATCAACTCTATGATAGATTTTTTACTGAAAAGAACAAGATGCAGTTAATTTATAGATGACTAGAAACTCGTTAGAGAGTTTATTGAGATGAGAATATGAAAAGTAAATTTGAACCTAAAAAAATTGAACTAGTATGTGAAACTTGCGGTGAAAGTGCATTTATTATTCATCAAAATGATAATTATGAATGTAATATTTGTCATCGAAATTATTCAAAAGAAGAAATTTTGGAGTTAAATAATGAAAATATACAAGCACATGTGAATGAAGTAAAAAAAGAAGTTGTAGATCAGGTTGCGCAACAATTAAAAAAGGCTTTTAAAAAATGGAAGTAAGTGATTGGATTGCAGGTATAGCTCTTTTTGTCTCCATGATTGTTGGCTTATTTACAATAAAAAATTATCGACAACAATCTAGAATACTTTTTCAACAAGAGCGTTTAAATGAATTACTTTTGAAAAAAGAAAATCAGAATGAACTAGAAGAGAAGTGTGCAAGATTTCATGTCACTATAGTTAAAATTGGTAATTCACCAAAATTGAGAGTTTCAAATATTGGAAAAAATGAAGCTCGAAATATATCTATAAGTTTTGATAACTTACATGAAAATCATTTTGTATATGACGATAGTTTATTCCCCTTAGATTTAAAGCCTAACTATAAGTTTGAGATACTTTTATCCTTAGGCTGGGACAGTCCATCTAAATTTAAAGTTTACATAAGTTGGGATGATGATTTTAAGACTAGTAACAATGAATCTTTTACGGTTACACGTTAATTTATTTTAACCATTTTTTAAATAGACAAATAATAGGGGGGAATTCAAATGAAAAACTTGATAATAGGGATGATTCTAGAAACTACTTTTTTATCTTTAGCTGAAGCTAAAGGACGTGTAACATTCTCACGAAACAAGGGTGATATTAAAAACTGTCAAACAGGTAATTTTTTTTGCAATGATGGCTGTACAAGTGCATATAAGAAAGGATGTAAGTGAGTGCGTACTATGGGAAAAATTCTTTATATTTTTATTTTTTGCTTTTTCGTTTCGGGTTGTACTGTAAATCCTAATCGTGGGTTAAATTCTTACGATAGATCACATCAATATTCTGCTCAGTCAATAACTTGTAAGGAGTCAAATTATCAATTAACAAAAAATGATGAGAACTATAAAAATAGCATTGATCAGACTTTAGATCTATTCGGTGGTTTATCACTAAAAGATTTAGATGCAGAATATTGTTTAGACAATGACTCTGTATTTGATAACACTATAGTAGTGAATAAATATTATCAGCTTAACCAGCGTTTCTTTGGAAATAGGATTCATGCTTTTACAGCTTATGATTATAAAAGCCATAAAAGTGTAGCAATCATTCTCGATAACAATTTAAACACTTATATAGTTGGATCAAATGATGAAATACTGACTAATGCAGCTATGTCTTTGATTAGAAGAGATCAATTAAGTTCTTATGTTGATTTAAAATCTACAAAGGTCTTTAAAGATTTATTAACTTCAAGTGAAAGCAATAAAGTTGAACAAAATCCTGAAATAAATAATCGCTATTCAGTTTCGCCTTATACCTACTCGTCACCTAACTATAGTTACAAATATACGCCATCTACTAACTATGGCTCTAAAACAGTTCATGTGAGTGGATACACAAGAAGAGATGGTACTTATGTAAGACCTCATACCCGAAGTGCCCCAAGATCAAGAAAATAGTATTGAATTAATATATTTTGCCAAATAAAGCCCCAATTAAGGGGCTATTCTCAACAAAACACAAACTCTCTAGGTGTATTCAGCCAATGATTAAACGCCGTACCTGTTTCATCATCCAGTAGATACTCTTGTTTTTCTTCCTCAAAAGTCGTTAAGAATGCCTTTGCTGTATCTGCATATTTAAGATGCTCACCTTGAATTAATAAACTCTCTATGATGTTCAATTCTGTATCATCTACCTTGAGAACATTTTTAACAGTACATCGCCACTCTACAACTGTAATACGAACATCTGACATTGGGATACTGTTGTAGTGATTATGCTGTTTCTTACGATCTAACAGCCACCTATAACCATCAAAAGCACGTTTCACTAATAATGACAAATCACGGCTTGTATGCTTGAAATACTCAAGCAAGACATACTTATTTGCTTTCAGCTTCTCAATAAGTTCTTGTGGTGGCATCACAGGACTAGACCAACGTAATTGATCAGGTGGAACGATGAATAACTTACATTGATATGACTTTGCTAACTGGATTAAATCAAGTGCTTTTTGCATATTCATAGCCCACCATCAAACATATCAATAGTTTGAGTATCAATTTTTTCAGGTACTGATTGCTTAACCTTTACTGGCTTTTTTGCTACTAGTTTTTCCTCTTTTGATGCTTGAGTATTTCCTACTAAGTTAGGCGATACCTGTTTTGTCGAGGTAACAAAGGTAACAGAGGTAACAACATTGCTATCATTAGCTTTCAGGCTGTTACCTTTTTTTATTTCATTGGGTAACAAGGGTAACAAATTTGAGTTTTCACTTTCATTTGCTTGCTGTGTTACCTTTGTTACCTTTTCACTTTGCGTATGGGTAACAGCTTCAAAGCCTTTATTTTCAAGGGTGTTACCCATGTTACCTTTGTTACCCACTAAATTATCTATATCCAAACTCAATATAGATTCCTTGATCACATAGACACGCATGACCTTACTGCGACTCGGCAATCGTACAGCTTTGGTGTTCTTTCCTGTGTCATGTTCTAGTAGCTCATTACTCAATAAAACTTTGGCAACTTTACGGCTGTCAAAACCTTTGCAAATCTCATTTTTAAATTGTTCTAGTAAGACATAAAAGACTTTCTCGCCATTCTCTATTTTCCAATAGCCCACACGGTTATTGATACGCTCTACATGATCTGTATCAGGAGTAACAGCTTCAAAACGGCTATTCTCATTTGCCTCAAAGAATGCCTTAACATGTGCCAGTATCTCTCGATCTTCATAATCTCCGACTTTCTCAAAACCATTGAGCCATTGATTAAAAACATTTTGCACGGCGTTAAAGGCTGTACCTGTATTCCATCCTGTAATTTTGGCTAGGCTTGCTAATTCTCCTGCAACGGCAACAAGAGCAAAATAACTAGCCACTCGCTTGATATGGCCTTGATCTTGGTTATAAGTTAAAGCATTGCGGTATTGATCAAAGAGTTGTCTAGCTTTCTCTATAATTTGTTGTTTGTTGCCAGTAAGGTATTCAAGCCATGCAATTCCTGCCACACCATAGCAATCATTCATACGGTTAATAAGCTCAATAGATTGTTTAGCACCATCTTCTGCAAAGTCGATCTGATCAAATATACCGTATTGGTTTTGGTCTATATCAATGTCACTTAAACGAATTTCTTGTCCAAGTTTGGTTTTCTGTCCCTGTTCCTGCATGATGTCTTTTAGGCTCTTTTCACCACTGGACAGGAAGATGATTTTCCACTGGTGCATGGGCTTGGCTGTGATTTGTTTGGTCATCCGACCTTTACCCAAGCCATTGGCAAGCATATAGACGATAGTACCAATCTCCTTAGGGTTCGCGATTTCTCCTATTTCATCCAATACTAAAAAACTATCATTGTGCATATACGCCGTATGTTCTAAGGCGTTACCTGTAGCTCTCCATGTTCTATAAAACTGTTTAGGATTACCCCATACAGAACATGCAAGGTACAAAGCTGTGCTTTTTCCTTTGGATGATTTTCCTTTTAAATGAAAGCCTCCACCTTGTTGATGTAGATCATCCAGTAATTGCCCTGCAAAGGCGGTACATAATGAAAATACAAGTAGGCTATGGTTTTGTACCAATTGGGCTACTGTCGTTCTCCAGTGTTCTAAAGTCCCTTTGCTTTGGTAACGGTTATCTAGTCCGTGATTGGCTTGGTAGACAATTAAATCACTGTCATTTCGCTGTCCAATCTGCTTATGAGGCAATACAAATACGTCACCATGCCATCCAACACGATCAACACATAGAGCGTATTTGCCTGTGGAATAACTCATCAAATAGCATTGCAGTAAATTTCGTGCATGTTGGGTAGGGGCAATGGTCACACCTTGATATGACAAGGCTTTACGTAAGTCAGCGCCGTCTGTTTGGAATAACTCCATAGAAATGGCTTGAGTGTGCTTTACATTATTGTCATCAAGCCATTCAAGTAAAACGCCCCAATTGTTTGAGCTATCATCCCTTGTTTTTGCTTTGACCAATACAGGACTTGAAATAAAGCGTTTTGACTCATTACCATTCTTGTCTTGCTCAATAAAGTACACACCATCTTTTAGAACATGAAAATATCCATTATCCCACTTCATCGGCTTAGCTAAATGTCCTTTAGGAACAGGGTTTAATTTAGGCAATAAAGCGATTGCTTCACTAATAAATGCTTGAACATCTTCTATACCATCATCTTTAACAAGATCAATAAAATGTTCGTTGTTCTCAAATTTGACGAGCTGATTAAGTAGCTTTACTGGTGTATTTTTCTCAAGCTTTTGGAATGCCTCAAGTTGAATATGTTCAGGTCTAACCGGTATATAAAGCTGTGTATATCCAGCCTTAGACAATTGATGAATTACAAACTGAATTTGCTCGAAATCAAATGCCTTGAGTTCTGATTTATTGACATAACAAAGATGAGGCAATATCACTAAAACAACGGCGCAACCTGTTTGAGCAATCTTAAAATATGCCTCTAAGCTGTATGTGATGATTACAGGTTTATTGTGGTCCAATTCCCCATAGTAGCTAAAGCCCTGAGCTAGTCCATCAGCAATGACAGCAATCGATTGTTTATCTTGCAACACGGCACATTGAACAAGCTCTAACTGACCATTATAGATAGGCAATATCATCGGGCTTTCATATATAACGCCGTTTATATCAACATTGCTTTGATCAACATAAATGGGCTGTAGAGGATTGCCAAAGCGCTCGAGGACTGGATGAGTTAAATAGCTTTCATCCTGTGGCATGAGTCGCTGTGCTTGTTGGATGATTTCAGTTGGAGTTGGATCTAAAAATAAGGGATTATGATTAGTCATGATTACTCCCCTTGATTTTCAAATGCTAAGGGTAAGATTTTTTCAATCATTTCTAATTTTGTTTGAAGCTCAAACAGCAGATCCGCTACTAAATCACCATTTGTATAAAGAACCATCGCTCCTTGTTTAGATTCAAAACAATTGTATGCGGCTGTGCTTATGCTTTTAGAACTTCTTAGCATACTGAATACAACATCTTGAGCATTCAAATGATTTGAATCTTTATGAGGGATGAAAAATGCCTCAGCACAAGATAAGGTCGGATTATAAAGTTTTTTATTCGAGTTATGAGTAGGCATGATTAATGCGCTCCTTTTGTTAAGTTTGGAGCTTCACCATTCACGGCCAAATGAGGGTGGCGAAGCTGAAAAGGGTTGGCCGACAGGCGCAAAAGGTCACCTGCACATCCGAAGATGTCCCTCTCCAGCCCCGCCATAACATGCGAGTGCATAGAGATTTTACGCACAAAAAAAGTCCTATAAGCGGACAGTGCGCCTTTTGCGATATAACCGGCCAAGGTTAGTTCATCTGCTTTATGATGAACAATATCAGCATAACTATGCAATTCATTACTTGCAAGGGGAATTGCTAATAAATATGACTTTGTATGTTTAGATATGGGTTTGATCTGTTTTGGATGACAACTAAAGACAACTTTTTGAATTGATTTGGTGAGGTTTTTCATTATTTAGCCTCCATCACATCATGAAGCTTTTGAATTGTGCCTAAATGCAACACTAAAACATCTGTGATTTCTTCTGCGTCTAACATCATTTCATCACGGCGTTCTATGATTTGATCTATAGAGCCATTCATTCCAATTAATTGAATAAACTTCATTGGGCGATCTTCTATGATTAGATCGGCTTCTTGATCTTGTTTTGTCAGTGGTGCAAGTGATGCTAAAACGAAACTGTTTATCATGATCTGTACTCACTGGACACGGTTAACGGAGGTTTTGGGGTCGAGTAAAAGCCCATCATTATTAAGTCCTAGCTCTTTTCTTTGTTTAAGGATTTTGGCTAGTTGCTTCTCAGCTTGGTCTACAGATATTCCAAACTTTTGGGCTATTTCTTCTATGTTGTAAACTGGTGAGCCATCGTCTAAATATCCACTAGGTTGAGGTAAAACCTGTTTAGCTTGTTGACTCGCTTCATCTTTTAGCCACTGTGGTGCATATTCCAAAGTCAATAAAATTGCTTTTTCAGCCAGTGGATGATCTTGGCCATGTTGTTGGACCATTTTTTTATAATGATCGAATGCATCTAAGAACTGTTGTGATGGTTGTTCATTCATTGGGTAGTCCTCACTTTTAATTCATAGCGAGCGTGTGTACCTTTGCAGTTTTGATTTGCTTCTTGGTGAGTCACAATCTCATACCCTGAATTGCGTAAACGTTGAATAACAGAACTCAAGCGATAGCAACTAAATTGATTTATTGCCTCGGCTTGGCTAATGGTATTGCCTTGTTTTAAATGGCATAGGATTTGGGTTTGATGGGTTGTACTCATGTTGTTGTACTCCCAATTTGAATATCGTTTAGTAGTATAGAAAGGTGGTGCATTGCTTGTTGTTCAGTATCAAGCATTTGAATGATTCGCTTAGGTGAGATATGAACGGTTTTAAGTCGTGTAGGTCGGATATATTCGGCGATGGCATCAATACGCTTTTTGACGAGTTCTGTGTATTCCATAGATTCATCTATGCCAGCTTTCATACTGCACTTGTAGTTTGCATCGAGTGCGCCGTATAGATCGTTTAGGAGTGTTGAAACTGTCTTTAACTGGTCATGATTAATAGTTGTTATAAGGTCGCGGTTATAAACGTCCTTTGCTACGGCGTTTAGCTGTCTGCTTGCATTTAAGGCAATAGACTTGATTTGAGTTTTAGTCATTGTTAAGCCTCTAATACGGTAGGGCTTTGTAATTGGTTTTTATGCCATTCAATCAGTTGTGCATAGTCGAAATAGACTGCCGATTGACGGTTTGCACCTGTCTTAATGGCTTTGGGGAATGTCGGGTCGTTTATGGTGAGTTCACGTAAAGCATTGCGCTTGATGCTTAATAACTCGCAGGTTTGATTGTAGGTAATTCGGATAGGTTGCATGGGTATAACTCCACATATTTGTTTATTGTTGAGTTAGTATGTTTATGATTTTTATTGTTTTGTGTGAGTCTGCTTGTACAATTGGCACTTAGCTAGCAAAGTAACCTTTTTGCTAGCAAATAATGCTATTTATTCTATTTGTAACTTCTTGAACCAATTTTTTTGAATCAAGATCAATTTCAGTATCAGGATTTTCTTTGTAAAAATTTTTAATATAGTAATTTACACATTCATTTTTACTTTTCCATTTCTTTCCATTTGTTGGGTTATTGTTTTTGAATAAGCAAAAAACTTCTTCAAAAATTGGATTCATTCTTTTTCTGTAATTTCGTGCTTTAGCTAGGCCACCAGTTGAAGCTATTGCAGTAATTAAAGGTGGTTGAATTTTTCTGTATTTGTTCTTTAGTTTTCTATGAATACTCTCAAGTTTATTTGCGAAATTTTGTAAAATTCTTGTAAAACTAATAGAATGGCCAACATCTTCAAAGATTTTTCTAATTGTACAAAATTCCCAAAACAAACCATTAATGCTTTTCAAATCTAATAAGATCTGCATTAAATCATAACTTTTATTCTCACCATTTTTTATGATTTTTACACCATCAATAAATTCATTTCTTAACTTTTCTTTAAATTTTTCAAATGCATCTTCATCAAAAATATGTAGGTCTCTGTCAAAAGGATTTATTGAAGATGTGTAATTAATTAAGTAATTAGTTAAATACAAAGGTTCTAAAATTTTAAAATTTTCTTTGTTTTTGAAATTGATAATATTTAAACCAATTAAGCTATCAATGATAACATCCAAGTCCCTAAAAGTATTAGGAAAATCATTTTCATTCTGTAATTCATATTCATCTTCTTTATTAAGTTGGATAGGGTGGCATTTAGAGCTATAAATGTTTATTAATTCTTCAAATTTTTCAGTATCCAAAACCTTAGTTGTTTTATTAGGTTTAATAAAACCAATACCTTTGACAGATTTTCCTTTTTTAAAGTAAATACCTTTATACAAGTTCATTAATCCAATTAAATCTTGGTTAACGTTTTCTAAAATTTTTTTATTATAGTTAAAAATATATTCATTTTTGCTCATACATGCCTCCCACAGCAACCCAATTAGTAGCTAAGTCAATTGAATTGGGTATTCAACTTTCGGGAGCAAACCTAGACTTAGCAATTTGAATATAAACGATATAAGTTGAAATAAAAATCTATAAAGTTACTACTTTAAGCTCTTTTAAAATGGATAAGATTATTTAGCTCTAATTCCTTATATTCTTGTCCATAGTCATAAGCGCTCATGTAGTTTTGTTGATTTTTCTCAAGATAGTTACTCCACCAGTTCATCATCTTTTTGCGTTCATCTAAATATTCCACATGATGCGTATAAGCTAAACGTACTTGATCACGCTCTTGATGGCTCATTTGCTTCTCTACAGCTTCTTCAGTGAACAACATACTTTCTACCAATGCACCACAAGCCATCCCCCTAAAACCATGTAAACAAACGTCTTCATTGGTGTCATAGCCCATACGTCTTAATGAGTTGTTTATAGTGGATTCACTGATAAATCCGTGTGGATCGCCGTGTTTAGGGAATACATTTTCATAGATGCCACTAAATGCTTGGATTTCTTTAATGATTCTTAAGGCTTGGGGAGAAAGGATGATTAAATGTTCTGTTTTCATCTTCGCCCCACGATGTGAATGTTTATTCTCTTTGGTCGCTTTGCGTTCTGCAGGTATCAACCAATGTCCTTTTTCTAGGTCAAATTCTTTCCAACGTGCGAAACGTATTTCACTTGATCGGGCAAATGTATGTAATGCGAACTCTAAACATAATTTAGTTATTGGATAGCCTTTATCAGCTTCTAGCTTTTGTAGAAACTCAGGTAGTTTGCTTAGGTGTAACTTTGGGTGATGCTTGGTTTTACGTGTGACTGTTATTGCATCTTTTAAGCTTGAAGCTGGGTTTAATTCTATTAATCCTTTAGATATAGCGTAAGCAAAAATACTAACAAAACGCTGTCTTGTTTTTTTTACAACCTCTAAAAATCCAGTTTCCTCAATTTTACTTAGAACAAGATTTAAGTCTTTTGGTTTGATGCTATCTATTGGTCTTGTGCCAATAAGAGGGAATACATACTTTTCAAAATTCTTTAATGCTCGTTCGGCTGTTTCCTCTGTCCATTTACCACTCGCCTTGTAGGCTATATGCCAAGCTCTTGCAATGGGTTCAAAATGATACTGATTATCTTGTTTAGACTGTTCAATAGATAATTGTTCTTTTGGATCTAAACCATTAGCTAGCATAGTTTGATATTTTGCTCGAAACTCTCGTGCTTTTGCGAGCTTTATAGATGGATAAGTACCTAGTGTGATGATTTGAGTACCTAATGGATTTTTATATCTATATCGCCATGTTTTTGTACCAGTTGAGCGTACAAGCAACATTAAGCCATCCCCATCAAATAAAGAGTATTCCTTGCTTTGAGGTTTTGCGGATGCACACTGAGGGTCAGTGAGTGGTTTGACTAATTTAGCCATAATGAGTACCTGATGCAGATAGAATCGGTCTAGGTACTCATTAAGGTACTCATTATTTTAGATTATAGCAAGTTATATAAGGTTGTATGGATTTGAGATTTTGGTATAAGTATTTAATTTTTATATTATATTAGTGTGTATGGGTATATGTGGGTTTAATGATTTGGTGCGCCCTGCGAGCCTAGAACTTTGATTTTAAGCGTATGATATTAATAATTTTTTATGATTTAATTATTTCACAAGGTACTCTTACAGGTACTCATTCCTGAAAATGCCCTATAAATACTAATAAAGGTAGAAATTCAAAATCTGCTTCTAAAATCCTATATTAAGCGTTTCACTTTTTTATAAAATTTCATTAAAAACCACCGCATATTTCTTAAATTTAAATAAACTACTATATATTTTGATTTTACAAGATTTTAGTTGTATTGTATGAATTTACAAGTAAACTACTTGTAAATCATAAATTGGAGGTGAATATGAGTAATAAGGCAAACAGTGGAAAAGCTACTGCTAAAAAAATGACAGTAGAACAACTAAAAGAACGTTCACAGAAAGGGGTTGAGGCAAGGAGAGCTAAAGCTAGCTTGCCAAAAGCAACACATAAAGGCGAGTTACTTATTGGTGATATTAATATTTCTTGTGCTGTACTTGAGGATGGTCGACGCATAATTAGTGAAAATGGAATCAATGGAATACTTGGATCAACTGGTGGTAAAACTTTAAAACTTAGAGATACTCAAGAATCTACTTTTGGACCATTACCTTTATTTATTGCTTCTAAAGCACTTCATCCTTTTATTTCTAGTGTTTTTAGTGAAGAGGACCTTGAAGCAATAACATATACAGATGGTTCAAAAGTGCTAGTTGGTTATTCAGCATCAATATTACCAAAGGTGTGTGATGTTTGGTTGAAAGCAAGAGACGCAAAATCCTTGCAAGTTTCTCAATTCCCTAAAGCTATTAAAGCTGACATTTTAATGCGTGGTTTAGCTCATGTAGGTGTTCAAGCTTTAGTTGATGAAGCTACAGGATATGAACGTGATAGGGAAAAAAATGCATTAGCTAAAATTCTTGAAGCATTCGTGGCGAAAGAATTACAACCTTGGTTAAAAACATTTCCAGATGAATATTATGAACATATTTTTAGATTATATGGTTTAACATACCCACCTAAGCAAGCGCATTTTAGACCTGGGTTTATTGGTAAATTAACCAATGAAGTTGTGTATGAACGATTAGCTCCTGATTTGCTTCCTGAGTTGAAAAAAGAGGCTAATAAATTGCAAAAAAAAGCAAGATTGCATCAATTTTTAACTAGTGATGTGGGTCACCCAAAACTTAGAGAACATTTAGCATCACTTGTTACATTGCTTAAACTGTCTCATACGCCTGAAGATTTTAAGCAAAAAGTAGATTTAATTCATCCGAAGTTAGGTAACACTTATGAAATGAACTTGAATGATAATTAAAAATCAATAAAACACCACTGTAAGGTGGTGTTTTATATTAAGTTCCAGTTGAAATTCTTAAGATACATATTTTAATAAATATAAAATTATCAAAATACTAAGACCTAATATCTTTTCACCATCTAAATAAATACATTATTTTTATAATTTTTTATGCACTTATATGAATTATATAGATATTTTAGGTGATTTGATTTTTTATTCAGTTAAAATTTAATCAATAAGTATTTATTGAGAATCATAATAAATGAGTAGTACCGTAATTAGAGATTTCTTAGTTGCCCTGACATTCAAAACAGATGATACAGGCGCTAAAAAATCCAAAGAAGCTTTAGACAGTAATGAGAAGTCAGCAAAAATATTAAGTCAGACTTTAATTTCTCTAGCAAGTATCGCCGTTATCACCGTAGCTAAAACTGCAAATGAATTAGAAAAGCTCTTTTACTCAAGTCAACGAATTGGTGCGTCTGCAAACAATATCAGAGCGTATGGCGATGCTATTAGTCAGATGGGTGGTAGTGCAGAAGGTGCGATTTCATCACTTGAAAGTGTTGCACGTAAACTTCGTGAATCACCCGGCTATGAGGGAATGCTTAAAGGCTTGGGTGTAACGACTCGCGATCAAAACGGTCAGATGCGTGACCGTGTCGAAGTCATGAAAGATTTGTCTAAAACTTTGCAAGGCATGGAGTATTACAAAGCGAATAACTATGCCAATGCGCTTGGAATTGATGAATCTACTTTGATGGCGATGCGTGACGGTAAATTTACTTCTGAAATGGAGAAATACCAAAAGTTACGTAAAGACATGGGGTTAAATGATGAGTTA
>Ga0302347_1003244_pt1 | contig 14740 bp, 13 predicted proteins | sample PhyWR1_FD_202178 | JGI IMG/M metagenome (GOLD analysis project Ga0302347, IMG submission 202178) | Leaf surface microbial communities from wheat plants in UC Gill Tract Community Farm, Albany, California, United States - DLSL W.R1 (v2)... | ecosystem: Host-associated > Plants > Phyllosphere >...
GCCCTGCTGGACTTCCCGGGCGCCGCCATTGTGATCTCTCACGATCGGTGGTTCCTTGACCGCGTGGCCACCCACATCCTGGCGTACGAAGACGACTCGCAAGCGGTGTTCTTCGAAGGCAACTACACCGAGTACGAAGCCGACCGTAAAAAGCGCCTTGGCGATGCTGCTGCCCAACCGCACCGTGTACGCCACAAAAAACTCGCCTGATTCAGGTTGGTTTTAAAAAAGCGGAGCCTTCGGGCTCCGTTTTTTTTGCCTTCAATGTGGAAGGGGGCTTGCCCCCGATAGCTATTTATCTGTTGGTGCATCTGCCTCATTTGAAATCCCCTTTTAAGTGCATAAACCCCGGTAAAACTGGATACAGTTATATCCAATGCACCATTTAAATTCACAAAAGCGACATTTTGCGCTTTTCAGGTGCAATCTGAATTGCTAAGGTCCGGCCCAATCTCACTTAAAAACAATCAATTTGCCGAGACTGTTCATGATCGAATCCGTCGAATCCTTCCTTGCCCGCCTCAAGAAACGTGACCCTGACCAGCCGGAATTCCACCAGGCCGTTGAGGAAGTCCTACGCAGCCTGTGGCCGTTTCTCGAAGCTAATCCGCATTACCTGACCTCGGGCATTCTGGAACGCATCTGCGAGCCGGAACGTGCAATCACCTTCCGGGTGTCGTGGGTGGATGATCATGGCAAGGTCCAGGTCAATCGCGGTTTCCGTATCCAGATGAACAGCGCCATTGGCCCGTACAAGGGCGGCCTGCGCTTCCACCCGTCGGTGAACCTGGGCGTATTGAAGTTCCTCGCCTTCGAGCAGACCTTCAAGAACTCCCTGACCTCGCTGCCCATGGGCGGCGGCAAGGGTGGCTCGGACTTCGATCCAAAAGGTAAGAGCGACGCCGAAGTGATGCGCTTCTGCCAGTCGTTCATGAGCGAGTTGTACCGCCATATCGGCGCAGACGTGGACGTGCCGGCCGGCGACATCGGCGTGGGCGCCCGCGAAATCGGCTTTATGTTTGGCCAGTACAAACGCCTGAGCAACCAGTTCACCTCCGTGCTGACCGGCAAGGGCATGACCTACGGCGGCAGCCTGATCCGCCCGGAAGCCACCGGTTTCGGCTGCGTGTACTTCGCCGAAGAAATGCTCAAGCGCAACAGCCAGCGGGTTGAAGGCAAGCGCGTGGCGGTGTCCGGCTCCGGCAACGTGGCGCAATATGCGGCGCGCAAGGTGATGGATTTGGGCGGCAAGGTGATTTCCTTGTCCGACTCCGAAGGCACTCTGTACGCCGAAAGTGGTTTGACCGAAGAACAATGGTCGGCGCTGCTGGAGCTGAAAAACGTCCAGCGCGGGCGCATCAGCGAACTGGCCGAGCGCTTCGGCCTGGAGTTCCGCAAGGGCAAAACGCCTTGGGAACTGGCCTGCGACATCGCGCTGCCGTGCGCCACCCAGAACGAACTAGACGCCGAAGCCGCCCGCACCCTGCTGCGCAATGGCTGCCTCTGCGTGGCCGAAGGCGCCAACATGCCGACCACGCTTGAGGCGGTGGATATCTTTATCGAGGCGGGCATTCTGTTTGCGCCGGGCAAGGCATCGAATGCCGGCGGCGTGGCCGTGAGCGGCCTGGAAATGTCGCAGAACGCCATGCGCTTGCTGTGGACCGCCGGTGAAGTGGACAGCAAGCTGCACAACATCATGCAGTCCATCCACCATGCCTGCGTGCATTACGGCGAAGAAAACGGCCGGGTCAACTACGTGAAGGGCGCTAACATCGCTGGCTTCGTGAAAGTCGCCGACGCGATGCTGGCCCAGGGCATCGTCTAAGCCTCGGGTTCGATACGTAGCACTTCGATCAACTGATCGCCGACGGGGCGCTGCCACAGCACTTCGTCGCCGACCTGGGCGCCGAGCAATGCACGGCCCAGCGGTGAGCCCCAGTTGATCAGGCCAGCAGCGGCGTCCGCCTGGTCTTCGCCGACCAACTGGATACGCTGCTGCTCGTCGTCTTCGTTGGCGAAAGTGACCCAACTGCCAATCTGCACCTTTTCGGTGGAAGTGGCGGGCGGCACGACCTGCGCGCTTTGCACTCGCTGATTGAAATAGCGCAAATCCCGCTCAAGATCGGCCTGGCGTTGTTTATCGTCCCTGGCCGATTCGAGGCTGTATGCCTGCTGCAACTGCGCAACCTTGGCCTGCAACTGCGCCAAGCCTTGCGCAGTGAGGCGGTTGGGTTGCCCGCTGATTTGGCGCTCTACCGGCTGATCGGCCTGGGCGGCGGCGTTGTCTTCATTTACAAAAGCACGGCTCATAGCATTCTCCCTCTTGGAGTTTGGGCCATGGTCGCCGCGCATTAGTTTCGATGGATGTCTGAAAGCGACCTATTGCGCGCGATAGGCCCGCGCTGCGTCGCGGTCCTTCTCCTGTTGCCAGGCGCGTTCGCGGTCGTCCCAGTGATTGTCCTTGTAGTCGCGCAACTCTTCGTTCTCACGCATGGCCTTGCATTGGCGAAAGCCGTCTTCCCAGCCTTCCGCGTAAGTCCGGTCCTTCAGATAACGCGGCACATTCTTGCGAAACTCCCCGCTGATGACTCCAGCCGCCTGACGGCCGCTGCTGCAACCGTCGTCAAAACCATCGGCAAAGGCCGGCGGGTAACCTTTGGCGAGTAAATCCTGGTGGGTTGATTGGCAACCCGTCAGCCCCACCACCACACACAGCAATACCGCAGACCGCCACATGGCGTACTCCCTGGCCGTTTTCCGGCTGATACGGGGAAGTCTAGACAGGGATTTGTCGGGGAGGTGTGAAAGGCAGGTGAGAAATCTGTGTGGTGTGGGGACTTTGACTAAACACACAACCAAATGTGGGAGGGGGCTTGCCCCCTCCCACATTGGAACTGTGTTTGGTTTTAGGGCCGGGCTAGTAGTGATACCACTTCACCTCAAGCATCACTTCATTCACCGGCGTCGACAGATGGCTGTACTCGCGCTGGGCGCTCAGGCGCAGGCCGAGGTTGCGGGACAGTTCCCATTGCTGGTTCAGGCTGATGCTGCGGCGCACTTCGCCGTTGGTGAAGAAGTCGCCCTTGGCTTCCAGGCTGAGGTTGCCCAGTGGGTTTTTCCACAGCACGCCGGTGTTGAAGCCGGCCGCCGGGGAGATGGCTTCGCTGAAGTCGTTGTTGTGTTCCACACGCACGGTGCCGAGGGCGAAGCCGAGCATGTCGTCGCGCAGTTGCCAGGTGCCGCCGGCGCCGCCGTTGACGTGGGCGACCAGGGTTTCGTCGTCGTGTTTGCCGGGGACGCGCTCCAGGCCGCCGGTGACTTGCCAGGACCACGGCTGCAGCAAGGCGTTACGCGGGGTCAGGGAACGGATGGTGGCCAGGTCCAGTTGCTGCAGTTGCCAGTGGTTGCCTTCGTACTGGCGCAGTTTCATCTGCAGGATTTCGATCTGCGCGCCGAGGGGGAAGCCTTCGGCGTTGTCGTTGAGGTCGTGGTAGGCCATGCGCAGGCCGTATTCGCCGAAAGCTTTATCGCCTCGGGTGCCGATGCCGGCTTGCCAGGTGCGTGATTCGTGGCCGTTTTCCGGCAGGCCGGGCGGGGTGATCTTGAGGTCGGGCGCCGGGTTCTGGTTGATCGCGCGCAGCAGTTCGAAGCTGCGCTGGGAGCGCGCGGTGTCGCGCTCGAGGCCATTGGCGCGGTAGCGGCCCAGGCGGTAGGCGGCGTCGATGATCAGCGCCTGGCGCTCGCGGGGCAGGGCTTTGAACGCCGGCTCCTGCAGCTGCTTCTGGTCGTCGCTGACCTTCAATACCCATTGCTGCTCATCGCCGTCCAGCGGCTTGGCGCGTTCCAGCAGCTCGCGTTCACGGGACGGGCGATAGTCGATTTTCTCTACCAGGCCCGCGTCTTTCACAGCTTTAACCGTGTCGGTGGGGATGGCGGTCAGCGGAAATTGCTCGGTCAGGCGCAGGCCCGGGCGGGCCACTTGCAGCAACTCGAGCAGGCGATAGGAGCAGTTTTCGTCGAAGAAGAAGTAGTCGAACTGGATCTGCTTGAGTTCCCACACGTGCTCGACCATGCGCTTGGTCTCGACTTCGGTGAGGTTCAGGCGGTATTCCCACAGGTCACGGTTTTCGAGGCTACGGTATTCCGAGAGCTTTTCCTGGTAGGGCACCAGGGCGAACAGGCCGGGGTAGCCGCCCATCAGGCCTTTCCAGGCGTAGAGGATGCTGTTGTCGGAGCCTTCGATATAGGCGCCGAAGTTGATCGCATAGCTGAGCAGGGCAGTGTTGTTGCTTTGCACGTCGGCCTGGTCGATACGCAGCAGGGTGTGGCCGAACATTGACGACGGACTGTTGAGGTAGGCCGCCGGGAAAATCATCACCGCGCTATGGGGCGCGACGTCCTTGAACCATTGGGTGAATTCCTTGCACTCCAGCGCGGGCAGGTCGGTCAGGTTCAACTGTGCCTTGAGCCAGCGGGTACGTGCGGGGTAAACGCATTGGGCGTGTTTTTCACCCAGGCTGGCCGGTGCGTAGAGCGCATCAACGGTGGCCTTGAGTTCGGCGTCGGGGTGGTGGGCACCATCGGCGGCGAGAAAGAATTTGGTGTCGCTGACATAGCTGCGCCAGCCGCTGAACTTGCCGGCTTCGTAGTGGCCCAGGGATAACCAGAACGGGTCGTTGGCCAATTGCTGCAAACGTTGATCATCAAGATGCGGAGCCGCATACAGCGGGGCGCAAGCGAAGAGTGCCAGCCAGGCAAAGCGTTTGAGCATAGGGGCAACTTAGGTCGGTAAAAAAGTGAGACCCAAAGGGGAGGCGGGTCCAAAAGTTAAAACCCGCGCCTCGAAAGGCGCGGGCGGTAGAGCTTAAGCCTGGGTGCTAGCGTATTTCGCCAGGCGCGCATCACTTTTCAGTACAGCCAGGGTGTTGTTGTGCACGTCGTCAGCGGTCACGTCAGCTTTGCTGAAGATCTGCTGGAAGTGCTCGTGGGTCACGGCCGCGAAGTGCTCGCGATCTTCCGGCGCCACGCCCAGTACCACGGCGTAGGTGGTCAGCGCTTCGCCATTGCCCTTGGCCATGTCTTCGGACAGCTCGTTCATCATGCCATTCATGGCAATCCAGGACTTGCCGCCGTAGGTCAGCGCGCTGTTGGTGCTGCAACCGTTGGTGCCCGAGGTCATGCCGAAGGTGGCGTTGCCCGAGGTGCCGTTGGTGGTGGAAGCCAGGAAGTGCGCTGGAGTACCGCGCTGGCCTTCGAACAACATGTTGCCCCAACCGCAGTTAGGGCCGCCTGGTGCTTCAGCCATTGCATTGAGGGAGACGACGGTGAAGAGAGTACCGAGAAGGATCCGTTTCATAGCTTTGTTCTCTTTGTGTGCAAACCAATGGACAAGGGTTCAGGCGCGTCGTAGCGCCCTAGGGGCCAGTTATTAGTCCAACCCGCGCAGTTTGGAGTTTAGGCACGTTCCAAGGGTTCCGTGTGTTTTTATAAAACAATTGGTGTTGTCGCGATTTTTTTGCCGGACGCATTCCGTGGCTACGCTTTCCCAAAGGCTCACCTTGCCAGAGCGCGCAAGGGGGAGCCAGAATGCCGTCATCTGCCCCGCCTGATGTAAGGAAGCCCGATGCCTGATCCTGTTGCTGCCAGCTTGCGTCTAGCGCCCGAAGCGCTGACTCGCCCTTTCTCCGCTGAACAGTTCAGCTTCTCGACCACCAATGATTTGGAGCCCTTTCGCGGTGTGCTTGGCCAGGAACGCGCAGTAGAAGCGTTGCAGTTTGGTGTGGCCATGCCACGCCCCGGTTACAACGTGTTTGTCATGGGCGAGCCCGGCACCGGCCGCTTTTCGTTCGTCAAACGCTACCTGAAAGCCGAAGGCAAGCGCCTGCAGACCCCGGCGGATTGGGTCTACGTGAACAATTTTGATGAGCCGCGCGAACCCCGCGCCCTGGAATTACCCGGCGGCGCTGCAGCCGCGTTCATCGCCGATATCAATGGCCTGGTCGACAACCTGGTCGCGACCTTCCCGGCGGTGTTCGAACACCCCACCTACCAGCAGCGCAAAAGCGCCATCGACCGCGCCTTCAACCAGCGTTACGACAAGGCCCTGGACGTGATCGAGCGCCTGGCCCTGGAAAAGGACGTGGCGCTGTACCGCGACAGCACCAACATCGCCTTCACCCCAATGCTCGACGGCAAGGCGCTGGATGAAGCCGAGTTTTCGCAGCTGCCGGAAGCCGATCGCGAGCGTTTCCACACGGATATTTCCGAGCTGGAAGAACGCCTCAACGAAGAGCTCGCGAGCCTGCCGCAGTGGAAGCGTGAGTCGAACAACCAACTGCGCCAGTTCAACGAAGAAACCATCACCCTGGCCCTACAGCCTTTGCTCGCGCCGCTGTCGGAAAAGTACGCGGAAAACGCCGCCGTCTGCGGTTACCTGCAAGCCATGCAGGTGTACCTGCTGAAAACCGTGGTGGAGCAATTGGTGGACGACGCCAAGACCGACGCCCAGGCCCGCAAACTGCTTGAGGAGCAATACTGCCCGAGCCTGGTGGTGGGTCACCCGGTCAACGGTGGCGCGCCGGTGGTGTTTGAACCGCACCCGACCTACGACAACCTGTTCGGCCGCATCGAATACAGCACCGACCAGGGCGCGCTCTACACCACCTATCGCCAGCTGCGCCCCGGCGCCTTGCACCGCGCCAATGGTGGTTTCCTGATCCTCGAAGCCGAGAAAATGCTCAGCGAACCCTTTGTGTGGGACGCCCTCAAGCGCTCCCTGCAATCGCGCAAACTGAAGATGGAATCGCCGCTCGGCGAGCTGGGCCGCCTGGCGACCGTGACCCTCAACCCGCAGATGATTCCGTTGCAGGTCAAGGTGATCATCATCGGTTCGCGCCAGCTGTACTACGCGTTGCAGGACGCCGATCCGGACTTCCAGGAGATGTTCCGCGTACTGGTGGACTTCGACGAAGACATCCCGATGGTCGACGAAAGCCTGGAGCAGTTTGCGCAGTTGCTCAAAACCCGTACGTCGGAAGAAGGCATGGCGCCGCTGACCTCGGACGCGGTGGCGCGGCTGGCTACTTACAGCGCACGCCTGGCGGAGCACCAGGGGCGTTTGTCGGCGCGCATCGGCGACCTGTTCCAGTTGGTGAGCGAGGCGGACTTTATCCGCCACCTGGCGGGCGACGAGATGACCGACGCCGGCCACATCGAACGCGCGCTCAAGGCCAAGGCCACGCGCACCGGGCGTGTGTCGGCGCGGATTCTCGACGACATGCTCGCCGGAGTGATCTTGATCGACACCGCCGGTGCAGCAGTGGGCAAGTGCAACGGGCTGACGGTGCTGGAAGTCGGCGACTCGGCCTTCGGCGTGCCGGCGCGGATTTCCGCCACGGTGTACCCGGGCGGCAGCGGCATTGTCGACATCGAGCGCGAAGTTAACCTGGGCCAGCCGATTCACTCCAAGGGCGTGATGATCCTCACCGGTTACCTGGGCAGCCGTTATGCCCAGGAATTCCCGCTGGCGATTTCGGCCAGCATCGCGCTGGAGCAGTCCTACGGCTACGTGGACGGTGACAGCGCGTCCCTGGGCGAGGCGTGCACCTTGATTTCGGCGTTGTCGAAAACCCCGCTCAAGCAGTGCTTTGCCATTACCGGCTCGATCAACCAGTTTGGTGAAGTGCAGGCGGTGGGCGGGGTCAACGAGAAGATCGAAGGCTTCTTCCGCCTCTGCGAAGCACGCGGGTTGACGGGCGAGCAGGGCGCGATCATTCCCCAGGCCAACGTCGCCACGCTGATGCTGGACGAGAAGGTGCTGCAGGCCGTGCGCGCCGGGCAGTTCCACATCTATGCGGTGCGCCAGGCGGACGAGGCGTTGAGCCTGCTGGTGGGCGAGGACGCTGGTGAGCCGGACGCCGAGGGGCAGTTCCCGGAAGGTACGGTGAATGCGCGAGTGGTCGAGCGTTTGCGCGCGATTGCCGAGATGATCAGCGAGGAAGACCTCAAGGAAGCGGAAAAAGAGCTGGCGCAGGCGGCGCTGGCCGAAGCCAAGCCTACCTGAGGGCAAAGCTCATGGGGTGAGCGGGCAAGCCCGCTCACCCCAGGGTTGGCGATTCTGCCAATAAATTGGCTGGGTTATAGCGACGACTGCCGTTGGTCCCTACAGCCTTGGTTCGCCGGGTTTTTCTTCTATTCTCAGCTCAAGGGATATCCACAGGAGTCGCTGGATAGAGACAGCCTCGCCCTATGAGTGGGGCTGAACACCGAACTAACGAGGGTCGCCGCCATGCCGCGCAACCTTTGCCTTACCCGCCAGTGCTTTGGCCTGGTCACCCGTATCGAATGTTCCATTCGCCCTCTCGCGGGGGATAACGGGATGTGGACGTTGTTGTTTGCCGCCGGCATGTCGGGTGAGCAGCCTTCCACCATCAAGTCCCAGGGCCCGTTTCCAGGCCCCGTCGCAGCAGAAACCATTCTGGGCTCCATCGTCGATAGCTTGACGATGCACGGCTACGAGCAACTGGATGACCCGCAGATCTGGTGCCTGCACATGCAGGCCCATCTGCGTCAGCTCAACGGCCACCATGAGCCGTTGGCGCTGTAGGCGTGGTTATTTGCTTTCGGGCTTGTCCAGCTTGACCTCGAAGCCGTATTGCACGGTGCTCAGGTCGGTGCGCTGGTAGCTTTCCAGCGCGGTTGGCTGGCCGTAGAAGTAGTGCACGTCAAACATCGCCGTACCGTATTCCTCGGCGCGATGGCTGACGCCAAGGATTTCCTTGAGGTAGTTGCCGCTCGCGTCCTTGGCGTAGAAGCGCCAGCTGTCGGCGGGGAATTCCTTCTGGTCGACAATCAGCGCGTTGCCTTTAAGCGTCAGGCCCTTGGGCAGCTTGGTCGCGTCAATCTCGGCTTTTTCGATGGTGGCCAGGAACAGCGGAATCGAACCCACCACAAATGCCGGGTTTTCCGGGAACAGGTTGAGGTCGTAGGTGAGCGTGCCGCGCGCCGGGTTGAGTTCAAAGGCTTCGGTGGGCAATTCGATGGGCTCGCCGCGTTCACCTTTGTCGTCGGCGGTGAAGAAAGTCACGGGCGATTCACTGCTGTTGCGCTCGTTGCCGACCAGGTCGTCGTTGAAGGTGAACGGGTGGTCGAACGCGACATGCGCCGCGCTGGCATCTTCGACGGACTGGCTGATGGTGACGCTGTTTTTCAGTTGGTCCTCGGTCATCGTCGCGTCTTTGAGCCACGCGGCGGCGCTGTCGTCGTACACGGTGACAGGCATCGGCAAGGCCTGCACGGTCTTTTCCAGGCTGTTCTTGTCGAAGCGCATTACGGGCAGGTCGAGGTCCTTGCGGGTGACCGTGGCGGTGGAAAAATCCAGCACGTTGATCTGCAGGTTGTCGATCACACCATTGAAATACACCTTGGCGTAATGGCTGCTTTGCTTGTGCTCGAAGGCTTTCTGCTCGTCGCTCAGCTGTTTTTCAAACGCATCCGACCAGGCCTTCTGCTTCTGCATCTCGGCCAGTTGCTTCTCGTAGAACGCCACCTGCGCGCTGCTTTCGTTGATTGACCCCGAGCGCGTCAGAAATTGCCCGGTGCTGTCCCGCGCCTGTACCAGCAAGGGGTTGGGCGATTCGTCGCCGACTTGCGGGGCCAGCGGCTGGCTGTTGGTCAGCTCGATTTCGGCGTAGTTCTTTTCCAGCAGCAGCAGGTTGACGGTGATGTTGCCTTCGGTGCGCTTGTGGCCCACATCCTTTTTCGACAGGTCGAAGGCCAGCACTTTGCCAGGCGCGATCACTTCCACCGCGCCCTTGAGGCTCACGGGCTGGGGCTGGCTTTTGTTTTCGGTCTCGATGCCGTCGAAGAACGGGTAGGTCACCGTCAGGTCATCCGGATTGGTGAGGTTGGAGCTGCTGGGGCTGAGCTGGATGCCGGGGTCGGTTTCCGACCATTCCGGCTGGAACGGCACGACCTTGTTGTTGCTCAAGGTTACGGACTGCCATTCCAGGCCATGGGGGAAAGGGAACTGTTCCGGCACATTGAAGTTGAACGGGAAGACCGGCTGCAGATCCGTCAGGTAGTCGGAGTGCGAAGCCCTGCGCAACACGAACAGGCCGTTGATGTAGGTGTCCACCAACGCCTGGGGCGTGGGGTAGTGCTTGAGCAGGGCCAGGCTGTCTTCGCCGTATTCGGCCTCGATGGGTTTGGTGGCCAGCTTGCCCCGCGCACGTTCGAGCAACAGCAGCGAGCCGCCGAGGTCGGCGATGGCGTCGCGCAGTTTGGGGTCCTGGATGCTGTCGAGGGACTGTTCGAACTTGGCGGTTTTCTCTTCGAGGCTGGTCTGTTTCTGCTCATCGCTTGGGGAACAGCCGCCGGCCAGCAGCAATGCCGCGCACAGGCCGATGCCGGCCAAAGGGGAACGCACATCCATCATCTGAGTTTTTCCTGTCCGACGTCATCGAGCCGAGTTGATGGGCTCGACACTAGCAGAAAAATTCTCTTACAGATGCCGCCCAGGTCAGTTTTCTCGCGGTTACAGGTACTTGGTGGCGGCTGGTATACTCGCCGCCATTTCTAGCCACGCTGTGTGAGAACCCATGGAACGCTTTATCGAAAATACGATGTACGCCTCGCGTTGGCTGCTGGCACCGATCTACCTGGGGCTGTCCCTGGGCTTGCTGATCCTGGCGCTGAAATTTTTCCAGGAAATCATTCACGTTATTCCCAACATCTTCACCATGTTGGAAGCCGAAGTGATCCTGCTGCTGCTGTCGCTGATCGACATGGCGCTGGTGGGCGGCTTGCTGGTGATGGTGATGATCTCCGGCTACGAGAACTTCGTTTCCCAGCTGGACATCGATGAAAACAAAGAAAAGCTCAACTGGCTGGGCACCATGGACTCTTCGTCACTGAAGATGAAAGTGGCGGCGTCCATCGTGGCGATTTCCTCGATTCACCTGCTGCGCATCTTCATGGATGCCAAGAACGTCGATCCACAGCATCTGATGTGGTACGTGATCATCCACATGACCTTCGTGGTATCGGCGTTTGCCATGGGTTATCTGGACAAACTCACCAAACACTGATGCCCCGCGCCGGCCTTACTGCTCGATGAAGTAGTAGGGCTGGCGGTTGATTGCCATCTCCTTGATCACCGTGACCTTGTTGCTCAAGCCGGTGGTGTGGTCCAGCAGCGCAACGTTGCCGGGCTTGGCGGCGAGGTAATGGTGCAGCTCGGGCTCGCTCTGCAGGATCGGCAGGTAGGCCTGGGTGTAGAACACGCTGGCCCCGGCAATCCTTTCGTTGGGCTGAAACAACACCACGTCCTTGCCTTCGGCTTGCAGTGCCTGGATCTGAGTGATCAGCGGCACGAACGATTGGCGCACGTCCGCTTTGGGCGCGAACCAGAACGCGGCGACCAGGTAGCAGCTCACTGCCAGAGTGAACACGCCGCCCACCAGAGTTTTGTGGTGTTGATACAGCGCGGGTTTGTGGGCTTTCAGCCAAGACAGCAGAACCCGCGCATACTCGGCAGCGAGCACGGCGGCGGCCGGTGTGAGGGCCATCAGGTACACCGTACGCTTGCTGGAAGCCAGGGTCAGCAAGGTGAATTGCGCCACCAGCCACACGCTGAAAAACAATCGATAGCGGTTTTGCACCAGGCTTTTACGAAAGTGCCACAGGCCCAAATACACCAGGATATTCCACGGCAGGAAGGCCTCCGGCAGCTTGGCGATGTAGTAATAGAACGGCTCGTAATGCCCGGCTTCCACAAACGAACCGCTGAACCGCCCGACGCTGTTAGTCCACAGCACTTCGGCCACGGCCTGCATACCGCCGCGCTGGAACAGAAAACCCAGCCAGATCATCAGTGGCACCAGTGCCAGCAGGGTGAACAATGCCGGCTTGAGCCAGTCGCCGATGCGCAGGCGCTTGTCCATCAGGCTGGTGCTGGTCAGGTACACAAAGATCACAATGCCCGGCATCGCCAGGCCCAGCACACCCTTACTCAGTGTCGCGATCACCATGCCGACGGTAAACAGCGCCCACGCCCAAGCGCTGGAGCCTTCGCGCTCGGGCCGCACGGCCTGGTAAAACGCCAGCAACGCGGTGGTCACACCCAGGCTGAGCAACGAGTCCTCACCCACGCCGCGTACGTTGCCCCAGTAACTGGCCATGGTCGCCAGGATCAACGCGGCGCAGAACGCCAACGTCTTCGGCCGCCCGAAGGTGCGCAGCATCGCGTAAAACAGCATCACGCTGAACAGCCCGGCAAATGCCGAGGCCAGGCGCACGGCCCAGGTGGTAGCGCCAAACAGGCGAATCGCGCCGGCATCCAGCCAGAGGCTCAGGGGCGGTTTTTCCAGGAAGGGTTCGCGAAACAGCTGCGGCACCACCCAGTTATTGTCCAGGTGCATGGCCATGGCAATCCCGGCCACGCGCGCTTCGGTGGAGCCTTGCAACTCATGGTTACCCAGGGCAAAGAAGAACAACAAAGCAGCAAGCAAGAGCAGCAAAGGAGCGGGGCGCGTCATGGGTTCTGGCTACCGAGGCAGGAGGACCGCTCGGGGGAGCGGCCATGGCATTCGGCTAGTATCTATCGGGGTTTCTGAACGTTTCGTGAACGGATGGGGAAATGTTCGCTAGCGGTCCGAGCGTCACTGGCTCAGCGCGTTGACCACCCTAATGCCTAATGGCCCGCTGCGCTTTTCCACCTTTGCCCAGCCGTGATCACCACGGCCAATGGCGACCAGTATTATGTAGGCATAGGAGTTTCGGTTCACTGCGAAAGTCGTCCTTGTTCTTAAAGCGGGTAGTCCATTCAGCGGGCGTATTCTGCGCTGTCGATGCAGTCAATCCAAATGCAAAAGGCCGAGCCGCTTGAATGCGCCTCGGCCTGTTTTTTTGTTACGGGAATACTTGTGATTCTTGAGTGGGCACCCACACGTCCAAAAGGCGCCCGACCAACAACTCGCCCAGCCCGATCAGTTGCTGTGCAGCCAGCAGCTTTTGGCGGTTGGCACCTTCGAGCTCGAAGGCCAGGTCGGTGGTCATGGCGTTGAGCGAGGCGAGGGTTTCGCTGGTTTGGATCAGTAGCGCTTCTGTGGAAATGTTTGGGGCGAGGGTGAAGAGGTTGAAGGCTGGGGGATTGGGGGTGATTTTTTTCATGATGAAGCTCCCACACTGTTAAAGGAGCTACCGCCCCCTGCTGTCAAACAGGATTAGGTGGCAGCTGTACGCGGGTTGACAGACCGGAAGTGTAGGAACCCGGCGCACCCGAAGATGCCCCACGCACAGCCGCCATGAACGAGCCGGAACACGTAAAGCATGCCGTCTTATCAAGGGGTGTCAAAGGTTACACTTTTCGGCCTGTCAAAGCCGGTCGCTGATGAGCAGCGACAGGGGGAAGTTAGCGGTGTGTTGGGAAGAGCGCCAGTTCATCAATGGCGCGACATCGTGCAGGAAAATTCCGAAGGCCTTATTTACGGTGCTTGGCCCAAGATTCATGTCGGGGAGGTTTCGGTGACATCATCCAATTGATGCCTTACATGCGACCGCTCATCCCACCACTCTGGGCGAATTGTTACGTCGGTTGCGGTAACGTCCCTGATCATTTTCACAATGTCGAAAGACCTAAGGCCATCCACATGCTCACTCAGGCTGTTGGTGGTATTGGCCCACATAGGGTCCAGAACAAAGTCGATTCCTTTCATCCTGGCTAGCTTCGCAGCAGGAACAAAATCCGCGTCGCCTGCTACCAGCACGATGACGTCGACCAACCTGTCCATGGCAAGAGTCGTGACGTCCATGCCTAATTTGGTATCGACGCATTTCTGCTCCACGTTGTAGTGGAAGTCTTCATTGACCAGATCATTCCAGGACCGCTCGCCCTTGAGCAGCGCTTTGAGTGTGTGTGAGTTGAGTCGCCACTCTCCACTTTTTGCCAGCTCTCCCAGCCTCAACGCAGTCTTTCTGCTGCGACGTAACTGGTCATGCAGGGCGCGTCGCAACTGATAGGGCGGATGGGTGTTGAAATTCATATGGCCTGGCGTTTTGTGGCTGGCCGGAATTATCGGAAGGCGCACCTGGTTGGTCGGGGGCGGACAGTCGTAGTAATACACGCGGTAGAGTTCCCGGCTCGCGGACCGGTCGTCCTCGATGTGAAACTTCACCAGTTTTCTGACGGCTTGAGCCAGCTGTTCTGCGCTGACTGGCAGATTTTTTCGGAAGTATTTCCTCACGAAAAACAGAATGCGTTGAAAGAAAAAACCACCATCAATGAGAACCGCCGTTCGCTTCACTCACTTTCCTCAGGCAAAAAAAAGCTCAGGACTGCTGGGCAGGTTCTAACAATTACCTGCGCGCTGTACTGAGCTGTTGGATATTTTTGTTCTGTCGTTGCTTGAGCGTCAAGCCAAGAAATGGGTGGCCATCCCTGAATTGACCGTTTTGCGCCGACCGTTGAAGGCTACTCCCACGTGCTGAGTTGCACCACTTCACCTAAGCCGCCACATCTTGAAGGAAAAGTCTGAAGGTCGAATTTTCCAAGGCCTAGAAACAACAAAACCCGCACTAGGCGGGTTTTGTTGGTGCTTCGAATTGGTGGAGCCGGGGGGATTTGAACCCCCGTCCGCCAGTACTCCGCTGTCGGTACTACATGCGTAGCCGTATCTATTAAGTTAACCCTCAGCGACCCGAAGGGCAGGGTGCTTTGGGCGAGTTGTGTAAGTTTTAGCCG
>Ga0302347_1003249_pt1 | contig 14722 bp, 13 predicted proteins | sample PhyWR1_FD_202178 | JGI IMG/M metagenome (GOLD analysis project Ga0302347, IMG submission 202178) | Leaf surface microbial communities from wheat plants in UC Gill Tract Community Farm, Albany, California, United States - DLSL W.R1 (v2)... | ecosystem: Host-associated > Plants > Phyllosphere >...
GTCTATGAATGCTATGAAGTCAGCGGAATCTGACGCTGAAAGCGCCATACCTGTTGGCAACCAGCACAGCATCGCAGTGTCTTTGGTCTATACACCATATGGTCATGAAAGCGCTGGGGGTAGCGTCCAAGAGGAAGTCAGATTTGTCGGCCAACTGCATCACCGACCGCTTAATGGTTACCTCCTGGGTAATGGGCATCGCCTCTACCATCCCGGTATTTTCCGCTTCGCCTCACCTGATCAGCAAAGCCCGTTTGCCGAGGGGGGAGTGAATGCATACGCCTACTGTGCCGGTGATCCTGTCAACTACCTTGATATTCCAGGAAGGAATCGAGGAAGGGTCATGCGTTCCAGCTCTTTGCCGCGGCTATCCCGGCCGTCTGTCGGCAGTACTCCTTTGAAAAATGCCCAGTCCTGGCCAGCGCTGCATCCTGAGACCCTGCATGGCCAAGCTACCAAGTTTACTGAGTACTTGAAGGCCTGGATTATAGAGGACGGCCTTCAAGACAGTATTCATATAACGGCCCAAGCCGAGGTAATGGCGAAAGCAGATCGCTTCAACTGGGGGCGCTTGGGTGATGCTGTCGCGTTGGAGGTGACGCAGGCAATCGTCGACACACAATTATCGGGCGGGTTTGTTCATTTCTCCGTGAAAGACGACGGACTGTTCATGCGTAGCTTCCCGGCAGAGGGCCTTAAGAGCGTGATGCTTCACATAAGGGGTAGCGTGAGAGACATGCCAACCCGTCCAGTGTAAACCCGTGTTCCTGCACGCCATGACGAAACCTGAAGGCGGGGATACAGCGCGGGTCGTGTTCCGGCTCAGCTATCAGGCGTTCGACGGCAGCCGGGCCAGCACCTACGCTAGCAGGTGACGGGCGTGAGCGGCTGGCGCCCGCAATTCAAGGGAACATGGAGCGCCCTATGCGTCCACTGGCCGTGCCCCTGCTGTTGCTGCCCTGGGCGCTTGCGGCCCAGGCCGGGCCGTTGCCGGTGTTCTTCGACAGCCATGAATACGAACGTCGCCTGCCCAGTACCAACCTGCCCACGGATGCCTATCGCCCTGTCAGCTCGAGCCCGCGGCTAGCCATGGCCGACGACCATCGCCATGCCTGGGCACCTGTAGAGACGCGGCTGGTGCTGCACAAGGTGCGCTTCGAGGGCGGCACGGTGTTCTCCTTGAGCGACCTGCGCGAGCACTATCAGCCGCTGATCGGGCGCGAGATCACCCTTGGCGAACTGCAGCAATACACCCGGCGCCTGACCCAGCGCTATCGGCAGGCGGGCTATCCGCTTTCTTATGCCTACCTGCCGCCACAGGATGTGGCCGACGGGCGCATCAATGTGGTGCTGGTAGAAGGTTATATCCGGGACTACCGCGTGGACGGCGATATTGGCCCGGCCAGCGACTATCTGCAGCAACTGCTGGTGCAGCTTGAGGCAGAGCGCCCGTTGACCCAGGAAACGCTGGAGCGCTATGTGGGGCTGGCCCAGCGCATTCCCGGTGTGGCGATAGATGCCGAACTGGCCGTGGCACAGGCCGTTGATGGTGCTGCCCGGCTGACTGTGCACGCGCGGCGCAAGCCGTTTGGCGCTGGTGTTACCTTCGCGCAGTCAAACCGTGAAGCTGCGCAGGCGCTGTTCACAGCCACCAGCAATGCCCAGACCCGCTTTGCCGAACAACTTACCGCCAGCCTGCTGCTGCCCGCTGGAGATGACCATGTCCATTACCAGCGCCTGGACTACAGCCAGTACCTGGACGCCGCCGGCAGCCAGCTGCTGCTGTCGGCTTCACGCTACCGCAGCGAGCCTGGCACGCGTATTCGCCTGGACGATGGCCTGGACATCTTGCGCAAGCGCGACAGCGAGCGTTTCGAGATTGGCTTGCGCCAGCCGGTAATTGTCAGGCCAGGGGAGTGGATGGCGCTGCAGGGGCATTTGTATTCGGTCAGCGAGCATGTTGAGGACCAGGGGGAAGGTCCGCCATCATCAGGGAAGTACGACACCTATGTACGTGCACTGTCGTTCGAAGGCGACTGGCGCGAGGCGCAAGGGGGGCGTTTGCGTATCGTCAGTGCTGGTGTGTATCAGGGCCTGGATTACCTGGGCGGGCGCAGCGATGCCGATTACGATCTGGATTTTTTGCGGCTGCGGCTTTCGGGGTTGCAGAGCGACCTGCTGTTCGATAATTGGCAGGGGGTGGTGTCCGGGGCGTTGTACTGGAGTGATGACCGGCTGCCCGACAGCGAGCGTGCGGGGTTTGGCGGGCAGAGTTTCGGGCGCGGTTATCCACGTGACCAGGCAGACGGGGACAAGGGGTGGGGGGTGGCTTACGAGTTGAACTACAGCCTGCGCAGTAGCTGGCTGGCGCTGGTGCAGCCCTATGTCCTGGTAGATGCGGCGCAGGCCTGGCATAACCGGGGGGTGGTGCAGGATGCCCATCTGGCTTCGGTGGGGCTTGGGGTGCGGGTGGGTGACAGGCGCTTTTTCAATGTGACGCTGGAGGTGGCGAAGCCTCTGGCGGATGTGGCGCTGGATAGCCTGGACCGCGGGCCACGGGTGAGCTTGAGCGTTGGGGTTCAGCTGTAGGTGGGGCTGCCATCGGCGGCAGGCCAGCCCCCAACAGGGACCGCATCAGGGCAAACACCTGTCAGCGCGAACGCAACTTGCCAAACATCAATGGGTGGTGAACCGCTGATGCACCGGCGATGAACTCGGCGTCAGCGCCAGTGCCAGCTGGGTACGGTTATGCATGTGGGTCAGGCGCAACACCTGCGACACATACAGTTTCACCGTGTTTTCGGTAATGCCCAGCTCACAGGCGATCTGGTAATTGGTCTTGCCCTTGCTGACCAGGCGTGCGACCTCCAATTGCCGCGGCGACAGCTTCTCGAACGCCGCAGGCAGCTCGCTTTCAGGCTCTTCGACATCACTGGCACGTCGGTGAACACCTTGGCCACGGGCTCTTTCCAGGTCCTGATACAGCTCGTCCACAGAGTCGGCCAGGTCTTGCAGGCGCTGGTTCAACCCGCCCAGGTCGCGGAAGTTGCGCTGACGCTTCAGCAACGCTTCTTCCTGCCGGCGCACACCCTCCAGCAACTCATCAAGGTCCATCGGTTTCTGGTAATAATCGGCAAACCCTTCGCGTAGCGCGCGGATCACATCCTGCTTCTCGGCACGTCCGGTAAGCATGATGGCCTCGAACATGCGCTGGCTGCCGTCGACTTGCTTGAGCGCGCGTACCAGGTCTATCCCGTCCCGATCCGGCATGTGCAGATCGCAGATGACCAGGCCAATGGTCGGGTCTGCCACATAACGGTCGATGGCTTCGTCAGTAGAATGGGCCGATACGGTCGCGTAGCCCTTGGTTTCGAGGAATTCACACAGTTGTTCGACAATGACCGGCTGGTCATCAACGACCAACACCTTCACTTCACTCACTGGTCTGGACACGATCAACTCCCTGTTCGTATACGGCCCTGCTCCCGGGCCAGACGCTCTGGCAGTATAAAAGTAGTCGCTCTGAGCGATTATGTACAAGGTATGTACAACAGATCGGACCGCAGTGAAGCTCATTGGATCCATACGGCTGTCAGAAGAAAGCCCGCGAGCACATAAGGCACGAACGCCTGCTTGTCCCCCATCTCCTCGGTCAGCGCCTGCAAACGCTTCTTCACCTTGGGGTTGAGCAGGGTCCACAGGCGCCGTCGGGTGAGCAGCCACAGCAGCACGCTGACCCCGGCCCCGATGAACGTACCCAGCACATATTGCGGGCTGGTGGCTAGGGCCAGGGCGCCCATCAGCTTGACGTCGTCGGCGCCGAAGCGGCCCAGCATGTAGCCAGGCAACGTCAGCAGCATGACGATGGCCAGCGCCCACCCGGCATCACTGGCATCGGCGCCGATCCAGGTGCGGCCAGTGGCAAACAGCCAGACCAGGGCGCAGGTGGCCACACCCACGGTCAGGAGGTTGGAGATCTGGCGTTGACGCACATCCTGTTCGGAGCACAAGGCAAGCCACAGCAGGAGAACGATGCTTTGCATGGGCAGTTCGCCTTTCCCAATGTTGAACACTTCTACCCGGTCAGTCAGGTTTCCTTAAGTGAAGATAGACGGGAACCGGCAGGCGAGTGGGCTGGAAAGGCTAAAAGGCGTGCCTGGAATGAATTTTGTCGTAGTTGTCACATGCCTGAACCCGCCCCCCACAGGGGCTACGAATCAGCCAGGAGCGAATTACAGGGCTATTTCTTGCTCCCTGGTGGGTAGTTGCCCAGCACCTTGGCCACGGTGCTCTGGATGGCGCTGTTGCGTTCCTCCGGGCTGGGCGGATAATTGTTCATGATCTGTTCGGCACTGCCGCGCCACACCAGCTTGCCGTCGCGGCCATCGAACATATCGATCTGGATGGTGGCGACCTTGTAATCGACACTGCGCGTCTCGTTATACATCGGACCGCCCCAATAGCCGCCCCAGTAACCACCCCAGCCACCGCCGTAGTTGGTGGTGATCTGCTGCTGGCGCTGTTCGACGATCAGGTAAGAGCGCACCATCAGGTCAGGCCGCCCGCCGCCCTGCACCGGGCGCAGGCCACGCTGGTCGAGCTGGTCGGCAACGGCCTGGCGGATGCGCTGCTCGGTCAGGTCGCTCTTGATCCGCGGGTCGTCAGGGCGATACTGCAGGCCCGGCTCCTGCCACGCCCAGCTGCGGTAGGCGGCGAAATCGCGGCTGGCATCGAAATCCTGCTGAACGTTGTTGCTTGAGCAGGCAGCCAGCAACAACGCGAATGACAGTAGAACGAGACGGCGCAACATGATGGTTCTCCGTTAAGCGTTAACTGGGAGGATAGCCGCTGAGCGCCTTGTGCACAGAATCGCGCAGGGCACTTTCGCGGTCGCGCGGCGAGTCCTTGTCGCTGCCGCTTTCGGCGCTGGCGCTCCAGACCGGCTGGCCGTTGCGGGCGTCGAACAGGTCGATGCGCACCACCATCACCTCCACCTCGTAGGTGCGCACGATGGGCACGCTGGCGTAACCCCCGTAGCCATGCCGATAGCCGCCGTAACCGACACCGCCATACGGGGATGGGCCGTAGTAGGGGTCGTATGAGTCGTAGTCACGCACCTGGCGCAAGCGCTTTTCCAGGCGAATGTCGGCGCTGACCAGCAAATCGCCGGCACCCCCCCGGGCGGGGCGCAGGCCATGCTGGTCGAGCGCGCCGCTTACGGCATCGGCCAGCTGTGCCGGGTCGGCATTAGCCGAGCCGCTGGGTAGCTGGCCACTGCGCCAGCTCCAGCTGCGGTACTGACCGTAATCACGAGAGGGCGCCGGGTAGGCACTGGCATCGAAGGTGCTGGCCGCCTGGGCCGGGGCCGGGGGCAGCGGGCGGCTGCTGGCCACATACGGGTTGCTGCCCTGGCAGCCAGCCAGGGCAAGCGGCAGCAGGGCCAGGCACAAAAGACGGTACGGCATTAATTCCTCCCGGCGGGCGGGTCAACGCGGGCGGCAGACCCAGTGCAGGTAGCGGCCAAGGCCGGCGAAGCTGGGGTGGCGACGATAGGCGAGTTCCATTTCCAGCAGGTCGAGTAGTTCGGCCTTGCCCTGGAATTCCTTGGGCATGTAGTCGTGGAACACGCGTACGCCGCTCTCGCTTTCGACCTGCCACATAGGATCAAGTTGCGCCTTGAGTTCACGTGGATCAAGCGGTTTCTGTGGGGTCAGGCTCTGCTTTTCACCTTCCAGCCGGTTGCTGCGCAACTTACGGAAGTGGCCTTTGAGCAGGTTGCGGTAGACCAGTGCGTCGCGGTTGTAGAATGCCAGTGACAACCAGCCGTTGGCGGCCGTGAGCTGGTGCAGCACAGGCAGGATGCTTTCGGGTTCGGCCAGCCATTCGAGCACGGCGTGGCACAGCACCAGGTCGTAGGGCTCGGTGAGCAGGCCGAGCAGGTCCTGCCAGGGGGCCTGAATGAAGGTGGCCGGTTGGCCGGCTTCGGCAAAGCGCGCCCGCGCGCCGTCGAGCATCGGCGCGGCAGGTTCGGCCAAGGTCAGCTGATGGCCGCGCTGGGCCAGCCACAGGGCCATATGGCCCAGCCCGGCGCCGATATCGAGGATGCGCAGTGGGCGGTCGGGCAGGGCCTCGGCCAGGTCGGCCTGCAGCACGGCCAGGCGGATGGCGCCCTTGGCACCGCCGTAGATCTTCTCGGCGAAGCGGGTGGCCAGTTCATCGAAGTGACGGTCGTTCATCGGGCGAAGCGCCTTTCGCTATCGGCCAGCTTGGCCCGCACCACCTGGTCCATGTCCAGGCCCAGTTCGCTGCACAGCAGCAACAGGTAGAGCACTATATCGCCGACTTCCTGGCCGGCGTGGGCAAGCTGGTCGGCTGGCAGCTGGCGCGACTGGTCCTCGCTCAGCCACTGGAAGATTTCCACCAGCTCGGCCATTTCGACGCTGGCGGCCATGGCCAGGTTCTTCGGGCTGTGGAAACCTCTCCACTCGTTGGTGTCGCGGATCTGGTGCAGGCGTTGGGTGAGTTCTTGCAGGTTCATCGGGTTCTCCTAATGCTGCATAGCTTCTGCCCAGGCCCGATGCAAAGCAAGCGCCTAAAGCCGATCCCAGCGCCCGACCATATGCAGCACGCCGCCATGCCCATCCAGCCGTAACTGACCCGAAGGCCCCGCCTCGGTGGCGCTGAGCACTACCTCTGACGGCAGTCGCACCGGCTTGCGGAAATCCACTTCGAAGGCATAGCCACTGTGCGGCAGATGCCCGTTCAACGCTGCCAGGGCCATGGCCTTGCTCCACATGCCATGGGCGATGGCCGTAGGGAAGCCGAACAGCCGCGCACTGGCGGCGCTGAGGTGGATAGGGTTGTAGTCCCCGCAGACCTTGGCATAGCGCCGACCGATGTCACTGTCGGCGTACCAGCGGGTGGCCTCGGGCAGTGATGCTGGCTCACCCTCGGCAGGCTCTGCTGTTGCCCCTTCGAGCTTCAGCCCGCGCACCAGCATGCGGCTGGTCTCGCGCCACAGCAGGCCGATGCTGTCTTCAGCCTCGGTGACCAGGTCGAAGGTGCCGCCCTTGGCATGGGGCTGTAGATTATTTGCGTACACCGCAAAGCGCAGCCCCTCGACACCGCCAAGCGGGCGGAGCACTTCGATGCGGTTGTGCAGGTGCACCAGACCCAGCAGCGGGAAAGGGAAGCCTTGGCCAGTCATCAACTGCAGCTGCAGGGTGAAGGCCATGATGTGTGGATAAGTACCCGGCAGCCGCCCGTTGTCGGGGAAGTGGCAGAGCCGCCGATAGGCGCCGAGGTTGTCCGGCTGAACCCGGATGAAGCAACGCAGGCCATCCTGCGGAAGTTGCTCGCCGCTGATCTTGCGCTTGCTCGCTGCACGCAGGTACAGGCTGGCGCGCGAAGCGGGGCTGTGCAGGTCGTGCCATTGTCGGTCCATGCTCACGCCCCCATCAGTGCCTGGCCACATACGCGCAGCACCTGGCCATTGACCGCCCCGGAGCCTGGCTGGCTGAGCCAGGCGATGGCTTCGGCGACGTCCTGCGGGCGGCCACCCTGGCCCAGGGTACTCAAGCGCCTGCCGGCTTCGCGCAGGCCCATGGGCATTGCCGCCGTCATGTGCGATTCGATGAAGCCGGGCGCCACGGCATTGATGCTGCCACCCCGTTCGGCAAGCCTGGGCGCCCAGGCCTGGGCCAGGCCAATCAGGCCGGCCTTGCTGGCGGCATAGTTGGCCTGCCCGCGGTTGCCGGCGATGCCGCTCACCGAGGCCAGCAGGGTGATGCGGGCATCTTCCCCCAAGGCGCCGTTGTCATGCAGCGCCTGGGTCAGTACCTGCGGCGCCTTGAGGTTGACCGCCAGCACCGCGTCCCAGTATTCGGGGGTCATGTTGGCCAAGGTCTTGTCGCGGGTAATGCCGGCGTTATGCACCACGATGTCGATGCCCTCTGGCAAGGCTGCGAGCAGCTGTGTTGCCGCGTCGCTGGCGCAGATATCCAGCGCCAGCGCTTTGCCGCCCAGGCGTGCAGCGAGGGCGTCGAGGTCCTGGCTGGCTTGCGGGACATCGAGCAGCAGCACGTCGGCGCCGTCCCGGGCCAGGGTCTCGGCGATGGCTGCACCGATACCGCGTGCAGCGCCTGTGACCAGGGCGCGACGGCCAGCCAGTGGCCGGGTCCAGTCTTCGACCTGGCTGGCGCAGGCCTCCAGGCGTAACACCTGGCCAGAAACAAAGGCGCTTTTCGGTGACAGGAAGAACCGCAGCGCACCTTCCAGCTGGTCTTCCGCGCCGGGGCTGACATACAGCAACTGTGCAGTCGCGCCATTGCGCAGCTCCTTGGCCAGCGAGCGGCTGAAGCCTTCTAGGGCACGCTGGGCGACGCTGGCCAACGGGTTGTCGAGGCTTTCCGGGGCCCGCCCCAGCACCACCACATGGGCACAGGGGGCGAGGCTGCGCAGCAGTGGCTGGAAAAACTCGCGCAACTGCTTGAGCGCATCGCTGTCGGACAGATGACTGGCATCGAATACCACGGCCTTGATCTTCGGCCCCAGGCCGGCGACCCAGGCCTCGGCCTGCAGGTTGTCGGCATTGAAGCTGTAAAGCTCGTCGGTCAGGCGTGCTGCGATGGCTTGCACTTTGCCCGCCAGTGGTCCGCCACCCAACACCAGGGCGCCTTCCACCGGGCGCAGGCGACCTGACTGCCAGCGCTCCAGCGGTGCGGGTGCTGGCAGGCCCAAGGCATCCACCAGCCGGCGCCCGAGGTTGGAGTTGGCAAAGTCGAGATAACGATCGCTCATTGAGTGGTCTCCGCAAGGCAGGCTTGAAAGTGTGGACCAAGTTTGTGTCGACACGTTCGAATCGTGGCAAAAACACCTAGGCTGTAACGGGTCAAATTGTTTCTGGAGGAACCAACGCATGCGTTCATCTCGCCGGGTAGCGATCCTGGGCGGCAACCGAATACCCTTTGCCCGCTCCAATGGCGCCTACGCAACGGCCAGTAACCAGGCGATGCTGACCGTCGCCCTGGAAGGCTTGATCGAACGCTATCGCCTGCATGGGCTGCGAATGGGGGAGGTGGTGGCTGGCGCCGTGCTGAAGCATTCGCGCGACATGAACCTGACCCGCGAATGCGTGCTGGGATCACGGTTGTCGCCCCAGACGCCGGCGTATGACATCCAGCAAGCTTGTGGCACCGGGCTTGAGGCGGCGCTGCTGGTGGCCAACAAGATTGCCCTGGGCCAGATCGACTGCGGCATTGCCGGCGGTGTGGACACCACCTCGGATGTACCGATTGCCGTCAGCGAAGGCCTGCGCCATATCCTGTTGCAGGCCAGCCGTGGCAAAAGCCTGGGCGAGCGGCTGCAGCCCTTTCTCAAGCTGCGCCCTCACCACCTGAAGCCCGAGTTGCCGCGCAACGGCGAACCGCGCACGGGGTTGTCGATGGGCGAGCATTGCGAGCGCATGGCCCAGGCCTGGCGTATCGGCCGTGCCGAACAGGACGAACTGGCGCTGCTCAGCCACCAGAAGCTTGCCGCCGCCTATGCCGGGGGATGGCAGGATGATTTGCTGACGCCGTTTCTTTCGCTTGCGCGGGACAACAACCTGCGCCCGGACCTGACCCTGGAGCAGCTGGCCGGGCTCAAGCCAGCCTTCGATCGCAGTGGCCAGGGCACGCTGACGGCGGGCAACTCCACGCCGCTTACCGATGGTGCCTCGCTGGTGCTGCTGGGCACCGAGGAATGGGCTGCGCAGCAGGGCCTGCCGGTGCTGGCTTACCTGGTCGATGGCGAGACAGCAGCGGTGGACTTTGTCACCGGCCGCGAAGGGCTGTTGATGGCCCCGGCTTATGCGGTGCCGCGTTTGCTGGCGCGCAACGGCCTGACGCTGCAGGACTTTGACTACTACGAAATCCATGAAGCCTTTGCGGCCCAGGTGCTGTGCACACTCAAGGCCTGGGAGGATGCCGATTTCTGCCGTGAGCGGCTGGGGCTGGATGCGCCGCTTGGGTCAATCGACCGCAGCAAGCTCAACGTCAAGGGCAGTTCGCTGGCGGCCGGCCACCCGTTTGCGGCGACTGGCGGCCGGATATTGGCCAACCTGGCCAAGCTGCTGGCGACCGCAGGAAAGGGGCGGGGGCTGATCTCGATCTGCGCGGCGGGTGGGCAGGGCGTGACTGTCATCATGGAGCGGTGATTCTTCGGGCTACCGCGTCGACTTCTTCGCGGGTGAACCCGCTCCCACAGGACTATGCGAAACCCTGTGGGAGCGGGTCCACCCGCGAAGCAGGCGGTAAACTGTTAGGCTTGTCTGCTCAGAACTACAAGAAACCGCCATGCCGATCATCGGACAACCCCGCGCCCTTCCGGCGCTGGATCATCTGCCCAGGCCCCTCTACGCCCGTTCGGAGAGCCTCGGCGCCGGTTCCTGGACGACCCGGCACCAGCACGACTGGGTGCAGTTTTCCTACGCCATCAGCGGGGTGCTGGGAGTGTACACCCATGAGGGCAGCTACTTCGCCCCGCCGCAATGGGGTGTGTGGATTCCTGCCGATGCCGAGCACGAGGTGGTGACTTCGATGCGCGCCGAGATGCGCAGCCTGTACGTGCGTCGTGATGCCTGCCCATGGGCAGCGCAGCAATGCCGCGTGCTGGAGGTGACCCCGCTGGCGCGCGAGCTGATCAAGCAGTTCTGCCTGTTCCCGGCGGATTACCCGGAGGGCGACAGCGTCGAAGCACGCCTGGTAGCGGTGCTGCTTGACCAGTTGCGCAGCTTGCCGGAAGTAGGTTTTTCGCTGCCGTTGCCACGTCACCCCGGGCTGCTGGCGCTGTGCAACGGCCTGATCGCGGCGCCGGACCAGCCGCAAACCTTGCAGCAGTGGGCCCGGCAGCTGGGGTGTTCGGAGAAGACACTGATGCGGCTGTTCCAGCGCGAGACCGGCTTGAGCTTTCGCAACTGGCGCCAGCGCATGCGCCTGCTGTCATCGCTGGCGTTGCTGGAGGCGGGGGAGAATGTGACCGAGGCGGCGCTGGGCTGTGGGTATGATTCCACCTCGGCCTACATTGCCGCGTTCAAGCAGTTGTTCGGGGCAACGCCAGGGGAGTTGAAGCTTTAACGATCGGTCGCCAGTGCCGGCCCCTTCACCGGCACTGGCTGCACATCAGGTACGGAACCTGCGCACCAGCGTATCCAGCTCATTGGACAACCCGGCCAGGCTCTCCGAGTCCACCCGTGCCGCCTGGGCCAGTTCGGCCACCAGCTGCGCATCTCCGTGAATCTGGCTGATATGCCGATTGATGTCCTCGGCCACCTGGTGCTGCTCCTCGGCCGCCGTGGCGATCTGCGTATTCATGTCGCGAATCACATCCACCGACTCGCGGATCTGCCCAAAGCTGTCGCGGGCCAGGCCGATACGGCTGACCGACTGCTGCGATACCTCCAGGCTGGCATGCATCTGCTCGGCCACTTCGGCAGTGCGGCTGGCCAGGTTGCCCAGCAGGCCGTCGATTTCGGCAGTCGAGTCGGCGGTGCGCTTGGCCAGCGCCCGTACCTCGTCGGCCACTACAGCAAAGCCACGGCCCTGCTCACCGGCACGTGCCGCCTCGATGGCGGCATTGAGGGCCAGCAGGTTGGTCTGCTCGGCAATCGAGCGAATGGTGCCAAGGATCGACTGAATGGCGTTGCTGTCGCGCTCCAGCTGCTGGATCGACTGCGCCGACTGCTCGATTTCCTGGCTCAGGCGGTCGACGCTATGTACGGCGGCATCGATCTGCTGCTGGCCTTCCCGCGCCTGTTGCTGGCCGCTGTCGGCCGACTGCGCCGCCTGGCTGCAGGACCGCGCCACTTCGTTGGCGGTAGCGACCATTTCGTGGAAAGCGGTGGAAACCATGTCCACGGCTTCGCGCTGGCGGCCGGCCGCTTCGGCCATGTCGCTGGAGACGCGGGTCGAGCGTGTGGAGGTGCTGAGAATCTTGCCGGCGGCAGCACCAATGTGCTGGATCAGGCTGCGAATGGCGCCGAGGAACTGGTTGAACCAGCTGGCCAGTTGCGCGGTTTCGTCACGGCCGCGGATTTCCAGGTTGCGGGTCAGGTCACCCTCGCCTTGGGCAATGTCCTCCAGGCCGTTGGTGACGCTGTTGATCGGGCGCACGATGAGCTTGGCGAAGGCCGCGCCGACCACGGCGAACAGCGCCGCCAGCACCACGGCGATGACGCCGATCAGCCAGGTCAGCCGGGTAGTGGTCTGCATCACTTCGCTTTGCTGGATCAGGCCGATGAAGGTCCAGCCCAGTTGCTCGTCGGGATACACGTTGGCCATGTAGCGCACGCCGTTGAGCTCGACTTCGACCAGGCCTTTGCCGGCCTTGGCAAGCTCGGCGTAACCGTCGCCAAAGCTGGCCAGCTGCTTGAAGTTGTGGGCGGCGTCACGCGGGTCGACCATCACGTTGCCGTTGCTTTCAACCAGCATCAGGTAGCCGCTGTCACCCAGTTTGATCTGCTTGACGATTTCGGTCAGGCCTTTGAGCGACACGTCGATGTTGACCACGCCGCCGGGGTTGCCCAGCTGGTTGGCAACGGCGCGCACGGTGCTGACCAGCACGGCGTCGTCGGCAGCCCAGTAGTAGGCGCCGGTGCGTACGGTCTTGCCCGGGTTGGCCATGGCCAGCTGGTACCACGGACGGGGGCGCGGGTCGTAGTTGACGAACTTCTGCCCGGCCGGCCAGCCGACGTAGCCGCCGTCACTGACCCCGTAGGAAACATAGGCATAGTTGGGGTGTGAGTCTGCCAGGCGGGTGAAGAACTCCAGCAGCTGCTTGTCCTGCTCGCCCAGCTCGTAGGACGGGTTGGCACTGGTGAACTTGTTCAGGTTGCTGCCGGTGGCGGCGACCATGGGCTGCGCAGCGAGGTACTCGACGTTCTGGTTGATGCCCTGGAAGAAGATGTTCATCGCGTTGCTGACCTGGCGGATTTCCCGGCTGCTGCCGTCGAGGAATCCATCGCGGGCTTCGCCACGCAGGTTGAGGACCACAAGGGTGGCCACGAGGACGATGGGCAAGCCGGCGATGACCGCGAATGCCCAGGTCAGTTTCTGTTTGATGCTCATCGACGCTCCCGGGATTTTTGTTTTCGACACATGAGGCAGGTAGCAACTGCATCGGCCACATCCGGGTTTTATGAAGCCAGAACGCCTGTATTTATTGGATAAAGTCGTGGTTGGTGACTATTCGGTCGTGTTTGGACGCTTATGGCATACCAAACGGCTGTGACGGTTCAGTGACAGCAGGTTCCCGCAGCGCCATTGGCCAGGTCCTTGAGGATCGGGCAGTCCGGGCGGTCGTCCCCCTGACAGTGCGAAACCAGTTCGCCAAGGGTATCGCGAAGACTCACCAGTTCCTCGATGCGGCGGTTCAGCTCACCGATGTGCTGCATGGCCAGCGCCTTCACATCGGCGCTGGCGCGTTGGCGGTCCTGCCACAGGGTCAGCAGCTTGCCGACCTCTTCCAGGGAAAACCCCAGGTCGCGCGAGCGCTTGATGAAGGCCAGGCTATGCAGGTCTTGCGCCTGGTACAGGCGGTAGCCGCTGTCACTGCGCGCGGCGGGCTTGAGCAGGCCGATGGCTTCGTAATAACGGATCATCTTGGTGCTGAGCCCGCTGCGGCGGGCGGCCTGGCCGATGTTCATGGGGCGTCCTCCTGGTGGGTGGTGCCGGGTTTCCAGGCCTTCAGCCACAGCGCGTTGCTGACCACGCTGACGCTGGACAGGGCCATGGCGGCGCCGGCCAGCACCGGGTTGAGATAACCCAGCGCAGCCAGCGGAATGCCGATCAGGTTATAGATGAACGCCCAGAACAGGTTCTGGCGGATCTTTGCGTAGGTCTTGCGGCTGATTTCCAGGGCGGCGGGCACCAGGCGCGGGTCGCCACGCATCAGGGTGATGCCGGCTGCCTGCATGGCCACGTCGGTGCCGCCACCCATGGCGATACCGATGTCGGCGGCGGCCAGGGCCGGGGCATCATTGATGCCGTCGCCGACCATGGCAACCACGCCATCCTGCTTCAGCGCAGTCACCGTCGCGGCCTTGTCGCCCGGCAGCACCTCTGCATACACATCGTCGATGCCCAGGGCGTCGGCAACCACTTTGGCGCTGCCGCGGTTGTCCCCGGTCAGCAGGTGGCTGCTGATGTGTTGTGCGTGCAAGGTGTCGATGGCCTGCGCGGCGCCGGGCTTGAGGCTGTCACCAAAGGCGAACAGGCCCAGCACGCGGGGTTGCGTGCCGCGTTCGACCAGCCATGACAGGGTGCGCCCCTCGGCTTCCCAGGCCTGGGCCTTGGCGGCCAGGTCGCCCGGCAGCAGCCCGATTTCGTCGAGCAGGCGGCGGTTACCCAACGCCAGCTCGCGGCCTTCGACACGCCCGGCTATGCCGCGCCCGGTCAGCGACTGGCTGTCGGCGACATTCGGCACGTCGAGCCCTTGTTCGGCACAGGCGTCCAGCACCGCTTTGGCCAGCGGGTGTTCGCTGCCGCGCTGCAGGGCGCCGGCCAGGCGGTGCAGGTCGGCGCCGTTGCCATCCTGCGCCTGGCTGTGGACAACCCGGGGGCTGCCGGAGGTGAGGGTGCCGGTCTTGTCGAATACCACGCGGTTGACCGCATGGGCACGCTCCAGGGCTTCGGCGTCCTTGATCAGGATGCCGTGGCGGGCGGCGACGCCGGTGCCGGCCATGATC
>Ga0302347_1003250_pt1 | contig 14721 bp, 12 predicted proteins | sample PhyWR1_FD_202178 | JGI IMG/M metagenome (GOLD analysis project Ga0302347, IMG submission 202178) | Leaf surface microbial communities from wheat plants in UC Gill Tract Community Farm, Albany, California, United States - DLSL W.R1 (v2)... | ecosystem: Host-associated > Plants > Phyllosphere >...
AAAGCGCCAGACCCTGCTGTTCTCGGCGACCTTTTCTGACGCGATCCGCCTGTTGGCCGAGCAGATGCTCGACAACCCGCTGAGCATCGAAGTCAGCCCGCGCAACGTGGCGGCCAGCAGCGTCAAACAGTGGATCATTCCGGTCGACAAAAAGCGCAAGCCGGAACTGTTCCTGCATTTGCTGCGCACCCAGCAGTGGAAGCAAGTGCTGGTGTTTGCCAAAACCCGTAACGGTGTGGATGAACTGGTGGGCAAGCTGCAAGGCCTGGGCATCAACGCGGACGGCATTCACGGCGACAAGCCGCAGGCCACCCGCCAGCGCGCGCTGGACCGGTTCAAGGCCAGTGAAGTACAGATCCTGGTCGCGACCGATGTTGCCGCCCGTGGCCTGGATATTGAAGACCTGCCGCTGGTGATCAACTTCGACATGCCGATCGTGGCCGAAGACTACATTCACCGCATTGGCCGCACTGGCCGTGCCGGTCAGAAGGGTGAAGCGATTTCGTTTGTCTGCGCCGATGAAGTGAACATGTTGTCGGCAATCGAGATGCTGACCCGTCAGACCTTGCCGCGCCATGAACAACAGGACTTCGAGCCGGAGCACCGCGTCCCCGAGACTGATGCAACCGGTCAGGTGATCAAAAAGCCGAAGAAGCCGAAAAAACCGAAAACCTCTGGCGGTGGCGGCAAGCGCAACCTGGGCAAATGGGTCGACAGCGGCGAAGCGGCACCGGTTGAACCTTCGGTCAAACCCGTGCGCAAAGTTCCTGTGTTCAACACCGGCCCGCGCAAGCGCAAGCCGTAAGCCAAACCCGCTTGTCCGCGACGCCGTCGCGGGTAAGCCCGCTCCCACAAGCGTCAGGCTTTAAGCCAGCTCAAAACCCCCAACCCTGCGGCCCTGCCACTGGCAAAACAGCCTGTGAGCAAATAGCCGCCGGTGGGGGCTTCCCAATCGAGCATTTCACCTGCGCAGAACACACCCGGCATGGCTTTGAGCATCAGGTTGTCATCCAGCGCTTCAAACCGTACACCTCCCGCGCTGCTGATGGCCTCGTCCAATGGACGGGTGTTTATCAGGTTCAGTGCCAAGCCTTTAATCGCCTGGGCCAGCCGCAGCGGATCGGCAAAACACTCGGCAGGCGCCAGTTCGCGCAACAGCGCGGCTTTCACACCGTCCAGCCCCAGTTGACTGTGCAGATGCTTGCTCATGGAGCGCGAGCCGCGAGGCTTGGCCAGTGCTGCGGCAACTTTATCCACAGGCTTGCCCGGCAGCAGATCGATCAGGATGGTGGCGACCCCCTGTTGATTGATCGCTTCACGAATCGGCGCCGACCAGGCGTAAATCAGGCTGCCTTCAATACCGCTGGCGGTAATGACGCACTCACCCAGGCGTGCAGGGCTGTCGGGCATGCCTATCGCAATGTTCTTGAGCGGTGCTCCGGCAAATTTGCTGCGCAGCACTTCGCTCCAGCCCGCCACATCAAACCCGCAATTGCTCGGCTGCAGCGGCGCCAGTTCCACCCCGCGCCCGGCCAGAAGCGGCATCCACGCCCCGTCCGAGCCCAGGCGAGCCCAACTGCCGCCGCCCAGCGCCAGTAACAGCGCATCCGGCTTGAGCTGCTTTTCACCGTCCGGGCTGTCGATTCGCAACTGGCCATCGGCTTGCCAGCCCAGCCAGCGATGGCGAGTGTGGATAACTACCCCGGATTCGCGCAATCGCTTGAGCCATGCGCGCAGCAAGGGAGCGGCTTTCATATCGGTGGGGAACACCCGCCCAGAACTGCCGACAAAGGTTTCAATCCCCAGGTCGTGAATCCACTGACACAAGGCCTGGGCATCGAAAGCCCGCAGCAGCGGGGCGATCTGCGGTGCCCGCTCTGCATAACGTGAGAGGAACGCCGGGTAGGCTTCGGAATGGGTGATGTTCATACCACCGACACCGGCCAGCAGGAACTTGCGTCCCACCGAAGGCATGGCGTCATACAGATCGACCCGCACCCCGGCCCGGCTCAACACTTCGGCGGCCATCAGACCTGCGGGACCACCGCCAATAATGGCAACGTGACGGGAAGGGGAGGTGGTGGGCTCAGTCATGGCGGGGCTGCAAATCGGCGAAATAAGCCGAGTATTCTACCTGACTAATCCGCATATGCCCTGTGGGAGCTGGCTTGCCAGCGATTGCATCGCTTGCCTGGATAGAGCGAACCGCGTCGCCTGCATCACTGGCAGAACGGCTCCCATAGCAGACGGATATTTGTTTGTATGAAAAACATACAGCTCTCTGCAGCCCATATACTACGTGGCCTGCAAGAGCTTTCACTCAGGTTATCCACAGGCAGTTCCACAGGCATTGTGGGTAATTAGTGGCAGCCGGAAGACACCCAGACCTTCTGCGCACTGTGATGCAGGATCCCGTGGCGTCGGGCCAGCGCTTTGCGATCTTTGCTGTAACCGCCGCCGATCACTCCGACTACCGGGATATCGCGGCCCAGACAGTGGCGCATCACGCTCTGATCACGGGCGGCCACACCTGCGTCGGTCAGCTTCAAATAACCCAGGGCATCGTCCTGGTGTACATCGACACCGGCGTCGTACAGCACCAGATCGGGCTGATACAGCGGCAGTAGGTAATTGAGCGCTTCATCGACCACTTGCAGATATTCGGCATCCCCCATGCCCATGGGCAGGCCAATGTCCCAGTCGCTTTGCGCTTTGCGTGCCGGAAAATTCTTTTCGCAGTGCAGGGAAACGGTAATTGCATCCGGCGTATGTTCAAGAATCCGCGCCGTGCCATCGCCCTGATGCACATCGCAATCGAAGATCAACACCCGGTTTACCCGTCCGCTTTCCAGTAAATAGCGGCTGATGACTGCCAGATCATTGAAGATGCAGAAACCCGCCGGGTGGTCGTAGTGCGCGTGATGGGTGCCGCCGGCCAGGTGACAGGCCAACCCGTGCTCAAGCGCCTGCTCGGCCGCCAGCAACGAGCCGCCCACCGCACGGATGGTCCGGCGCGCCAGTGCTTCACTCCAGGGCAGGCCCAGGCGTCGCTGGTCCTCGCGGGCCAGTTCACCGGCCATGTAACGCTCGATGTAGGCACGGTCATGGGCCAGCGCGAGGATATCCACAGGGCACAGTTCGGGACGCAGCAAGTCGGCATCACGGGTCAGCCCGGTCTGGACCAGGTGGTCACGCAACAGGCGGAATTTATCCATCGGGAAGCGATGCTCCGCCGGGAACTCGGGACTGTAGTCATCGTGGTAAATCAGAGGTAAAGGCATAGGGATTTCGCGCCGAACGAGCGTTTGATATTAACAGCGCTGTACACTGCAAGGTATTCGAAAAGCCCGGTAACAAATCGGAGAGAACAGATGGAGCAGATCAAAGAGCTCGAAAGTGCCCGTTTGCGATTACGTCCCTGGCGTGACACAGATTTGCCCGAGTTCGCTGCGATGTCTGCCGACCCTCAGGTGATGCGCTATTTTCCTGCGCCCCTGAGCCGTCTCGAAAGTGCCGCGCTGATTGGCCGGATTCGTGGTCACTTTGCCGAATACGGCTACGGGCTGTGGGCGCTGGAGCGCAAGGACACGGGGGCCTTCATCGGCTTTACCGGGCTGCTAAATGTCAATTTTGACGCGCCGTTCAGCCCGGCAGTTGAAATTGGCTGGCGTCTGGATCCGCAACATTGGGGCCTGGGATATGCCAGTGAGGCGGCCTGGGCCGTGCTGCGCTGTGCCTTTGACCGATTGGCGCTGGATCAGGTGGTGTCATTCACCAGCCAGCTGAACCTGCCGTCACAGAAGGTCATGCAGGCGATCGGCATGCAGCACGATCCTGACGGCGACTTTGAACATCCCCGCCTGCCTGAAGGGCATCCGCTACGGTCACATGTGCTGTATCGCATTACGCGGGCCCAGTGGCTGGAAACCCTGCACGGCTGAGCAGGTGGAGAGTGGCGAAAGCCGAAATTTTGTTGACCTGCGTAGCCAAGACTGCGCCGGTATTGCTCTGTGTGAGGAGAATCTGAATGAGCCAAGTGTTGGAAGATCTGGTCAATTTGCTGACCCTGGAACCGATCGAAGAGAACCTCTTTCGCGGCAGCAGTCAGGACCTGGGCTTTCGCCAGTTGTTCGGCGGTCAGGTACTCGGCCAATCGTTGTCGGCCATGAGCCAGACAGTCGAAGACGCGCGGCACGTGCACTCGATGCACGGCTATTTTTTGCGCCCGGGGGATGCCGGGTTGCCGGTGGTCTATCAGGTGGACCGGGTGCGTGACGGCGGCAGTTTCAGTACGCGCCGGGTGACCGCGATCCAGAAGGGCCAGCCGATTTTTACCTGCAGTGCATCATTCCAGTACGACGAAACCGGCTTTGAGCACCAGACCCCGATGCCCGATGTGGTGGGCCCGGAAAACCTGCCCTCGGAACTCGAAATGATCCGTCAGCGCGCGCATCTGATCCCCGAATCGATGCGTGAAAAGCTGCTGTGCGCCAAGCCCATCGAGTTTCGTCCGGTGGTGGGCGAAGACCCGTTCAACCCCAAGGTCACCGACCCGATCAAGTACGTATGGTTTCGTGCCGATGGCGCACTGGCTGATTCGCCGGCGCTGCACAAATACCTGTTGGCCTATGCCTCGGACTTCGGTTTGCTGACCACCTCGCTACTGCCCCATGGCAAAGGCGTCTGGCAAAAGGATATGCAGGTTGCCAGCCTTGATCACGCGCTGTGGTTCCATCAGGACCTGCGTGCCGATGACTGGCTGCTGTACGCCATGGACAGCCCGTGGGCGGGGAATTCACGCGGGTTCTCCCGCGGTAGCGTCTATAACCGCGCAGGCCAGCTGGTCGCGTCGGTTACACAAGAAGGTTTGATTCGCCATCGCAAGGACTGGGCATGACACTCAAGGATGTAAAACACTGGGTTTTCGACATGGACGGCACTTTGACCGTTGCCGTGCATGACTTTGCTGCGATTCGTCGCGCGCTGGATATCCCCGCGCAAGACGATATTTTGACCCACCTCAACGGCTTGCCTGCGCACGAAGCGCAAGCCAAGCACGCCTGGTTGCTGGAGCACGAGCGTGAACTGGCATTGGCCTCAACTCCTGCGCCCGGCGCGGTAGAACTGGTGCGCGAGCTGGCGGCCCGCGGTTGTCGCCTGGGGGTGCTGACCCGCAATGCCCGGGAGCTGGCGCATATCACCCTGGAGGCCATTGGCCTGGCGCCATTCTTTGCGCCACAGGATGTGCTCGGCCGCGACAATGCAGCCCACAAACCTGACCCCGACGGCCTGTTGCAACTGGCCCGGGCGTGGGAGGTCGAGCCGTCACAGATGGTGATGGTCGGGGATTATCGTTTTGACCTGGATTGTGGTCGTGCGGCGGGCAGTAAAACCGTACTGGTCAACGTGCCCGAAAACCCGTGGCCGGAACTGACCGACTGGCATGCCCGGGACTGCTTCGAACTGCGCCAACTCATCGCCTGACCCCTGCAGTTGCAGCCTCCTGCCTGTGGTGCCTTCCGGCCTGGACGGAGAGGGCTGCGATCTGCCTTATCTCCCGCATGTTTGCACTGCACAAACCCTGTAGGAGCGAGCTTGTCTCGCGAGCTCTTCGCGGCTTTGTTGAAAAGCTCGCGAGCAAGCTCGCTCCTACAGGTTTCTGGGGAGGAAGGCTACTCGCCGAACAACGCCTTCTGCCCCTCGGGCGAGGTGAACATCCGGTCGCCGTTGTGCCCGACCCCGGGGACTTCAATCAGTCGCTGATTGAGGCCCTGTGGATGACGCCGGGTCAGATACTCGAAGTAATTCTTGCCCCGCACCAGCCTGAACGCGCCCTGGGCCTCGGCTTCGCAACGCTTGTCGAGGGCCGGGTGGTTGGGGTCGATATCCTCGGCGCCGAGCAAGTAAGTGATGTCTCGCCCCACGTAGGCCTGCTCAAGTTGCTGGGGGGGTTCCACCTTGGCATAGGCGGGCAACTCCTTGAGTCCGTACTTCCAGGTATTGAAGCCCGGGCAACTGGCCGGATCGAAGGCAGGAACCGGTCGTTGCGCGTTGAAATACGCGTAAGACGAAGGGTTGGCAATTACATACCGCACCTTGATGCCATTGGCCTGCAATGCCTGATCAGCCCGGGTTGTCAGCGCATAGCGCTGCACCACCTGCGCGCCTCCCGAGTGTCCGGCAACCACTACCTCGCGCAGGGCAGGGTAGCGTTTACGGTCATTGAGACGTTCCAGGATTTGGTCCAGCGCCGCGTAAGAACTGAGCGGCGTCGGGCTTGTGGCAGGTGCACCGCCCATCCAGTCATTGGCGTGCCAGCGCAATGTGTCGGCAGGCAGGCTATGACGAGCAGCGTCGCTTTCATTCAGAAACTGCGGAGCGATGATCAGGGTTGTGGATAACTGTCCGGCCTGCGTCGCCGCCTTTTCAACGCTGTGCAAGTAGGTCTGGGCATTGCGCAAACGGCCATGAATTACAATCAGTGCCCGCTGCATGTGGGGGAGGGGCTGCTGCCAGTCCTGGCTCAACCCGATACCCAGCTGGCCGGCGCCGGTGTTCAGATGCCCGGGGCTCAGCTCCCTGACCCCGTGCTCTGCTGCCTGAGCCCCGCTACAGACAATCAGCAGTCCAAGTATCGAAGCGATCAGACGCGGTCCCACTTAAAGCTTCGCTGCCGAGAAGGTGTCGCACTGGTTGACATCACCCTGCGCGAAACCGGTCTTGAACCACTTCACCCGTTGCGCCGACGTACCGTGGGTAAAGGAATCCGGCATCACACGGCCCTGGCTTTGTTGCTGCAGGCGGTCATCGCCGATGGCATTGGCGGCGTTCAGGGCTTGCTCGATATCCCCGGGCTCCAGCCAGTTCAGGCGTTTTTGTGCATGGTTGGCCCAAACTCCCGCCAGGCAGTCGGCTTGCAATTCCTGGCGCACCAGCAAGCCACCTGCACCTTCCATGCGCTTGCCTTGTTGACGGGCCATTTGCATTTTTGACGAGATGCCCAGCAGGGTCTGCACGTGATGGCCGACCTCATGGGCGATTACATAGGCCTGGGCGAAGTCGCCACCGGCCTTGAAGCGCTGGGACATTTCCTGGAAGAAACTCATGTCCAGGTAAACCTTTTGATCTGCCGGGCAATAAAACGGCCCGGTGGCTGCTGAAGCAAAGCCGCAGGCAGAATTTACCTGGCCGCGAAACAGCACCAGTGTCGGGTCTTTATAGGTGCGTCCGGCCTGTTGAAAAATCTGACGCCAGGTGTCTTCGGTATCGCCCAGCACCGCGCGCACGAAGTCGGCTTGTTGATCATTGGCTGGCGGCGCATGCCCGGCTTGCTGAGTGACCTGGGGCGAGGACTGGTCGGTGAGCTGGCCGCTGAGTTGCCCGAGAATCTGCATCGGGTCCTGGCCGGTCAACAAGCCGATCCCGACAATCACCACTACCGCCATCAGGCTCAGGCCTTTGCCACCGCCAATGCGCATCCCGCCACCGCCCCCGGTGCTTTGATCACGCACGTCTTCCACGTTGTCGCTGCGTCGGCCTTTTTTCCAAAGCATGGGGCAATCCTCTGATAAATCCTGTTGATAAGTGTTGTTGCTGAACAGGGGCTTCACCAGCCCGGTTGTCAGACGCCTGTTCAGTGCGCAAGGAGTATGGCAGTTACCGCGCCAGGCACTGCAAAAGCAGGTGCCGGCACGGCTGACAGATTAGCCCGGCCCGGCAAAAAGACCGCCAGTGCCTGAATAGAGTTCCGGGCCCCGCGCTGAAGTGGTTGAATACGGCCTGTCCCCGCCCCGAGTTGTCAGCCTTGTGAACATTGATACCCGCATCAAATACCGGCACCTGGTGTGCTTTCTGGAGATGGCACGTCAGGGCAGCCTGGCGCGGGCGGCGGATGTGCTGGCAGTGAGTCAGCCGGCCATGTCAAAAACCCTCAAGGAGCTCGAAGAGCTGCTGACGGTCAGCCTGTTTGTACGCAGTAAATCCGGAATAACCCTGACCGAGGCCGGTGTGGCATTCCTGCGGTATGCGACGCCATCGGTGCAGGCGTTGCGCGAAGGGGTCAATGCCTTGCGCGGTGGCGAGTACGCGGGCGGGACGGTACGCCTGGGGGTGTTGTCGACCGTTGAAAGTCTGCTGATACCCGAGTTGGTGCGCCGCCTGCATGCGCGGCATTCGTCGCTGGTGGTGAGCGTGGTGACGGGGCCGAGCGCGTACCTGTTGTCGCAGTTACGGGTAGGGGATGTCGATCTGGTGGTGGGTCGGATGACGGACAGCCCGGAAATCCAGGGGATGAACTTTGAACATCTTTACAGCGAATCCATGACCCTGGTGGTGCGTGCTGGCCACCCGCTGACGCAATCGCCGCTGGATCGCAGCTTGCTGGAAAACTACCCGCTGGTCTTGCCGCTGGCCAATACCACCATCCGTGCCTTTGCCGACAGCCTGTTCGTACAGTGCGGCATCAGCCAGTCCCGTCAGCGTCTGGAGACCCTGTCGATTAGCCTGAGCCGGCGTTATGTGCTGGATAACGATGCGGTCTGGATTGCGCCGCTGGACGCCGTGCGCCTGGATCTGGCAAGCGGTGAGCTGCAAGAAGTCGACCTCGGCCAGCGCGAACCGGGTGGCTCGATCGGTATTTGCAGCAACGCCCATGTACCAATGTCGGTGGCTGCACAGGGCTGTGTCGAAGTGCTGCGCGAGTTGGGGCAGGCCTATTGCGAAGGTGTTTATCCATAACCATATGGTTATGGGTTGAGGATGCCTTTTCAGTAGTCCCCACCTGCCTGTTGTTTGAAACTGGCCATTACCTGCCTGCCCCCGCCCTGACCTTTGTAGGAGCGAGCTTGCTCGCGAGCTTTTAAATATGGCCGCGAAAAGCTCGCGAGCAAGCTCGCTCCTACACAGGGGAGGGGCATGGCCTTTATAAAAACAACAGGAGATCGACATGTCTGATGCAGACAGCCGGCGTTTTGTCATCCGTGACCGCAACTGGCACCCCAAAGCGCTGACCCCTGATTACAAAACCTCCATTGCCCGTTCGCCGCGACAGGCACTGGTGAGCATCCCGCAATCGGTCAGTGAAACCAGTGGTCCTGACTTTTCCCACCTTCAATTGGGCAAGTTTGACAACGATCTGCTGCTCAATTTCAACAATGGCGGTTTGCCGGTGGGCGAGCGGATTCTGTTGTCGGGCCGCGTATGCGATCAGTACGGCAAGCCGATTCCCCACACTCTGGTCGAGATGTGGCAAGCCAACGCCGGTGGCCGTTATCGCCACAAGAACGACCGTTACCTGGCGCCCCTGGATCCCAACTTTGGTGGCGTGGGCCGTACCTTGACCGACAGCCAGGGCTATTACAGTTTTCGGACCGTAAAACCGGGACCGTATCCTTGGCGTAACGGGCCCAACGACTGGCGCCCGGCGCACATCCACGTCTCCATCAGCGGTCCTTCGATCGCGACGCGCCTGATTACCCAGCTGTATTTCGAGGGGGATCCGCTGATCCCTATGTGCCCGATCGTCAAGTCGATTACCAATCCGGATGCCGTGCAAAGCCTGATTGCACGGCTGGACATGGGCGCTGCCAATCCAATGGATTGCCTGGCATATCGCTTTGATATCGTGCTGCGCGGTCAGCGCAAGACACACTTCGAAAACTGCTGAGGAGCTTCGTCATGCCTATCGAACTGCTGCAGGAAACCCCATCGCAAACGGCTGGCCCCTATGTACATATCGGCCTGGCACTGGCCGCGGCCGGCAACCAGGCACGCCCAGTGGAAATCTGGAGCGAGATGGCCAAACCCGGCGCGCCGGGCGAGCACATCCTGTTGCTAGGCAACGTGCACGACGGTAACGGACACCTGGTGCGCGATTCATTTCTGGAACTGTGGCAAGCCAACCATGAAGGGGTTTACGACGAAGACTTTGACTCGGAAAAAGCCTTCAACAGCTTTGGTCGTACCGCCACCACCTTTGATGCCGGTGAGTGGACCCTCAATACCATCAAGCCTGGGGTGGTAAAGAACGCAGCTGGCGTGCCCATGGCGCCGCACATCAACGTGTCGCTGTTTGCCCGGGGCATCAACATCCACCTGCAAACCCGCCTGTACTTCAGCGACGAGCCTGAGGCCAATGGCAAATGCCCGGTGCTCAACCTGATCGAGCAACCGCAGCGTCGCGAAACCCTGATAGCCCGGCGTTGCGAAGTCGATGGCAAGCCGGCCTACCGGTTTGATATCTACCTGCAGGGGCCAAACGAAACGGTGTTTTTCGACTTCTAAAGCCCTGTACGAGCGAGCTTGCTCGCGAGCGCTTAAATGCTCGCGAGCAAGCTCGCTCCTGCAGAAGAATGTTCAGGCGCGTGCGCGGCGTTGCTGCAAGGCCGCCGCCAGGCCGCTGATGCAGATAATGGCGATGCCGATACGGGTAGTGAAGTCAGGTGTGTGATCAAAAAGTAACCAGCCCAATATCCCGGAAAACACGATCTGGCAATAGCTGAACGGCGCCAGCAGTGCCGGGGCCGCGACGCGAAAAGACTGGGTCAACAGCAAGTGTGCCGTCATGCCAAAAGCGCCCAGAGCAAGCATCTGCAGGCCATGCGCCAGGGTCGGGGTGTGCCAGAAGAACGGCACCAGCGCGCTCATCACCAGCACATTGAATAGCCCGGCAAAGAAGTTGCTGGTCGTCGGGCTGTCATACGCGCTGAGTTTGCGGGTGAGAATCTGATAGCAGCTAAAACACAACGCTGCCGCCATCGGTAACAACACCGCCGGGGTGAATAACTCGCCGCCCGGATGAATGATGATCACCACGCCGATAAACCCGCAGACCACGGCCAGCCATTGGCCGAGTGAAACTTTCTCGCCCAGCAACGGCCCGGACAATGCAGCCACCAGCAGCGGCGCCAGAAAGTTAACCGCGGTGTTTTCGGCCAACGGAATAAACAGCAGGCCGTAGGTAAAAAACAACCCTGACCCCAGCAGGCATATTGCCCGCAAGACCTGTAGCAAAGGGCGCTTGCTACGTAACACCCGCAGCCCGGACTGCGGCAGGAAAATCCCGGCCATCAGCAGGGTGTGCACCAGATAACGGGCCCACACCACCATCACGACCGGATAAAAACCACTGAGGTACTTGGACAGTGCGTCGTGACTGGAGAACAGGGCCGTGGCCGCCACAATCAGCAGGATGCCTTTCAAAGGCTGGTTAACCCCTGAAAGGGGGGTGGGCATTGTCATCAAATACCTCAATCTGTCGCTGCGTGGGGAGGTCTGGCCCGCTTTCTATACGTGTGGGATTTTTCGCGGAGCCATGAAGTACATCCACACTAACGCAATGAAGTACATCGCCGGAATCATAGTGAACAACAATGTGTAATTGTTGTTGGTGACGGTCAGTACATAGCCCACGAACTGAGTCATGAACATCCCGCCAATGGCGGCACACATCCCGCCAAAGCCGAACACGGTGCCCATCATGTGTTTGGGCGTGTAGTCCATCACCATGCTCCATACGTTGGCCGTCCAGGCCTGGTGCGCGCCGAGTGCCAGGGCAATTGCGCCGACAGCCACCCACAGCTGGCTGGAGCCTGCGGCCATCACCACGCCAATGATGGAGATCGCACACAACAGCATTGAAACCAGGCGTGCCTTGACCGCCGCCATGCCGCGCTTGATCAGTACCGAAGACAGAATCCCGCCGCCGACGCTGCCGAAGTCAGCGGTGATGTAGATGATGATCAGCGGGATACCCATCTGCGTGACGCTGATCCCCAGGTTGTACTGCTGGTTGAGGAAGGGCGGCAGCCAGTAAAGATAGAACCAGAAAACAGGTGCCGTCATGGCGTAGGACAAGGCAAATGCCCAGGTGCCGCGCATCTTGAGGATGGTGGCAAAAGAAACGGTGGTCTGCTCCGGCTCTTTTTCTTGCTGGATGTAGCTCAGTTCCTCTTTGGACACAGTCGGATGATCTTCAGGGTTGTAGTACTTCAACCCCCAGAAGATCAGCCAGATACCGCCCAGTGCGGCCATGCACAAGAAGGCGGCTTGCCAGCCCCATACATGCAGCACCAGTGGCAACAGCATCGGCGTAAACATGGCCCCAACATTGGTCCCGGCGTTGAATATGCCGCTGGCCACTGCCCGTTCGCTGGCCGGAAACCACAGGCGCGTGGTCTTGACGCAGGCCGGATAGTTGGCTGCTTCGGTCAAACCGAGAATAAAGCGGCAGATCATGAAGCCCGCGGCCGACGTGGCCAGGCCATGGGCGCCCGTGGCCAGGCTCCAGAGCAATACGGCGCAGAAGAACACGCGTTTTACGCCCACCCGGTCGATCAGGCGCCCTTGCAGGACGAAGCCGATGGCGTAGCCCACCTGAAACCAGAAATTGATGTTGGCGTAGTCCATCGCCGTCCAGCTCATTTCTTTGGCCAGAATCGGTTGCATCACGCCCAGGGCGGCGCGGTCGATGAAGTTCAGGGTGGTGGCGAAAAACACCAGTGCGAGCATGCCCCAGCGGGTCTTGCCGAGCGCCATGGTGCCGCGGATCTTGTCGCCGATACCCGCATGTGGACCTTGGGCAGGCTTGGTACGTGCAGTCTGAGAAGGGACCATGGTTGTTTATCCGTTTCTTGGAATTGTTATGGGTGAAGCCAGTGCTGGATCGATGGTGGCGACTGGATAAAAAGTCGTCAATTCGAGATAGGCCATAGTGTTCGATAATCGCACGCAAAACTAACTGTTTGGTACACAACGATTGCTCAATAATAGGGCGCCCTTAATAATCAGGCCATCAAGAAATACTGTCGTCTGCAGCCTGTGCCAATTCCGGGAGTTAAAAATGAAGCGTTCGATTGCCACTGTTTCTTTGAGCGGCACTTTGCCGGAGAAGCTGGATGCCATTGCGGCGGCAGGTTTTGACGGGGTCGAAATCTTTGAAAATGACCTGCTTTATTATGACGGCAGCCCGCGCGAGGTGCGCCAGATATGTGCAGACCTGGGCCTGGCCATCAGCCTGTTCCAGCCCTTTCGCGATTTTGAAGGCTGCCGCCGCGACCGCCTGGCACGCAACCTGGACCGTGCCGAACGCAAATTCGATTTGATGCAGGAACTGGGCACCGACCTGGTGCTGGTGTGCAGTAACGCCGCTGCCGATTCCGTGGGCGAGCGGCAGATTCTGCTGGATGACCTGAGCCTGCTCGCCGAACGCGCCGGTGCGCGCAATTTACGTATCGGCTACGAGGCCCTGGCATGGGGGCGTCACGTGAATACCTGGCAACAGGTCTGGGAGCTGGTGCGTCAGATCGACCATCCGAGCCTGGGTGTTTTGCTCGACAGCTTCCACACCTTGTCGCTCAAGGGGGATCCGAGTGCCATTGCGCAGATCCCGGGTGACAAGATCTTCTTTGTGCAGATGGCCGATGCGCCCGTGCTGGCGATGGACGTGCTGGAGTGGAGCCGTCATTTCCGCTGCTTCCCGGGGCAGGGCGAGTTCGACCTGCCGGGCTTTTTGGCGCCGATCATTCAGAGTGGCTACACAGGTCCCTTGTCGCTGGAAATTTTCAATGACGGCTTTCGCGCGGCGCCTACCCGGGCCAATGCCGCTGACGGTTTTCGTTCGCTGCTGTATCTCGAAGAAAAAACCCGTGAGCGTCTGGCTCTCCAGGGCGAACCGGCAACGCTGCTGGAGCCGTTATTCGCGCCGCCAAAGGCGAGTGACTACGACGGCATCGAGTTTCTCGAATTTGCCGTGGATGACAGTCAGGGCGCCCAGTTGACGCAATGGTTCGAGCGTCTGGGCTTCAGCAAGGCCGGTCAGCATCGCTCGAAAAATGTCAGCTTGTTGCGCCAGGGCGATATCAATCTGATTCTCAATGCTGAGCCTTACTCGTTTGCACACAACTTTTTCGAGGCCCACGGGCCTTCGTTGTGCGCCACCGCCATACGGGTACAGGACAGCGCCAGCGCACTGGCCCGCGCCGTGGCCTACAAAGGCCAGCCGTATCGCGGGCTGGTCGGCCCCAACGAGCTGGAACTGGCGGCCGTGCGGGCGCCGGATGGCAGTCTGATTTATCTGGTGGACCAGGACGCTGCAGGCAACCCGCTGTACCAGTCCGACTTCAACCTCACGGCGGTCCCTGCTGCGCAAGGCGGGCTCAAACGCATTGACCACATGGCCATGGCGTTACCGGCGGACAGCCTCGACAGTTGGGTACTGTTCTATAAAGGCCTGCTGGACTTTGAAGCCGATGACGAAGTGGTACTGCCTGACCCCTATGGTCTGGTCAAAAGCCGGGCATTGCGTAGCCGATGCAGCTCCATTCGCTTACCGCTGAATATTTCCGAGAATAGAAACACCGCGATCTCACATGCTTTGTCGAGTTATCGAGGCTCCGGCGTACATCACATCGCATTCGAGTGTGACGACCTGTTTGCCGAGGTCAGCCGTGCCAAATCTGCGGGCGTACCGCTGCTGGATATCCCGCTCAACTACTACGACGATCTGGCGGCGCGCTTTGATTTTGATGATGAGTTTTTGAGCGAGCTGGCCTATTTCAACGTGTTGTACGACCGTGATGCCCAGGGCGGTGAACTGTTTCACGTGTACACCGAGCCTTTTGCCGGGCGTTTCTTCTTTGAGTTGCTGCAGCGCAAAAACGGGTATGCCGGCTATGGCGCGGCCAACGTCCCCGTCAGGTTGGCGGCGATGGCCAAGTCCCGCAG
>Ga0302347_1003251_pt1 | contig 14718 bp, 13 predicted proteins | sample PhyWR1_FD_202178 | JGI IMG/M metagenome (GOLD analysis project Ga0302347, IMG submission 202178) | Leaf surface microbial communities from wheat plants in UC Gill Tract Community Farm, Albany, California, United States - DLSL W.R1 (v2)... | ecosystem: Host-associated > Plants > Phyllosphere >...
CGCAGTTTTTGCCCGAATTTGCCCTGAGTTTCTCTTTCCAGCGCGGCTGGGACAAAGAGAGCGACTACGGAGAGCTGCTGGAGCGCCAGTTTGAGCGCGACAGGGCGTTAACCTATACCGCGGTGGGTCCGCATAAAGCGGACTTCCGCATTCGTGCCGAAGGCACGCCGGTAGAGGATTTGTTATCGCGCGGTCAGCTTAAACTGCTGATGTGCGCATTGCGCTTGGCGCAGGGTGAGTTTCTCACCCGTCAGAGCGGGCGGCGTTGCCTGTATCTGATTGATGATTTTGCCTCCGAGCTGGACACCGGCCGTCGCCGGTTGCTGGCCGATCGCCTGAAAGCCACCCAGGCTCAGGTTTTTGTCAGTGCGGTAAGCGCTGAGCAAGTAACCGACATGATGGGTGAAAAGGGCAAGATGTTCCGCGTGGAACAAGGTAAAATAGAGGTTCAACCACAGGACTAAAATGAGCGAGAAACGTTGATGTCGAATTCTTATGACTCCTCAAGTATCAAGGTATTAAAAGGGCTGGATGCGGTGCGTAAGCGTCCGGGCATGTATATCGGTGATACTGATGACGGCACCGGTCTGCACCACATGGTATTCGAGGTCGTGGACAACGCTATCGACGAAGCACTCGCTGGCCACTGTAGCGACATTCAGGTGACGATCCACGCCGACAACTCCGTCTCGGTGCAGGATGATGGCCGTGGTATCCCAACCGGTATCCACGAAGAAGAAGGGGTGTCTGCGGCACAGGTCATCATGACCGTACTGCACGCTGGCGGTAAGTTTGACGACAACTCCTATAAGGTTTCCGGCGGTCTGCACGGCGTAGGCGTTTCGGTTGTTAACGCCCTGTCAGAAAAGCTGGAGCTGGTGATCCGCCGCGAAGGCAAGGTCCATGAGCAAACCTACAAGCATGGCGAACCACAGGCCCCGCTGAAAGTCGTCGGTGAAACCGACCAGACCGGTACCACCCTGCGCTTCTGGCCGAGCTTCCAGACCTTCACCAATAACATCGAGTTTGAGTACGACATCCTGGCCAAGCGCCTGCGTGAACTGTCGTTCCTCAACTCGGGCGTTTCTATTCGCCTGAAAGACAAGCGCAACGACAGAGAAGACCACTTCCATTACGAAGGCGGTATCCGTGCGTTTGTGGAATACCTGAACAAGAACAAGACGCCGATCCACCCAACGGTGTTCTACTTCTCAACCGTGAAAGACGATATCGGTGTGGAAGTGGCGCTGCAGTGGAACGATGGTTTCCAGGAAAACATCTACTGCTTCACCAACAACATCCCGCAGCGTGATGGGGGGACTCACCTGGCTGGCTTCCGTGCCGCGATGACCCGTACCCTGAACACCTACATGGATAAAGAAGGCTACAGCAAGAAGTCTAAAATCAGCGCCACCGGTGACGATGCGCGTGAAGGTCTGATTGCCGTGGTTTCGGTGAAAGTGCCCGATCCTAAATTCTCTTCCCAGACCAAAGACAAGCTGGTGTCTTCGGAAGTGAAAACGGCGGTCGAATCGCTGATGAACGAGAAGCTGGTGGATTACCTGATGGAAAACCCAGCGGATGCCAAGATCGTGGTTGGTAAAATCATCGATGCGGCCCGTGCTCGTGAAGCGGCGCGTAAAGCGCGTGAAATGACCCGCCGTAAAGGCGCGCTGGATTTGGCTGGCTTGCCAGGCAAACTGGCGGACTGTCAGGAACGTGACCCGGCGTTGTCCGAACTCTACCTGGTGGAAGGGGACTCCGCGGGCGGCTCAGCCAAGCAGGGCCGTAACCGTAAGAACCAGGCGATCTTGCCGCTGAAAGGGAAAATCCTCAACGTTGAGAAAGCCCGTTTCGACAAGATGCTGTCCTCACAGGAAGTTGCCACGCTGATCACCGCGCTGGGCTGCGGCATTGGCCGTGACGAATACAACCCGGACAAACTGCGTTATCACAGCATCATTATCATGACCGATGCTGACGTCGACGGCTCGCACATCCGTACGCTGCTGTTGACCTTCTTCTATCGTCAGATGCCGGAAATCATCGAGCGTGGCCATGTGTATATTGCCCAACCGCCGCTGTACAAGGTGAAGAAAGGCAAGCAGGAGCAGTACATCAAAGACGACGAAGCGATGGATCAGTATCAGATCTCCATCGCCCTCGACGGCGCGACCCTGCACACCAACGGTTCTGCACCAGCCTTGGCGGGTGAACCGTTAGAGAAGCTGGTGGCTGAACATTACGCCGTGCAGAAGCAGATTGGCCGGATGGAACGCCGTTACCCGCGTGCGTTGCTGAACAACCTGATCTACCAGCCAACCTTGAACGAAGACGATCTGGGCGACCGTGCCAAGGTGGAAAGCTGGATCGAATCGCTGGTGAAATTGCTCAACGATAACGAGCAGCACGGTAGCAGCTACAGTTCTGTGCTGGTTGAAAACCGTGAACGCCAGATGTTCGAACCGGTGCTGCGTATCCGTACCCATGGTGTCGATACTGACTACCCGCTGGACTTTGAATTTATCCGCGGTGGTGAATACCGCAGGATCTGTGCGTTGGGCGAAAAACTGCGCGGCCTGCTGGAAGAAGATGCCTATATCGAACGTGGAGAACGTCGCCAGCCTGTAGACAGCTTCGAACAGGCGTTGGAGTGGCTGGTGAAAGAGTCGCGTCGTGGCCTGTCGATCCAGCGCTATAAAGGGCTGGGCGAAATGAACCCGGACCAGCTGTGGGAAACCACTATGGATCCCGATCAGCGGCGTATGCTGCGCGTAGCGGTGAAAGACGCTATTGCGGCAGATCAGCTGTTCACTACCTTGATGGGCGATGCGGTTGAACCACGCCGTGCCTTTATCGAAGAAAACGCCCTGAAAGCGGCGAATATCGATATCTAACGCCTTATTTGGCTATTAAAAATCCGCGCCGGTTCGCCCGCGCGGATTTTTTTATGCCGTTTTTAGCACTAACAAGGCAAGCTGAAACGCGTTAGCATGAGAAAAAACCACTGGGAGACGCTCGAATGGCTATTGAACTGATTGCAATTGATATGGACGGCACGCTGCTCAATCCGCAGCACCAGATTACGCCAGCGGTAAAACAGGCGCTGACCGCCGCGCGCGCTAAAGGCGTGCATGTGGTGCTGGCTACTGGGCGGCCTTATGTTGGCGTGCAGGACTACCTGCGTCAGTTGGATATTCAGGGTGAGGGCGATTTCTGCATCACCTATAACGGTGCCCTGGTGCTGAAGGCGACGGACGGGACCTGCGTGCTGCAAGAAACGCTCGGTTTTGACGATTACCTCTATTTTGAGCAGTTGGCACGGGAGCTTGGCGTTCATTATCAGGCGTTTGATTTCGATACCCTCTACACGCCGAATAAAGACATTGGCAAATATACCGTCCATGAATCCCAAATGACTGGTATCCCACTGAAATACCGCAGCGTGGAAGAGATGGATCGCACCATACGCTTCCCGAAGGTGATGATGATTGATGAGCCTGCCTTGCTGGACAGCGCGATAGCCCGCTTGCCCGCAGAAGCCTGGGATCGCTACACCATTATGAAAAGCGCCCCTTACTTCCTGGAGATCCTGCATAAGAATGTTGATAAGGGTGCGGGCGTCAGAATGCTGGCCGAACATTTGGGCATCAAGCAGGAAAACGTGATGGCGTTAGGCGATCAGGCTAATGATATTGCGATGATCGAGTATGCCGGGCTGGGCGTAGCGATGGGCAATGCTATTGCAGAATTAAAGGAAATTGCCCAGCACGTGACCGGCACCAATACCGAAGACGGCGTCGCACTGGCTATTGAGAAGTTTGTGCTGAACGTTTAATGCCTGCCAGCCCCCTTCCCTGGGGGCTTAAGCTGCTTCCACGTAAATCAAGTATTAACGCCTCATGGTTGATGGCCTGCTGGTGTTATTTCTTTGCTGAAATAACTAACTCGCCCCTAAAAGAATATTTCTAGTGAGATCATGTTTTATTAATATAAATGTTCTCGTTAATTAATTGCATTAATTAAAATGGTATAAATAAAAATTATTTTTGCGATCTGTATTTTTTATTGTATTTTAAATGGCGAAATAGCTATTTATTACTTCATCTTTCATTTTAGCTTGTCCACTACTTTGTAAAACAACTAATAAAGTTCGTTAGGAGATAATATGAAAAAAATTATAATATCATCATTGGCTTATATTGCCTTGGCGCAAATATCCTTTGCCGCCAGAGACGTGACGACGACACCAGATTTCTACTATCTTAAGGAAGCGCAGTCGATTGATAGCCTCTCCTTATTGCCCCCGCCCCCGGCCGTTGACAGCATAGACTTCCTCAATGACAAAGCTCAGTATGACGCGGGTAAGTTGCTGAGGAATACGCTAAGAGGAAAGCAAGCTTATAACGATGCGCAGATTTACGGCGATGGCATACCACTGGCATTTTTCAACGCCTTCGGCATGGAAATAACACGCAAGAAAACGCCAGAGTTATATCGCCTGGTAACGAAAATGCGTGAGGATACCGGTGATTTGGCGACCCGCAGCGCCAAGGAGCATTATATGCGGACCCGGCCTTTTGCTTTTTATCATCAGACGACCTGCCGCCCGGAAGAAGAAAGTGTGCTATCAACCAACGGATCCTACCCTTCTGGCCATACGAGTATCGGTTGGGCTACTGCACTCGTGCTGGCGGAGATCAATCCTGCTCGCCAAGGGGAGATCCTCAAACGGGGTTATGAGATGGGACAAAGTCGCGTGATTTGTGGCTATCATTGGCAGAGTGACGTCACCGCCGGGCGCCTGGTTGGGGCGGCTATCGTGGCAAGTTTACACGCTGAGCCAACGTTTGTTGACCAGTTACAAAAAGCCAAGGCTGAATACCTGCGATTAGCAAAAGCGCCTTAAACCTGGGTGGTGTGAAACAGCCAGGCCGATCGGGTACTATGGCGGTTCTATGCCAGCCGGTATACAGGAGCCGCCATGAGCCATCAGGAACGACAGCTGACTTTTGATCCGCGAGGTCATCAGCTCACCAACATTAACGTCTGGACACCGTGCAGCCAATGGCTGGCATATGATGTACGGCCAAGCGGTGCATCCTTTACCGGGCTGAGTATTGAACGGGTGAACGTTGCCAGCGGTCAGGTGGAAGTGGTTTATCGGGCGCAGCATGGTGCCCATGTTGGCGTGGTAACGGTGAGCCCGGATGCGCCTGCGCGCTATGCGTTCATCCATGGGCCGGAACACCCAGACAGCTTCTGGCATTATGACTTCCACCATCGCCGTGGCGTGATCGTCAGCGAGCCCGATCGTGAATTGGCGATCACTCTAGACGCATTGGACATTACCGCCCCCTATACCCCAGGCGCGCTGCGTGGTGGCACCCACGTGCATGTCTTCAGCCCAGATGCCAGCCGCCTGAGTTTCACTTATAACGACCATGTGATGCATGAACTCGATCCGGCACTGGATTTGCGCAACGTTGGCGTAGCGGTGCCGCTGCAAGGGGTGAATCCGCCCAAGCAGCACCCACGTGAATATGACGGTAGCCATTACTGCGTACTGGTTAGCGCAACCACGTCAAACCCGCAACCGGGCAGCGATCAAATCAATCGGGCTTACGAAGAGGGCTGGGTGGGTGAGCAAGGCTACAGCAAACCCGATGGCAGCCGCCAGCGTTGGGCGTTGGCGTTTATCGGCGATACCTTCTCGCCGCAAGGGGAAAAGCTGCCGGAAGTGTTTGTGGTGGATTTGCCGGAAAACGATGCCGACTATGCCAAAGCCGGGGAGGCTCCCTTGCAGGGGACGGCAACGACCTTACCTGCGCCACCGTTAGGCGTTCGACAACGGCGGTTAACCTATACCGGCCAACGCAAATATCCCGGGGTTGCCACCACGCCGCGCCATTGGTTGCGAAGCTCGCCAGACGGCAGTGCCATCGGCTTCCTGATGCAAGACGATCGGGGCATAGTGCAACTGTGGACTGTTTCCCCAAATGGCGGGGAGGCGAAGCAGGTGACACAAGCGGATCACAGCATCCAGTCGGCCTTCAGTTGGCATCCGCAGGGGGGCAAGATTGCGCTGGTGTGTGATAACAGTGTGATGCTGTGCGATATCGCCAACGGCAATATGCAGCGTCTGACCAAACGGACTGCGCAGCCACCACTGGGGGACGCCGTGGTGTTCTCACCGGACGGCAAACTGGTGGCCTTTATGCGTGAAGTCGCCGGATTTAACCAGATTTTTGTGGTGGCGGTTTAACTACAGTCCGGCCGGTGCTGGCGAAGTTGCCATGCCCTGGCCTGGATTGCCGCTGGCAGCCAGGTTTTGCTCTTCATCATGCTGGATACGGGCTTTGGGTGAGGCTGCCGCTTTATCGCTGCCAGAACGCAGGTAGTCGTAAGGCAGCAAAATGGTGTCCATCGCTGCCGACAGGGGCAGGTCGATCGCCAGCAGGGGCATCATGGCCCAACTGGTATCTTCGCTCTTCATCATATCGACATTGGCGCGCGTACCGGAGTAATAACCCTGGTCGGCCCCGGTGTGGCTGGCTACGCTGGAGCAACCGTTAGTGGTCAACAGCAGGCAACCGGTCGCTATCATTTTTTTAATTGGTTTCATTCGTCCATCCTGAGGGGGTACACATCCCCTGAAATTTGCTGATTTATACCCATCGTCTTTCAAGCTGCAGCTTGAAATCCGTAGGGTGTATAACATCCAGCCAAAGCATTGAAAGATGCAACATTCCGCACTGTGGCGGCTATCTCACTTTGAGTGTATGTGATAAACAAATTTTCGCCGTTTCCATTGGCAATAATTTAATCATCACCAGTTGAAATATGGAAAGCAAACCCCATCTTCTTTACAAGGCCAAATTAGGAATTCGCCGTAAGGGAATTCAAGCCTTATAGCCTGTCCATGATGGAAGGCTTCATTATCAACCTCGCTGAAGTGCCTTAGGAGGCTGTTTTATGCGCAACTTTGATCTTTCCCCGCTGTACCGTTCCGCGATCGGTTTTGATCGCCTGTTCAACGCCCTTGAGGCTGGCCAAAGCCAGGGTAACGGTGGCTATCCGCCGTACAACGTTGAGCTGGTTGATGAAAATCATTACCGCATTGCCATCGCGGTGGCCGGGTTTGCCGAGCAGGAACTGGAGATCACCACGCAAGACAATCTGTTGATTGTGCGCGGGGCTCACACCAACGAACCTGCTGAGAGAACCTATTTATATCAAGGTATTGCCGAGCGTAACTTTGAACGCAAATTCCAGCTGGCCGAGCATATTCAAATTAGAGGCGCCAAACTGGAAAACGGCCTGCTGTATATCGATCTGGAACGTATCGTGCCGGAAACGTTAAAGCCGCGTCGGATCGAAATTAAGTAATTGTTGTTGTATCACCGTGCCCGCCGTTAGGGGGCAAACTTTGAACCTCGCTTCTTGGAAGGAGAGTACTATGCGTAACTACGATTTATCCCCACTTCTGCGTCAATGGATCGGTTTTGACAAGCTGGCCAGCTCAATGGGAGGCCAGGAGCCACAAGGGTTCCCACCCTATAACATTGAGAAAAGCGACGACAATCACTATCGCATTTCCCTGGCGTTAGCCGGGTTCAAACAGAGCGAACTGGATATTGAAGTGGAAGGCCCGCGCCTGACCGTGCGTGGCAACCCCACACCGCCGGAAAAACAGGTGGAGTATCTGCATCAGGGGCTGGTGTGCAAAGAGTTCAGCCTGACCTTTACCCTGGCAGAGCACCTGCAGGTGGCCGAAGCCAAATTTGAAAACGGCCTGCTGCACATAGATCTGGTACGCCACGTGCCGGAAGCCTTGCAGCCACAACGTATCAGCATCGGTAGCACTCCGGAGCTGGAAGCCAAATAACCGGCTGAAAAAAAACAAAAACTTGCGGGGGAGGTCCATTCGGGCCTCCCCCGTTGCATTCTGTGGCATACCCCACATTACCCCCCCGCACCTTATGTCAGAATCCCTATTAATTGCAGGCATTTAATAGCATAGAGATTGTTAAACTTTGGGTAAGGATGTGACGTATGAGTGATATCGCCCTGACCGTCAGCATGTTGGCGTTGGTGGCTATTCTCGGGTTATGGATTGGCAACTGGAAAGTGTATGGCGTGGGTTTAGGGATAGGCGGCGTCTTGTTCGGTGGCATCATCGTCGGGCACTTTGCACAGACTTACCAGATCACTCTCAACGGCGACATGCTGCACTTTATTCAGGAGTTCGGTCTGATCCTGTTTGTGTACACCATCGGTATTCAGGTTGGCCCTGGTTTCTTCTCGTCCCTGCGCGTTTCCGGTCTCAAGCTCAATGGCTTCGCCATTTTGCTGGTGCTGGTAGGCGGCGTGGTGGCGGCGATTGTCCATAAGCTGTTTGCCGTGCCGCTGCCAATCATTCTCGGCGTGTTCTCCGGCGCGGTGACCAACACCCCGGCGCTTGGTGCCGGGCAGCAGATACTCACCGATCTGGGTTCCGATCCGGAGCTGGTTAACCGCATGGGGATGGGCTATGCAATGGCTTACCCATTCGGTATCTGCGGCATTCTGCTGGTGATGTGGCTGATCCGGCTGTTCTTCCGCATCAATATCGATAAGGAAGCGCAGGAGTTTGAGGATAGCCTGGGGAGTAACCGCGAACTGCTGCAGACCATGAACGTGGCGGTACGTAACCCCAATCTGCAAGGCATGGCCATCAAGAATGTGCCGTTGCTCAACAATGACGACATCATCTGCTCGCGCCTCAAGCGCGGCGATTTACTGATGGTGCCCGCCCCGCACGAAACGCTGGAACTGGGAGATTTTCTGCACCTGGTCGGCAAGCGCGAAAAGCTGGAAAACGCCCGGTTGGTGATTGGCGAGGAAGTCGACGTTTCGCTCTCCACCCGTGGGACTACACTGCAAGTGGTTCGTGCGGTAGTGACCAACGAAAAGGTGTTGGGGAAAAAAATCCGCGATCTGGAGCTGAAGCAAAAATATGAAGTGGTGGTCTCGCGCCTCAACCGTGCCGGGGTCGAGTTGGTGGCAGGCAGCAATGTTACGCTGCAGTTCGGGGATATTCTCAACCTGGTGGGGCGACCAGAATCGATCGAAGCGGTGGCGGCGATTGTCGGTAACGCCCAGCAGAAGCTGCAACAGGTGCAGATGCTGCCGGTATTTATCGGTATTGGCCTTGGGGTGTTGTTGGGATCTATCCCGCTGTTTGTCCCCGGTTTCCCGGCAGCGTTGCGGTTGGGGCTGGCCGGTGGTCCGCTGGTGGTGGCCCTGATCCTGGGGCGTATCGGCAGCATCGGCAAGCTGTACTGGTTTATGCCGCCCAGTGCCAACCTGGCGCTGCGTGAACTGGGGATCGTACTGTTCCTGGCCGTGGTTGGCCTGAAGTCTGGTGGGAACTTTATTGATACCCTGTTGCATGGTGATGGGCTGGCGTGGGTCGGTTACGGTGCGTTAATCACCTCGATCCCGCTGATCAGCGTGGGTATTCTGGCGAGGGTGGTGGGTAAGATGAACTACCTGACGCTCTCAGGCATGCTGGCTGGTTCAATGACCGATCCACCGGCGCTGGCCTTTGCCAACGGCCTGCACCCCACCAGCGGAGCCGCTGCGCTCTCATATGCCACGGTCTACCCGTTGGCAATGTTCCTGCGCATCATGTCACCGCAGTTACTGGCGGTGCTGTTCTGGGCGATGTAGCCAGCAAAAGGGGCTCCGCTTGCGGAGCCCCAATATACGATTGACAAAATCTCAACCGGTTACGCTTCTTGGTGCGCGCGTTCAACTTCTTCGGCCAGGATCATCACGCCACGTTCAATATCTTCCGGATTAGGCACATAGTTCATGCGCATACATTGATGCGTATGCGGCCATTCATGCTCCAGCCCTGGGAAGAAGTAGTGGCCAGGTACCATCAATACACCACGCTTTTTCAGCCTTTGATACAGCAGTTCGGTGGTGATGGGCAGATCCTTGAACCATAGCCAGAGGAAGATAGCCCCCTCCGGCTTATGGATCAGGCAGCGCTCTGGCGACAGGTAACGGCGAATAATGCCGATGGTCTGCTCGACCCGCTGCTTGTAGAACGGGCGGATCACCTCGTTGGATAAACGCAGCAGATCGCCACGCTCAATCATCTCCGTGGCCAGCGCCGGGCCAATGCTGCCCGGGGAAAGGCTGATAATGCCGTTCATATTGGTCAGCGCGCTGATGACCTTCTCGTCGGCAATCACGATGCCACAGCGTGAGCCAGGCAGGCCCAGCTTGGACAGGCTCATGCACAGGATGATGTTCGGGTTCCACAGCGGCGTGGCTTCGCTGAAGATAATGCCGGGGAACGGCACGCCGTAAGCGTTATCGATCACCAGTGGGATATCACGCTGCTGTGCCAACAGATCGAGTTTCATCAGCTCTTCGTCGGTGATCACGTTGCCGGTCGGGTTGGTAGGGCGCGATACGCAAATCATGCCGATGTCGTCACTGATGTTCAGATGCTCAAAATCGACGTGATACTTGAACTGGCCATCTGGCAGCAATTCGATGTTGGGTTTGGCAGAAACAAACAGCCCTTCATCCAGCCCGGAATCGGCATAGCCAATATATTCTGGCGCCAGCGGGAACAGCACGCGGCGGCGGGTGCCGTCGGCGTAGCGGCCAGCGAACAGGTTAAACAAGTAGAAAAACGCGCTCTGGCTGCCATTTGTCAGTGCAATATTCTGTGGTTCGATCTGCCAGCCAAGCTCTTCTTGCAGCATGGTGGCCAGCGCTTTCAACAGGGCATCTTTGCCTTGCGGGCCGTCGTAGTTACATAGAGCCTCGGTCAGCTTGCCCTGATCGAGCATCTCCTGGCACAGCTGTTTGAAGTAGCTGGCCATCTCTGGGATTTGCGCCGGGTTACCGCCGCCAAGCATGATGGCACCTGGCGTGCGCAGGCCTTCATTCAGATCGTCCATCAAGCGGGTGATGCCCGCGTAACGGGTAAATTTGTCGCCGAAAAGTGAAAAATTCATAGCTGCTGCAATATGGTTGTAAGCGGGTAGACGCCCACCATACCGCCAGATAAAAGCGGGTGCAATGCGGCGGTTCTCTCACCCGCTGGCATAGATATCGTCAGGTCTATTTTAATTAGAATAAAATGCTGGATACCTCTGTGTCGACATTGTGGCGAGGTAGAAAAACCAGATCTATGATCCAAGGAACCGGACCTCGTTGGCGTCCTGATTTTTATCTTATTATCAACAGGTAACCCAGCGTTGGTAACTAAATTGGCAGTATCTCCCATCCTTTATTGCTGGCATAGCAGGCAAGTGCTGTTTCACTACCAACACAAACAGGATTCCCAACACACTCCAGCATAGGAATATCAGAAGTGTCATCACCATAGGAATAACATTCACTTAAATTCAAGCCGTTATCATTGGCGTACGTGGTCATTGCCTGCTTTTTTCCTTCACCTATCGTTTGTGGTACGCCAATATCTCCAGTTAAAATGCCGTATTTATCAGAAATCAATTTTGTACATAAAATATCATTGGCACCAACAATTCTCGCTATCGGTGACAGCAGGGGGAGCATAGATCCGGAAACAAAGACTATTTTCAATCCTTTCCTCTTGCTGGCATGTAATGCATCCCAAACCGGTTCGATAAAAACATCTTTTTTTTCAATTACTTGATCGCACCATAATAAGCCTTCTTGTATTATTTCTCGCTCAGAGAAGCCTCTAAATAATCGATAGTATTTTTTGTTTATCTCCTCCCTACTCATATTGTTTTTTTTAGCTTTTTCAAACTCATAATGGAACTCGGAACGCAACGCTGTAAAATTATTGCGTTCAGTCCAATAAAAAAAGAAATCGATCATTGAATTCATTCTTAATATTGTGCCATCAACATCGAAGAATGCGGCATTCGTTTTTTCTTTCATAGCACCTTCCTCGGCTAAAGTGTGTTCTCAAGATAATCATTGGTTACGCTCGTAGCCATTTTTATTTCTGCTCTTTTCATAATGCTCGAAGGACAAACAGTATATTCACATTCAGTATAAGCGCATACCTCTCCATTCTGCCTGGCTTCAAGTAATGCCGTGATGGTCTGTTTGTTATTGGTGGCTTGTTTTTTTATTACGTTGAACGTGATAGTTGTTGGTAATGGAAATAAAAAATTATTGTAATAGGTATTTATAGAACTCACCACAAGAGTGGATTTTTTACCTCTGTTAATAGGGTAAAACTCTTCTGTGACAGCAACAATTGCTTGCCTAAAGGCTTCTATTATCATGATCCCTTGAATATGTTGCCCTGTTTGATGATCTTGTAACAGCTCACAGTTGTCATCAACCAATAACGGCAACTCGAAATTATCCTCACTAATTTTTTTTACCAAGCCGATAATAACATTACAAGGCTTAACTTTATGGGCTAATTTATTTCTTTCTGATAATGTTGCCTTATGTATATCTGAAATGTCGACATTGTCAATCACATCACTCATTGTGTTATAACTATCAATAATATCCTGAGCAATCTGATAGTTAACACCTTGCCCAAGGACGAAATGACCTTTCAAGCAGGAGGTTGAACTAGAGTTTTTTATACTTTTTAATAATTCACTTGCTGTAATGGCATTTTTACCCTCAGCATAATCATTAAATTTGTCTCCGACAACGATAGTTTTTATATTCTCAAACTCTTCCATTTCATTATCCTCAAAGTCTATTAAAATAAATACCGAATGGAAAGATCTATATCATGATACCGAACATGGACATTTGTGTTGGCCGTCACTCCGGTATTAATTCCAAATGCTGCTGTGTACCAACTTGAATTGGCGTCTAATTTACCAGCATCTAAAAAGCGATAGCCTAAATCAATGATAAAGTTATTATTGATTTTACGACTTACCCCTGCACCAGCCCCCCAGGCAAAGTTAACAATGGAACTGTCAGATGAGTTTATCTCTCCTCTATTACTGAAAACCCGATAGGGTATGCTATTGCTAACTTCATTAAAAGCCGCTCCTGCTGATAATGCGAGATAGAGTTGATAGTCTGATATTTGATAAACATCCCACAGCATATTTACCATTGCCGTCTGAGTTTTGACTTTAGATTGGTATTTCAGCTCATTATCACCATAATTCGGCACTAATAAATTAAAGTCTATTCCATAATGCTCACTTGACTGAGTCGCACGTGCGCGATTCATATACTCCAACTCTAACCTGATGGGAATGTTATTATTAGTGTTGAAATCATAACCAATTGCCAAGCCGCCATTAAAAACGGATGTGTCCACTCCACCTAAATTCAGCGAAGCCGTTGAGGAAACACCACTATCCAGATTTGTATCCGTTACTGACAGTTTTCTATTTTGCTGTTGTTGGATGCTGACGCCCATTTTGCCTGAGATATAATAGCCTGATTTATCGTCAGCACTGACTTCTTGCAGGCAAAGCAGTGTTAATAGAATAGACAGAGTTTTAATCTTTTTCATTGTAAACCTAATCATTTAGAATGTTATTATTTAGCATGTTAGGATAACGTGCTCCATAGACCTGTATGCTATCAAGACTTTCCATATCCTCTGGCGATAAGGTTAATTCGATAGCTGCTATATTTTCACGGAGATAGTTTATATTTTTAGTTCCAGGAATAGGTAAGATGAGGTTGGATTTAGCAAGGATCCATGCTATAGCAACCTGTGCTAAAGTCGCTTGGTGCCTATCTGCTATTTTCTGAATAACACGGACAATTTCAATATTCTTCTTTCCATTGATACTATCAAACCGTGGAAAATGAAGGCGGATATCACTTTTATCAATATTGGCGATGTCATAGAATTTTCCTGACAGGAAGCCCCGGCCTAAAGGAGCATAAGCGATTAAGTTAACTCCCAGCTCGTGGCAGGCGGGTAACACGCTCTTTTCGATCCCTCTCGACCAGATAGAATACTCCATTTGTAACGCTGTAATGGGGTGAATACCGTGTGCGCGCCGTAATATTCCCGCATCAACCTCGCACAAGCCAATGTTTTTTATTTTTCCACTTTTCACCAGGCCAGCCATAACATCGACAGTGTCTTCTATTGGGATTTTGGGATCCATACGATGCAAGTAATATAAATCGATTTGCTCCACACCTAGCCGAGTTAAGCTGTCATTGACGTGCTTTATAATATACTCAGATGAATTGTTTATTCCAAAACCATTTCTATCCTTCATCTGCAATAACGAAATGTCTTTATCAAACTCTATGCCGGTCTTGCTGGCAATAAATACGCGATCTCTATTTTTTTTTAATACCTTAGCCAGCAGCTTTTCATTTTCTCCAAACCCATAAAAGTCAGATGTGTCCCAATGGTTACACCCCAACTCCAGTGCTTGTTCAAGCAGGTGTAAGTTATCATGCTCATCTGATTTCCCGTATGCGTGACTCATCCCCATACAACCCAACCCTATGAGACCAATGGGAATACCTCCTATCATTTTACTTTTCATGATTCAATTCCATAGTTAGTTAATCATTAATTGGTTTGGATGGGTATCATACGCACTGGGGGATTTGTTGCTAGGTATGTATGTAGTGGCATACTGAATTTGGCCACCCGATAAGAGGTGATATCATCACCTCAGCACAACAAAGGTGACCTTATGACCGGACGTACCAGAAGAACTTTTAGCCCTGAATACCGTCTTGAAGCAGCAC
>Ga0302347_1003255_pt1 | contig 14689 bp, 13 predicted proteins | sample PhyWR1_FD_202178 | JGI IMG/M metagenome (GOLD analysis project Ga0302347, IMG submission 202178) | Leaf surface microbial communities from wheat plants in UC Gill Tract Community Farm, Albany, California, United States - DLSL W.R1 (v2)... | ecosystem: Host-associated > Plants > Phyllosphere >...
CCGCCCAATTGCTTAGAGAGCAACAATAGCCCTCACAGGAACATTCGATGAATACCGAAGGACTCTCAGAAGTTGCCGTAAAAGACGCTCACCCGGTGGTTGAACAAGTCACCGAGACCCCGCCGGAGCATGAGCCCGCCGCGCCTGCCGTGGTGGCCGAACCGCCCGTGCCGGCCCCGGTGGTCGCCGTGACCAACCTGGATGACAGCAGCCTGTACATCCACCGTGAGCTGTCACAACTGCAATTCAACATCCGCGTGCTGGAGCAGGCGCTGGACGAGTCCTATCCGCTGCTGGAGCGGCTCAAATTCCTGCTGATCTTCTCCAGCAACCTGGATGAATTCTTCGAAATCCGTGTCGCCGGCCTCAAGAAGCAGATCACCTTCGCCCGCGAGCAAGCCGGCGCCGACGGCCTGCAGCCGCATCAGGCCCTGGCACGTATCAGCGAGTTGGTGCACGGTCATGTGGACCGCCAATATGCGATCCTCAACGATATCCTATTGCCGGAACTGGAAAAACATCAGGTCCGCTTCATCCGTCGTCGTCACTGGACCACCAAGATCAAGACCTGGGTGCGCCGTTACTTCCGTGACGAGATCTCGCCGATCATCACCCCGATCGGCCTCGACCCGACGCACCCGTTCCCATTGCTGGTGAACAAGAGCCTCAACTTCATCGTCGAGCTGGAAGGTATCGACGCCTTCGGTCGCGATTCTGGCCTTGCCATCATCCCGGCCCCACGCCTGTTGCCACGCATCATCAAGGTACCGGAAGAGGTGGGGGGGGCTGGCGATAACTATGTATTCCTCTCGTCGATGATCCATGCCCACGCCGATGACCTGTTCCAGGGCATGAAGGTCAAGGGCTGCTACCAGTTCCGCCTGACCCGTAACGCCGACCTGGCACTGGACTCCGAAGATGTCGAAGACTTGGCCCGTGCCCTGCGCGGCGAGTTGTTCTCGCGGCGCTACGGTGATGCGGTGCGGCTTGAAGTAGCGGATACCTGCCCGAAACACCTGTCGGACTACCTGCTCAAACAGTTCAACCTGGCCGAATCCGAGCTGTACCAGGTCAATGGTCCGGTCAACCTGACGCGCCTGTTCAGCATCACTGGCCTGGACAGCCACCCGGAGCTGCAATACACGCCGTTCACCCCGCAGATCCCGAAACTGCTGCAGAACAGCGAGAACATTTTCAGTGTGGTGAGCAAGCAGGACATCCTGTTGCTGCACCCGTTCGAGTCCTTCACACCGGTGGTCGACCTGCTGCGCCAGGCCGCCAAGGACCCGCATGTCCTGGCCGTACGCCAGACCCTGTACCGCTCCGGCGCCAACTCGGAAATCGTCGATGCCCTGGTCGACGCCGCGCGTAACGGCAAGGAAGTCACGGCGGTGATTGAGCTGCGTGCGCGCTTCGATGAGGAATCCAACCTGCAGCTGGCCAGTCGTCTGCAAGCGGCGGGTGCGGTGGTGATCTACGGCGTGGTGGGTTTCAAGACCCACGCCAAGATGATGCTGATCCTGCGCCGTGAGGCCGGTGAGATCGTGCGCTACGCCCACTTGGGCACCGGTAACTACCACGCCGGCAACGCCAAGCTCTACACCGACTACAGCCTGCTGACCTCCGACGATGCCTTGTGCGAAGACGTCGGCAAACTGTTCAGCCAGTTGATCGGCATGGGCAAGACCTTGCGCATGAAGAAGCTGCTGCACGCGCCGTTCACCCTCAAGAAGGGCATGCTCGACATGATTGCCCGCGAGACCCAGTTCGCCCTCGACGGCAAGCCGGCGCACATTATCGCCAAGTTCAACTCGCTGACGGATCCGAAGATCATCCGCGCGCTGTACAAGGCCAGCCAGTCCGGCGTGCGCATCGACCTGGTGGTGCGTGGCATGTGTTGCCTGCGCCCTGGCATTGTCGGGGTGTCGCACAACATTCATGTGCGCTCGATCATCGGCCGCTTCCTGGAGCACACGCGGGTGTTCTACTTCCTCAACGGCGGTGAAGAGCAGATGTTCCTCTCCAGTGCCGATTGGATGGAGCGCAACCTCGATAAGCGTGTCGAGACGTGCTTCCCGGTGGAAGGCAAGAAGCTGATCATGCGGGTCAAGAAAGAGCTGGAAAGCTACCTCACCGACAACACCCACAGCTGGAGCCTGCAGTCGGACGGCCGCTATGTGCGCAACACGCCGACCGGCAACCAGAACCCGCGCAGTGCGCAGGCGACGTTGTTGGAGAAGTTGGGTAGCCCGATTCTCACCGTGAATTAAAACCCAACGCGGTCAAAAAAATGTGGGAGGGGGTTTGCTCCCACATTGGTTTTCGATGTGTTTCGGTTAAGGCATTAGCAATAAATCTTTGTTATTACATCGCCAGGACTCACGCGCCCCCATCGGTAGCCACCTTTGCAAACGGTAGGATTAGGGGCATTTTTCTCTGCAGGGGACCCGGCTCCTGTTCGCTCGGTGGGTTTTTCTTTGCGTTCGAATAACTCTTCCAAAAGTCTCCAATTATTTGGATATGAGCCTCCTAGGTAATAAGTTCCGTTTACCCAAGTTCCAGCCTCAGCGGGTTTTGGCATCATTACTTGGCTAACGGCCCACATACACAGGAACCCACTGACAACCATTTTGAATTTCATGAGTGCAACTCCTTCCTTAGTACAAGCAGCGGCATAACCATTACCCAGGTCAGTTTTCACGGACTGCCGCCAATACGCAGCAGTGCTGGCGTCATAGCGCTAACCCTGTTCAGTCTTTACACGCCATGCATCCCCCGCTTTTCACGGAAGCGTCGCCGTTACAGCAATAGCGGTTTGCGTGGCATCCATGACCACACCGGCCATATGCGCGCCGTTTTTGGAGATAGCCGTCACCCGGTTGTTTTTGCCTCCGCCAATCGACGGCAGGCACACGCTTCCCGTCGTCTGCGTCCAGGTGCAACCCAGTGAGTATTGGTCGTTGGTGAGGATATTCAGCCCAACGACATTACCGCCGACGATTGCACCGGCTTCGCCCCATACGCTTCCACTCGGAAAAAGAATGAATGTGATGATCGGGATGGGAAGTGTTGAGGGTAGCCAGGTCATGTACTGGTTTCGTCCATCGGCGGTGTTCTGGGAGACCAATACCTGGCCTATCTCGTTGATATTGATAACCATGTTTTTAGACCCCGAGGATAAGGTCAGCACCAAGGGGGTGGCAGTTTTGCTGCTCCAGAATGCACTTTTCGCCACATTCACCGCCGAGTTTGGATAGAGGCATGTGCCGACGAAGCTTGAGGCCTTAGTGGCACTGTTGACTATGCAGTTAGTGGCGCCAGGGGGCAGGGGCAGGTTGGTCAGGGTATAGAACGATCCGGTTTTTTCCGCGACTCGTGCGGTGGTGTTACCGGCATTGTTCGGGCAATTGAGCGCGATTTGGGGGGTGCCGGTGGCGGGCAGGTTGAGGTCCGCGACGGTGCAATTATCGCCCCAGTCGGACACGCGTTCCGGGGTGCTGCTACCGGTCGCATAAAACACCACGGTACCCCGGCTATCGGCGTTATAGCTTGACCCCGCCACGTCGCCTTGGTCATTGATCGCAACGCCTTCGGTGGCGACATCTTGGGGGCGTAGCAGCGGAATTAACCACGTGGAAGGCAGCGGGTTCAGTTTGGTGGGCGCGGTACTGGGGGACGTGGCTTCCCAGGTCGTCCCGAAATGCGAGTTGCTGGCGTCCCTGCAATCGCCCACTACTTTCCCGGTGTTGGACACTGCCCAAACGCGGCACGGTTGGCCGGTCGCCAGGGGCGGGAGCGCGACCTGGGATCCGCTACCGACGGCCACCCACGGAATATCGTTGGCGGTAGTGCTGGCCGGCGTGCAGTTGCCCACGGTGATGCCGCTATCATTGATGTCGATCGGCGCGCATTGCGCACCTACGGTTACGGCGAAAGGCGTCCATGTGGCTGCATGGGCGACACTCAGGCCTGTCGCATAGAGGCCTAAGCCCAGAAGGGTGATAGCCGATAATTTCATAGTGAGTCCTTCCTTGGGGTGATGCGGTCTACGGGTGCTCTGCGTTACTGCCTGTTACGCGAGAGGGGTGAGCGGGAGTAAAGATTGATCAGCAGATATGCACAACTGTCATATCTGACAGGTCTGCATGAGTGGCTAACGGGAGGGGCAAGGTGTTTTTGCGCGGGCCAATGTGTGAAGGGGCCTGCTCCCGATTGCGGTATGTCAGTCACTGGATACGTTGACTGAACCACCGTAGTCGGGAGCAAGCCCCCTTCCACATTGGTTGTATGGTGTTGTCTAGATCGGGTCAGCGCAGGTTCAGGTTGAACCCCACCCGCGTCAGCCACTCGGCTTCCTGACCAAAATCCGCCTGGGTCAGTTGGTTTTCATCCAGCCAGCCTTTCGGGAACACCACGTCCAGGCTGTCGCCGTTGGCACGCAGGGTCACTTGGGGCATTTCTTGGGTACCACGAATATGGTGGAACAGGATCGCAAAGCGCAGCAGCACGCACAGGCGGATCAGCTTGATGCCTTCGTCACCGAATTCAGCGAATTTGTCCTTGGGGATGTTACGGCGATGGCCGCGCACCAGCAGGGCGAGCATTTGCTGGTCTTCGCGGGAGAAGCCGGCCAGGTCCGAGTGCTCGATCAGGTAAGCGCCGTGCTTGTGGTAATGGTAGTGGGCGATATCCAGGCCCACTTCATGCACCTTGGCGGCCCAGCCCAGCAGCTCGCGCCATACGCCGTCTTCCAGGTCCCAGTCTTCGGCCACCTGGTCGAAGGCGTGCAGGGCTTTGCGCTCCACACGGGCGGCCTGTTGCAGGTCGACGTGATAACGCTCCATCAACGAAGTGAGCGTGCGCTCACGCACGTCTTCATGGTGGTGGCGGCCTAGCAGATCATAGAGCACACCTTCGCGCAGGGCGCCGTCACAGTGGTCCATGCGTTGCAGCTCAAGGGCGTCGAAGATCGCTTCGAGAATCGCCAGGCCGGCCGGGAAGATGGTGCGACGATCGGGCTTGATGCCGTCAAAGTCGATTTTCTCGGCATCCCCCAGCTTGAACAGCTTGCGCTTGAGCCACGCCAGGCCTTCGGCATTCACTTCGCCAGTGCCGTGGCCGCCGGCTTTCAGGGCCAGGCCGATCGCGCGGATGGTGCCGGACGAGCCGATGGCTTCATCCCAGGTCAGGCGGTGCAAGGCGTGCTCGATGCTCATGATCTCCAGCCGCGCCGCCGTATAGGCCTGGGCATAGCGCGCCGGGGTAATCTTGCCGTCCTTGAAATAGCGCTGGGTGTAGCTGACGCACCCCATTTGCAGGCTTTCGCGCAGCAACGGTTCGAAGCGTTGGCCAATGATGAATTCGGTACTGCCGCCGCCGATGTCGGCGACCAGGCGTTTGCCGGGGGTGTCGGCCAAGGTATGGGACACGCCTAGATAGATGAGACGCGCCTCTTCTCGGCCGGAGATGACTTCGACCGGATGCCCAAGGATCTCCTCGGCGCGGCGGATGAAATCGCCACGGTTGCGGGCTTCACGCAACGCGTTGGTGCCGACGATTCGCACGGCACCCAAGGGCATGCCGTTGATCAACTGGGCAAATCGCTTGAGGCAGTCGAGCCCGCGCTGCATGGATTCTTCGTTGAGCTGACGCTCGTCGTCGATGCCGGCAGCCAGTTGCACTTTCTCGCCGAGCCGCTCAAGGATGCGGATTTCGCCGTTCTGGGCCTTGGCCACGACCATGTGAAAGCTGTTGGAGCCCAGGTCGATGGCGGCGATCAGGGACAGATTCTTGGCTTGGGATTGCGGCATGGTAAGGGGGTCTCGGTCGATAACCCAGCCATCGTGCCACGATCGACCTTTGGTGCCAACGCGTACCGCTTCGGTAATTTTCCTGCAGGTGTCTGTGAGGAATTCTTGTGGGAAATGTAGGGCGGTTTTCTAAGTTCAAAGAGAACGGGGATTTATCTTTGTAGGAGTTATTAACATTTTGTTGTTTTTATACTGTTTGTGATTTTGCCTACAAGGAAGCGATTAATAGCTTGTTGGTTTTGTATTTGCGCCTACTTAGTCATTCGGCTTGGCTCACTATTTGTTTTTACAGTTCCCACAATGACTGATGCCTAATCTGATTCTTTAGTCAGGTACAAAAACGACAGACTGTCATCCGGCAATTACGCCGTGGTGTTATTTATTTAGGCTCGGAATTTTCGGCCGTCGTAAATGCACCTACTCATTAGAGATGACAGGTTGAATATGAAAAAAATGCTTGGTGTGACAGTGGGTGCTCTTTGCTTGGCCGCCAGTATCGGGGCTCATGCAACGAATGTTGCTGAACTGATTGTACGAGGGACTATCAAACCGGTGGCGTGCAACCTTAGCCTCGCCGGTGGCGGCATCGTCGATTACCAGACAATTCCCGCCTCAAGCTTGTCGCCGACGCAGTTCACGCCTCTTGCAGCAAAAACCGTGGGCTTGAACATCAGTTGCGGCCAAGCACCGGCGCAGTTTCGAGTGATGCTGAGCGACCTGCAATCCGCCAGCAAGGTGACAGGCATCCTCGGTGCCGGGTTCACCGAGGCTCAGAACTATGGCCTGGGCCTTGCCAATAGCAAGCGTACCGGTGGGTACTCCGTAACTCTCAAAAACCTGCAATCTTCCAGCGGGACCCTGACCCCTATCATGCGCAGCAGTCAGGGGGCGGCCTGGCAGAACAGTGACGGTAAAGTCGCCCAATCGCCTTCCCAGTATTCATGGCGTAGCGGCACCACTGTGGTGCCGGCATTCGTTAACAGTCTTACAGGCACGCTTGAAGTGAAAGCCGTTATCAACCGCACGCAGGATTTGGACCTGACCCGTGATGTAACGCTGGATGGTCGCACCAGTCTGTCAGTGGATTACATCTAAGTACGTCATTAATAGCCGACATAAACGCAAAGGCACTTACTTGCCTTTGTTAAGTGTCGGCTGTTTTAGCGTGTGCGTTTGTGGGTGTTCAACTTTATGGCTGTGGGGAAAATCGGTGAATGTTCTATCAATAATCGTGACGTCGTTGCTGCGCTATATAAGCTTTTGCCTTTTTTTGTGCGGTATGGCAGTCGCGGACGGAATGCAGCCCGAGACAACCGTTGTCATACTGAATGAAGAAGAAGGTGAGGCGACACTTAATGTTAAAAACACGGACCCCCGCCCTGCGTTACTTCATTCAGTCATACAAAACATACCGGAAGACCTCGAACCCTTGTTGATCGTGACGCCTCCGATTACGCGGGTGGAGGCGGGCGACACTCAACTGGTTCGCTTCATCAGTACCACGAAGAAACCGCTCAAGACCCAACGCCTGAAACGAGTTTCCTTTGAAGGCATCCCCGAGGCACGTGCGCCTGGCGGTGCGACCATTGGTATCACCCTGCGCCAGAGCCTGCCATTGATCCTGCACCCCAAAGGCTTGGCCAGGCATGACGCGCCCTGGCAGTTGCTGACATGGAAGCGTGAAGGGGATCAGTTGCGGGTCCACAACAACAGCCCTTACGTCGTGCGCTTGGGGATGGAAGTACAACTGCATCCGCAGGCAAGCGTTGCAACGTTGCCGCGAACGTACATCCTGCCGGGCGAAGTGCTGACGCTCGCGTCGGAAGGCTCGGTGGCGGGCGTGGTGGCCGTGGGGATTCAACCGGCCACGGTCTACGGGTTTACGGTGGACAGTTACCGCGCGCCCGTTACGGCTGAGGCGGATTGACGGGCCTATGAAAAAAATCAGGCATACCCGTCGCTCTGCCAATAGCGTGCCGAGCACTATTTCCCAGGCTCGCTCCAGAATTCTGCTGGGGCTTGCGACGCTGTGGAGTCTGCCAGGTAGCAGCGCAGCGGTTGGGTTGGGGGAAGGCTTTGATCTGGCCGCGCTGACCTCCCTTGGGATTGATCCGCAGGTGTCTGAATACTTCCGTAGCGCAGCGCGCTTTCGCGAAGGTGTTCATGTGGTCGGACTGCGAGTCAATGGCACGCCGCTGGGGTTGGTTGACGCCCGTTTCGATTACCAGGGGCAGTTGTGCTTCACCCCTGCGTTGCTGGCAAAAGCCGGTCTGGTTACCCCGTCCAAGGTTCTGCGCGAGGGCATCACCCCTGACCAGGCCTGCCATGATTTCGTTGGGGAATATCCGGCGACCATGGTGCGACTGCGCCCCAGCAGCGACGAGGTCACACTGGTAGTGCCGACCCAGTCCCTGCGTGCGCCGGAGTGGGAGGGCGGGAGTTTTTCCGAGGGTGGCGCGGCCGCGCTCTTCAACTACGACGTATTGGGTTTCGATACCCACGCGCGCAGTGGGTCAAGTCGTTTCGTGTCGGCCTATACTGAGGCGGGATTCAACCTGGGTAATTGGATTGTACGAAGCCGCCAGTTTTATGTGTCCGACAATGGCAAGACGCGCACCGAACAGGTGAATGCCTATGCCCAGCGTGATATCGCGGCGTTGCAGTCGACCTTCCAGGTGGGGCAGATTTCCACCAACAACCCTATATTCGGCGGGGTACAACTGACGGGCTTGCAGTTCTTCCCGGATGGCCAGCAGCGCTCCGGTGCGGGCGACAGCAATGTCGTCGTTGAAGGGCTGGCTCAAAGCCAGTCACGCGTCGAAGTCCGTCAGTCGGGCGCATTGATCCACTCCACCCTGGTGCCGGAAGGTCCGTTCAGGCTGACCGGTTTACCGTTGCTGAACAGCACCAGCGACCTCGACGTGAGCGTGATTGACGTGCGTGGGGCAAAGCGCAGCTTCGTGGTGCCCGCTGCGTCCTTTCTTGGTGGGGCTCCGGTGGAGCCGGGGTACTATTTTTCCCTCGGTAAGGTGCGTGAGACGACCCTCGACAACCAGCAATCCCCTGTGGTTGCCATGGGCAGCGGCACCTGGGGGTTGGGCCAGCGCTCGTCGTTGGGTTTCGGTTTGCTGAGTACCGACGAATATCAGTCGGCAGGCGGATCCCTGAGCAGTGTGTTTTTCCATCAGGTGACCGTGGGCGTGCGCCATAACCTGTCCCGTGATGCTCAAGATGAGGTGGGAGGTGCGCGGAGCACGCTGTCTTTGGGGATTCCGTTATTTGCCAACCTTGATATCAACCTGAGTGCCTCGGCACAGAGCCGTGGTTACCGGGAGGTACTGGACGCCGGCCAGGCGTCGAGGGGGTACGACCTCGATGCGCGTTTCAAGCGCCAGTACACGGCCGGTTTGAGCTGGGCGGACCCGTCCCTGGGTGGTTTCTCCCTCGGTTTCACCCGTAGCTCGCAATTTGACGGGCAATCCAACGATCACCTCTTTGCCTCGTGGAACAACACGTTCAACGGCGTGGGTGTCGCACTGATCGCCGACGCTCAGGTAGACGCGACCGCGCCTCGGGGCCTGGAGCCGATTCGGGGCGGCCGCCGCAACGATCGGCTGGACGAGGGCACGTCTGTCAGGCTGCAAGTCACGGTGCCCCTCGGGACTGATCGGAGTATGAGCACTTACGTCAGTCGTCGAGGTGACCGGCTGGATGCCGGTACCGCCCTCAGCGAGCGGGTCAACGACTATGTGAACTACGAGGTCGGTGTCGATCGGGACATGAAAGAGCGAGAGCAAAGCGTGCGCGGCCGTGTGGACGTCTTGCCGCTGTATACCCGCGTGAGCTTGGGCGTCGACCGTGATCCGTCGAACACCCATTATTCCGGCCAGCTGCAAGGCGGCATCGTGGCCCATGAGCACGGCGTGACCTTCTCGCCTTATGCGGTGCAGGACACGTTTGGCATTGTCTCGGTGGGCGATATCGGAGCGGCCAAGGTTTCGACACCCCAAGGGCCGGTATGGACCGATTTCAGCGGCCAGGCAGTGATCCCCGGGCTGCAGGCCTACAGCAACAACCATCTGCAGGTGCAGACCCAGTCGCTGCCCAAGCGCGTCGACTTGAAGAACGGGACCAAGGTGCTCGCTGCCGGTCGGGGCTCAGTCAATATTCTCAACTTTGACGTGGTGAAAGTCCGTCGCCTATTGCTTGAAGCCCAGGACGAAGAGGGCCGACCACTGCCTCAAGGTGCCGCAGTGTTCGGTGAAGACAACAACTTTGTGACCAGCGTAGTGGGTGAAGGCATGGTGTTCCTGAGCAATATCGATGGGCCGCAAACCCTGACAGTTTCACTGCCGGACGCCAAATCCTGCCGGCTGCAAGTCAATCCTGAGCAAGAGCCTGACGATGACACACTCTACGAAACCGCACCGGTGGTCTGCCATGTTCGCTAAGCGCAGGAGCCTGTGGCTGTTGTGGGTGGCCGTTGTGGCGAGCCAGGCGCAAGCCGACAACTGCCGGATGACCTTGAGCGAGCCCCGGGTCGACTATGGGGTGATTCGTCCTTCGCAAGCGACCTCCGGCCGGGCGACAGTGACGCTGGACACGCCACGTACGCTGCACCTGAGCGTGCTTTGCACGAATGCTTCGACGATGGCGCTGCGTTTCAGCGGTGTCGCCGCCGATGCCCAAGGCTTTCAGTTCGGGCGGCAAGGGCGTTTTACCTTGAACCTGAGGCAGGCTCAGGTCGACGGCAGGCCGGTATCGTGGCAGCCCGATGAAGCCGCCAACGGGCAGCTGTTACCGGGTCGTGCGTTGTATGCGAGCGCAGGCGGTGCGCCGGTGACGGGCCGTCGGCTGACGGCCCAGGTAGAAATAGCGGTTCAATTGCCGGCCAATGCCCTCTCGGTCCGTCGAGAGGTGCTGCTGGAGGGGCATGGCCAGTTCGAACGGGTCAGTGCGACTGTTCCGTCGAACCAATGAAGTTGGCCAGCTCGGCGGTTTGCGGGCTGGCGAACAACACTTTGGGGTCGCCTACTTCATGCACCTTGCCCTGGTGCATGAACACCAGCTTGTCGCCGACTTCACGGGCGAAGCGCATTTCGTGGGTCACCATGATCAGGGTCATGCCGTCCTTGGCCAGTTGGCGCACCACGCTGAGCACTTCGTTGACCAGTTCCGGGTCGAGGGCCGAGGTGATTTCGTCGCACAGCAGCACCTTGGGCGACATGGCCAGGGCGCGCGCAATCGCCACGCGTTGTTGCTGGCCGCCGGACAGGCGATCGGGGAAGGCGTCGAACTTTTCGCCCAGTCCGACGCGCTCCAGCATTTGCTTGGCTAATTGGGCCGCCTTGGCCTTCGGCACTTTCTGCACCACTTGCGGCGCAAGCATCACGTTTTCGCCGACGGTCAGGTGCGGGAACAGGTTGAATTGCTGGAACACCATGCCGACTTTCTGCCGCAGGCTGCGCAGGTCGGCGCGGGCGGCGTCGAGGTATTCGCCATCGACTTCGATCACCCCGTCGTTGATCGACTCCAAGCCATTGAGGGTGCGCAGCAAGGTGGATTTGCCCGAACCGCTGCGGCCGATGATCGCCACCACCTGGCCTTCTTCGACGGTCAGGTCGATGCCCTTGAGTACATGGTGATCGCCGTAATACTTATGCAGGGCGGAAATTCTAAGCAGAGGCATGCAGTCTCCTTTCCAGGTAGCGCGCACTGAGGGACAAGGGGTAACAGAGCAAAAAGTAACCAAGGGCCACCAGGCCGTAGACCATGAAGGGTTCGAAGGTAGCGTTGGCGAGCATGCCACCGGTCTTGGTCAGTTCCGTGAAGCCGATGATCGAGGTGACGGCGGTGCCTTTGACCACCTGCACCGAAAACCCCACGGTAGGCGCGACGGCAATCCGCAGCGCCTGGGGCAGGATTACGTAGCGCAGTTGCTCCAGCGGGTTAAGCGCCAGGCTGGCCGAGGCTTCCCATTGCCCGTGGGCGATGGAGTCGACGCAACCACGCCAGATTTCGGCGAGATAGGCGCTGGTGAACAATGTCAGGGCAATCGCCGCCGCCAGCCAGGGCGAGATATCCACACCGAGCAGGGCGATACCGAAAAACACCAGGAACAGTTGCATCAACAGCGGCGTGCCCTGGAACAGTTCGATATAGGTGCGCGCAAGGTTGCGCGGGAAGGCTTTGCGGCTGATGCGCATCGTCATCACCAGCAAACCGATCACACCGCCGCCGACAAAGGCCACCAATGACAGCAGCAAGGTCCATTGCAGGCCCGTGGCCAGGTTGCGCACGATGTCCCAGAAGGAAAAATCACTCATCGGCTGTTCCTCATCACGAAGCGGCGGCCGATCCAGTTGAGCAACTGGCGAATCATCAACGCCATACACAGATACACCAGCGTGGTCAGGGCATAGGTTTCAAAGGCGCGGAAGTTGCGCGACTGGATAAAGTTGGCGGCAAAACTCAGTTCTTCAGTGGCGATCTGGGAGCACACCGCCGAGCCGAGCATCACGATGATGATTTGGCTGCTCAGGGCCGGCCACACTTTGCCCAGCGCCGGCAGCAGCACGACGTGGCGGAAAGCTTCGAAGCGTGTCATGGCCAGTGCGGCGGCGGCTTCAAGTTGTCCGCGCGGAATAGCCTGAATACCGGCGCGGATGATTTCAGTGGAATAGGCGCCCAGGTTGATCACCATTGCCAGCACGGCGGCTTGCCACTCGGTGATCTTCAGCCCCAGGGACGGCAGGCCGAAGAAGATGAAGAACAACTGCACCAGGAACGGCGTGTTGCGGATCAACTCGACATACACGCCGAAGCACCACGCAAACGGCTGGATCTTCCACGCCCGCACCACGGCGCCGACGGTGCCCAGGGCTACACCGAGGATGGCGCCGATGGCCGTCAGCTCAAGGGTAAACAGCGCGCCACGCAACAGCAGATCGGTATTGGCCAGCACTGGCACGAAGTCAAATTGATACGCCATGAGTCAGCTCCGTCGCTTCAGAGATCGGCGGGCAGTGGCTCTTTCAGCCATTGCATAGCGTTCTTTTCCAGGCTGCCGTCGGCTTTGGCCGCGACCAGGATCTGGTTGACCTTCTCCAGCAGCGCCGGCTCGTTCTTGTTCACGCCCACGTACACCGGCGAGTCCTTGAGTTTCACTTTCAGCGCGGGCACGCGTTTCGGGCTGCGCTCGCTGATAGCCACCATCACTACGTTGCCGCTGGCGATCAGGTCGACTTGGCCGGCGAGGTAGGCGGCGATGGTGGAGTTGTTGTCTTCGAAGCGCTTGATGGTGGCCTCCTTGGGTGCCACGGCGGTCAGCTCGATGTCTTCAATGGCGCCACGGGTCACGCTGATGGTCTTGCCCTTGAGGTCGTCGGTGCTGCTGATGGCCGCTTCAGGCGGGCCGAACACGGCCAGGTAGAACGGTGCGTAAGCCTTGGAGAAGTCGATGACCTTTTCCCGCTCGGCGTTCTTGCCCAGGCTGGAGATCACCAGGTCGACCTTGCCCGTGGTGAGGAAGGGAATACGGTTGGTGCTGTTGACCGGGGTGAGTTCCAGCTTGACCTTGAGTTGGTCAGCCAGCAGCTTGGCGGTGTCGATGTCCAGGCCGCGGGGCTTCATGTCAGGGCCGACCGAGCCGAAGGGCGGGAAGTCCTGGGGCACGGCGACCTTGAGGGTGCCACGGGCGACGATGTCGTCCAGACCGTTGGCCTGGGCGGGTGCCTGGCTCAGCATGAGGCTGGCAAACAGGGCAGTAAGCAGGGCGCTGTAGCGCTTGGTCATGGCAACTCTCCGAGAAGGGCGAAGGAATTTTCTGGATTTGCTCAGTGCACAGCCCATGCCATCACTCTCAATAAAGCCTGCAAGCCAGGGATTTATTGCGTTGCGATGGTCGGACTGGTCTGAACAGTTCGCGGGTTTTTCGCACCCTTTTCGAGCGTCGGCAAAACCTCGCGAGCCCCTTTGGGGCGTGGCTTGCCGCCGACGGCGAATAGCTTTACAACTAGCCGCTCAGTTGACTGGAACCTTGAGTTTTCTATGAATTCCATCGCCCAAGCCGTACCGGAAGCGGCCCTGCAGGCCATTCGCAAACTGATCAAGGACCAGGGCTTCGGGCCGGGCGATGCCTTGCCGTCGCAACGGGATCTGGCGGTGCAATTGGGGGTGAGCCGAGCGTCGTTGCGCGAGGCGTTGTCGTCCTTGAGTGCCCTGGGTGTGGTCAGTGTTCAGCCTGGCAAGGGTGTGTTCGTGCAGGCGGCCGAGGAGTCGCCGGGGTTTACCTGGCCCTTTGCGGCTCAGGCCACGCCGCTGGATATCTTCCAGTTGCGCTATGCGCTGGAAGGGTTTGCGGCGGGGTTGGCGGCGGTGACGCTGACTGTCGATGAGCTGGACAGCCTGGAGGATAACGTCGAGGCCATGCGCAAGGTGCTCAAGGCCGGCGACTTTGAAGCCGCTGCCCGGCTGGACTTCGAATTCCATCAGCGCGTCCTGATGGCCAGCGGTAATCAGGCGATGGTGAGCATCCTGAGTGCCAGCGCCGAGGTGTTCCTGGAGAGCCAGAAGCTACCGTTCATCCGGCCGGAGCGGGCCATGGAAACCTGGCAGGAACATCGCAGGATCCTGCGCGCCCTGGCCCGGCGCGCCAGTGCGGCGGCGCAGAAAAGCATGCAGGAACACGTGCGCAATGCGGCGTTGCGCACGGGCATTGCCTTCGTGACTCCCGTCACGCCGTGAGTTGGGCTATACCCAAACTCATGCACTGCCATAGCAAGACTCAATCAGAGGCGGCTTCCTGAACGGTGGAAGGGCGGCTATGATGGGCCACGTTTTTTTTGCTTACAATCCGGAGACATCCATGAGCAACGATC
>Ga0302347_1003257_pt1 | contig 14678 bp, 13 predicted proteins | sample PhyWR1_FD_202178 | JGI IMG/M metagenome (GOLD analysis project Ga0302347, IMG submission 202178) | Leaf surface microbial communities from wheat plants in UC Gill Tract Community Farm, Albany, California, United States - DLSL W.R1 (v2)... | ecosystem: Host-associated > Plants > Phyllosphere >...
CTTGCCCGAGTCCAGGTCGGCCTGGATGATCGGCCGCAGGAAGTTCGCAGGGACAGCGGGGGCGCCTTTGGCAGCGGCGTTGGGCGCGTTGTCGGCAGTGGGCTTGCTCATAGGATCCTTGAATGCATGTGTCTGGCCTGGGTAGGCCGATTGAATCAAAGGGCCTATCATAGCCGAAGCAGTCAAGCTGCTGACAGCCGCGGCCAGACAAACTGGCGTGATTTATCACGGCTTTTTGCCGCAGCCTGGCAAAATGGCCTGTGCGCGCCATGTGTCGCGATCGCCTGAACCTGCGTCAGGTGATAACCGGCGCCCTGCGCACCCTAATTCCCGATTGCCTTGAAAAAGCGAGTTTCAGCATGTCCAAAGTCAAACTGACCACCAACCACGGCGACATCGTCATTGCACTGAACGCTGAAAAAGCCCCGATCACCGTGGCCAACTTCATCGAATACGTCAACGCCGGCCACTACAGCAACACCGTGTTCCACCGTGTGATCAAAGGCTTCATGATCCAGGGCGGCGGTTTCGAGCCTGGCATGAACGAGAAGCGCGACAAGCGTGCCAGCATCCAGAACGAAGCCGACAACGGCCTGAAGAACACCAAGTACAGCATCGCCATGGCCCGTACCATGGAGCCGCACTCTGCCTCGGCACAGTTCTTCATCAACGCCTCCGACAACGACTTCCTCAACCACAGCGGCAAGAACGTTCAGGGCTGGGGCTACGCCGTGTTCGGTGAAGTGACCGAAGGCCGTGAAGTGGTCGACGCCATCGAAAAAGTCGCCACCGGTTCCAAGGCCGGCCACCAGGACGTGCCGAAAGACGACGTGATCATCGAGAAAGCCGAGATCATTGAGTGATACTGCTGATCTCCGATCTGCACTTGCAAGAAGAACGCCCGGACATTTCCCGGGCGTTTCTTGATCTGCTCGACGGCCGCGCGCGCCATGCCAGGGCGCTGTACATCCTTGGCGATTTCTTCGAAGCGTGGATCGGTGACGATGCCATGACGCCGTTCCAGCAGTCGATCTGCAAGGCCATGCGCCAACTGAGCGACAGCGGCACGGCCATCTACCTGATGCACGGCAACCGTGATTTCCTGATTGGCCAGGCCTTCTGCGACGCCGCGGGCTGCACATTGCTGCGCGACCCTAGCGTGATCGAGCTGGGCGGTGAACAGGTGCTGCTGATGCATGGCGACACCCTGTGTACCCGCGACCTGGGCTACATGAAGATGCGCCGTTTGCTGCGCAACCCGCTGAGCTTGTGGATACTGCGGCACCTGCCGCTTTCGGCCCGCTACAAGCTGGCGCGCAAGCTGCGTAGCGAAAGCCGCACGCAAACGCGGATGAAATCCACCGAGATTGTCGACGTCACGCCAGACGAAGTACCGAAGGTGATGGCGGCGCATGGCGTGCGCACGCTGGTGCATGGCCATACCCATCGGCCGGCGATCCACAAGCTGGTGGTGGATGGGCAGCCGGCTCGGCGCATCGTGCTGGGCGACTGGGATCGCCGCGGCTGGGCCTTGCAGGTTGACGAGCAAGGCTTCCAGTTAGCGCCGTTCGAGTTTTCCTGACATTGCAGCGTTGGTACTACCGACCCCTTCGCGGGTAAACCCGCGAAAGGGCCAGCACAGGCTAATGCCTCAGGGCCTGTTGGCCACCGCCCCCTTGTCCCGCTCACTGATCAGCACTTCCCGATACTGCGGATCGGCCTTGATCTGCGCCTCGGTAAACGGGATCACCGCCAATTGTTTGGCCGCAAACGCCCTGGTCTGATCACTGGCATGCGCCGAAGCCGCTTCGCTCGACTGCGAGAACGCCAGCAGCCCACGGGCTTCTGGCCCCTTGTCGGTAAAACTGACCAATTGCAAGTAACTGGTACCACTGACCACCAGACGCTTGCCCTGCCCATGCGGCACGCTGTAGATCGCGTTGTACACGCCCAGTGCCTGCGGGCCTCCCGCTACCGGCGTGCCATTGATGGCCTGTTGCACCTGCCCCCAGCGCGCATCCCCCGCCATGCCGCTCTCCCTTACCTGTTTCAGTGAAGCCAGCGCCGCAGCATGCACCAGCTTGCCCACAGCTGCCTGCTCGATTGCCAGGCCGCGTGGCGTGTGCTGCGGGTCAGCCGGGTTGAAGGCCACCCGCCAGCTTTCCGGATGCTCGGCCAGGGCATTGAACAGGTTCTGGAAATGCACCAGGCCAATGCCACTGTCGAGGTCGGCCTTGCCATTCCAGGCTGCCAGGCTGCTGCAAACCGGCTGTACGTCGACACCGGCACCCTTGCACCATTGCAACAGGTCTGGCAGCACCAGGCTGGCCAGGTACACCTCGTCATCGGTCACCATGCGTTGCAAGTCGTCCACCCCCAACAGCGCCGTGCCCTGCAAGCGCTGCAGGGCAAAGCGGCCGCGCATGCCCAGCGGCTGGTCGTCGCGGCTGACCAAAGGTGAGTAACCGGTCAGCGGCTGCGCCGGGTTGGCCATCCAGGCAGGGTCGTTGGAATTCTGCACAAAGTCTTCGCGCTCAAGGCTCGGCAGCAGCCGTGCCGGGAATATGCCCGGCTGCGCCGCCTGCGCATCGACCTTCCAGTGGCACGCGCTACGGGAGCCGTCCATCACGACCATGCGCCCTTGTGCCTTGGGGTTGCTACAGGTATCGAGCAACTGCTGGTCGACGTAAGGCACCACCGACTGGTTCAGGTACAAGGCCCGGCCGCCTTCGTCCACGGCCAGCGTGTTGACCCACGGAATACCCTGCAGTTGCGCCACCGAGCCCTTCAAGGCTGCCAGGCTGTCGGCACGGTTGATCTGGTACCACTGCTGCAATACACGGGTATTTTCCAGGTTGGCGTCACGCAAGCTGTAGGCCGTGTGCGTATCCCAGTCCAGGCGCCCCGGCCATTGCACCACCGGGCCGAACTGCGAACTGTAGACCTGCCGCTGCACCTGGCTCAGGCTGCCATCCTCGGCCTTGACCGCCACACTGATGGTTTGCCGGGCCAGCGGCAGCGACTTGCCGTCGAGCAGGTAGCGGGTCGGGTCCTTGGGGTCGAGTTGCAGACGGTAAAGGGTAAAGTGGTTCGAGGTGTCGACGGTATGCGTCCATGCCAGGTGCCGGTTGAAACCGATATTGACCACCGGCAAGCCCGGCAATGCCGCGCCCATCACATCCAGCTGGCCGGGGATGGTCAACTGCATCTGGTAGAAGCGCATGCCGCCCATCCACGGAAAGTGCGGGTTGGCCAGCAACAGGCCGCGGCCATTGGCCGAACGCTGCGCGCCCACGGCCACCGCATTGCTGCCACGCTCCGTGGCAAAGCGTTCTTGCCGCGCCAGCGCAGCGGCAAAGCCGGCCGGGGCCTGCTGGCTGGCCAACGCAGGTGGTTGCGCCCCTGCCAGTGCCTCGACGAACTGCCCTGCACCGCCTTCGGCCAGCAGCCGGCGGGTGAGCTTGACCAGATCCTCGCTGCTGATCGGCCGCACCCACTCGCCCTGGCCGCATTCGGCGGGCAAACCCTGGCGGCGGCGCTCGGCCAACGCCCGGTTGTAGCCGCTCGCATAGCCCGCCAGCAGTGCCTGCACCGGTGCCGGCTGCGCCTGCAAGAAGGCATTGACCGCTGCGGGGCTGTTCAGCCAGGTGAAGAACAGGTCGCTGGCCAGGTTGTCACGCTGCTCCAGGGTCTTGCCCTTGGCACCGAAAAAGCGTGAGCGCTCGCCGCTGACGGTCAGCACTTCGTTGGCCAGCAGGCACAGATTGTCCTGGGCGTACGCATAGCCGATGCCATAGCCCAGGCCCCGCTCGTCCTTGGCGACGATGTGCGGCACCCCGTAACTGGTACGGCGGATCTGCGCACTGGCATCGGCAGCGGCGGGCTGCGCTGCTACGCCGCCGCTGAAGGCCACAAGGGCGGCAGCCAGGCCAGCGCAGGTCATGGGACGGGAAAGTGGAAACACAGGCGCTCCTCGGATTCGGGGGGTATCCCGATCAGACGAATGGCCACATGAAAATTTTACGTATTACAAGGCGATAGGACGTCTTGAAAAGGAACAGGCATTTTTTTCGCGAGTGGGTTGCAGTTTTTTCGTTCTCATTCGTCCTAGTAAGTGAGGCACCCATATTTCGGGTTCGTCCACGAAAAGGAGCATTCACATGTACAACCCGCAAACCTCGATCCAGGCCGGGCGCGTCCCAGGCAAAGCGCCCAGGGAACAGGACGTTTTTGCCGACGAGCGAATTGGCAACGAGCAGATCCGCGAGCTGCTGCGCACCTTTGGCCTGCGCACCAGCCTGATCCGGCTCAAGGTGATCGATGCCCTGCATGCCGCCGACCGCCACGGCCGTAGCATCGGCGTGCGTGGCGTGCACGCACAACTGGAACAGCTGGACATTCCGCTGTCGTTCCTGAGTGTGCGCGAAGTGCTGAAGCGGCTGTGCGCCGAAGGCGTCATCCAGCTGGGCAGCGACAAGTGCTACAGCCTCAATCCCCAGGCACGCGCCGTACTGGAGCAGGCTCTCCCGCGCTGAGCGCATGGCCGGCCATGGCTGGCCGGCCCGCACAGCCCAGGGCTTGGCTCAGGGCTTGACCTTGCGCCGCAGGATGCCGTTGATCACCACGACCACCACGGCGATGGCGATGGCCAGCATCTGGAAGGTCTGCTCACTGATCGTGCCCTGCTTCTGCAGGTGGGAAAGGCCCAGCATCAGGCCCAATACCACCAGGATGATCAGAACGGAATATTTCAGGCGCTGCACATGTGTCATCGAAGGTTCCTTGCAACATCAGGGGCAAATGGCTCGCAACGAGCGGCGGCAATGATACAACGCCCACCCGCCCCGGCGCTGCATTTCCTGCTGGGTGGGGTAACGGTAGCCTGAAAGCATGGGCCTCCCAAGCACCCATGCCGGAGGCACCATGTTCAAACCGCTGCTGTTGGCGTCACTGTTTCTGACCCCCCTCTCCCTTCATGCCCTCGATACCCGCCAGATACCTTCCGAGCAGCTGTTTCAGCTAGGCCGCGAGCTGGCTGCCCATGCAGGGGCCAGCCAATGGCAGCAAATGTGGCAGCGCGTACGCCAGGCCGGCTACTTGCAGGCCGATGGATCACCCGCTCACTTCAGCGTGCCCTTAGCCTTGCTGCCCGACCTGGCCCGTCAGACCCTGGCCCAGGCCGACCAGGTGCAGGCGGTACAGCAGACCCAGGCGCTCTATCGCCGCAGTTTTGCCGACCGGGTTATCGGCCAGCGGCAGGGGGCGCCGTTGCATGCGCTGTGCCTGCTGGTTGACTGGCGCACCTTGCCACAAGGCATGGCCGACAGCCCTCGGGCCTACCTGAACAGCGCCAGCCTGCTGAGCAGCTATCCCTGCGACTGAGGGTTCTACAACCAACTGGCAAAGGCGGGATCGAGCGCATGGGAAATCAGCAACCACATACCATGGCTGAGGCCGTTTCCTACAACGGCTGACATCGATGCCCGCAAAACCTGTTCTCCGAAGCTACAACCCTCAACCTTTATGCCGCCTAGCGAGGCGCCTGTCTGTCGCAGAAAATTCAGGCACACCTTCGACATAACGCCGCGGGTGATCGGGTAGCCCATTCCACCCATCCCGAAGGAGCGTCATATGCAACTGCCAGATTTGAGCCAGATCGATATCAGCCAACTGCCCCACTCGCTGCAGGCCCTGATCGACTGCATCGGCATCGACAACGCCTACCAGCTGACCTGCGCCTACGGCGGCAGGCCCAAGTACATCCCCAAGCACCGCGAGCGCACCAAGCTCGCCGACGTACTGCCAGCCGAAGCACTCGACGCGCTGATCAAGCGCTTTGCCGGGGTCGCCCTGGAGATCCCCAAGGTCGACCATTTCCTGCGCCAGCTACGCAACCTGCAGATCCAGAAAGAAAGCGCCGACGGCCTGTCCCGCAGCCTGCTCGCCAACAAGTACGGCCTGAGCCTGCGTCAGATCGGCAACATCCGGCGCCAGGACCCTTGCGTCCGCTGAGCCCCCGTGGCTGCGATCGGCGGCCACCTTGATCCCCCGCTAGAGAGAGCACCTCGAAATGTCGATAGATAACAGCCTCATCGGCTCCGTCATCAATGCCCTGCCGATGGACCGCATGATTGCCGGCCCCCTTCAGGCAATGGTCCAGGCGCAGATAACTGCGAGTAAATCGTATGCCGATTTCCTGATGCAGGTGTGCGTCCAGGACGGCAAGGCGGTAGCTATCCAGTTTGACTACGACGAAACCATTGTCGACGAACAGGGCGCATACCAGGGCGTGGTCAGCAAGACCATGAAAGTGCCGTTGCTGGCGGCCATCACCCACCCGAACATCGCCATCGAACAAGGCACGGTCGATTTCGAACTGATCATCAACCAGATGTCGGAAGACGTCTCCGGCAAGGACATGAGCGCACAAGCGAGCGGCTCCCTGGGCTGGGGGCCATTCAAGCTGAATGTGAAGGGCAGCGTCAGCCACAAGTCCACGCAAACGCGCAAGACAGACACCCGTGCCCGCTACGCATTCAACACTACATTGAAGCGCCAGGAGCCGCCTGAAGCGGTGATGAGGGTGATCGACTTCCTCACGGACGCGGCAACCAAGCCAACCGTTGTAAAGACCGCGGCCCTGGAAAGCACCGATACGGTTTCGCAGAAAGACACTTTGAAAGAGCCCACGAATGGCATCACCCGCTCTGCTGGCGCAAAGACCCCTCCGCCCCCGTCTTTACCTTGACCGCCATCTCCTACCCCGAAACTGCCCCTCTGCGCGACGCCAGGGGGGTGTCACCTGGCCTCAGGAGCCAATCAGATGGATAAATCCCCCGCGCCGATGACTTCCATCGACCTGCGCGAAATCACTCGTGGCCTGCAAGAAGCCGCAAGCGCCACCAACAGCCTGATCGCACAGCAGTACATCAACCTGTTCGACCAGTTCTTCGAATGCGACGCCGAGGCGCTGGGCGCCCCCATGAAAGCCAAGATGGTCGAAGTGGCCATGGACAGCCAGCACATCATGCGCGTGCCCTTGTTCGCCCTAGTCTCGCCCAAAGGCCTGGCGCTGGAGCGTATGCAGGTCGATCTGTCGGTGCGCGTCAAAGGTACCGAAGCCAAACAGGCCCTGGTGCACGCTGGGGAGAACAAGACCGCCAGCTTTAAAGTCACCATCGGCGGCCAGGGTCGCCAGGGCGAAAACCGTGACCCGGACGAAGTGCAGATCCGCATGCAGTTCCAGGCCAGTGAACCACCAGAAGCACTGAACCGGCTGATCGAGGAATACACCAGCCTGATCACTCCGATACGCGCCCCCAGCCCGCCGCACCCGCCCGGTCCCGATACCGGGACCAATGAATTCATCGAGGCGGCGACCATCCGTTGACAGCCGCCCCGACGCCGCTTAGAAGTCGCGCTTGTAGAAGATGTCCAGTGAGCTGGCAAGCCCGCTGGCGGCTTCCAGGTAGACCTTCTTGCTCAGCTTGTAGCGCAACGCGATGGTGTTGGCGGGTTCGAACACCCCTACCCCGTAACGCAGGCTCAGCTTCTCGGTAAGGTTACCGCTGGCGACCACGCTGGTGGTGTTGCCCGAACCTTCGGTATCCAGCTGGAAGTCGTCGATGCCCAGGCTGGACGCCAGGCTGCCGGTGATGCCGGCGCTACCGGCCAGGCCCAGGCCCAAGGCGGCCTCGGCGAGCATGTTGTTGTCCTCGCCAGAGGTCCCCAGAGGCCGCCCCAATACCAGGTACGACAGCGCCTGCTCCTGGCTCATGGCGGGCTCGGAGAACACTTTGGTAGTGGGCTGCTCGGCGCTGCCACTCAGGCGGATACCGGCAATCACGTCGTCAACCTGGCGGATGGCTTCGATGTCCAGGTAAGGCTGGTCGATGGGGCCGGCGAACAGCAGCCGCGCCCGGCGGATGGTCAGGCGCTGGCCGTAGGCACGGTAACGTCCGTCGGCCAGGCTGAGCTCGCCGCGGGTATCAAGGTTGTCGCCGATGTGCACATGGCCAAGCAGGTTGGCGGTCAGGCCAAAGCCGCTGAACGACAGCTTTTCGCGGCCCACTTCGACATCGATGTCCATGGCCATCGCCATGGGCGCTTTGCCCTCCTCGGTCTGATGCCCGACGATGACCGTGTCATCCGACACCTTGACGGTGGACGGTGGCAGCTCGCGCACAGTGATCTTGCCCTTGGGTACCTGCACCTTGCCGGTCACGGCCAGCTTGTCGTCGATCAGGCGCAACGTCAGGTCCGGAGCAACCTCAAGCGTCGCATAAGGCTCGACCGTGATCGGCAGCTGCTGGCCCTGCAAGCGCACCTCCATGCCCAGTGCCTGCCCCCAGTGGACGTTGCCGGTCAGCTGGCCACGCCCGGCCTCACCACTGCGCCAGCTGCCATTGAGCTGGACCTGCTCGCCGGCGATCAGCGCCTGCAGCGACAAGTCCTCCAGGCTGGCGGGGAGTTCCGCACCACTGATTTCGCCACCACTGAGCGCCAGGTTGCCGTTGACCTGCGGTGCCAGCAAGCTGCCTGAAAGCCGGCCACTGCCATTGAGCTGGCCTGCCAGGCGCTCGACCATCGGCACGAACGGCCGGGCTACCGACAGGTCCAGCCCGGCCAGACGAAAGTCCCCCGACAAGGGTTTGTCCTTGCCCAGCGGATCGAGCCGGGCATTGATATTCAGCTCACCCAGGCGCTCGCCGCGAAACGCCAGGCGCGTATCGATGCGCCGCGGTCCCAGCGTGCTGTCCACACGCAGGGCCTGGTACGGGAAGTCGACCCAACGGTCCTTGTCGCGCACCCGCAAGGTGCCGCCGCTGGCGTCGATGACGATGTTGCCCTTGGGGCCGCTGGCCGGAATATCCAGGTTGATATCGGCGTTGAGCAGGCCCTGCCAGGCAAAGTCCTTGGGCAGCCACTGGGCCAGGCTGCCCAGCGGGAACTGCTTGAGGTGGTAGCGCAAGCGCGGTTCGGGGGCCAGCCGCTGGTCGTCACCGCACAAGCTGGCCTGGCCGGAGCGCCAACAATGGGCACCGAAGTCCAGCTGACCGCTGGCCAGCCGCTGCAGCCGCGCCGGGGCCTGCAACTGCCAATCCTGGCCGCCGGCCTGGATGCGTCCACTGGCCAGGCGCCCGCGCCAGTCACCTTTGTTCAGCTGGCCATCCAGGCCCAGATCGAGTTTGAGCTGCGGCCCGTCCAGTGCCAGGGTCAGCGCCTGCTGGCGAATGTCGCCTTTGCCGTTGGCCTGCAGCGTACCCAGTGCCGTATCACCCAGTTGGATACCGCTCGCCTTGAGCGCGATTACCCCGCGCTGGGCGTTGTCCAGACGCGCATCCAGATCAAGCTGTTGCAAGCGGTTTTCGGCCTGGGCCAGTCGCTGGCCCTGCAGGGTCAGGGTACCCTGCGGCGCTTGCAAGGTGCCGGCAACATCCAGCCGGCCCTTCACCTGGCCTTGCAGCCTTGGCCACAGCTGGCCGAGGCGCGGCAGGTCAAGGTCGATCCGCCCGGCCAGACGCTGCTGCAGGCTGCCACTGCCGTTGATGCGGTTGTCACCCAGCTGGATTGCCAGCGCACCGAGGGTCCAGCTCTGCCCTGCGCCCTGGGCCTGGGCCTTGAACACCGCCGGCTGGCCGCGCAGGCGGCCTTTGAGGTCAAGCTGGGCATCCAGGCTGAGCACCTCGCCCTTCAGCTCGCCCTTGCTGCGCAGCGGGCCGGCCAGGGTGCCCGGCAGCTCGGCCAGCCAATAGGCCGGGTCGAGCGCCGAAAGCTGCAAGTCGACATCCCAGGCCACGGTGTCGGCAAAGCCTATGGCGACGCTGCCGGCGGCCTTGCCTTGCCCCGCGGTGAGCGTCAGCTGCGGCAGCTTCACCTGCGCCAGGTCACCCTCGAACGGGCTCGCCAGGCTGAACGCCCCCGCCGGGCCGTCCAGGTCACCGTTGAAGCTGCCCTGGTAGTTGCCGTCGCGATAATGCACCTGGGCATTGAAACGCTTGAGGGTGACTTCGGGCGGTGTTTCCAGTGGGTACAGGCGCAACCACGGGAAGTCCTGCCAGTCCAGCTGCGCGTCGGCAGTCAAGGCCTGTTGCCAGTCGGCGGTGGCTTGCAGCTTGACCCGTTGGGTGTCGCTGGCGTTCAGGTCCAGCGCATCGAGCCTGGCGCCTTTGCTGTCGACCCGCCCGGACAATGCCAGGGCGATCGGTGATTGTTCCGCCGGCAGGCTGGCCGACCCCGCCAGCTTATAGCCCTTGAGCAGATCGCCCTTGGCATCCAGCGTGAGCTGGTTCAGCTGAAGGGTGTCAGGCAATGACCCGGCCGGTTTGAAGGCCTCCGAGCGGATCTGCAAGGTAGCCGGCAGGTGCTCGGCCAACGCCTGCAACTGGCCGGTCAGCGTCGCATCGAGGTAGCCACTGCTGGTACCGGCCAGCTTCAGGGTCTTTTGCAAGTCCCCCGTTGCAGTCAACGCCAGCTGCCAGGGCTTGTCCTCTACCGCAGGCAGCTGCAGCTGCGCCTGCAGTTGCACCGGCCAGTCACCTTCGGGCTGCAGATCGCCCTGCAGGTTCAATTGCAGGTCATCGCGCTGCAGGTGCAGGCTGTCGATGCGCATCCCGCTAGTGGTCCAGTGCGCTGCCAGTTGCAAATCGCCCAGCAGGTCGCTGCCATCCAGGCGCAGCTGGCCAACTTTGACCTCCCCCAGCTCGATGGCCAACGGCAGGCGCAGTGCCGGCAACTGCAGCGGACCACTGTCCGCCGCCTGGTCACTGGGCGCAAACGCCATGTCGATGCGCTGTGCCTGCAAGCGGTCGATGCACAGGGTGGCGCGCAGCAGGCAGGTGGGCGACCAGGCGAGCACCGGGGCTTGCACCTCTACCGTGCTGCCGCTATCGGCCCAGCGCAGCTGGCTGGCCTGCCAGCTGCCCGCCAGACGCCCCTGGAAGTCGCTGACTTCAAGCCCGGGCACCTGGCCCAGCGCCCAGCGGCTGCCCGCCTCGGTCCCCAGCAAAAGCCCCAGCGCCATGCCCAGGCTTGCGGCTACTCCCAGCAGGCCCAGCAAAGTGTATTTGATCACGCGCTTCACAGCTCAGGCCCCATGGAAAAGTGCAGACGAATTCCCCCGTCGTCATCCAGTGCCTTGGCCAGGTCCAGGCGCAGCGGCCCCACCGGCGACACCCAGCGCACACCAAAACCGACACCGGTCTTGAGGCTGGGCAGCTCCAGGTCGTTGAACGAATTGCCCTGGTCGACAAAAGTTGCGATCCGCCATTTTTCGGTCAGCGAGTACTGGTACTCGACGCTGCCGGCAACCAGATAACGGCCGCCGATGCGGTCGCCGTCGCTGTTCTTCGGCGACAGGGTCTGGTAGTCGTAGCCGCGCACGCTCTGGTCGCCACCGGCGAAGAAACGCAGCGATGGCGGAATGTTGTTCTTGAAACCATTGGTCGCGCTGCCCCCGAACTGCACGCGGCCGAGGAAGCGGTGGTTGTGGCCGAGCGTGGTCAGCCCCTTGAGCAATACGTTGCCATGCAGCAGGTTGGTATCGGAAACCAGCCCCTCCTTGGCCACCTGGGCGTCGAACTGCAGGCGGTAGCCGTTGTGCGGGTCGATGCGGTTGTCACTGCGCAGGAAGGAATAGCTCACCCCAGGCATCAACAGGTTGCTCAGCCCGGAATCGTCGCCCAGGCGATATTCCTCACGCTGGTACTTGAGCGAAATCACCCGCTGCCAGCCGCTGGGCAGCTTGCTGTGCCATTCGGGCCCGACGGTCAGCAGCTTGCTAAGGGTGTCGGTACCGGCGAGCTCCTCGTTCTGGTAGCCGCCGGCAAAGCGCAATTTGTCGGTCAGCGGTGGGTCGAGGGGTATGTCGTACCACAGCCCGACGTTCTGCCGGGGCGCCGACAGCTCGGTTTCCCAGCCGTAGCTGTGGCCCTGCGGGTTTACCCAGTGGCGGGTCCAGTTGGCCTTGCCGCGCGGCCCGACGTCGGTCGAGTAGCCCAGGCCCAGGCCCATGGTGCGTGGTTTGCGGGTTTCGAGGCGGACATCTACCGGGATTTCTTCAGCTACAGCGGCGGTGGGCGCCGCATCCACGCGCACGCCTTCGAAATAGCCGCTTGATTGCAGGTCATTGTTCAGTTCGGCAATCAGTTCCGAGTCGTAGGGCGTACCCGGTTTGAACGAGACCATGCGCTGCAGCAGGTCGTCGTCCAGCGGCGTGTCGCCACCGAAGGTCACGGCGCCCAGGTGGTAGCGCGGGCCGCTCTGGTAGACCAGTTCGATGTCGGCCACCCCGGCCTGGGGGTCGACCGCCAGGCGCTGGCGGCTGAAGTGCCCGCTGAAGAAGCCGTAGCGCGACGCCTGGTTGAGGATCAGCCGCTTGGCGTCCTCGTACAGGCCGTGGTTGAGTTGTTCGCCCGAGCGCAGCGCCTTGCTGTCCGGTACGCGGAACGCCTTCATCTCGCTGGCCGGGCCTTCGATGCGCACGGTCACGGTGCGCAGGCGGATGGGCTCGCCGGGGTTGATGGTGATGATCAGTTGCGGGGAGTGGTCAGCCTGTTTGCCGGGCTTGACCTCGGTATCGATCTGCGCCTGGTAGTAGCCAAGTGCCTGCGAGGCTTTGCGCGCCTGCTCCTGTGCCCCACGACTGAAGCGTAAAAGTGCTTCTTCATCGCGGTCGCCAAGGGTACCGATATAGCCTTCGACATTGGCCTTGAGCGCCTTGTTGGCCGGTTTGACCTTCACCAGCAACTCACTCTGGCCCCATGCTGCGACACTGGCGGCCCAGAAAACCAGGCCCCAGGTCAATCTTCCTGAATACGTCATGCGGCGCATGCTACCAGACCCAGGCGCTCAAGGGAGCCGCCTGGAGGCCTGTTCAGGCGAAAACGGAACGTGAAGACGTCGGGTTGGGATGGAAGAACACCCTCTCCCGGACGGGTCCAACCGCAACCTCGCCGATTTCCTCATAGCCCTGGCGCTGGTAGAAAGCCAGGTAGTGCTCGTTGCCGGTGTCCAGTACCACACCCTGGGTCCCCGGGTCGTCCGCGCACCAGTCGTGCACAGCTTGTAACAATTGCTCGCCGTAGTGCCTGCCCTGGAACTGCGGGTGCACCCCCAGCAACGGCAGCACATGCACCTGATCGGTGGGCAGGCAGGTGGCCAGGGCGGCCTGGTAGTCCATGTAGCGGCGTGTGCAGCGCAGGCCGGTGCCCAGCATCATGCGCAGGCGCCACGCCCAACTGTCGGCCACCCCCAACCGGCGCAACGGCGGCACGATCAGCGCCACGGCGATCAGGCGGTCTTCCACCAGCAAGCCGATGGCAGGCAGTTGCAAGTAGAAGTGCTGGCGCACCCATTCACGCACCATTACCCGCAAACGCTGCTCGTATCCCGGGCGCTGGGCCTCGAAGATATAGGCGAAGGTAGGTTCGTGGCGGTACGCGTTGTACAGCAGCGAACGCACCTCGCGGCTGTAACCGTCATCGAGCAGGCAGACACGAGCCGGAGCGGCAGTGGTTTCGGGCATTGCGGGCAGACCTCCTGGAATGGGCATACAGTGCCTTGGAGGGGCTCCAGCGCGCTTCGTTCAGCCCCTACAGCACGTTAGCAGCAGCCTTGCCAAGGCGCCACGCTGGTGATGATGGGCGATGTCGGCTAGCATCGCGCCTTTTACCGGGATCGTCTTTCCATGAAGATCGTCTGTTTCAACATCAACGGTCTGCGGGCCCGTCCGCACCAGCTGGCGGCGCTGATCGAAAAGCACCAGCCGGACGTGATCGGCCTGCAGGAAACCAAGGTCAGCGACGAACAGTTCCCGCTGGCCGACGTGCAGGCGCTGGGATACCACGTGCACTATCACGGCCAGAAAGGCCATTACGGCGTGGCCCTGCTGTCGCGCCAGGCGCCGCTGAGCCTGCACAAAGGTTTTGCCACCGATGATGAGGACGCCCAGCGGCGTTTCATCTGGGGCACTTTTGCCGATGCCGATGGAACCCCGATCACCATCATGAACGGCTATTTTCCTCAGGGAGAAAGCCGCGACCACCCCACCAAGTTCCCGGCCAAGCAGCGCTTCTACAGCGACCTGCAGGCGCTGCTGGAAGGCCAGTTCCGCAACGACCAGCCATTGCTGGTGATGGGCGACATGAACATCTCGCCGCAGGACTGCGACATCGGCATCGGCCCGGACAACGCCAAACGCTGGCTGAAGACCGGCAAGTGCAGCTTCCTGCCGGAAGAGCGTGAGTGGATGGAGCGCTTGAAAGGCTGGGGGCTGGTGGACAGCTTCCGGCACCTGTATCCGGATGTAGCCGACCGCTTCAGCTGGTTCGACTACCGCAGCCGTGGGTTCGAAGACGATCCCAAGCGGGGGCTGCGTATCGACCTGATCATGGCCTCGCAGCATCTGGTGCCGCGGATCAAGGCGGCGGGTGTGGATTATGAGTTGCGGGGGATGGAGAAACCTTCGGACCATGCGCCGATCTGGTTGGAGCTGGGTTGATAAAGTGCATGCCTTGAGGTATGGGCTGCCAGTGAGATCGAGCGCCGCCCGCGCGGCGCATCGCGGATAAATCCGCTCCTTGTATGTTGTGTCTGACCCTGACGAGAGAGGTTATTCTGGTCAGGTTCGAGAAGCACTTCCGGGGAGACCGATCGCTCCTGAAGGCAGGCTTGCCCTG
>Ga0302347_1003259_pt1 | contig 14660 bp, 10 predicted proteins | sample PhyWR1_FD_202178 | JGI IMG/M metagenome (GOLD analysis project Ga0302347, IMG submission 202178) | Leaf surface microbial communities from wheat plants in UC Gill Tract Community Farm, Albany, California, United States - DLSL W.R1 (v2)... | ecosystem: Host-associated > Plants > Phyllosphere >...
CAAGCGCTCGGCCAAGTCGAAGTCGGACACCTTCTTCGTGCACGACGCCGTGCACCCGCAGACGCTGGAACTGCTGCGCACCCGCGCCGAGCCCATGGGCATCGTGCTGCGCGTGGGCACCCCGGCCGAAGCGCTGGAAGCGGAAGCCTTCGGCCTGCTGCTGCAGTACCCGGACACCTTCGGCCAGGTGGGCGACTACAAGACGCTGGTCGATGCCGTGCACGCGCGCGGCGGCCTGGTGGCTGTGGCCACCGACCTGCTGGCACTGACCCTGCTGGCCGCCCCGGGCGAATGGGGTGCGGACATCGTGGTCGGCAACAGCCAGCGTTTCGGCGTGCCGTTCGGCTTCGGTGGCCCGCATGCTGCGTTCATGGCCTGCCGTGACGCCTACAAGCGTTCGATGCCGGGCCGCCTGATCGGCGTCTCGATCGACGCACAGGGCAACCCGGCCTACCGCCTGACCCTGCAGACCCGCGAACAGCACATCCGCCGCGAGAAGGCCACCTCCAACATCTGCACCGCACAGGTGCTGCTGGCGGTGATGGCCTCGATGTATGCCGTCTACCACGGCCCGGAAGGCCTGACCCGCATCGCCCGCCGCACCCATCGCCTGGCCGCCATCCTGGCCAGCGCGCTGCGCACTGCCGGTGTGCAGGTCGGTGCCGACTTCTTCGACACGCTGCACGTCACCGGTGTCGACGCCGACGCGATCCATGCCAAGGCCCGTGCCGCCGGCTACAACCTGCGTGCGATCGACAGCAGTTCGGTCGGCATCAGCCTGGACGAGACCGCCACCCGCGCCGACATCGTCGCCGTAGGCGCGCTGTTCGGTGCCACCGTTGATGTGGACGCGCTCGATGCCAGCACCGCCGATGCGCTGCCGGCCGGCCTGCTGCGCCAGTCCGCGTTCCTGACCCACCCGGTGTTCAACACCCACCACAGCGAGCACGAACTGCTGCGCTACCTGCGTTCGCTGGCCGACAAGGACCTGGCGATGGACCGCACGATGATCCCGCTGGGTTCGTGCACCATGAAGCTCAACGCCACCGCCGAAATGATCCCGGTGACCTGGCCGGAGTTCTCGCAGATCCACCCGCTGGTGCCGGCCGAGCAGGCGCTGGGCTACAAGGAACTGATCGATTCGCTGGAAGCGATGCTGGTCGAGTGCACCGGCTACGACGCCGTCAGCCTGCAGCCGAACTCCGGTGCGCAGGGCGAGTACGCCGGCCTGCTGGCGATCCGCGCCTACCACCGCTCGCGTGGCGAAGATCACCGTGACATCTGCCTGATCCCGGATTCGGCGCATGGCACCAACCCGGCCTCGGCGCAGATGTGCGGCATGAAGGTCGTGGTCACCAAGACCGATGCCAACGGCAACGTCGACGTTGAAGACATCCGCCTCAACGCCGAGAAGTACAGCGACCGCCTGGCTGCGATCATGATGACCTACCCGTCCACGCACGGCGTGTTCGAGGAAGAGGTGGTGGAGATCTGCGAGATCATCCACAAGCATGGCGGCCAGGTGTACACCGACGGTGCCAACATGAACGCCCTGGTCGGCGTGGCCAAGCCGGGCAAGTGGGGTTCGGACGTTTCGCACCTGAACCTGCACAAGACCTTCTGCATCCCGCACGGCGGCGGCGGCCCGGGCGTTGGCCCGTGTGCGGTCAAGTCGCACCTTGCCCCGTTCCTGCCGGGCAAGCTGGGTGACAACGGTCCGGTCGGCATGGTCAGCGCCGCCAGCTTCGGCAGCGCCTCGATCCTGCCGATCAGCTGGATGTACATCGCGATGATGGGCACCGAAGGCCTGCGCAAGGCCACCCAGGTTGCCCAGCTCAACGCCAACTACATCGCCAAGCGCCTGGCCCCGCACTTCAAGACCCTGTACACCGGTCGCAACGGCCTGGTCGCGCACGAGTGCATCCTGGACGTGCGTCCGCTGGAGAAGACCAGCGGCATCGGTGCCGAAGACGTGGCCAAGCGCCTGATCGACTTCGGCTTCCATGCCCCCACCCTGAGCTTCCCGGTGGCCGGCACGCTGATGGTCGAACCGACCGAAAGCGAATCGCTGCACGAGCTGGACCGCTTCATCGACGCGATGATTCAGATCCGCGAAGAGATCACCGCGATCGAAGACGGCCGCCTGGACCGCGAGGACAACCCGCTGAAGAACGCCCCGCACACGGCCACGGCCGTGACCGCCAGCGAGTGGACCCACGCCTACCCGCGCGAGCTGGCCGCCTTCCCGCTGCCGAGCCTGAAGCTGCAGAAGTACTGGCCGCCGGTCGCCCGCGTCGACAACGTGTACGGCGACAAGAACGTGATGTGTGCCTGCATCCCGGTCGATGCCTACAAGGATGATGAAGTCGAGGCGTAAGCCATCGCGGCATCGGAAATGAGAACGGCCCGCGCAAGCGGGCCGTTTTGTTTTCCCGTAGCGCCGGGCCATGCCCGGCGAGCGCAGCGGCAGAACGCGTCACGGGTCGGGCATCTGCCCCAGGCTCAACTGCCACGACACGCCGAAGCGGTCCTGCACCCAGCCGTAGCGGCTGCTGAAATCCTGCTCGCCCACCGGCATCAGCCAGTGCCCGCCGTCACCCAGCACGCGCGCGGCACGCTCGAATGATTCGGCGCCGGAACACTCGACGAACAGCGACATCGAGGGCGTGAAGGTGAAGTCGTGCACATCCAGGCTGTCAAAGCACAGGTAGTGGGTGCCGCCGAGCAGGAAAATGGCCTGGCGGACCTGCCCGGGCACGCCCGCGCCCGCCCCGTCCGGGTGGCGCTGCAGGGCCAGCAGGCGGAATTCGGCGAAGGCTTCGGCGTACAGGGCCAGCGCCGCTTCGGCCTGGCCGGTGAACATCAGGAAGGGACGGCTGCGCAGCATGCGGTGCTCCCGTTCGTCGGGCCGGTGATGGCCCACCCGATCAGGATGGCACGCGGAATGTGGGCGCGGCGTATCGGTAGCGCCGGGCCATGCCCGGCGGCCCCATCACGCCTCGCGCATGCGCCGGGCGATGGCGCTGCTGGCCGCGATGGTCGCCGTCAGCGCCACCATCGACAGGAACTGCAGGCGCGTATGCGCTTCACTCAGCAGCAGGCCGAAGATCAGCGCCAGGATCGCCAGCGCACAGACGGTCAGCCACGGGAAGCCCGCCATGCGGAACGGCAGGCGCGTGCCCAGGCGGTCGGCGCGACGGCGCAGCACCAGCTGCGAGACCAGCGACAACGTCCACACCAGCAGGCAGGTGGAACCGACGATGTTCAGCAGCACCGGCAACACCTTGTCCGGGAACAGCAGTTCCATGATGGTGGCAGCAAAGCCGAACAGGACGCTGGCCAGCACCGCGATCACCGGCACCTGGCGCGGATCGGTCCAGCCCAGCACGGCCGGTGCTTCGCGGCGTTGCGCCAGCGAATACATCATGCGCGAGGCGCCGTAGAGGTTGGCATTGAGCGCTGACAGCAGGGCGATCACCGCGATCAGGGTGATGGCGGTGGCCGCGCCCGGGATATTGGCGACATCGAGAACCGCGGCAAACGGCGACTTCAGCGCTTCGCTGGTCCACGGCACCACGGCGATGATCACGCTCAGCGAACCGATGTAGAACACCAGGATGCGCCAGGCCACGGTGCGGATGGCACGGGCGATGCTGCGCTCGGGGTCTTCGGTCTCCGCCGCAGCGACGGCCACGATTTCGGTGCCACCGAAGGCGAACACCACCACCAGCAGCGCCGCGCCGATGCCGGCCAGGCCCTTCGGTGCGAAGCCACCATGCTCGGTGAAGTTGCTCAGGCCCGGCGAGGCCACCTGCGGCAGCCAGCCCATCAGCAGCGCCACGCCCACGGCGATGAAGGCCAGGATCGCCGCCACCTTGAGGATGGCGAACCAGAATTCGAACTCGCCGAAGTTCTTCACCCCGAGCAGGTTGATCGCGGTGAAGAACAGCATGAAGGCCAATGCCGCCATCGGTACCGGCACCACCGGCCAGACCGTGGCCAGCAACCCGGCCGCACCCACTGCCTCGGCGGCGATCACGATGACCAGCTGCACCCACCACAGCCAGCCCACGGTGGCACCGGCGGTGGCGCCCATGGCATCGGCCGCATACACCGAGAACGCACCGCTGGTCGGCTTGGCCGCGGCCATTTCGCCCAGCGCGTTCATCACGATGATCACCAGCGCACCGGCCACCAGGTAGGACACCAGCACCGCCGGGCCGGCCGCCTGCACGCCCACGCCGGAGCCGAGGAACAGGCCGGCGCCGATGGCGCTGCCCAGCCCCATCATGATCAGCTGGCGTGGCTTGAGCGAATGGCCGAGGCGGGAGGGCGAAGCGGTCGTATCGGGGGTGGCGGGCATCGGCAGGGCTGGCGGCGGCTACAAGGGCGACACCTTACCGTGTCCAGCCGCCGCGGGGATAGGCACAGCGCAGCAGGAAACTCAGGCCGGTACCGGCTCGCCGACATTGCCGCCGATACGGGCGCGGTAGGCGCGCGGGGAGAAACCGGTTTCAGCCTTGAACTTGCGGGTGAACGCGCTCTGGTCGCTGAAACCGCAGGCCTGGCCGATGCAGGCAATGCTCTCGTTGCCATGCAGCAGGTGCATGGCCATCTGGATCCGCAGCCGGGTCAGCACCTGCTGCGGCGTCATCTGGAACACCTTGCGGAAGCTGCGCTCCAGCTTGGACAACGAGAACCCGGTGATGTCCAGCAGCGTCTGCATCCGCACGTTCTCGGCGTAGTGCGTATTGAGGTGGGCCAAGGCCAGACGAAGCTGCTCGTACTGGGTCCCCAGGCTGTCCTTCTGGCCGAGGTCGCGGGAAATGCCGATCAGCCCCTCGACCTGCCCGTCCACCAGCAGCGGGCGTTTGCAGGTCAGGCACCAGCCCGGTTCGCGGTTGGCGAACAGGTGCAGCTCCATGAGGTTCTCGATCACCTCGCCGGACAGCACGCGTGCGTCCTGGTCGACATAGTCCGCACTCAGGCCGGTGGGGTAGATCTCGGCCGCGGTGCGTCCGATCACGTCCTTGCGCGCACGGAGGCCCAGCCGTCGCAGCATGGTCTGGTTGACGTAGGTGTAGCGGCCCTGGCGGTCCTTCATGAAGAACAGCACGTCCGGAATGGCGTCGAACAGGGCTTCGATGTCGGCGGGTTCGACTCGCATGCGGCAAGCATACCCGAGCCGCCGATTTGTCTGCGCGTTCACTCCCACGGGACCGTGCATTAACGCCGGCGGCGCCACTGTCTGGAGTCTGCCCCCTACCCGCTCCAGGAGATCCTCCATGGCCGCCAGCAAGCCGACCGGCAAGCGCGCTCCCGCCACCACCTCCGCCGACCGTGACAGCCGCGGCCAGGGCGATGAACTGCATCAGCTCGCAGGAGGCGCCCATCCGGTACTGACCAGCAACCAGGGCATTCCGGTTGCAGACAACCAGAACTCCCTGCGCCAGGGACCGCGTGGACCCACCCTGCTGGAAGACTTCCTGCTGCGCGAGAAGATCACCCACTTCGACCACGAGCGTATTCCCGAGCGCATCGTCCACGCGCGCGGTTCGGCCGCCCACGGCTTCTTCGAACTGACCCGCTCGCTGGGCAAGGTGACCCGGGCGAAGATCCTCACCGAGGTCGGGGTGAAGACGCCGGTGTTCACCCGCTTCTCCACCGTTGCCGGCGGCGCCGGCTCGGTCGACACCCCGCGCGACGTGCGCGGCTTCGCGGTGAAGTTCTACACCAGGGAAGGCAACTGGGACCTGGTCGGCAACAACATTCCGGTGTTCTTCATCCAGGACGCGATCAAGTTCCCCGACCTGATCCATGCGGTGAAGATGGAACCGGACCGCGCCTTCCCGCAGGCGGCCAGCGCACACGACACGTTCTGGGATTTCGTCTCGCTGATGCCCGAATCGATGCACATGATCATGTGGGCGATGAGCGATCGCACGATTCCGCGCTCGCTGCGCACCATCGAAGGCTTCGGCATCCACAGCTTCCGCCTGCTGGATGAGGAAGGGAACTCCACCTTCGTCAAGTTCCACTGGCGGCCGAAGCTGGGGCTGCAGTCCACCGTCTGGGACGAGGCGCTGAAGCTGCAGGCCGCCGACAACGATTTCCACCGCCGCGACCTGTTCGAGGCGATCCAGCGCGGCGATTTCCCCGAGTGGGAGCTGGCCGTGCAGCTGTTCACCGAAGAACAGGCCGATGGCTTCCCGTTCGACCACCTGGACCCGACCAAGATCATCCCCGAGTCGCTGGTGCCGCTGCAGGTGATCGGACGCATGGTGCTGGACCGCTGGCCGGACAATTTCTTCGCCGAGACCGAGCAGGTCGCCTTCTGCCCGGCCAACGTGCCGCCGGGCATCGATTTCAGCAACGACCCGCTGCTGCAGGGGCGGCTGTTCTCCTATCTGGATACCCAGCTGATCCGCCTGGGCGGACCGAACTTCAACCAGATTCCGATCAACGCACCGAAGTGCCCATTCGCCAACCATCAGCGCGATGGCCACATGCAGATGCAGGTGCCGAAGGGGCGCGTGGCCTACGACCCCAGTTCGCTGCAGGAAGACAGCCCGCGCGAGACGCCCGCCGGTTTCCGCAGCCACGCCAGCGCCGATGATGGGCGCAAGGGCCGCACCCGCGCGGAGAGCTTTGCCGACCACTACAGCCAGGCGCGGATGTTCTTCCGCAGCCTGGAAAAACCGGAACAGGCGCACCTGGCCTCGGCGCTGGTGTTCGAGTTGTCGAAGGTGGAAACCGAGAAGGTGCGCGTGCGAACCGTCAGCCATCTGCGCAACATCGACGAAGGACTGGCCAAGCGCGTGGCCGACGGGCTGGCACTGGGCACCCTGCCCGCCCCGGCACCGACGGCAACCCCTGCACAGGACCTGCCCGCCGCACCCGAGGTCCGCGTGATCGGCCGCAACAAGCCCCTGCTGCAGGGGCGCTGCATCGGCATCCTGTTCGACGAGGGCTCCGATGCACGGGTGATCGCCAATCTGCGCAAGTCCGCCGAAAAGGCCGGCGCCAGCGTCAAGCTGGTCGCACCGAAAATTGGCGGTGCCACGCTCAGCGACGGCAAAACGCAGGCCGCCGATGGACAGCTGGCCGGTACCCCGTCGGTGGTGTTCGACGCAGTGGCGGTCGTGCTGAGTGCCGACGCCGGCAAGGCCTTGGCCAAGGAAGCGGCAGCCGTGGGCTTTGTCAGCGATGCCTGGGCGCACCTGAAAGCCATCGCCAGTGACGAAGGCGCACAGGCCCTGTTGAAGGCAGCGCGCGTCGGCAACGATGCCGGCACCGTGGAGGCCGAAGACAGCAAGGCCTTCCTCGCCGCTGCCGCCACCCGCCAGTGGGCACGCGAGCCGAAGCTGCGCCTGCTGGCCTGATCATCCAACAGGAGAATCCCCATGCCCCGTGGTGACAAATCCGCCTATACCGACAAGCAGAAGCGCCAGGCCGAGCATATCGAAGAGAGTGAGCGCGAACGCGGTGCCAGTGAAGGCACCGCCGAGCGCATCGCCTGGGCCACCGTGAACAAGCAGGATGGTGGTGGCAAGCGCAGCGGCAGCGCGCGCAAGGCAACGAAGAAGGTGGCCAGAAAGACAACGGCGAAGAAGGCTTCCGCAAGCAAGGCGACTGCAAAGAAGGTGGCGAATAAGACCGCTGCGAAGAAGACGCCTGCGAAGAAGGCCGCCACCAGGAAGACTGCTGCAAAGAAGGTGGTGAAGAAGGCGCCTGCGAAGGTCCCTGCAAATAAGGCGGCCGCCGGGAAGGCAACGCAGAAGAGCGCCTCACGCAGCACCGCAGCGAAGAAGGCCGCGAAGACCCGTGCAGCAAAAAAGGCGGTACGCAGGACCGCGGCGAAGAAGGCCGCACGCACCCGCGCCGGCAATTAGCCGGTAGCGGGCAGCGCCCTCACCCAACCGGCCACCACCGCGGCGGCCGGTTCGGCACAGGCCTGCAGCAGCAGATGCGGCCCGTCCAGGGCCACGTGCCGCGCGTCTGGCAGCAGGGTCTGCAGCTCGGCTACGCTCGGCGGCCACAGCAGTCGGTCATGACTCGCCTGCAGGCACAGCGTCGGCACCCCGATCTGCGGCAGCAATGCGCGTACGTCCACCCGCAGGGTCGCTGCGGCGCGCTGCCGCAACGTGGTCGCTGGAATCTGAGCCAACGCATCGCGCAGCATCGACATGTGCTCGCCGGTGCGCCAGCGCCCCAGCAGCAGGCGCGCCAGCAACGCCACGGGAGGCACCGGCCAGGCCGGTGACAGCAGTGCCGCGCCGGCTGCCGGCAATGGCACGGGCCGGCGCGCAAAGGTCGCGGCCAGCACCAGTCCGCGCAGCGCTGCGGGCTGGCGCGCGGCCAGCTCGACCGCCAACGGCCCCGAGAAGGACTCGGCAAGCAGGATGAAGGGATGGCGGGGCAGCTGCAGCCACAGCCATCTGGCAAGCGTGGCGTAATCCTGCCCGCCCTGCGCAGGCAGCGCGATCGCCTGCGTCGTCAGCCCATGAGCCTGCAGTGCGGACAGCAACGGGGTCGACATGCTGCCGGTGCCATCCAGGCCTGGCAGCATCAGTACGTGCAGCGGCGCGGCCGACGCGGCATCACAGCCCTGTTTTTTCCTCACGTCCCGTTCCCATGCCAGCTCCTTTGCTGGCAAGCATCGCCCGGATCGGCAGGCGAAGGAACCTCTTCCTGGCTCTCCCTCTGCTGTGCCGGCCAAGGTTGCGCGATACTGCCGGCTCTGCCGCAGGATGCGGCTACCAAGGAGAGCGTTGATGCGTGGGACCTACGCACTGGCCATGATGGCCCTGATGCTGCCACTGACCACCTTTGCCAGCGATGGCTGGATAAATGGCGACGGCAAGGCGGTGCCGCAGACCGATGCCATGAAATCCAGCGATGGCTTTGCGGCATCCCTGCTGGTCACCTCCGACGCCGACTGGCGGGCCAAGTGGGAAACTCCACCGGAGAGCACTCCCAGCTTTACCGAGGCCAGCGAAGTCCACCTGGGCGGAGAATTGTTCCTGCTGACATTCCTGTCCAACCCGCAACTGGATGAGAACCGCGTACCCAAGGTGCACTGCGATCTGCGCATGCTTCGCCCGGACGGCAGTACCAGTGTCGACGAACGCGATGTTCCCTGCTTCACTGCCGCCCTGCCCGGCCCGCCAACCCTGCTGTACATGACCAGTGTGCAGCTGAAGTTCGTCGCCGAACCCGACGATCCGAAAGGCACGTGGACCGCGCAGGTGGTGGTCAGGGATCTGTTGCGGAATGTAAGCCTGCCCCTGCAGGCCCGCTTCGACGTCCGTTGACAGGAGGCCTGCAGATGAAGATGCGACGACTGCTGAGCTGGACAGGCCTTGCGCTGTGCGTGGTCTACCTGCTGTTGACCGCGTGGCTGGTCCACGGCGCGCAGACAGACGCCGACCCGAAGGGTACCTACATCCTGATGGCACTCCCCATCACCCTGCAGTCCGCCGCGCTTGATGCCATCGGCGCAGGCAGCCTGTTGTACGGCAAGCCCTGGTCGACCGCGTATGCGGTGCTGGTTCCGCCAACCCTGCTGTTGCTGTACGCGGCCGGTTGGTTGATCGAACGATCGGCACGCGGGCGCTAGCGGCACTCAACCGTTGCGTGCATCGACGCCCCGCATGCGGGTCATCGCATGCAGGGCGCCATCCAACATCGCGCTGTCGTTGGCTTACGCCGCGCGTGCAGGCAGGCTGGGCATGCGTGCCCCCTGCTCCAGCTGGAACACCGACACCGACGTGGTCAGCGCATGCGCCTGCTCTTCCAGCGCGCGGCTGGCTGCGGTCGCCTCTTCCACCAGCGCGGCGTTCTGCTGGGTCACCTGGTCCATCTGCACCACCACCTGGTTGACCTGCTCGATGCCGGCCGCCTGTTCCTTGCTGGCGGCGGCGATGTCGCTCATCAGCTGGGTGGTACGCGAGCTCGCCTGGGCCACGCGGGCAATGGCGGCTTCCGATTCCACGGTCACGGCCAGACCACTCTGCACCTTGGCAGCGGCGTCCTCGATCAACTCCTTGATCTCCTTGGCAGCGACACCGGCACGCTGTGCCAGCGTACGCACTTCGCTGGCCACCACCGCAAAGCCGCGGCCCTGTTCGCCGGCACGCGCCGCTTCCACTGCAGCGTTCAGCGCCAGGATGTTGGTCTGGAAGGCGATGCCATCGATCACCGTGGAGATTTCCGAAATGCGCGCCGAAGACTGGTCGATCTCGCCCATCACCGTGGCCATCTGCGCCATGGCCTGCTCGGTCTCGCGCACGGCAACGCCGGCCGCATGCGCTTCGCTGTCGGCCTGGCGTGCCAACTCGGCGTTCTGGCGCACGGTCGAGGTCAGCTCTTCCATCGAGGCGGCAGCCTCTTCCAGATTCGCGGCCTGTTGTTCGGTACGGCGCGACAGATCGTTGTTGCCGGCCGCCAGTTCCTGTGCCGCGTTGTTGATACTGTCGGCGGCCACCTGGATGCCACGCACGATTCCGGTCAGCTGCGTGGTGGTGGCATTGGCATCGTCACGCATGCGCGCGAACACGCCCTCGTACTCGCCCTCCATGCGCGCGGTGAGGTTGCCATGCGAGATGGCGCGCAGCACGTCGGAGACATCGGCGATGCTGGCCTGCGAACTGGCCATCATGCCGTTGAGGTGGTTCACCATCGCCTGGAACTGGTACTGGAATGCCGCGGCGTCGCCACGCACGCTGAAATCGCCAGCGCGCGCGGCACGGGCCAGTTCATCGATCTGCGCGTTGATCGCCATCAGGCTCTGCTTCACCGCCGCCAGGGTACGGGTCAGCGTGCCCTTCTCACCCGGGTACTCGGGCAGATCGCGGCTGAGGTCGCCGATGGCATAGCGCTGCATCACCTCGGCCATCAGCAGCTGCACCTGCACGTGTGATTCGACCAGGTGGTTGGTGGCCTGCACCATGCGGCCGAAGTCGCCGGGGAACGCACTGGCGTCCATCCGGTAACGGATTGCGCCGGCTTCATGCTGCTCGGCCATCTGCAGCTGCGCGCCGATGGCGGCCTGCACGCTCTGGCGCACGCTGGCCATGGCCTCGCCGAGCTGGGTCAGCTCGTCACGGCCACCCAGGCGGAATTCCTGGTCCAGTTCACCCTTGGACAGGCGCTCGGCCAGCTGCACTGCACGCGCCAGCGGGCCGGTCATGCTGCGACCGATCAGTACCGATGCGGCGATGCCTGCCAGCAGCGCCACGCCACCCAGCACCAGCAGCTGCAGCAGGCTGCGCTCGCCCAGGCGGATCGCCTCGGCAGCGGCCTCGCGGCTTTCCTTTTCTTCATAGGCCACGCCATCGGCCAGCGCCTTGTTCCAGCCATTGGCCGCTTCCTGCACCGGGCCCAGGGTCAGCGCCACGGCGCCGGGGAAATCGCCCTGTTCCATCAGTTCGCTGGTCTGCTTGTTGAGCGGACGGGCGAGCGCGCGCTTGGCGGCGATGGTCTCGCCGATCACCTTGCCTTCGGCATCGCCGGGCAGGGCCTGGTAGGCCGTCCAACTGGCCTCGTAGCGCTTGACCAGAGCGGCGATGCGCTGCTCGTCGTTGGCACGGTCTTCGCCCTGGCGGATCAGCATCTCGCGGCGCACGACCATCATCTGGTTGTTGGCATCAAGCATCTCCGACAGCAGCCGCACCTTGGCTACGCCGACCTCGACCACCTGCTCCATCGCGCGCTTCTGCACCATCGTGGCGGTGGCACCGGTAGCGACCACGGCGGCAACCAGCAGCAACAACAGGCCAAAGCCAAGCCCAAGACGCCAGGCGACCCTGACGTTCCTCAAGTAGTTCATGGGGTGAATCCAAAACGGGGGGGATGCGCCCATATCGGCCCGCCAGCCGGGAATCTTGATCGCCTCCCGCTCGACTGCGTCGGAAGCCGTTCACCTTGGTGAGACCCGGCCTCCCGCTTCTGCCGCGGGAGGATGGCCCGGTGGCGCGGCCCCACTGCTCATGCTGGCATCAGTTTTCTTTCACGGCGGCTGCGCAGCGTCTACGGGCAGGGTGGAGGCGTGATCTGCCTGGAGATGCCCATGCCCGTATGCCGCCCCGCCCTGCTCGCCCTGTCGCTGCTGATGTCGCCCGCCTTTGCGCAGACGCCCCCGCCCGCCGGCCTGCCAGCACCCATCGCCGAAAAGGCCGGCCCTGACACGGCGGCGCACTCGCCCCTGCACGCCCAGGTACTTCTGGACCGCGCCAATTTCTCTCCGGGCGAGATCGATGGCGAAGTGGGCAGCAATCAACGCCGCGCGGTGTCCGGCTTCCAGGCAGCGCACGGGCTGACGGTCAGCGGCGAACTGGACGACGCCACCTGGAAGGCCCTGCAGGCCGACTCGGTCGGCCCCCTTGCCAGCTACACGCTGACCGCAGAGGACGTGGCCGGTCCGTTCGTTGCGGTTCCCAAAAAGCCCGCCGACCAGGCCAAGCTGAAGGCACTGGGCTTCAGCAGCGTGGAGGAAGCGCTGGGCGAGCGCTTCCATGCCGCACCGGAGCTGCTGAAGGCGCTCAATCCCGGTGTGGATCTGAGCAAGGCCGGCAGCCGCATCCAAGTGCCCAACATTGCGCCCGCTGCATTGCCCAAGGCCGCCAAACTGGTGGTCGACAAATCCGACTCCACCCTGCAGCTGCTGGACGCGCAGGGCAAGGTGATCGCGCAGGTACCGGTATCGTCGGGCAGCGAGCACGACCCGCTGCCGATCGGTGAGTGGAAGATCCTCGGCGTCTACCCGGATCCGCCATTCCACTACAACCCGAAGCTGTTCTGGGATGCCAGGAAGGGCGATCGCAAGGCCACGATCCCGCCCGGCCCGAACAATCCAGTCGGCCGGGTCTGGATCGACCTGTCCAAACCCCATTACGGCCTGCACGGCACACCGGTGCCCGGCCATGTCGGCAAGACCGAATCGCACGGCTGCGTGCGCATGACCAACTGGGATGTGCTGCGCGTGGCTGCAGCCGTGGATACGTCGGTACCGGTCGTCATGCAGGAGTGAGCCGATGCGACTAGCGCAACTGATCGTACTGGGGCTGGTGATGGGCGTGGCAGCCGGATGGTGGTTGCAGCGTGATGGCGAGCCGTCCGCTGATGCGGGTATACGCCCCCTTGCAGTGGCGCAGACTTCCACTGCGGCCGACAGCGCCCGTGCCGTACCCGTGGAGCAGGCGACAACGGCAATCGCCGCGCCCGCCCCAGCAGCAACGGGCGACACACCCTCCGGCCTGCTGCTGCCGGTACAGGGCATCACTCCCTCGCAACTGCAGGACACCTTCACCGACGCACGCAGCGAAGGCCGCGTGCACGATGCGATCGACATCATGGCTGCTGCCGGCACACCGGTGCTGGCGGTGGCCGATGGCCATGTCGAGAAGCTGTTCGACAGCGAGCGCGGCGGCCTGACCGTCTACCAGTTCGAACCCAGCGGCCGCTGGTGCTACTACTACGCGCACCTGCAGCGCTACGCCGACGGTCTGGCCGAGAAGCAGACCATCAAGCGCGGCGACGTGATCGGTTACGTCGGCAGCACCGGCAACGCCAACCCCGAAGCCCCGCACCTGCATTTCGAAGTGCACGTGCTGGGCCCGGAGAAGCAATGGTGGAAGGGCGAGTCGATCAATCCCTACCCATTGCTGAAAAAAGGGGACGGAGGGGATTAAGTCGCAACCCGCACGGTCTGGTCGTGGCGCCTAGGCAGCGCGTGGACGCTGCCTGCGCAGCGCGATGGTGAAGATCGCCAGTGCGATGCCTGGAACCAGCAGCAACAGCGCTGCCAGTTTCCAGAAGAAGAACGGCCACAACCAGAGGTAGTCCAGGTCGGTCAGTTTCAGAAGATCCAACGGCGGCTGCACTTCGATCGTTGCCGGCCTGCCGGCCAGCGCCGGCTCCACTTCCAGCACGGTCACCCGCAGCCAGGAGCGGCCACGGGGCAATGCATCACCGCGGCCATAGCCGAAGTACGCGGCGGTAAAAACAGCCGTTTCAACGGTTTCCAGCCTGCGCACAACATCCGTTCCGGCTGGGCCAGAACGCACGCCCGCACGGAAGTCCGCATGCTCGTTGGGGGTGTCGACACGCATCAGCACGCCGGGGTCGAGGGCTGGGTCGGCGGCGTTGGGCGGGTAACGCAGCCGCAACCGCAGACGATCATCAATGAAGCGGTAGACCGTGATCTCCGCGCTCGCACCGGGGCTCAGCACCAGCGGCAGGGTCTGCGTGCGTGACGCCAGGTGGTTGGCCACGGCGCCCACCGCCAACACCACACAGGCGACTGCCCACAGGCCCCAGAACACCCACAGGGTGATCCGCAGCACCCGCGTCCCTTTCGCGCTGACATCGCCGGTCATCGATCCGCTTCCCTGCTGGCATTGCGTACACACTAACGAAAAAGCCCCGCTTTCGCGGGGCTTCTTCTTTCAGCGACGCCGGGCATGGCCCGGCGCTACCGGTGCGGCAGCGTTGCCAGGCAGCGTCTGGCATCGCCGCATCGCTCAGGCGAACGGATCCTGCAGGACCATGGTGTGGTCGCGGTCCGGGCCGGTGGAGACGATGCTGATCGGGCAGCCGGCCAGCTCTTCCAGCGAACGCAGGTAGGCGCGTGCGGCCGGCGGCAGGTCGTCCCAGTTGGT
>Ga0302347_1003260_pt1 | contig 14656 bp, 15 predicted proteins | sample PhyWR1_FD_202178 | JGI IMG/M metagenome (GOLD analysis project Ga0302347, IMG submission 202178) | Leaf surface microbial communities from wheat plants in UC Gill Tract Community Farm, Albany, California, United States - DLSL W.R1 (v2)... | ecosystem: Host-associated > Plants > Phyllosphere >...
TTGACGCGTTTGCTGGAACCGTTTGGCGGGCAGCTTAAAAGCGTTGACGGTGATCGTATTGTTTATCAGGTAAACGGTAGTGCCGATCAGTTACGCTCGCAGCTTGGCCTGGCCCAGTTGCATGAAGTGACAGCTGACCAGGCGCCTGGCGCAACTGCTGCATCGGGCGCGCAACTACACTTTCGCTGGTAGGTTTTTCTCTTCTATATAAAGGATGGGCAGTTCATGGCAGATTCGCGGCAATGGGTGTGGTGGGGCGTTGCGGTAGCAGCGGCTTTGTTCGTGTACTTTTTGCATCCAATACTCACGCCGTTCCTGGTCGCGATCGTCCTGGCCTACATGTTCGACCCTATTGTTGATCGCCTGGAAAGATTCGGCTTTTCAAGAACCTGGGGTGTGGTAACGGTTTTCGCGGTATTCACCGTCATTTTGATGACGTTACTTCTGGTGTTGGTGCCGTTGCTGGCAAAGCAGTTGATGAAACTCTATCAATTGGCACCCCAGATACTGGACTGGTTGCAACACACGGCCATGCCGTGGGTACAAACCAAATTCGGCCTGGGTGACGGTTTCTGGAATTTTGACAAGATCAAGGCGGCGATCTCCGAGCACATGGGGCAGGCAGGCGACATCGTCGGGGTGGTGCTGTCGCAGGCGACCGCTTCAAGTCTGGCGCTGGTGGGGTTTCTGGCCAATCTGGTACTGATCCCGGTGGTAGCGTTTTATCTGCTGCGAGACTGGGACATCATGCTGGCCAAAATCCGCAGTTTGCTGCCACGTGATCGTGAAGAGCGGATCGTCTCGCTGGCCAAAGAGTGCCACGACGTGCTTGGTGCGTTTGTGCGTGGTCAGTTGCTGGTGATGCTCGCGCTGGGGGTGATCTACTCGGCGGGGCTGATGCTGGTCGGTCTGGAGCTGGGTCTGTTGATCGGGCTGATGGCCGGTTTGGCAGCCATCGTGCCCTACATGGGCTTTATCATCGGGATCGGCGCGGCCCTGACTGCGGGCCTGTTCCAGTTTGGCGGCGACCTGTATCCGATGCTCGGCATTGTTGCGGTATTCATGGTCGGGCAGGCGCTGGAAGGCATGGTGCTCACACCATTATTGGTAGGGGACCGAATCGGTCTGCATCCGGTGGCGGTGATCTTTGCAATTCTGGCGGGTGGTGAATTGTTTGGTTTTACCGGGGTCCTGCTGGCGTTGCCGATAGCTGCCGTGATCATGGTGCTGGTGCGCCACATGCACGAGATGTACAAGGACTCGCAAGTCTATAAAGGCGATGAAGACCCCCAGTTGTAACGGTATGAGGGTCTGAGAGAGGCTGGCTCATTTTGCGATGGGCCGGCCTTTTTTATCGGCACGTCAATTTGCCTGCCCTCAAGAAAAAGCTCATGCAATCCAGTACGTTAACGCAAACCTTTGATTTTGTTCGTGGTCTGTTACATTGTGCGCCCGGCTACACGGGTATAAACTTTGCCAACTTTACACAGAGGCCACTAACGGTTCGTTTGAACTGTTCAGTCAGCATGAAACCGATTCAGCTGCCCCTAGGTGTGCGTCTGCGTGATGACGCTACCTTCATAAACTACTATCCAGGCGCCAATGCCGCTGCACTAGGCTATGTCGAGCGTCTGTGCGAAGCCGACGCCGGCTGGACAGAAAGCCTGATCTATCTTTGGGGCAAGCAGGGCGTAGGTCGTACGCACTTGCTACAGGCTGCATGCCTGCGCTTTGAACAGATGGGGGAGCCGGCAGTCTATCTGCCGCTGGCCGAGTTGCAGGATCGCGGGATTGAAATCCTGGATAACCTTGAACAGTACGAGCTGGTCTGCCTGGACGACCTGCAGGCGGTGGCCGGGCGTGCTGATTGGGAAGAAGCGCTGTTTCACCTGTTCAATCGTCTGCGCGACAGCGGGCGCCGCCTGTTGATTGCAGCTTCGGCATCGCCCCGTGAGTTGCCGATCAAGCTGGCCGACCTCAAGTCACGCCTGACCATGGCTCTGGTTTTCCAGATGCGCCCCCTGTCCGATGAAGACAAATTGCGCGCCTTGCAATTGCGTGCATCCCGTCGCGGCCTGCACCTGACCGACGAGGTGGGGCATTTTATCCTCACCCGCGGTACCCGCAGCATGAGCGCGCTGTTTGATCTGCTGGAGCGGCTTGATCAGGCGTCCCTGCAAGCGCAGCGCAAGCTGACCATCCCCTTCCTGAAAGAAACCCTCGGCTGGTAACTCGCCCTCGTTCGTCCACGCCTTGTCATGTGTGCCTGCGGGGCTGCTGACAATATTCAGGCGTCAGAAAACCTGCGTGGCAGAGGGCTGCGCGCACAAAATCGATTGTCAGGGGTGTAAAGCCTTAGATGTCATGACAAAACGCTCAGGTCACATTTAGATCGATTGAATTTGCAAATGAGGATCATAGAAGGCATAGTCGCGGCTACTTTTCTTTCAAGCCACGGTCGTGCCCATGCTAAAGCGCTTCGCACCCCTCGTGCCCCTCGCACTCGTTACCCTGTTGTTCGGCTGCGCTGCACACACACCAGTGTCACAGCAAGTTGTGGAACAACAGGTTCAAAAGCCATCAGCGTCCCAGGCTTCCGCTGTTTATCAGGAAGAACTGGCGACTGAAAAAGAACTGGCCCAATTTTCCGCCAACAGCAAGCCTTATGAACTGCCAGCCCTGGCTGACAGCATTCTTGAGCGTGGCATGTCCTTGATCGGTACCCGTTACCGTTTTGGCGGCACCTCTGAGGCAGGCTTTGATTGCAGCGGGTTCATCGGCTACCTGTTCAAAGAAGAAGCGGGCATGCAACTGCCCCGTTCAACGCGGGAAATGATCAACGTAAAAGCACCGTTGGTCGCGCGAAACAACCTCAAACCGGGTGACTTGCTGTTCTTCAGCACCAATGGTCGCGGCCGTGTCAGCCATGCCGGGATTTACCTGGGCGATGACCAGTTTATTCACTCCAGCAGCCGCCGTAGCGGTGGTGTGCGGATCGACAGCCTGGGCGATACCTACTGGAACAAGACCTTTATGGAAGCCAAGCGTGCATTGGCGATGGCGCCTACAAACGTTGTAGCGCGCAAGTAAAGTTAAAGTCTTACTTGAAGTTTGGCCTCTAAGGTCTAGAATTCAGTCGCATAGTTAATTCCTGAAGCCGCGAAGGTGCCCCCTGTCGCGGTTTCGGGTTTCGCGGCCCCAGTAGCCGTATCCAGAATCAGGAACATTCTGTTTATGTCGACCATGGCCCGCGTTGCCCTTCTGACTCTAGCAGCACTGCTCAGTGCCTGCGCCAGCCACCCCCCGCCAGCCCCCGTGGTGCAAAAGCAGGTGGTGTTTTCCAACTCCCCTGAAGACGCTTCGCCGATTGCTGCGGATGTGCTGTTCCGTGCCCTGGGGCTGGTCGGTACGCCTTATCGCTGGGGCGGTAATACCCCGGATTCCGGTTTTGATTGCAGTGGTTTGATCAAGTACGTCTACAACGATGCCGCAGGTATTTCCTTGCCCCGTACCACTCGCGAGATGATCGTGATGCGGGTGCAGAGTGTTGGCAAAGACAAGCTGCAAACCGGTGACTTGCTGTTTTTCGCTACCAGTGGTGGTTCCCGGGTCAGTCATGCCGGGATTTATGTCGGCGAGGGCCGCTTCGTGCATGCGCCTGCAACAGGCGGCACGGTCAAGCTGGACAGCCTGAACAAGGCCTACTGGCAGAAAGCCTATCTGGAGGCCAAGCGTGTACTGCCGACCGAGCAGCATCTGGCCCACAACCCGTAAGCCAAAGCCGAACCAGTAGGAGCGAGCCCTTGAGCGGCTCGCTCCTGCAGTTTATTTCCCGGACACCCGCCAGATCTTGTTGCCAACATCATCGGCAACCAGCAGATCCCCCTGTTTATCAATCACTACCCCTACCGGGCGGCCCATGGCTTTCTCATCGGCATTGAGAAAACCGGTCAGCACGTCCACCGGCATGCCGGCAGGTTTGCCTTCAGTGAACGGCACGAAAATCACTTTATAGCCACTGTGGGGTTTGCGGTTCCAGGAGCCGTGCTGGCCAATAAATGCGCCCTCGGTAAAGTTGGGCAGCTTGCTGTTTGTCGCAAAACTGAGCCCCAGGGATGCCGTATGCGGGCCCACGGCATAGTCCGGCGCAATGGCTTTGGCTACTAGCTCCGGGTTTTGTGGATTAACCCGTGTATCCACGTGTTGCCCGTAGTAGCTGAAAGGCCAGCCATAGAAGCCGCCATCCTGTACCGAGGTGATGTAGTCAGGCACCAGATCGCTGCCGATTTCGTCGCGTTCGTTAACCGCAGTCCAGAGTTTTCCTGATTTTGGCTCCCAGTCCATGCCGTTGGGGTTGCGCAGGCCCGAAGCGAAAATACGGTGGCTGCCAGTAGCCGGGTCCACTTCCCAGATCGCGGCGCGGCCTTGCTCTTTGTCCAGGCCGTTTTCGCCCACGTTGCTGTTGGAACCCACGCTGACATAGAGTTTTTTGCCATCCGGGCTGGCGATGACGTTTTTGGTCCAGTGGTGGTTCAACGGGCCGCCGGGCAGGTCGACGACCTTGGTCGGCGGGGCGCTGATGGATTGCTCGCCGGCCTGATAGGGGAAGCGCAGCAGTTTGTCGGCGTCTGCGACATACAGATCATTGCCCACCAGGGTCATGCCGAACGGGGAGTTGAGCTTGTCGATAAAAACCGTGCGGGTTTCTGCCACGCCGTCATGGTTGCTGTCGCGCAGCAGCGTGATTCTGTTGGCGCTGGGGACTGCGGCCCCGGCCCGGCCCATGACTTTCTCCATCACCCAGCCGCGGATGCCCTTGCTGTCATCCGGCTTGGGCGGTGCATTGGTTTCTGCCACCAGTACATCACCATTGGGTAGCACGTAGAGCCAGCGGGGGTGGTCGAGGCCTTCGGCGAAGGCTGCCACTTTCAGTCCCTGGGCGGCAGTCGGCGTAGTGCCCTCGGGCCAGCCTATGGCCGGTGCGATGTTGACTGTCGGAATCAGCGTCTTGTTCGGTTCCGGCAGCTTGGGTGAAGGGCCGGTGCCATCCACCACTTGCAGGGTCGAACTCTCGCCACAGGCGGCCAACCCTGCTGCAAGTACGATGACAATGGCGTGCTGGCGCTTGAGCATGAAGATCTCCATCAGTTCTTGGGCTTGTCAGTCATAGAGGAGCGTAGCTGCTCAAAGGTTCAAGTCGTTGCTGCCGGCTTTAATTGACGCTCCACCCCCAACCCTCTAACCTTCGCGGCTTGTTTCAGGTGCTCTGTGGCCAAAGGTCGACAGGGTGAAACAGGGAAGCCGGTGAGGGCGTGTTTGATCCACACAACCGCTTTGATCCCGGCGCTGCCCCCGCAACGGTAAATGAGTAAAGGCTGCGCTCGATGTCACTGTGTTTTTGCACGGGAAGACGCGTGGTCAGGGTTGCTCCGTCTGGAGTATCCCGCTTGTGAGCCCGGAGACCGGCCTGATCCATCCAACACCTCGCGGCGGGCGATGGTGTGCTTTTTGTTGCAATGTCCCCCGCCTCCCGTTTGCATGATTGAGCCCCAACGGAGAGCTGCCATGAACGAATCCCCCGAACGCGACGAACGTCACCAGGCGCGCATGCTGCGCAAAAAAGCCGTAATGGATGAGCGCATTGCCAGCGCCCCTAACGAGTGCGGGCTGCTGCTGGTACTGACCGGCAACGGTAAAGGCAAAAGCAGTTCGGCCTTTGGCATGCTGGCACGGGCCATGGGCCACGGCATGCAGTGCGGTGTGGTGCAATTCATCAAGGGTCGCAACAGCACCGGCGAAGAGATTTTCTTCCGCCGTTTCCCGGAACAGGTGCGTTACCACGTGATGGGTGAAGGCTTTACCTGGGAAACCCAGGATCGCCAGCGTGATATCGCCGCGGCCGAGGCTGCGTGGGAAGTATCCCGCGAGATGCTGCGCGACCCCTCCATCGGTCTGGTGGTGCTGGATGAACTGAATATTGCGCTCAAGCACGGCTATCTCGACCTCGAGCAAGTGTTGAGCGACCTGCAAGCCCGTCCGCCGATGCAGCATGTATTGGTCACCGGACGCGGCGCTAAACCTGAACTGATAGACCTGGCCGATACCGTGACCGAAATGGGTGTGATCAAACATGCCTTCCAGTCCGGGATCAAAGCCCAGAAAGGCATCGAATTGTGAGTGTTCAAGCATGAGAGAGTCGCGTCATTGCCCGGCGGTATTGATCGCCGCACCGGCCTCGGGCCAGGGCAAGACCACCGTCACCGCCGCCCTGGCCCGATTGCATCGCAATCAAGGGCGCAAGGTGCGGGTATTCAAGTGTGGCCCGGATTTTCTCGATCCCATGATCCTCGAGCGCGCCAGCGGGGCGCCGGTATATCAGGTGGATTTGTGGATGGTGGGCGCCGATGAAAGCCGCCGCCTGTTGTGGGAAGCCGCAGGTGAAGCGGACCTGATTCTGATTGAAGGGGTGATGGGCTTGTTCGACGGCACGCCGTCCAGCGCTGATCTGGCGCGTCATTTTGGCGTGCCGGTGTTGGGCGTGATTGATGGCACTGCCATGGCCCAGACCTTTGGTGCGCTGGCGTTGGGCCTGGCGCGGTATCAGCCGGACTTGCCGTTTGCCGGGGTGCTGGCCAACCGCGTCGGTACCGTGCGCCATGCGCAGTTGCTGGAGGGAAGCCTGACTGAAGGTCTGCGCTGGTATGGCGCGCTGTCCCGTGAAACCGCAATCGAACTGCCAAGCCGTCACCTGGGCCTGGTCCAGGCCAGCGAGTTGAATGATCTGGACGCACGCCTTGATGCGGCAGCCGCAGCCCTGGCCAGCACCTGTGAGGTAGCGCTGCCACCGGCGGTGGAGTTCGCTGCACCGCAGTTGGTACCTGCCGAGCCATTATTGGCCGGAGTGCGTATTGCCGTGGCCCGGGATGAAGCCTTCGCCTTCACCTATGGCGCGAGCCTGGCGCTGTTGCGGGACATGGGCGCCGAATTGCTGTTCTTCTCGCCGATTCACGATGCCCGCTTGCCCGAGGCTGACAGTCTGTATTTGCCGGGCGGTTATCCTGAACTGCATCACCTTGAGCTGTCGCGTAATACGCCGATGCTGCAGGCCATTCGCGCGCACCATGCTGCGGGCAAACCCTTGCTTGCGGAATGCGGTGGCATGCTCTATCTGCTGGATGCCCTGACCGACGTCGACGGCCAGCGTGCCGAGCTGGTGGGGCTGCTGGCCGGTGAAGCGACCATGCAAAAGCGCCTGGCGGCACTGGCGTTGCAGGCGGTCGAGATGCCCGAAGGGCTGCTGCGCGGTCACACCTACCATCACTCGTTGACCACTACTGAGCTTGAGCCCATTGCCCGGGGCCTGAGCCCCAATGGCGGGCGTGGTGCTGAAGCGGTGTATCGTGACGGGCGGATGACAGCGTCTTATGTGCACTTTTACTTTCCGTCCAATCCCCAGGCCATTGCTGCGTTGTTCGCGCCCTGTGCCGTGAAGGTGTCATGAGCGACAACGCATTCAGTCCTGACGAGCGAGCCGCTGTCTATCGCGCCATCGCCGAACGCCGCGACATGCGGCACTTCAGCGGTGGCACGGTGGCTCCTCAACTGTTATCACGGCTGCTTGAAGCCGCGCATCAGGCCCCCAGTGTGGGCCTGATGCAGCCGTGGCGGTTCATCCGCATCAGCGATCGCCAGTTGCGCAGCAAGGTGCAAGCCCTGGTGGAAGAAGAACGGGTACGCACTGCTGAAGCGTTGGGTGAGCGTTCCGATGAGTTCATGACCCTCAAAGTAGAGGGGATCAACGATTGCGCCGAAGTGTTGGTGGCTGCGTTGATGGATGACCGTGAGAAGCACATTTTCGGTCGCCGGACCTTGCCGGAGATGGACATGGCATCCTTGTCCTGTGCGATCCAGAACCTGTGGCTGGCCGCCCGGGTCGAGGGGTTGGGCATGGGCTGGGTGTCGCTGTTCGAACCCCGGGCGCTGGCCGAGCTGCTGGGCTTGCCTGCGGGCGCCAAGCCGTTGGCTGTACTGTGCCTGGGCCCGGTCGAGAGCTTTTATCCAGCACCTATGCTGATACTCGAAGGATGGGCCAAAGCGCGTCCCTTGAGTGAACTGGTCTATGAGAATTATTGGGGAGTGAGCCCATGAGTGTGGCGTTGCTGTGCGTCGCCGGAGTGGCACTGGACGCGCTGTTCGGTGAGCCCAAGCGCAGGCATCCGCTGGTTGCGTTTGGCCGGATGGCTGAGCGTATCGAACAACGTTTCAATTCCGGTGGCCGGGGCTGGCGCAGCCATGGCGTGACAGCCTGGGTGCTGGCGGTTGTGCCATTTACGATCCTGGCCACAGCCTTGTCGTGGCTGCCTTACATCGGCTGGCTGGTGGACATTCTGGCGCTGTACTGCGCGCTGGGCATGCGCAGTCTGGGCGAGCATGTGCAGCCGGTGGCACAAGCCCTGCGCAGCAATGATCTGGACGAAGCCCGTACCCGGGTCGGCTACCTGGTCAGTCGCCAGACCAGCGAACTGGATGCGACTGAAGTGGCCCGCGCCGCCACTGAATCGGTACTGGAGAACGGCAGCGATGCAGTGTTCGCCGCCTTGTTCTGGTTTGCCGTGGCCGGTGCGCCGGGTGTAGTGCTCTATCGTTTGAGTAATACCCTGGATGCCATGTGGGGCTATCGCAACGAACGCTTCGAGCGTTTTGGCTGGGCGGCTGCGCGGATCGATGATGTGCTGAACTACATTCCTGCGCGTCTGGTTGCCTTGACCTACGCCGTACTGGGTAAAACCCGACTCGCCCTTAAGTGCTGGCGCAAACAGGCGCCGCAATGGGACAGCCCTAATGCAGGGCCGGTGATGGCGGCGGGCGCAGGTGCCCTGGAGGTCGAGTTGGGCGGCCCGGCGATTTACCACGGTGAACTGCACGAGCGCGGGCAATTGGGCGAAGGTGCGCCGGCGGATGCCGATTCGATCAGTCGCGGCTGGCAGTTGGTGCAACGCGGGGTGTGGCTGTGGTTATTGATCCTGTGCGTGGGGAGTGAATTCTATGCTTGAGCACGGCGGACGTTTACGCCAGGCAGTCCTGCACTACGGCATTGCCGAGGCCGACTGGCTGGACCTGTCCAGTGGCCTGGCGCCCTGGCCATTCGCAATTCCCGAGATTGATCAGCGTGCCTGGGCGCGCTTGCCGGAAACCGACGACGGGCTTGAGCATGCGGCCTGTGCCTATTACGGCGCACCCAATGTGTTGCCGGTGCCGGGTTCGCAGTGCGCCATTCAGTTGCTGCCGCGCCTGCGTCGGGGGGGCAAGGTCGGTGTGCTGTCGCCCTGTTATGCCGAGCACGCTGAGGCATGGCGGCGCAGCGGGCACATCGTGCGCGAAATCATGGAACAGGAAGTCGATTTCTACCTCGATACCCTGGATGTACTGGTGGTGGTTAACCCCAATAACCCCACAGGCTTGAGCCTGTCCGCCGAGCGCCTGCTGGAATGGCACGCCAGGCTGGCCCAGCGCGGAGGCTGGCTGGTGGTGGACGAGGCCTTTATGGACAACACGCCGGATTTGAGTCTGTCGGCCCAGAGCTGGCGTACCGGACTGATTGTGTTGCGCTCCTTCGGCAAGTTCTTTGGCCTGGCCGGCATACGCCTGGGCTTTGTTCTGGCGGAACTCAAATTGCTCAAATTGCTGGCCGAACAAGTCGGGCCATGGGCCGTCAGCGGGCCGACCCGGATTGTCGGTCAGGCCTGCCTGCTAGACACCGCAGCCCAGGCGCTGCAGCGCGAGCGCAGCGTACTGGCCAGCGGGCGTCTGGCGCGATTGCTTGGCGTACATGATTTGCCGCCCCAGGGCGGATGCGCGCTGTTTCAGTGGCTGATTACGCCCCATGCCGACCGTCTTTACGAATTCATGGCCCAGCGCGGCATTTTGCTGCGTCTGTTTGCCCATAACAGCAGCGTACGTTTCGGTCTGCCGGCCACCGAGGCTGACTGGTTGCGGCTGGAGCAGACGTTGCTGGCCTACACCAAGGAAGTTGCATGAGTACTTTGATGGTGCAGGGCACCACCTCCGATGCCGGTAAAAGTACCCTGGTCACGGCCTTGTGCCGCTGGCTGACCCGTGAGGGTGTGCGTGTGGTGCCGTTCAAGCCGCAGAACATGGCACTCAACAGTGCCGTAACCGCTGAGGGCGGCGAGATCGGCCGGGCGCAGGCAGTTCAGGCGCAGGCGGCCGGCCTGGCGCCGCGCACGGATATGAATCCGGTGCTGCTCAAGCCCAACAGTGACACCGGCGCGCAAGTGATTATCCATGGTCGTGCGGTGACCAGCATGAACGCGGTGGCCTACCACGACTACAAGGCCATTGCCATGCAGGCGGTGCTGGCCTCGCATCGACGTTTGAGTGCCGAGTACCCGGTGGTGATGGTCGAGGGCGCGGGTTCGCCTGCCGAGATCAACCTGCGTGCCGGTGACATCGCCAACATGGGCTTTGCCGAAGCCGTGGATTGCCCGGTGATCCTGATCGCCGATATCAACCGCGGCGGCGTGTTCGCGCATCTGGTCGGCACTCTGGAGTTGCTCAGCGAAACCGAGCAGGCACGGGTCAAGGGCTTCATCATCAACCGTTTCCGTGGCGACATTGCCTTGCTCCAGCCCGGTCTAGACTGGCTCGAGCAGCGCACGGGCAAGCCGGTGATCGGGGTCTTGCCCTATGTGATGGATTTGCACCTCGAGGCCGAAGACGGCATTGATCAGCGTCAGACCGACAAGGCGGATCAAGTGCTCAGGGTGGTAGTGCCGGTGCTGCCGCGTATCAGTAACCACACCGACTTCGACCCGCTGCGTTTACACCCGCAGGTGGACTTGCAGTTTGTCGGGCCGGGCCAGCCCATCCCGGCTGCAGACTTGATCATTCTGCCGGGTTCCAAGAGCGTGCGCAGCGATCTGGCCTATTTGCGGGCCAATGGCTGGGACACTGCCATCAACCGTCACTTGCGCTATGGCGGCAAGTTGCTGGGGATTTGCGGCGGTTTACAGATGCTCGGCGAGCAGGTTCACGACCCGTTGGGCCTGGAAGGTACTGCGGGTTCAAGCGCGGGGCTGGGGTTGCTGGCATTCAGCACCGAGCTCGCCGCCGAGAAGCAGTTGCGCAATGTGCGCGGGCATCTGGCTCTGGAAAACGCTGAAGTCTGTGGTTACGAAATCCATGCGGGGGTGACTACCGGCGTGGCGCTGGAGCGGCCGGCGGTGCAACTGGAAGATGGCCGCTGTGACGGCGCGCAAAGCGCCGACGGGCAAATTTTCGGCACCTATTTGCATGGCTTGTTCGAGTCGCCTGCGGCCTGCAGTGCCTTGCTGCGCTGGGCCGGCTTGCAGGATGTGCAATCGGTGGATTACCACGCCCTGCGTGAGCGGGATATCGAACGCCTGGCGGACCTGGTGCAAAACCATCTGGATACCGGGCTGCTTCGTCAATTATGCGGGCTCTGATATCCCTGCGGGGGCCCGGCTTGCCTGCGTTAGCGTCAGTGGCCAGAGCGCCTTCTTCTGCTAGAGGTTCCAAAACATGCTGCAACTGATTCTGGGCGGAGCCCGCTCGGGGAAAAGTCGCCTGGCCGAGAAGCTCGCGGCCGGGTCCGGTCTGGCCGTCACCTATATTGCCACCAGCCAGCCGCTGGACGGTGAGATGAACGAGCGCGTGCGTCACCATCGTGAGCGCCGCCCCGGGCATTGGGCGCTGGTTGAAGAGCCGGTGGAGCTGGCCCGGGTACTGCGCGACAACGCCCAGGCAGATTCTTTTCTGCTGGTGGATTGCCTGACGCTATGGCTGACCAACCTGTTGCTGCTTGAAGATCCACAGCGCCTGAGCGCCGAGCGTGATGCGCTGCTGGAGTGCCTGGCTGAACTGCCGGGTGAAATCGTGTTGGTCAGCAACGAAACCGGAATGGGTGTCGTACCGCTGGGCGAATTGACTCGCCGCTATGTCGATGAAGCCGGTTGGTTGCATCAAGCCTTGGCCGAGCGCTGTCAGCGAGTAGTGCTGACGGTGGCGGGCCTGCCCCTGACGTTGAAAGGAACTGCACTATGAATACCCCGTGGTGGCTGACCCCGTGCAAGCCGGTTGATCATGCAATGTCGACGGCAGCGGCCGAGCGTCAGCAGCAATTGACCAAGCCGGCAGGTTCTTTGGGCCAGCTGGAAGCTTTGGCAGTGCAGCTGGCCGGGTTGCAGGGGCGGTTGAAACCCCGTGCCGATCAAATATGGGTTGCGATTTTTGCAGGTGATCACGGCGTGGTGGCGGAGGGTGTATCGGCTTATCCGCAAGCGGTCACCGGGCAAATGCTGCACAACTTTGTCAGCGGCGGCGCGGCAATCAGCGTGCTGGCCCGTCAGTTGGGCGCGCAACTGGATGTGGTGGATCTGGGCACAGTTACCCCGATGCTCAATCTGGCGGGGGTCCGGCATTTGCAGCTGGGGGCCGGCACGGCCAACTTTGCCACGGGCGCGGCGATGACCGACAGTCAGGGCTTGAAAGCTCTGCAGGCGGGTCGTGACAGCGTATTGCGTGCACTGGCAGCGGGCAGTGAGTTGTTTATCGGCGGTGAAATGGGTATCGGCAATACGGCGTCGGCCAGTGCCGTGGCCTGTGCGCTGCTCGATTGCCCGGCTGCGCATTTGACGGGGCCGGGTACCGGTCTGGATGCGGCGGGTGTGAGCCATAAAGCCCGGGTGATCGATCAGGCGCTGGCGTTTCACGACGGACTGCTGGATGACCCGTTGCAGACTCTGTTTCGCTTGGGCGGCTTTGAAATTGCAGCCTTGGCCGGGGCCTATGTGGCGTGTGCGCAAGAAGGCCTGGTGGCGCTGGTCGATGGCTTTATTTGCACGGTTGCGGCCATGGTCGCCGTACGCTTGAATCCCGAATGCCGAGAGTGGCTGATCTTCGCCCATCGCGGCGCCGAGCAGGGGCATCGCCATGTGCTGGAAAGCCTGCAGGCACAACCGTTGCTCGACCTCGGCTTGCGCCTGGGCGAGGGCAGCGGTGCTGCGCTGGCGGTCCCCTTGGTGCGTCTTGCCTGCGACCTGCACGGGCAGATGGCAACCTTTGCCGAGGCCTCCGTGGCGGACCGCCCGGCATGAGTGTGCAGCTGGATCTGTTGCGCCATGGTGAAACCGAACTGGGCGGCGGTCTGCGCGGCAGTCTCGATGACGCGCTGACGGCCCTGGGCTGGGAGCAGATGCGGGAGGCGGTCAAAGGCCGCGGGCCGTGGGATCGTATTGTCAGCTCGCCATTGCAGCGTTGTGCCTTGTTCGCGCAGGAATTGAGCCAGCAGCTGGCGTTACCGGTGTCTTTCGACAAGGACCTGCAGGAGCTGCATTTTGGTGCATGGGAGGGCTGTAGTCCTGCCGCGCTGATGGAGACCGATGCCGAGGCGCTGGGCTTGTTCTGGACAGACCCCTACGGCTTTACTCCGCCGCAAGGCGAGCCAGTGCTGGAGTTCTCGGCGCGGGTGCTGTCAGCGGTTAGCCGTTTGCAGCAACAGTTTGCCGGCGAGCGGGTGCTGGTGGTGTGCCACGGCGGGGTGATGAAACTGCTGCTGGCCCGGGCCCGGGGTCTGCCCCGTGAGCACTTGTTGCAGGTGCAGGTGGTCAATGGGGCGCTGTTCGGCCTGCGTGTCGCAGCGCATGGCGTATTGAGCGAAGAGGGTTGAGCATGCTGCCATTCTGGATCGCCCTGCAGTTTTTAAGCAGTTTGCCGATTCGCCTGCCCGGCATGCCTGCGCCGCAGGAGCTGGGGCGTTCGCTGCTGTTCTATCCGCTGGTGGGTTTGTTGTTCGGCCTGTTGCTTTGGGGGCTCAATGGCTTGCTGGCCGGTGCACCGTTGATGCTGCACGGGGCCTTGCTGCTGACGGCGTGGGTGCTGCTCAGCGGCGGGCTGCACCTGGACGGTCTGGCTGACAGTGCAGATGCCTGGCTGGGCGGTTTTGGTGATCGCGAGCGCACCCTGAGTATCATGAAAGACCCGCGCAGCGGACCGATTGCCGTGGTCACCCTGGTGTTGCTGTTATTGCTCAAGTTTTGCGCGCTGCTGGCATTGATAGTGCAACAACAGACGGCGGTCTTGCTGATTGTACCGTTGATCGGCCGCAGCGCTTTGCTGGGAGTGTTCCTTACCACGCCCTATGTTCGTGCCGGTGGCCTGGGGCAGGCGCTGGCTGATCACTTGCCACGCAAGGCGGGATGGCAGGTGCTGGGGCTCAGTGCTGTGGCGTGTGTGGTGATAGCCGGTTATGCAGGGTTGTACGCGCTGGTGCTGGCTGCGCTTGGGTTTGTTTGGCTGCGCAAGGTGATGCTGCGTCGTTTGGCCGGCACCACGGGTGATACCGCCGGCGCCTTGCTTGAATTGCTTGAGGTTCTGCTGTTGGTGGGGCTGGCGCTTATTCAAGTGTGACCCTGCTATGCGTCAGCCTGGATATCCTGAGAAGCCGTGTCGCTGGCATACCGGCCCCCTCAAGGGTGTGTTTATAAATCTTGATTCTGTTTAATTGCGGGTATATACATACAAAATGTTACCGACCCAGTGTTTATGCACCAATCTGCGTCGCGCTTCCCGCGGCATCAGCAGGCATTACGACGGCGCTCTTGATGGCTTCGGGATC